>Ga0065720_1020522_pt1 | contig 14016 bp, 15 predicted proteins | sample Thericmetagenome_FD_59107 | JGI IMG/M metagenome (GOLD analysis project Ga0065720, IMG submission 59107) | Thermophilic microbial communities from the Joint Bioenergy Institute, California, USA of rice/straw/compost enrichment - eDNA_2 v2... | ecosystem: Engineered > Solid waste > Grass >... | reverse complement strand
CCAGAACATTTTATCAGAATCTTGTCCAGTCAAGTATTTCAATAGCACTCAATTTAAGAAAAGCCAGATTACAAAAAGCACGTAAATTAATTGCTGAATTCCATGAAAAATATGGCAATTTGGAATCAATCGACTATTCTAAGTATAGAAAGGACTTCAAAGACAGTATAAAGAACGACTTGGATGGCATTGAAACTCCTGAAGGATTTGAATTGATCTTTGATGACAGTAAATACGGAGTTGCCAAAGCAAACGATATAATTCCTCCAGTATGTTATAATCAATCTTAAGCTTCCTGTTTTACTGTTTATGAGCTCTAAAAGTATTTTGTAATTGCAATTCAGATAAGATGGTGTTTTGTTAGATATTCCTTAGATTGTTCTATGTTTATTTTTTCAAGAGAACATTAAATTGTTTGATTATTTGGAACTTTAGAATCAGTATGAGTGACTCTATTTATTTGAAGACAATAGGGTTTATTACACAGTTATCAAGATACACATACTATTCAAAAGAAAAGCACGAGGAAAAATTAAAATGTCGTTACTTTAGTTTTAGAAGATCAATTCTTGCGTCTGGCTTTGAATTCTTGAATAAGTTCAGCTAATGGTGCTAAGTCTTTCGAATCAACAAGTTTGAACTCGTCCACGAAATATATAAAATGCTTGAAACATGTGTTAAGATGTGATTCCAATCCTAAACTCATAATATGCTTGAAATGGGAGTGATAAATATGCGCATAAACTCTGAATAGTCTTTTGAAGATGATTTTAATTAATGATTGAAAGTTGTCAGGGAAGGCCACTCCTAAAGAAATTATTTTTTTCTTAGATACATGCATACCTATCTGACAAGGAAATAATTTCTCATTATTCAACTGATTCTCAATCCATGTCATTAAATGGTCAATATATTCAGATGCTGGCATTTGAACTGGCGTTCTTGTGTTAGGACCTTCTGCCCATCGATATTCATATCTATTTTTTAATCAGTTATAGGTTTTGCTTACTTTGGGCCTGCAGACATAATAGGGCATGTATCTACAGTACAGAATTCTAAGAGAACTCCATAGAGCACGTTGATTTCATTATAAAACTCTATAGTATTCACAGCCAGCCATTCATTAACATCTTCACCAGTTGGAAGCTCAACAGCGAGGTTCATATTTCCGCTTCCTAATGTCATTTGGGCAATCTTCTTTAGTTCATATCCTTTATTGCCTTTCTCGATTTTCTTAAGAGGTTTGAATGACTTTTGGATGTTTCCTTTATCCATCTAATTCAGATTATTTTCCAACGTCTTTTAATAATTTATTTGAATACTCATATCAATGCAATATTAAGTAAAATGCACTTACTAACAAATAGACTTATTTCAAAAGATTTGAATAGATTCCCTCCTTGAGTTCTCTCTCGAATTCCTCAAGCTGTTTTTTAAACCCTGAATTTACACAAACAATGCTTCTTTTATTCTTAACAAATTGATATGCCTGCTCAAAACCCCACTTATTTGCAATCATTAAATATGATGTTACAATGGCCGCACTTCGGCTAACTCCAGCTGCACAATGTACAAGAATTGTTTTTCCTTCTTTTCTTGCTTTATCAATGAATTGATAAGCTGGAATAAAATATTTCTTAATATCATCTGAAGTAGCATCATTAACATCTAACTCTAAGTACTCCATTTCTCCAGGAAATTTTTTCTCTAAAAAGGATCCAGCGATAACTATACGTGAGATATCTTTTTCTTGAAGAATTTGTTTGTTTATAGCGGCATCTTCGTTGCCCAGGTAAAGATAATCAATTATCTTATCTATTGAAGGTTCAAATGTGGTCTTATTTTTCTTAAATTCAGCAAACATTTTTGTTTGAAGATTCCAGCATTCCTGGCACACAGGAACATCTGATTTAATCTTAGGATCTCGAGCTTTTCCACAATCACACAAGCTTTCTTCCATCTAATAAATTATTGTGAGTTTTAAATTCTGAAATTCTGATATGAATTTGTCTGTTCTGATTAGTTTCATCACAGTCCCATCTCACGATAAGTATGATCTGAGATAGAGTGTCTCTATTTGAGCTAGACAGGGAATTAAAACGGGTTTGTTTTTGGCTAGGGTCATTCTGAAACCCAGGAGTTAAAAAATATTAAATTTATTGAGAGCATACTCATTAGGTTCTTGGCAGTTAGAAAAAGGCCCATTCAAACAAATGATACAGAAATTTGTCAATTACATCATCAGACCGAGAAGGTAAAGAAGTGGAATATTAGCAATAACCACTTTAGGAATAAATACAACCCTGATGTTGATTTAGGCCCATATACTTTTGTGATTGATGATAAGTATTGTGGAAGAATTGATTTTGAGGTTCAGTCATTCATTATTCCAATTGATCCCAATCAGGTTAAGAACAGAAGAAATCAAACCCTAAAGTGCAGTATATTTCACAGATTGATAGATTGGAATAAGGTAAATCTTTCCCTATTGCTAATTCTTGTCAGAAATACCCTTTGATTATTTATTGTCATGGCAACTCTGGGAATAGAACAGAATCTTATGGTCCAGTTTCCTGGATGTTGAAACAGAATGTTTTCCTATTGACCTTTGACTTTTCTGGGTATCTTGTAGCAGTTTTCCTGTTTTAAGGTATAGATGCGGATTATCCGATGGAGAATATATCTCTTTGGGCTACTTTGAGCAATACGATATTGATGACGTTTTGGATTATGTGCTGGGAAAATATGATTTTATCGATGAGAAAAAGTATAGAGAATAGCAGTTAGATATTAACATTTTAGAATTGGAGTTTGGGGAAGAAGTATGGGTGCCGTCTCCGCTCTTCTGTTTACCTCTAGACATCCTGAAATTTCCTTAGCAATATTTGACTCTCCATTTTCAGATCTCTCAAAACTTTTGAAGGAATATATCAACAAATATAAGGTATCATAAACTATTATAGAGAATCACTTAAAGATTATATCTAAAATTGCGGGGAAATATATTTATAAGAACATGAAAGCAAAAGTACTTCAAATTGGTGGGTTCAACATAGAGTAAGAAATGATACAAATAAGGCTTAATTCAATTCTAGGGACTTGAGCCCAGAGAGTGTGATCTCCAATTGTAAAACCTCCGCTTTCTTTTTGCATGGAATCAATGATTCAATCATTCCTGTCCATCATTCCGAACATTTATTCAAAGTAAGTTGTATCATTCTCATTTTGAAAATTTTCTAGCTCTATCCAGCACAAAAGGAATTTATTCAGTTTAATGGAGGACATAATGACGCGCGATCTCCTCAGATCTATGAATCAATAGTCAGCTTTGTCAAGAAGAGATTTGCTTTGCTCAAATATGACAACTTTAAACCTATGAAAAAGGAGGCATCTATTGGTCCCAAAAAGATATTCGAAGATCATATCTCATTGTGTGTTAATTCTGGATCTTTTTCAAAGGAGACATTAACTGAAGTAGAAGAAGTCCCATCCTTTCGGAGGACTGAAAAAAGAAAAAACTTAGTTTACGTGGCAACTCCCACTAAACAGAGAGACTCGGAATGTGATAAAAAGCTTATTCCACCAATAGGTGAACCTTCTGAAAGCAACTTTTTCGAGTCTAACTTTACCGTGGCTCACGAGAATAATGGTTATGTTACTGAAGCTAAAGGTGAAGAGTGTGTGGATAAAAATAAGAATCGCGCAAATTTTGGTAAGATTCCTAAATAGAGAATAATGTATCAGTTTCTGTGGCCTCGAAATTAGATTTACAAGAAGTGGAGAATTTGTGTGTAATTCTGGAAGAAATCAAAGATACTCTTCGTGAACAAAATATACCAGTAACGCCTGTGGATGATAAAAAGAAAGTGGAATCTTCAAAATCTTCCCAAAGCACTAAGGACAATTCCTATGGAAAAGAAGAAGATGAAGAAGGGAACATATCATGTAAAACTATATGATTAATTCATTAAGTCTTAGATGAAGATCTCTATGACTCAACTAATTTAGATAAAAAAGAAGGGATGGAACCACACATTAACTCAGCTGCAGAAGTGAAGTTCCAGCTCTTCCGCCAAAGAAAAACCCAAATAAAAGCAGATTATTAACTTCAGTTTTAATTTCTTATGTAGCATTAGCTCTTTATCAAAATTGAAAGCCCTTACTTGTAATTTATTATAAATTATTGGTTTTGTGTTGTATACTTCTTAATCTATTTCGAGATGATTCGACTTGAATTAATCAACATCTTTTGTCATATAATAAGGGGATCTTATAAGCAAAATACTGATTATAGATTATTAATCAATTATGAAGGAGGAGGAATTTTCCAATCTGGCTTGATTGGGCCAACATCCATAATGACTTCTCTGTGGCATGACCATACACTCAAAATAGCTTCCTACCAAATTAACGAATAGAGAAAAAGGATTATTTACGGGTGTTCCAATACCAGCACCTCTTGGGTCTCCAGCAGGACCGAACCAATGATTTTGAGGAGCTCCAGTAGTTCTAGCTCTCAATCCAGCATAAGTTGTACCGTTGACAGTGTTACCCAAGATCTTTTGTAAGAAAATGGGATCATTTGAGACAACACCAGCAGTAAGGTGATGTTCCATTCTTTCCAGAGCCTCTAACACTAGATCAATTTCTGAGTCATTATATGTGGTGATGATTTGGAATGGTCCAAACAATTCACTGGTAACCAAATCGAAATATTTCTCATTGAGGATTTCCTTGAGAGGAACAGAGATGGCTGTAGGTTCGAAAGCTCCATAACAAGAAGGAATCTTATGGCCTGTAAGTTCTTTTCCTCCAAATTCAAGTTGAGCTCCTGGGATAGCAAGAACCTTTTCAATATGTTCCTTTATTCTTTCATTAGTCCATGTTAGGACAGGGCCTATAGTTAAGTCTTCTAGTTTTCTTCTGGCAGCAAGATCTTTAAGTTTTTGGATAATTCCAGCCTTGATCCTAAATCAATTACAACAGATATTCAACCACTCACCATTTCTCATGAGCAAACAAGATGGATTGGGCTGAGCATTTTTGACCACTTGCAGCATAAGCATCTTGATCACATGTCCAAGCAACATAATCAAAGTCCTTGACATCAGGACCCAAAATTTTCCAATCAAATCCAGCATCTTCAATTTTGATCTTTCCTTTCAGCTTTTCAGCTAGTCTATTTGCCACTCTGCTGGAACCAGTGAATTGAGTGAGTCTAATCTTAGAATTTAAGAGGATTTGTTCCATAACAGGACCATCACAGTTAATATAATCAAGATCAGTAGTAGGAGCACCACAATGTTCCATCAATCTAACGAACTGTTCAATAAGAACACTTACTCTAGAATCACCCTTAACTAAGACCTTGTTTCCACAGAATAATGCTCCCATAAGTTGTAAGACGGGAATTTCAAGAGGGAAATTAAAAGGGCTGATAATTGCAACAGGACCATAAGGCCATCTATAACCAGTTGATTGCTGTCCTAGGTGATCTCCAGGAACATTGAAAGATCTCAGCAAAAAGCGAACTTGATCTCCTGAGAAGTTTTCAATCATTTTTCTTGTGACAGCTACTTCTCCTCTAGCTTGGACTTCTGATTTAGGCATCACTCTTTGAATCAATTTAGTAAAGAAATCAGAGACTTCAGGCTTCAGGATTAATATATGCATCAAAATAAGGTACTTCATGCATAGTATTTGCAATCTTTCTGCAAACATCACCATAGAGAAGATATCTACAATTTAACAATTTTAATGATATTGGATACCTGTCAGGGTTCTTCAAGGGGTTATGAAGCCCTGACTTTGGGCATTTATTCATACTTTGAATAACTTCATTAATTTCTTCCTCGGTCTAAAAGATATTTCGAAATTATTTCAAGCTATACGCTAATTTCGGGGACTTCGATGAATTTTTCACCATTCAAAGGGTCAACAATTGATTTATAGTTTCTGGAATCCTTCCAGACTCCTCCGACTAACATTTAGTTGAATTATTATCAATTTACTTCTGTTCTGAAGTTTGTGAGGCTTCTCACCTGAAAGAGAGCTAGGATTTAAAGTAGCAAACTTTTGTAGGGATGAGAATGAGTAGGAGAGAGAGGAGTATCCTTGCAAACTCTTCCAGAGTAACTTGTAATTGGACTTTCCTAACATATCCGCTTAAATATAGCTAGATAAAAAATATTAAATGTATCCGTATTCGAGAACTTTTTAAGATAAAGAGTGTTAACATAAGAAATAAGCAGATGATAAAAGTGAGTAAGTAGCTAAGAATTATACATTATTGAAGTACTAATTCATAATTTAGAAGGTACAGTGGATAGCATCTCTCAGGATTGAACAGTAGAAAATATGTCTCATTCTCATTATTTATCTGAAGCGAGTCATACCCTTTTGGAGGGAAACGAATCTCATTGAGTTGCTGAATTGAGTTCCCATAGTAATGTTGAATGTCATCTTGAGATGAGATAACAGCTGTTTTTCCAAGCAGAACCCAAAATATCAGCATAAACCTGTTATTTCCCTGCTGTGGTGATAACTTATTGCATAGCTCTGCATTATTGAAAAAATAATATTGCTTCCCACAGATGAAACTCAACTTTGATTCTTCACATAGAGCGATTTCATTTCTCTTTAATAGTTTGTCGAAAGAATCCTCGGCTGAAACATAGAATAGCAGCAGAGGCTCTTCATTTGAACACTGGAATCTTTCGATATTTATCCTTTCAAGAACAAAATTGTTTACAAGTGTTGCATTTTGAATTCTTTTTATTTCTCTAAGAGACAGCTTATTTTTGCTGTTCTGATAAAAAAGATCTGCAATTAAGCAAAGCTCAGTATCAGAAGCTTCAAACAGTTTTGTCTCTTCCACTTGACTACAATCCCAGTCAGGAGGGAGATACCCTAGTAGGACTAAGTGTTTGAAAACTTTTTTACATTCATCTCTTGAAAGAAGTTCTAATCTTGAGGGATAGTAATTTTCAATGACAAGTCTTCCAATTTGTCTTTCCTTCTTATCTGAAAAGACAACACTCATGTTTTGTATATCAACTGTAGCTTTTTTATCACGAATCTCAACTTCAAGCGGCTTATAATCCTCTAAGAAGTATTGTGATTCAATAATATTTGAGATTGCAACAGGGAAAGGAACCTTTTTTCCAGATTTAATAACCCAAATCCATACTGCTCTATCATTGGAGATTGGCTCTCTTTTGATGTTATATACTTTTCCTGATTGTACACTTCTTTCTTTCATTTCTTTTGTATTTACTTCAAATTGTTTCCCGTTGATGGCGATCAAGATGGGAGATTGATTTATACTTAGGTAGTTTTGTTCGAGTTTTTCGTTATGATATGGGCTAAAAGGATTCCACTTTTTTTCTCGATCTTGCCACCACCAGGCATATTTAATATAGTTCTCCTTTATTCTTCTAATCTGCTTTACTTTTCCCTCAGAATCTTTAATGAACATATTTTCTGTATCGATAATATAATTAGTAGAATTCATTTTTATTGACAAAATCTCTTTACGTTTTGATTTAAAATGGTTCTCGATATAACTGGACTCTTTCTCTTGGAATTTAACAAAGGTCCCATTATCCTTCTGCCATTGCCACAGAAACTTTTTGGAAGGAATTTTATTTCTCTCAATTTTTCTTACTCTTCCCGTAACGAGGTTTGTTTGAGTCATTTTTTTGGTATCAATAGCATACTTTCTTCCAAAAAGATAAATGATAAGAGGACAATCACTTCCTTTTGTATAATGCTCTTCTATCTTGTTTGAAATTTCATTAGCATAAGGCTCCATTTCATGTTTATTATTGACCCAACTCCATTTGACTGACAATGGGATATCAGAAATAACTTCTCTAATGATTTTTCTTCGGTTATTGGTTAGAGGATTTATTTGAATTTTTTCTCTCAGATCAATTTTATACACTAATCCGTTTGATGACCTTATTTGAAATATTTCTTGATCAGACATTAAAAAATGCCTTTCAATAATTTCACTAATTTCTTTGGAGTATGGGTAATAATCATCTTGTCTATGCTCCCATTTCCAAATGACAGAATAACTTTGATTTGAATCTATTCCAGAATGAGTTGATCCCATGAAGACTCGGTTTATTTGTTGGAAATAAAAATTAAAATAACTATAACATGAAGGTTCTATACAAAATAAAAATAGAATAAAACAGCTATTCTCCTATTTTATAGACGAAAATTGATGAAATGCTTACTTCAAAAATACTTTAGTTACTTTATAGAAAATAAAGAGCTCGTTTAAAGATCTAAATAAAGAATCCCAAGTAGCCAGAGAATCAAAATTCCAATTAAAAATCCCATCACCAGATAGCCAAACTTGGGATCGTCTAACATTCTTTTATTGGAAATAGTCTGGGTTTTCTTCGTTTCAATTCTTGAATCTTTATTAAGAATTAATCTTCTCTTTGTCTCTGACCCACTCTGATCATTATTCTCAGGAGCGATTGAAGTTTTTATCTCTTGTAGGATGTCTCGAACGTTGGTAGAAAGACCTGTAGAACGTTTTTCTGGAGAAGTAAAAGTTTTTTCAGATGTTTTCGAAGCAGAATTTTGAGATTTCAACTTTTCTTTATGCTCTTGGATTATCTGATCTATAACCGGATTTCTTGAATAAATATTTGGCTTAAAGGAATCCTGAGTTTTAGTGTCTGCATAGGCACTAGGAGACGAAAAGATCAATTCTTGAGGGTTTCCATCATTCTTGTTGGGTGAGTATGAGGCCATTACAATGCTTCTTTTTAATTCAGTTTCTTTTTGGCCAGATCCCAAATTCACATCACTACTATATGGAGAGCCCCTTTCACTCAAAGTAGTATATCTGGCTCCATCGAAAAGGCGATTTGGACTATAAGCATTAGAGTTAATTCTCTTTTCTTGATAATTATTATCATCAAATCTTCCTCGCTGATAGACTGGAGTATCTAAAAAAGGATTATTGCTTTGAAATTTATCAAAAGAGGTGAAAGTCTGAGGAAACTTGTTCAGGTTAGCTCCTGGGTCACCCATTACTTTGTTAATAGAATTCTCGTTTTTAGGCGTAATATTTTCACTACCTGGATAAGAAGAAGCGGCATTCCTCTCTAAGTTAATTCCATATTTTGCCATTATTTGTTTTAGGTAATCATCAGTTTCTTTACGAACTAGGTTTATCTCAGAATTGTCTGTTGAGGTGGGGTTTAGGGACAAGACCCCAGTGGTATTATACTTTTCTTTCTGATTTGCAAATGAAGTATTATAACTATAACTAGTAGGCCTTGTCAAACTTGGACTGGTATCATTTGTTGAAACTGAAGCGGATAGATTTGTATAATTGCTATATTTCGAGAGATAATCAGGAATATTATAGGTAGAAGATGTTGGAAAACTGAGCCCTTGTCCAAGCTTTTGGTCTTGAAAAGAAAATTGAGGAGTTAGCCCAAAATTATTCATGTTTTCAGTCATTAACGAGCTTTCTAAATATTTTATATCTCTAAATATTTGAATAGGTGGTGCTAATATACTAATTAGGAAAAGAAGAGAATTATTACAAATAATAATGATGACGACTAAGAATTAGTACTCAATTAGATAAAGAACTAGATTTCATTTGGCAACAGCTTATTTTTCTTTTGATTCCAAGCTTGTTTTGCTATTCAAACCTACTTGGGAGCTGGACTTTGACCCAGACTTAGGGCTAGCATAATGATTTGGACTAAAGTCATCTGCTATTTCAATGCTTCCCTGTCTTTTATTTACAACCTTCAGTATTTCTTGGATCCATCTTGCACGATCCTCCGCTTTTTTCGTTTTTAGATTGAAAACTTGGCCATTGTTCTGTCTTAACATAAATGTGTAATAGCCTGGCTCAGGCTGGCCATCTGTCACTTTATCTATTGATACTACAGGTATCTTCTCAGTTGGTGTAGAATAATTTCTCTCTTCTTTATACGAGTAAAGGAAATTGGATGTTAAGACAAACCATCTAACTCTCCAATCACCTAGATATTTGGACTTCTTGAAAATCCATCCTTCAAAAATGACATCAAATGAATTTTCTTAGTTGTAAGATTGTTTTCAAAATATTATTACCTGTTAAGGTAATTTTTTCCTTGCTTTTCTTTTTCTCAATATTGGGATCTTTAAAGTCTCCAGTTCTTTTCCTAAAAAATTTAGGAAACTATACTTGATAGTTTATACCCTGATTTTTTAATATCTTCTGGACTTTTTTCTTCGTCTGAAGAATTATCATAAATATTGTCTTCTCTTTCTGAGGACAAATGCGAGTACAAGTCTTGAGTAGTTCTTAACAATTGAATTCTTTGTTCTAATTCCTCATTTTTTCTAACAAGATTTTGACTTGCTTTTCTCATCATATTCAAATCATTCCTAAGACTTTGTATTTCTTCATCCTTCTCCTTTAACATCCTGTGAATCTCACTTGTTTTGGCCATTTCTCTAAGAACTTCAACCTCCACTAATAAGGTTGCCCATTCCTTTTTATAATAATCAGCCTTTTCCTTTAATATTTCGAGATGATAGCTCGCTTTTTCTTTCATGTGGTCATCGTATTTATATCGTTTCAGCTAAAAATTAAATATACTTTGATCAATCTTACAGTTGCATCACAGCCATATTCTTTATATTCGCAATCCAGTACTTTATTCTTGCACTCCACATCGTAATGTCTATTTACGTCTTGTCTTTTGACCATCACTCCACAACCGTAGGGGCATAGCATTGGCTGGGCAGGGCATTTTGCTTCATGTTCCTAGCAAATATAGGCTTATGAAAGAATTCAGTACTTTGAGTTTGCCAGCAATAAAATATCCATTACATAGATTGCATCTTGCTGGTCTAAACTCGCAGGTTTTAACATGCTTTTCAGCATCCTTTCTTTTTTGAACAAAAGTACATTCTGGGTTTAAACACTTGAATTTGACATAAGGACATTCTCTCATTAAGTGTTTTTCAAGATCGCAATAATGTCCTTTCCATGAGCACTTCAAAACACAATAAACTTTTAGTTGTAGAATTAAGTCTCTAACAGCCCGGTTTGGGGTCACCTGATCCAGAGTAATAGTCTCTCTTGTTTGAGGACATCGAGTCTCATTTTGCCCATTAAATAAACTGTTCAGGCACTTTTTGCAGAAAGTATGTCCACATTTATTTTCAATAACAGCATCCTGACAAATTTCTAAACAAATTGGGCATTTCAGAGAGCTAACATCTGTGTCCTCGACAGTGGTTGGGAACTTTTCTGTTAATAAATGTCTAGGAAGAATCGGTTCTAAGAGAGAACTCATTTATTTCAATAAAATTTACTAAATATATTGTTATTTGATATATAGAAAGTTGCACCATTGAAGACACAGTATATGTCTTTATTGTAAAAGAATTTATCGATTATTGAAGACTCAGTCTGAATATAGCAGTAACATAACTAATATAGCTAGCTCAACCAATAAGCAAAACCAAAGACAACAATCTGATCCTTTTTTAAGCATTTTATTGAGCTTTCTATTATTTCTTTTAGCTTTCAGTAGATTATCATCAATTCTTCCTTCAATTTTGGGCATCAAAACTTCATTCTGATACTTTAATTCGTCACGCATTATTCCCTGCTCCGCTTTTAATTGTTTTGTTGCATCCTGTAACTCATCAATCTTTTGATCAAAACTTTCTTGGATTTTGTTTTTATCCTGCTTGAGTTGATCCACTGTAACATTATTAGTATCAATTGTGTCCTGATATTTCTTCCCTTGGCTTGACACGAAACGGGGTTTCCCACCGGCGCCACCTGGATTATTGCATTTATCATTCAACTCTGCAGCGGAATTTCTAAGTTCGTTGAGTCTTTTTCTCTTTCTATCAATTTCAGCCATTGATATACCGTTAGGCTTGGCCTCTAATGCTGAAAGTGAACTAGCAAGTGCCTCTAATTTATTTTGTAATTTGTTAATCTGTTGTTGAATTATTTGATTTGTCTTAGTAACATTTCCACCCTTTTTGGCCTGTTCGTCTCTTGTTTTAATGTCGCTATCAATTGTCTTGATTAATTTGGTGATAGCCTCACACTCATTTGCAAAGTTGTCTGACTTAGGGTTTGACATACAATAATTTTTATTTGTTAATTAGCAAGCAATTGTATCTTTCAAAAATGAATCAGGAACTTGATAAGATAAATGCATTGATCACTTCACTCAAGATGAATGAAAATGAGCGTAAAAAGCTTCATGATAAATATGAGGCTTCACTTGGAGAAGAAAAGCTCCTAGAAGAGCAGTACAATAGTCTTTCAGCAGAATTTACAAAAACTCAAACAGACTATGAAACAAGCAAGAAAGAAATAGAAAGCAAGAACACAGAAATGAAGAATGAGATAGAAAAATTAAAGGAAACCCTAAAGGACAAAGAAGAAGAGAAAAAGATCTATTTTGATATTAAAGCTCTTCAAAAAGAAATAGAAAGACTCCAACAAGATAATGAATTTTTGGCAAGTGAAATCGAAGAAACCAAGGCTGGAAAGATTACTCCAGGATATTCAAAATATCTTCAAAAGACACGTAAATAAACAAAGTAGTAGTCAATAATATTTTACAGTTTCAACCGAAGAAAAGCAAAAATTGCTAAAGACATTTTCAAAGAATATTCAAGTTCAGAAGCATTCTGGTATATTAACCATGCTAACTATCAAAAAAATTTTTGATGCAACCATTCTCTATTACTCAAAGGATTACATTCAAAGAACATACCAAGAAAGAATTGGTAAGGAAGAATCATTATATATTAATAATTTTCAAGACAGAAGAAAGTATATGAACGATCTCGAAAAGTATGTTGAAGTTGTGATGAAGCAACTTGATGAATTCGACAGCGCAGTTGACTCAGCTCAAATGGAAATTCTTACAGAGTTGGGTTTGAACCTAGAAACTTTCAGCTCCAGTATCGAATATTACTTCACCCAAGGAAATCAAGATATTTACATCATGACAACTGTTATTCCCCAAAAGCTCAAGTATTACAAACCTTCTAATGATCTAAATGATTAGGATGTTTATGCCTATAAATAAAACACTTTCAATTGAAACTGTCAGAAACATTCTCTTATATCAAAAAGAAATCCTTAGCACTGAGCTCCTTATATTACCTTTATTAGAGAAATATAAAGTATAAATATCTCATTAGTTAATTAAACAATTAGGATGGACTAACTCCTGACAGAATTGCTAGTTTAATGTCCAACAGACTCTTGGATAGAGTCTATGAGAAATTCAACTGTGAAGAGGAAGACTTTATGAAAGCTGTACAAAATCCTGGTATTAAATATGTTTTGATTTTTAAACTTTTTAGCTTGCAGTAATGATCTAGAAATAAGAGCCCTTCTCATGGAGATCAAAAATAAAATTGTTGAGAAAATCCCTAATTATCAACAATAGTTCATCAATGTTCATTGTAAGCATAGATTACATTTTTGTGGATAGTCATAAGCATTTGATACAAGATAATCCAATATTGACATAACTTCAAGATAACACTAAGAGCTTACTTTGTTAATGAATTATTGCTCAGGTTCAGCTTTTCCTTCTTCCACTGTAGCATTTTCCTTTTCTTCATTTGAAATTTCATGGTCATCTTTAAGATTGAACATTTTGAGAGTGTTTCTATAAGCTGTTTCAGTAAGTTCTTTAATGTCGATGTTGAGAACGGCAGAAACGACTTCTGCAACTTGGATTATATTGCAGGGTTCATTTCTTCCTCTGACAAGATATCCAGGCTGGAACTTCTCTCTAGGTTTACTTGCGAATTTAGTTTTAACATAACAGGCTCCAGCATGAGAATTCCTAATTTCACAATAAGGAGCATCAGTTTCAAGCATCATTCTATCCAAGGGAATTAACTTCAGAGCCTCAAGGTTTTCAGGAGTTTTCAATGAACATCCATTAATTCCAATATATAAATCAAGATCGAGAATTTTTTTAACTTCTT
>Ga0065720_1020526_pt1 | contig 14023 bp, 15 predicted proteins | sample Thericmetagenome_FD_59107 | JGI IMG/M metagenome (GOLD analysis project Ga0065720, IMG submission 59107) | Thermophilic microbial communities from the Joint Bioenergy Institute, California, USA of rice/straw/compost enrichment - eDNA_2 v2... | ecosystem: Engineered > Solid waste > Grass >... | reverse complement strand
GGCGCCATCGGCACCGCCGCCGGTGCCGCTTCCGCTGGCATCGCGGCGCCTGTCGGCGCTCGCGCCGGTGCCGGTACGCGCATGGCCGCCGAGTCGGCAACCGCGCGCCTTTGCTCTTCGCCTTGCCTCCGACCCGCGCGCCCGAACAGTGCCCGCAACCAGCCAAGCATCGCTTCCCCCCGACGCCGAAACGGTCGCGCGCCGGTCTGCGTGCGGTCAACTGCGTGGCGCGCGGCGGCGCTGGTCCGACGAGTGGCGGTCCGTCGGCCGCCTGCCGCCGAAGACGACGCATGCGAGCGCGATCGTGAGCGCGCCGTCCGCCAAGTCGGGACGGCCGCGCATGGCGAGGGCGACGGCCGTGCCGAGGGCAACCCGTACGATGGGGCGGGTCTCTGCAGGGCTGGCAGCGGTGCAGGGCGGGGCGGCCGGGCGCCTCATCGGCCCGGCGGCCGACGCGCCCCTAATCGAGCGCCCGCAGCGCCGCCGCGATGGCCGCCTTTTCTGCGGCGTTGAGGGTGGGCGCGGCCTCCACCGCGGCGACCAGTGCCGCTGCGGTCCAGGCGCCGATGCGGCCGAGGATTCGCGCCTCCCGTCGGTCCAATGCCTCGGCCAGCTCGCCCATGTCGAGCTCGATCACGCCCCGCAGCTCCACGAAGCTGTCATAGTCCAGGCAGCCCGGGTTGGCCGCCGCGCTGATCGGCACATGTGGCGGGAAGTGCGGGCGGCTGTTGATGCGGAGGAACCAACCTTCGGCCACCACTACGCACAGGAACCGCTTGTGCTTCGGCGGGCGCACGGTGCCGTCGAACAGCAGCACCACGTCCCCCGGCCGAAGCGCCGGGGCGGTCACAGCCGGATGGTCGACGCCACCTCCGCGAGATCCTCGATCTTCTCGGGAGTACGGTTCGGCCCCTCGAGGAAGTCGGCATAATCCATCCAGGTCTTGCCCGCCTCCCAAGCGTTCTTCCACGCTGGATGGTCGTGCGAGCGCGCGGTGCGCTCACCGAAGCTGAGGCGACCGTAGCGGTCCCAGCTCTCGGCGAGCGCCTCGAGCTCGCTGGGCGAGAAGACCGATAGGTCGGGTGCGCGGTGCGCCGTCACCACGTAGCCCTGCCTCCTGAACGGAAGCTCATCCATGCCGATTTGCTCGAGCGCCAGCGGTTCGCCCTTGAGCAGATCATACGTCATCTGCGGCACCGGGCCATACTGGAGGGCGGCATAGGTGTCGCCGACGATCGGGCGGCCGTAGCGGTTGACATGGACCACGTCCGCGCCGAACAGCACCTTGAGCACGGTGTGGAAGTCGACAGGGCCGCGGCGCTGGGCCGCGCACCACAGAATCACCTCCAGCGCCTTCCGGGCGTTGGTCCGGTAGCGGATGCGCATGCGCTCCATCGATCTCAGGGCTCCCGTCCCCGGCCCGACCGGCACCCGCCGGTCTGGGCCTCCCGAGTTGCCGGGGACAGCCAAGCGGCCTCACTGTCGGTCAACGGCCGGGGGAAGTCCAGAGTTGCGGGGCCTTCTCGGGCCTTGGCCCCGCGATATGGAGGATGCCCACCGTCCGCCGGCCGCGCCATACGCCGTCTCACGTGTCGCACAATTGAGATCGCATACCGATCGCATAACATCGATTATGGTAAAGAACTGCATATCCCTCTGATTTGCCAACGGAAATTGGCAATCTCAGATTTTGATGCAAGATCCCGACTTGCGAGACGACCTAGGACCAGAGTCCTGAAATTTCACGATCGGAGCGCACCCGCCGCGGCCTCCGCGAGCGCCGTCCGGCTGCCCCTCGTTCGGTCCCACCACCCCTTGGGAACCACACCATCCGCCGAATCGCGGTCTGAGCATATCGGCGACGGCGCGCTAGGCAAAGCGCGGATCGCCGCCCGCCGGCGCCGAACGCCAGAACGCCGCCACGGCCGCCGCGAAGCACCGGAAGGTGGGCACATCCACCCGCAGCAACTCGGGATCGGGCGTATCGCCGGCGCTGTTTAAGAGCATGTCGCCGGCGCTGGTTAGGAGGAGGTCCGGGTGCCGCGCCGCCAGTTCGCGCAGCGCGGGGCCCGCACCGTGCTTAGCGACGTTCGCGACCAAGCGCAGCCTTTCCAGTTCCGGATCGCGCCACATCGTCTCTGGCCAACCGGCATCCTGCAGGATCCGCGAGAGCCCGGCGAAGGAGGCCGCCTCCACCTCCTTCCGCGGCGGCACACGCGCGCCGAAGCGCGGGCCCCGGAGCAGTAGCCGGCGCATCTCCCGTTCCCAGAGGTGGAACAGCCCCACCGTCGCCGCCAGCAGCACCGAATCGTGCACGTCCAACGCCAGCCAGGCGGCCTCTTGCAGCACACCGGCACGCGCCTCGCTGGCGCGCCATTCTGCATCGGTGTCGCCGTGGTACCCGGCGCCATCACCGAAGCCGACCATCGCACCGCGTGCCGCGGCCTCGGCCGCAGCAACAGCCGATTCGGGCAGCTCCATGAGCGCTGGCGAGACCCGAGTGGCGATGGCGTCGGCGTAGGCCTCGACCAGCGCCGCGATCAGCTCGCGCTCCTCCACCCAGAACAGCACAGCGGGCGCTACCGCCGCCGCGCCGCGAGCGCCACCACGTTCCGGGCGTTCGGTGCGCCCTCGCCCACCACCAGGACGTGCGCGGCCCACGCATTCAGCGCCGCCTCGCGCTCGGGCAGGAATTCGTGGCGCTGGTAGACCGCGGCGACGCCGCGGATCGCCCCCTCGGCGTGGTTCAGCAGCCGGTCGCACACGTGCGGCGGGAAGCCCAGCCGCGCGAGCGCCGTCACACCCGTCCGGCGCAGGTCGTGCAGCCGCCAGGGCACGATCGGCTCTGGCACACTGCCGTCGCCGGTGCGCGCCGCCGCAGCGGCGCGCTCAGCGGCGATCGCCATATCGAGCCGCCGCTTCGCACCCGAGAAGCCGGACAGTGGCGTGCGGCCAGTGGTGGTGAACACCAAGCCCGCTGTGCCGACGCGCGGCACCGCGCGCAGGATCGCGCGCGCCGGCTCGGCCAGGTGCACGATGTGCGCCTTCCCGTTCTTCGATCGCTCGGCTGGCACAGTCCAAGTCGAGAGATCCGGCGCCAGCTCATTCCACCGCATGCCCGCTACCTCATCCCGCCGTTGCAGCGTCAGGATCAGAATGCGCAGGCAGGGGGCGAACGGCGCCCCGAGCGCGCCGGCGGCGCGCCACACCTCACCGAGTTCCACGTCCGTCAGCACGCGGTCCCGCGCCACGTCGCGCCCCTCGGGGGTCCAGCGGCGCTTCTGCGACGATCTGTCCCAGCGCGCCTACTTGGCCGCCGGGGACCGGGACCGCGGGGTGCCCCTCGACCGCGCCTTGGAGGATGTCGAGTTGCGGACGCGGCCGCAGTTCCGTGCGGACGCCGCCGCGGTCATCCTGATGATGGACTACGACGCGCCCCGCCGCGCGCCGCAGCGGGTGGCGCGGGACGTGCTGGCCCAGTGCATGCGCGCCGGAGAAGTGGAGGTCTGCTGAGCCCGGATTGCGACCGGATCGCGACTCCTGGGGATCGCGCGCTCGGTCGCAGCGGGCGCAGCGAAGGCCTTGGGCGCCGCCGACGCGGCCGGTCGCGGTGCGCGAGAAGCAGCGTTCCGATACGACCGACCACCAGCGCGCGGTTGCCGTAGCGCGCTGGTCCGCGCCGGCCCGGTGCACGGGCCGGCGGCCGCTGGCGCCCGCTATGCGGCTCCCCCCCCGCCGCCGTGACCAAGTCGGGGATCTATTCGGATCACCGGTGCCGGTCGTGCCTTGCGCTATCCGGCCTTCTGTCCCCCAATCGCCACACGAATAGAATATGGGGGAGGAAGGTCATGCATCCTGGCCGCCGCGACCTGTTGGCCGCGTCGCTCATCCTGGGCACGCCCGCCGCCTCTCGGGCGCAGGCGCCGGACTGGCCCCGCGCGCGGTCGATCCGCCTCATCGTCCCGTTCCCTGCCGGCGGGCCGACCGACGCCATCGCAAGGCTGCTTGCCGCGCCGATGGGCCAGACCGTCGGCCAGACCATCGTCGTTGAGAACCGCGCCGGCGCCGGCGGCAACGTCGGCGCCGAGGCGGCGGCGCGGGCGGAACCGGACGGCTACACCATCGTGGTCACCTCGATCGCCACCCACGGCATCGGCCCGGCGCTCTACCCGCGGCTGCCCTTCGATCCGGTGCGGGATTTCGCCTCGATCGGGATGCTGCACGTCTCGCCCTTGGTGGTGGCGGTGCGGCCGGACTTCGCCGCGCGCAGCCTGGCGGAGCTGGTGCGCATGGCGCAGGCGCGGCCGGGGGAGATCGGCTACGCCACCTCGGGCAACGGTACCTCGCCGCACGCGGCGGGCGAGATGTTCGCCGGCCGGGCTGGGATCCGCTGGCAGCACGTGCCCTACCGCGGCAGCGCGCCGGCGATCACCGACGTGTTGGCCGGCAACGTCCCAGTGCTGATCGACAACCTGATCTCGACCGTCGAGCACATCCGCGCGGGGCGGCTGCGCGCCCTGGCGGTGACGACGGCGGAGCGCTCCCCGCTGCTGCCGGACGTGCCGACGGTGGCGGAGCAGGGCTTCGCGGGCTACGCAGCGGCGTCCTGGATGGCGCTGGCGGCGCCGGCGCGCACGCCGCCGGCAGTGATCGCCGCGCTGAACGCCGCGCTGAACGCGGCGCTGGCGCAGGCGGAGGTGCGGCGGGGGCTGCTGGCGCTGGGCGCGGTGCCGGTCGGCGGCAGCCCGGCGGAGCTCGACGCCTTCGTCCAGGCGGAGCTGGCGAAATGGGCGGCGGTGGTGCGGCAGTCCGGGATGCGGCTGGACTGACCGAGGGCGCCCGCGCCGCGGTCCTGATCCCGCTCGGCGGCGGCACCGTCGGCGATGCCTCGGCCGTGACCCACTTCTTCAACCGCTTCGCCGCCGGCTTCCGGCTGGTCAGCACCGGGCGGTAGAGGCCCGACTCGTTGACCATCGCCATTTCCTGCGGGCCGCCAGGGGTCGTCATACTGTGATGTCCCCTTTTCGTCGTCATCGAGCGGCGCCAGAAGCCGGCGTGGCTCCGCGATGCCGAGGACCGCGCAGACATCGGCGTGCACGAACCACGGTTCGCCGCCGAATTCGATCGCCCGGACCGCCGCGCGCTCGAAGCTGAAGTCGTAGGGCACAAGGTTGCTCATGCCGCATTCGCCCCCCTCTCGGCCTCCGCCTCGGCCTGGCCGGGGCGCACGTAGGCGCGCCCTCACCGCAGTGTGCTTGGCCGTGCGGCCTGGTCGGGCGCGGACATACGGATAGCGAACGCCATCCTCGCTCGGCGACGCATCGGCAGATCGGGATGCCAAGCTCGCCGGGAGTGGCGCGGTGGCAACGTCCGGGAGCACCTGGGCTGATGGATCGTGCTCATCGAGGCCGACGCCGTATTCAGCCCACCCGATGAGACACGGCACCGGCGGAGCGGCCGCGTGACGGAAGCACGCGGGTCCGCACCGCCGAGCTGCGCTTCGAGGCCAGAGGGGTTTGCTGGCTTTATGAGGCGCTCCGGCACGCCGGCGTGCTCTCCAAGTATGCGCACGGCCGCACCAACGACATCTCGCCACCCGTGATCATCCCGCGCGACAAGCCCGGATCGGCGCTGGACCGGCTCCCGCGGGCGCTGTTCGCGGGCGCTGTTCGGCCGTCGCTCGACACCAGCGCGTCCTGCCACTGAGCCCGCAAGTCGCCTCGATGCTGCTGCGGCCGCGCGGCAGGTGCCGTGGGGGCTGTGGGCAGAGGTCCCGGTACGGACCTGTCGCCTTCTGGCCGTTCCATGTACCGTCCGAGGCGCAGGGGCGGCGAGGGGTACGGAGGATCTTGGCAGGTGAAGCGCATTGCAGCTTCGGCCACGCTGCCGCAATCTGGGCCCGTCGAGCCAAGGGAGGAACGTGATGCGCCTCGTCAATGGGACGCCGGTGCGCGAGACGCTGGACGAACTCTTGGAACCCAGCGTCACTGCCCTGCTGCTCGTGGACGTTCAGAACGACTTCTGCCATCCGGCTGGCCATTTCGCCCGGCACAGGCGGGACATCTCCCATATCGAGGCCACCCTGCCGGCCATACGCCGCCTCGTCACCGGCGCGCAGGCGCTCGGCATCCCGACCGTCTTCATCCGCCAGTGCACTTTGCCGGACGGCGCGAGCGACTCCCCGGCCTGGCTGCGCTTCAAGACGCGCGACGGCAAGTCGCCCGAGTACACGCTGCGCGGGAGCTGGGGCTGGGAGTTGGTGGACGGCCTCCGCCCCGGCCCCGGTGACACGGAGCTGGAGAAGTTCCGCCCCGACGCCTTCGTCCGCACCGACCTGGAGCGGCGCCTGCGCGCCATGGGCGTCGAAAGCGTCGTGGTCGCCGGCACGACGACGGAAGGTTGCGTGGAATCCACCGTCCGCGGCGCCTCCTACCACGATTTCTACGTAGTCGTGGCGGAGGATGCCGTCTGCTCGACCAACCCCACGCTGCACGCGGGCTCGATGCGGCTGTTCGAGGCGCGCTACCCGCTGGCGCGCGTGGACGACATCCTCGAACGCTGGCGCCGCGCGCCGCGCCGGAGTCCGCCGCAGGGGGCCGCCGAAGCCGGGCGGGCCGCCGCCGAATGAGCGGCGCGCGGGAGGACGGGCGCGCCCTGCCGGTCGGGCTGCGCCTCGCGACCGGCCGCAGCGCGCGGCTGCGGGCGCTGCTGGCCGGGCCGGACCTGGTGCAGGCACCGGGCGCGTTCGACTGCATCACCGCGCGCCTCGTGGACACCGGCGGCTTCCCGGCGCTCTACGTCACCGGCTCCGGCGTCTCGATGAGCGCGCTCGGCGCCCCGGATGTCGGCGTGCTGTCCTTCGCCGAGATCCTCGACCGCGTGAAGCGCATCGCCGACTGCGTCTCCATCCCCGTCATCGCCGATGCCGACACCGGCTACGGCGGCCCCCTCAACGTGATGCGCACCGTGCGCGAGATGGAGCGCGCCGGCGTCAGCGCCATCCAGATCGAGGACCAGGCCTGGCCCAAGAAGTGTGGCCACGAGCCGGGACGGCGCCTGGTCTCCACGGCCGAGATGGTCGGCCGCATCCGCGCCGCCGTGGACGCGCGCCTCGATCCCGACACGGTCATCATCGCGCGTACGGACGCGCGGGCCTCGGAGGGGCTGGAGGCGGCGCTCGACCGTGCCGCAGCCTACGCCGAGGCCGGCGCCGACGTGCTGTTCGTCGAGGCGCCCGAGTCCGAAGCCGAGATGCGCCGCGCCTGCGTCGTGCTGGCCGGCAAACCGATGCTCGCCAACATGGTCGAGGGCGGGCGGACGCCCGTCCTGCCGGCGGCCGCGCTGCACGCCATCGGCTACCGGATCGCGATCTATCCCAACTCGCTGACTCGCGCCCTGGCTCGCACCGGACAGGAGCTGCTGCGCCGCCTCGGGGCGGAGGGCACCACCGCGGGGATGCGTGAACGCATGCTCGACCACAACGAGCTCTGGGCGCTGTTCGAGCACGCGCATTGGTACGCGGTCGAGGCCCGCTACGCCGCGCCGCCTGCGGCGGACGAGAGGCGCTGATCGCTGCGCCAGGTCACGCGGCCGGCGGGATGTCGAACGCCAGGATCGTGCCGCTCGCGCTTTCGGTCACCAGCATCGTCGCCCCATCCGGCGTGACGCAGCAATTCGTCGGCATCAGCCCGAACCCCGTGCAGTCGGCGCGCCACACCGGGACGCCGCGCGGGTCGAGGCCCCAGACGATCCCATGGCCCGGGTTGGTGACCCACAGTCGGTCGGCCGCGTCCACCGCCATCCCGTCCGGCCCCGCCGGCCCGCCGGGGAGCTGGCAGAACAGGTTCGCCTTCCCGACCATCGCATCCGCCGGACGCAGCGCGAAACGCCACACCTGCGACGAGCGCGTCATCGCCACATAGCAGTGCGTGCCTGCGCGGTTGAGGGCGATGCCGTTCGGGCTCGGTGCCGTGGCAATCAACCGGTCGAGCCCGCCGTCGGCGCGCAGGCGGAAGACGCGCCCGGTCGGATCCTGCAGCCCGGTCTGGCCCTGGTCGGTGAACAGCACCGAGCCGTCGCCGGGATGCACGACCAGGTCGTTCAGCCCCTTGAAGCCTTCGGTCAGCGCCGTCTCCAGCACCGGCGCGATGCGGCCGCTCCCGGGGTCGAGCGCAAGCAGGCCGCGGCGGTAGTCGGCGATCAGCAGCGCCCCGTCCGCCGGGCGCAGCGCCATGCCGTTCGGCCAGCCCTCGTACTCCGCCACGACCTCCCACCGCTCAGGTGAGTCGAGCCGCAGGATGCGGCCATTCGGGATGTCCACCACGTGGAGCCGCCCCGCTGCATCGAAGCAAGGCCCCTCCAGAAAGCTGTGCAGGGCAGCGCCGGTCGCATTGGCGTCCGCCCAGGCGGAGCGCCGGGGGTGCCGCAAGGCCTCCGGCAGCCGCGAGAAGGCGCGGACGGCAGCGATCTCGCGCGGCGGTGCGAACCACATGGCATCCTCCTCCCTCACCCTCTGGGGCGGTGCCGTTGCATCCTGCCCTTCGCGCGCCCAGTATTGCCCGGATAATGGCGCGCTGAGTAGCATCCGATACTCGGACGGCTGCGCCCACAGGACCAAACCGCCCCGGCGGATCAGGGAGGAACAACACGCGATGACACTGCACCGCCGCATTCCGCGCCGCCCATTGCTCGCCGCAGCCGCTGCGGGCCTCCCGCTCGCCGGCAGCCGCGCCGCGTCTGCCCAGACCGCGCCGGTCACCTGGACCGCCTACTCCTTTGCTCCCTCGGCCCAGCTCACCCCGTACAAGCACCTCGAAGCGATGGTCCAGCGCATCGAGCAGGCGACCAACGGCGCACTCCGCATCCGCCCGAACGTGGGCGGCAGCCTGCCGATCAACACTCAGAACATCGCCCAGGCGACTGGCGACGGCGTCGTGCAGATGGCCGACGACGGCTTCTTCGTCGGCGCGATCCCGGTCGGCGGTGTGCTGCGCCTGCCCATGCTCATCAATTCGCGCGAGGAGGCCGAGCGTGCCGGCGCCGCCGTTCGCCCGGCGCTGGAGCGCGCCTACAAACGCCGCGGCTGCGTGCTGCTCTCGCACTACTGGTTCCCCGCGCAGGTGATCTGGGGCACGCGCCCGATTGCCTCGCTTGACGATCTGCGTGGCCTCAAGCTGCGCGTCACCTCGCCCGAGCAGGGCGAGTTCATCCGCCGCTTCGGTGGCACCGCGATCACCATCGGCGGGCCGGAGGTGCCCTCCGCCCTGCAGTCCGGCGCGGTCGAGGGCGTGCTGACCGCGAGCGTGGGCGGCGGCCGGATCTGGAAGGACCTGCTGCGCTCCAGCTACCGGCTCGCCGTGAACTACTTCGACGCCTTCTTCATCGCCAACGACGAGGCGTTCAACCGGCTGCCGCGCGCGACGCAGGAGTTGCTGCGCCGCGAAGCGCAGTCCACCGCGCAGGCAATCACCGAGGAGCACTTCCGCGAGGAGGACGAGTTCACCCGCCAGCTCGCCGCCGGCGGCATCACCATGACCGAGCCGAAGCCCGAGGACATTGCCCGTGCGCGCGAGCGCCTCGCCCCCTTCTGGGACGAGTGGGGCCAGCGTCAGCAGGCCGACACGCGCGAGGCGCTGGCGGCGGCGCGGCGCGCGCTCAGCCGCTGACCTCCGGGTTACGTCGGTGCGGATTCTGAACGGCGTGGCGACGGGGCTCGCCGCGCTCGCCATCGTCGCGATGGCCCTCATCACCTCGGCCGAGGTCATCGCCCGTTCCTTCCTCGGCATCTCCTTCGAGGTCGCCGACGAACTCGGCGGGTATCTGCTGGTCGCCGCGGTGTTCCTCGGCCTTGGCCCCGCCTTCGCGGCCGGGGCGATGCTGCGGGTGGAGATGATCGAGCAGCGCCTGCCGCGCGCCGTCCGGCAGGCGCTGAACGCGCTGTACCACTTCGGGGCGCTCGCCGTCTCGGCGGTGGCGCTGTACTGGATCTGGTGGCTGATCGAGAGCAGTTGGCGCCGCGAGACGGTCGCAGCGACCTGGCTGGAGACGCCGCTGTGGCTGCCGCAGGCGGCCATGCCGGTCGGCATGGTGCTGCTGATCGGCGCCATCCTCGCGGGAATCGTCCGCCTTGTCCGGGGCGCGCCGCAGTGACGACCGGTGCGGCGGTCGCAGGCGGCGTCTTCCTCCTGCTGCTGCTCGGCGGCTTCTGGATTCCCTTTGCCGTTGCCGTCGGCGCGCTGCTCCTGCTCTGGGAGTACGGCGGCTGGAACGCCTTCCGCGCGATCGGCTTCGTCTCCTGGGGAAGCCTGAACAGCTTCACCCTCACCGCCATTCCGCTGTTCCTGCTGATGGCGGAGATTCTGCTGCGCAGCGGCGTGGGTGAGCGTGCCTACCGCGGGCTGGGCCGGGTCACGGGACGGCTGCCGGGCGGGCTGCTGCAGACCAACATCGCGGGCTGCGCATTGTTCGCCGCGATCAACGGTTCCTCCGTCGCCACTGCGGCGACCATCGGCACGGTCGCGCTGCCGGAGCTCAGGGCGCGCGGCTACGACGGCCGCATGGCGGCGGGGACGCTCGCTGCGGGGGGGACGCTCGGCATCCTGATCCCGCCCTCCATCGCGATGATCGTGTACGCGACCTTCACCGAGACCTCGGTCGCCAAGCTGTTCGCCGCCGGCATCGTCCCTGGGCTGACGATGACCGGTCTGTTCATGGCCTATGTCGCCTGGCGTGCGCTGCGCAATCCTGCCACCGCGCCGCGCGCCACGCCGGACGGCCGGGGGCTTGGCGGTACGGTGGCCGATCTGCTGCCGTTCGTGTTGCTGATCGCGCTCGTGCTCGGCTCGATCTACGCCGGGGTGGCGACGCCGACCGAGGCGGCGGCGGTGGGCTCGCTCGGGGCCCTCGCTCTGGCTGCGCTGTTCGGGCGCTGCGACCTCGCAGTGCTCGGCGGCGCATTGACTGCGACGGTGCGCACCACCGCCTCGGTGCTGTTCATCGTGCTCGCCGCGGCGCTGCTTTCATACGCGCTCGGCGTGACGGGCACCGGGCGTGCGCTGACCGAGTGGGTGGCTGGGCTCGGCCTTCCGCGGTTGGCCTTCCTGCTTGCGGTGGTGGCGCTCTACGTCGTGCTCGGCTGCTTCATCGACAGCCTGGCGATGATCGTCATTACCGTGCCGCTGCTGCACCCGGTGCTGCTTACCTACGGCGTCGATTTGGTGTGGTTCGGCGTATTGCTGGTGATCCTGATCGAGATGGGCCAGATCACCCCGCCCTTCGGCATCAATCTCTTCGTGATCCAGGGCATCGGCGGCGGCCGGTTCGAGGAGGTGGCCGCGGGCGCGGCGCCCTACGTTGCGCTGATGGGCGTGATGATCGCCCTGCTGCTGGCGTTTCCCTGGCTTGCTCTGTGGCTGCCGGGCCTGCTGTAGGAGGGATCCGAGGATGGCCACCAGGCTCGTGGATCTGGCGCGGGTCGTCCGCAGCAAGAATGCGGGGCCGCTGCAGATCACATTCGATCTGATGTTCACCGACCGTGCGGGATTCGAGCAGGCGGCAGCCTCGCCCGCACTCACTCCGCGCGAGATCGCACGGCTCTATGGTGTCGATCCGGCGACGGTGGCGGTGATCCCCTTTGCCCCCGCACACGCCATCAAGATCGTGCTGGAGCGGCCGGTCGTCGCGGGTTCGCCGGGAGACAGCGATGTGTACGGCGCGCAGCAGCACCGGCCGCTGCTGGGGGTGGTGCTGTGAGCGTCGTCGCGCGGCTGCTCGATGCTGGCCTCGGCCCGGGGCGTCCGCTGCGCGCGCTCGCCGCCTCCGGCCAGCTCGGCTACGGCATCCCGGAGCCGGCGCTGCGCGAAGGGCTGGCGCGCGCCCCGCACTTCATCGGCTGCGACATGGGCTCGATCGACGTCGGCCCGTACTACCTCGGCGCCGGGCGCCTGGCGACGGCGGAGGCGGTGACGCGGCGCGACCTGCGCCTCGTCATCCACGGCGCGCGGCAGGTGGGCGTGCCGCTGCTGATCGGCACTGCCGGCACCGCCGGCGCGGCACCGCACGTGGCGCAGACGCTCGACCTCATCCGGGGCATCGCGCGCGAGGACGGGTTGGGGCGTCTGCGCGTCGCGGTGATCCACGCCGACGCCGACCGCACCTGGCTGAAGGCCATGGCCGCCGCCGGCCGAGTGCGCGCCCTCGGCACCGCGCTCGGCAGTCCGCTGGACGCAGAGACGGTGGATCGCGCCGCGCATGTCGTCGGGCAGATGGGCACCGACGCGTTCATCCGCGCCCTCCGATTGGAGCCCGACATCGTTCTGGCGGGCCGCGCCTGCGATACGGCGATCTTTGCCGCGGTCCCGATCATGCTCGGCTACGATCCGGGCCCTGCAACGCACATGGCGAAGATCATCGAATGCACCTCGTTGTGCTGTGCCCCGGGCGGGCGCGACGCGATGCTCGGCACGCTGCACGGGGAGAGCTTCGAGCTGGAGAGCATGAACCCGCAGCGTGCCGCGACGCCGCTTTCAGTTGCCGCACACAGCCTGTACGAACAGGCGGACCCGCTCGCAGTGCACGAGCCGGAGGGCAGCGTGGACCTGCGCGCGGCGCGGTTCGAGCCGATCGACGCCCGCCGGGTCCGCGCCGGCGGCGCGGTCTGGCGGCCGGCGGCGCGGGTAAGCGTTAAGGTCGAGGGCGCCGAGTGGTGCGGCGAGCGCGCGGTGCTGCTCGCCAGCTCCTGCGACCCACGCGTGATCGAGCAGCGCGAGGCGATCGTGGCGGGCGTGCGCCGACAGGTCGCCGAGATTTTGCCTGACGCGGGGAGCGAGGCCTGCCTGCTGGAGTTCCGCGTCTTCGGCACCGGCGCGACCGGGCTATTCCCAGGGGCTGCGATGGGCCTGCCCGAGCCGGGCGAAGTGTTCTTTCTGGTCGAATGCGTGGCGCCGACGGCGGACCTGGCGAGGGCGACGGTGGCGGTGGCGAAGCAGTACCTGCTGCATCACGGCTTCCCGGGCCGGCTTTCCACCGGCGGCAACATCGCCTTCCCGTTCACGCCGCCCGAACTGCCCTGCGGTCCGGCGTATCGCTTCTCCATCTACCACCTCGCGGAGTGCGACGATCTCGCGGCCGCCTTCCCGGTGGAGCTTGAGACGGTCGGAGGCGGATAGCGCGTCCTGCATGCCAGGGCGTGCATCAGCGCTGCAGGACAGGCGACGCGTTCGATGTTGTGCGGGGAGAAGCCAGCGGGCACGACGTTGGTAATGCCTCTTGATCCACAGCCGGCCGCGCAGTGGATCGCGGTTGCCGGCGAAACCTTAATGGTAGCTGGGATGAAGCGACGAGCGGAGCCGCGACGAGCCCCACGGACCGCGGCGGCGTGGACAAGTCCGCCGGAGATGCTGGAGTCGTTGAACGACAAGGGCTACCGGCGGGTTCAGGCAAACAGCCCGGTGGCGGCGCCGGACTGCCTGGCGGATCTGCCGGCGAGGGCCACCTCCGGTGAGGCCAGGGCTGGCTGGGAGACGGCAGTCCTCGTCCTGAGGAAGCTTGGCGGCGGCGCCGAACGGAACTGCGCCGTGGTGGCTATGCGGGCGCGGGCGGCGCTCGTGCCGGGCGCTCCAGCTCGCGATCGACGTGCGCGAGAACCGCTCGGCCCATCCCGCCGCGTCGGCCCGGCCGATGCTGTAGTGCTGATGCGCGTGCCACGATCGCGGCAGCGCTGGAGCAACCTGGCCAGCGAGGGGGGTCGGTAGCGAGGCGGTCGCGGAAGTCCCAGAAGCCGAGTAGTCCGCTTAGGTGCTGGCGCGCAGGATCGGAGCCGCCGCGCGCTGCGCTGTCCCCACCTGCATGACACGGCGTCGGGCCTGTGCCGCTGCGGCGCTCATGAGCTGGCCCTCGGCTTTCCCTCGCCGAAGGCGATCACGATCTCGGCCCGGCACGCCGGCATGGACGCTGGATTCGGCACGCAGCGGAGGAGGCGCGGCGGCCCGGCGGCGAGGCGCAGGCCGCAGCCACAGATGGCGTC
>Ga0065720_1020524_pt1 | contig 14027 bp, 11 predicted proteins | sample Thericmetagenome_FD_59107 | JGI IMG/M metagenome (GOLD analysis project Ga0065720, IMG submission 59107) | Thermophilic microbial communities from the Joint Bioenergy Institute, California, USA of rice/straw/compost enrichment - eDNA_2 v2... | ecosystem: Engineered > Solid waste > Grass >... | reverse complement strand
AAAAAAAAAAAAAAAAAAAAAAAAAAAAATAGAATAAAAATAAAAGACCTGAAATTAGGTAAAACATCATTTCCATTACAAGAAACCAGTTTAGACTATCAATACACTGCAGTGCCGTCGTCACTGCCAAACCAGCGACTGATCCAAAATCCCGGCCGGTATGAGTGCGTCCACAATAACCCCAAGAAATGCATGATGATACCGCCCCCGCTTCAGTGACATTCCGCTCTAACCATACCCAAGGACACTTAATCCCGTCTGCCCAACTTCGCTTTGCCTAAGTCCAGTCATCTTTGTCTATTAAAAGATGCGACAAGTTCGCCCAATGTCATAATGCCTTTGCTCCACGTCTAAGCAATTATCACTTAAACCTGGAGGGTAACTTTCTGGCCCTTGACGCGGCCAATAACCTGCTCAGGGGCGTACTTGGGAATGACCTCGTCATCGTGAAGCATCTCGAACTCCTCGGTGGCATCACGGCCAGCGAAGTTGATGAGAGCCTGAGGGCCACCAGGGTGGTCGTTGAGCCAGTTGCTCAGGTCAAGAACAACGCCCTTGACGACAACCCAAAGGTCATCCTTCTTGTTGTGCTTGGCGACCTCCTCCATGGTGAACTCCTTGTCAGGGATGGCGAAGGGCTTGGGTTGGCTTGACTCCTTCTTCGCGGCTGGGGCAGCCGGGGCAGCAGCAGCCGCGGCGGGGGCGGGGGCAGCCGCCTGGGCAGCGGGAGCAGCGGCGCCGTTGGCCCACTCAATCGAGAGCTTGCCAGGATTCGAAGGGTCGATGTGGAGGGCGATCTGGCCCAGACGGGCGGCCGGCTGCGAGACACTCTGGAGCGCCTGCTGGAAGAGATAGTTGCTGGCGGAGTCACCAGCAACACGGCCGTAGACGACGCAGCCCAGCAGTGAAGAGCCACCCAGACGGTTGGCGCCGTGGACACCACCAGCGAGCTCACCGCAAGCGAAGAGACCCTCGAAGGGCTTCTTCTCCTTGTTGAGAACCTGAGCCTTGTCGTTGATCTCAACACCACCCATGGTGAAGTGGAGCACAGGCTCCATCAGCGAGACGTGGAAGGTATCATTGATGTCGAAGGGCATGTTGTGGAAGAAACGCTTGCCCCAAGGGTCCTTGATCTTGCCCTCGGCAATGGCGTTGTAAGTCTGGAAGGTCTTCTGGAGGTGCTCGGGAGTGCAGCCGATCTCCTTGGCAAGCTCATGGCCAGTCATCTTGCGCATGAGACCACGGCCAGAGTAGTGGCGGGTGTGGAAGTCGAGAACGTTGGAGGCCTTGGAATTGAGAACCAGGCGGATGGGCCACTTGCCCTTCTCCTTCTCCTTGAACATCATGCCCGAGACGTAGTCACGATGGCCGAGCTCGTCGCAGAAGCGGTCGCCATCGGAGTTCAGGAGGATACCACCCTCACCACGGAGGGCCTCGGCAGCCAGGAACTTCCACTTGGAGTTGGGATCCTTGGGGTCGACGAGACCAGTGGGGTGAACCTGGACCTTGTCGAGATCGATGCCGTTGCCGCCAATCTCCATGACCATCTTCTGGCCGTCACCAGTGGCGTGGTTGCCGTTGGTGGTAGCCAGGCCGAGGGTATCGGGGCGGTACTTGCGGAGAAGCGAGTTCTCGCCGAAATCGGCAGCGTAACCGCCGGTAGCCAGGACGACGGGGCCCTCCATAGTCTTGAGCTGACCCTCGTGCTCGTACTTGACGCCGGTGATCTTGTTGCCCTCCTTGTTGAGGCCAACAACACGGGCCTTCTTGAGGATCTGGACACGGTGGGGCTCAGACTCGGCGAGCTCCTCGAGTCTCTGCATCAGGGCATAGGTGATGGCCATGCCGGGGAACTTGGCATCGTGGCCACGGTGAGTACGGGGCTGGGAGTGGCCACTGTGACGCTGTCAGCAAACAGTCTCGATGCTGTACAAGCAGATACAAGCAACAAGACAGACGAACTTACCCGAGACGGGAGACAAGGGTGAGGTCAAGGCCGAAGACATCCTGGAGCCACTCGACAGCAGCAGCTGACTTGTAGGTGAGGACCTTGATGAGGTCGGGACGGGCCCTGTCACGGGCCGACTTGAGGGTATCCTCGTAGAACTGCTTGACGCTGTCCTGGATGCCAAGATCGACCTGGGTCCGGGTGAGGGCACCGTTGATACCAGAAGTGGCCTTGGTAGAATTGCCACCAAAGAAGCCCTGCTTATCGAGGACAACGACGTTGCCACCGTTGAGGTAGATGGTGTGGGCAGCGCTCAGGCCGGACACTGCAGGGCGAAAATGCGGTCAGCTCATATTCAGATTCATTCATTCACGCCGTGCAAACAAGTGACGGCATCCACGACGCCAGCAACGGCAGCGTGTGACCGGGGCAAGAAAACGCCGAAGTTGCCGAGGACAGGGGAAGTGGAAAGTTGGGGAAGCCACTTACAGCCGCCGCCGACAACGATGACTCTGTTGGGGGCCATATTTGATTTTCTGAAGATGGAAGGGTATCTGAATCTGAATGAATGGAAAAACAGAGAGAAGAAACAAAGGCACTGGGCACAGCGAAGTTGGGTGGATGAGGATCGAAGAGAGGGAGAGAGGAAGACGGTGAAAGGGAGGAATGCGTCGAAGATATCTTCGCTGGGGTGACGGATGCTCCTGCCGAGCTAGTAACAACGTGGAGTTGGAATTGCTGGCGCGCTGATTCGTGAGCCGAGGTCAAGGCTGGGGGGCGAGCGACAGGGATGGCAGGCCGGTTGTGCCTGTGGATTTCCGCCTATAGCCTGTCAGTGAGGTGATGACAACGCTTCCACCTGCCAGTCCCAACTTGCCGACACCGACCGCAGCCGCTGGAACCTTGAAAACTTACGGTGTGTCAGGTGCTTTGCCGAGGATTAGGTGAGGTAGGTATGTAGTGTGAGTTCTAGCTTGTGCCACAGGGCGAACTGTCAATTAGTGCGGACAAACATTCCCTTAAGTATTTTCTATGTGTTCTCTGCCCGCCTGATACACCGAGTCCAGCAGGCCTTGCTGGACGTCCACTTGAGCTGTTTCGCGCTGATGCTGGCCGAGGACAAAGCGGGCTTCGTGGATACTCGGCAGATGGGCCGAGGTTTGCCACGGCTCCCTAAAACAGCACACCCTTGGTAGCCAACATGGTGGGATGGGCCCTTTGGAGCCCTGCACGCAGTGTGGGGTAGCTCGACGTGGGACACTGCCAGAGCCACCACCACAACTGCAGCCGCCCAGACGAAACATGAGAGGATCTGGACCGGAGACAGAGACCTGGAACCTGAATCTTCCAGGCTGCCATCCATCTTTCCCGTCCTGTAGTGTATCCTGTGGATAATTCCGGGCAGCTGGCCGCTTGTCTATCTTATCAGAATAGCTTCCAATTCTATCGCCGCATCCATGCCCGTGGATGAGATGCTCTCCCTGTCTTTGCTGCCCAGGGCCCAAGCCCTGCAGGGCTTCCCCGCGGGCGGCCGTCACGAGACGCGGCCCCGGACAATCCCTCCCTTCCAGACGCCCCTAGAGTCCACGGCCCCAGACCCCCAAACGATCAGCCGCACATCCATGATGGTTTGCATGTGATGCTGATGGCCCGCTTCCGTGCTGGGTGGCAGTCAGGCATATTTCGGCGAAAGCACCACCGGTTCGGCCATCCGGTCCTGATCGGTCAAATTAAGCAAGACGCCGGTGCGCTAGGTAGTGTAATGCCGGACGACGCTTCACCTCAAGAAATTTTTGGAGCTGCAGAGCTGCTTCAACGTGGGAGCTGCCAAGACCCGGCCGCAGCGTTGGAGTTGGCATCCTGGGGATGCAGGATTGCCGCGCCGTTAATGTCAATGCTAGCGTAGCGTGCCTTAGTTCTTGAACCTGTGTTTATACAGTACCGGTAGGCAGCTCTCAAGCATGTGATCGTCCGCTCCCCAGCTCCCATCGGAGCCGGACCCGTAAAACACCGGATGCGCGTCGAGCTGCATCTTCATTCTACTGCTGGCAGGCCCATCCATTGGCCGTCCTGTGATTAACTATGATGTTGTTTCGACACCAATTCCATATGTCCGGATGCAGTTGACTACAGTTCATCCCCAACTGGCTTGCATGCGATGAGGTGGAACGCCGCACGTCCACTCGACCTCTCGACCACGCAGCCACACGAAACAGCCCAGTTTATCGATCATGTCAATCATGCCCCTCTAGGCGTTGACTCAAGACGTTGACTTAGCGGAAGGGATGGGGCCGACCGTCAACAACCCCTTCGTTTCCATGTCAACAACAAGTCCTTGCGATTGAAACTGCAGCTTGACGCTCTTCTACGTGGAATGATCAGGACTGGATTAACACATTCAGGACTTCCTGTTTTCAAGGGCGTTCTGCAGCTGGTTGCACGAGCTCGGACTAGGATCATGGCGCCCTACGTCATTGCAAAAGTGGCATTCTACCGCGTCCAACCGTCCGTAAACGGGGCGTTGAGATGCGGTGCAAACCTCCGATCCGAGGAAATCCGGGTATCTTCGCGACAGTCACAAGCAGGGAGGATCTAAGATCCGCACAATCCCAAAATGAGAAGGCTGAGGGTGTTTCTGCTCGTTCTGTTGCTGGGACCACACCTTTCAGTCCAGCTGGTGATTCCGCCTTTCCAGAAACGACGCCGTGAGGCTTTCAGTTACGGCCAGCTTCCCCTCACCGATATTACAGGGCCGGGACCGGTGTTACCACCTGAGATGGGTAGATCGCCCGGTTCGGGATCATCTCCAGATCCAATTCCTAAGGGGAAAGTCGTCCTCTCTGATATCATGGGTCGGGACAAGAGCATCAGCATGTTCGCTGGGTGAGTCTGCAGAAACACGGCAAGTCGAGCGATCATTTTACGCAATTTCTAACATGCAAGATGGCAGGTTCGTAAGAGACAGTGAGTGTGCGTTGATTAGACTAGACGATGAGGCCCAGAACACGACGGTTCTCGCTCCACTCAATACTGAGGTTGAAAAGCTGCCCAAGAAGCCGTGGGAAGACCCCCAAGAGTATGGCGCTCTCGGTAAAAATGCGTACGAGGGAGAAGAAGGGATTGATAGGGCTAGGTGCAATCTGCGCCGGTTCGTGGAGGAGCATATGGTACCAGTGAGCCCATGGCGTGAGGGCGACACAGTCAGACCCGTTGGAGGAGGCCCGGCGCTCTGGTGGGAAGAGAAGGATGGGAAACGATTTGTGAGTAGGGCGGAGGGCAAAGATCTTGATGTACAACCAAGACAAGCCACTAACTCTTGGATCTAGATCCAGCCTGATGACATAGAAGTGGTCAGCGTTGCCGGAACGGTTGCTAACGGCGAACTGGTACGACTCGCTTGATCCCTTGCGCTCGAGGCTAAGCCCGCATTCAGTCAATAGAGCTGACGAACCAACGCTTCGCTAGTGGATAATCCGAGGAGTCCGACATCATCTCTAGGCTTTCATGGCCACATAAGACAAGCCATATAGGCACAGAAATTATACACGGATTGCTTTGGACACACAAGGTATGTGTATGGCTAGCGGTATCGGGATGCTTTCTGCATAAACGAGGGAATTTTATGCCTACCTACCTAAGGTACCTTTTGCAAGGTACCTATTACTGAGGCTCTCTCAAACGAGTGATGGAGTATATGAATAGGACGGATGCCTATGACGGGTGGCTAGCAAGCATATTTAGTTGGCGGGACCTCTGTTCCATGAGCAACAGAATATGATTGCGCAGAGGAATCCTTCATTGCTTTGCTTTTATATAATTGAAGGGTTTATCCTGAGATGAACATTGAGATGAAAAGAACAATAGTATCATCTAGGTATACAGCCACAACAAGAACACACAGCATAAAGTGTCAGTTGGTAGCGGCTGTTTTCGCAGCGATGATGCAGGTGATGCTCGCGCTCGCGCTTTCGACTGCTTATCGGCAATCTTTAAGTGGGGCCAATGGCCCGAGACCGGCTGGATAAAGTATCAACCGAGATTTAACCGCTTATCGCTATCAAGCTGCGACGAAAGAGATCTTGCGGCCTGTGCTGCTTGTCAGAAGCGTTCCAATCGTGCCGCGCACCATCTTGCGATGTGATTCTTTTCTCGCAGCCCGCCTGCCTTATAATCTTTGCCCCCTTCTCCATTCAATCAAGCGACAGCGCGGCCTGACATACGGTCCCAGTATACAGTGCACACATCTCGTTTTGCTCCATCAGCATTCCCACCGACGCACCAGAGACCGTATGGTAGCAGTCGAAGCTGTAAGTCTCAGCCAGGTCTTTCGCGCTCTTCCGTCGGGGTTTTGTTTCGCTCCCCTGAAGGCATAGATGGCGACCAACAATGCACCACCTGTGCGCCGTCGCATCGTCCTTTCGTCCTTATCATGCCCAGATGGTGCTCTTCTTGACATTTATTCTATATAGATCATGCATTGTTTCCATCTCTGTTTGAAAAGCGGCGATGCTGATGCCCCCCAAAACAGACGCTAACAGACGCCTGAGGCCGCGTGACAACATGGTCAACATACAGCCTCCTCACGCCGCCAGCGGCTTCGACCGTGATCGCGAACTGGACGAGCAGCGTCATCGCGCCCTCCATCCTGAGGAGATTGCGCGGCGAGAGAGAGAAATGGAGCGCGATCGGGGCGAACGTGAGCGTGATCGTGATCGTGATGAGGCTGACCGCCAGCACCGGGAATCCTATCCGCCCACCGCCCCTCATCACAGCTCTACTGGCTCTATTCCCATCCACCAGCCAGTTGCGTCGCGCATCTCGACATCCATCACCGGTCCTGGTGGCCTCCTTTCTAACCACGGAAGCTCGGCCCCGTCGATGCCGATGAGCGGTCCCTCTGCTCCTGGCCCCAGCTACAGCTCTTCCCTCCACAGCGAGCCCAGCAGGCCCTCTCAACATGGCGGCCCCGGCACTGGCTCAGCCCCACAACAACATCAGATGTTTGCGCCCATGTCCCACGGGCCAAACGGGCCGAACAGTTCGCTCGGCGGCTCGGGTGCTTCCGGCTCGATGTTTGGCGGTCCTCTGCCGCAGGAGAATAACCGCGGGCTTCCCCAGGAACCCTCGGGTGTCCGCAGTATGCAGCAAATGCCGTACAACTCCACCATGGGCGGCGGCCATTCCATGCCTCCTGGTCCTGGTGGCATGCCTCAGGGACAACAGCCTATTCTCAATGTAAGGACAATTTCCCAAAAGGCTATCAGGTGCGAATCCAGTTGAGCTGACTTGTTTTGTCTATCTCCCCAGGATGCGCTGAGCTACCTTGACCAAGTCAAGGTGCAGTTTCATGAACAACCGGATGTCTACAATCGGTTTCTTGATATTATGAAGGATTTCAAGAGCCAGACGTAAGTCGCTGTCAAGTTATCATTGGTATTTCCCCAAGAATGAGTGACTGACTGGGGGCAGCATCGACACTCCGGGTGTCATTAGTCGCGTTTCCGAGCTTTTCGCCGGCCACCCCAATCTTATTCAGGGATTTAATACCTTCCTTCCACCAGGATACCGTATCGAGTGTGGCTTGGAGAACAACCCCAACAGCATCCGGGTCACTACTCCCTCTGGCTCCACGATTCACTCGATCGGCGCTGGCCGGACGGCCCAACATGAGCCTGCGCAACCAGCTCCTGGCCCGTCACAGGGTTACCTGAACCCGAGGCCGGGCTGGCAGCAGCCACAACTTGCCCACAGCGTGGAGAGTCCGGAAGCCACGTACAGCGTTCCGTCTCAGAGCGCTCCTTCTAACTATCCTGGCCCCGGACAGGCCGGACACTATGATAACACAAGTCCTGTCCAGCAGAGAGCGGCGCCCACGGCACCCAGCGGCCCGCCGCTGAGCCACGGGCCCCCACGAACCACCCACACGCCTGTTCCTGCCGCTGGTCCACCCCCGTCGACTGCTGGCCCGGGCCAGCAGTCAAATCTCGAGAAGCGCGGCCCTGTGGAATTCAACCATGCCATTAGCTATGTTAACAAAATCAAGGTAAGATAGGGAGCTTTGTGTTACTCCACAGTGTGGTTTTGGAGGAGTGTCCTCTCCGGAGAGTCCCAGGATGGGAGGACCCATGAATGCTCGCATCCTCATTTTCGTCCCAACTTTTTATCGTTGAGCAGTCATTGCAGTGGATCCTTAGGTATCTTACTGCGAAGTGAACCTGAAGAGCGCTGCTAACTGTTGTGCAGAATCGTTTCCAGGATAAGCCCGAGATATACAAGCAGTTCCTAGAAATTCTCCAAACATACCAGCGCGAGCAGAAGCCGATCCAGGACGTTTATTCACAGGTTACCAGCCTCTTCCATTCGGCCCCGGATCTGCTTGAAGATTTCAAACAATTCCTTCCCGAGTCGGCTGCGCAAACTCGGCCCATGCCCCAGCGTCCAGAGGATAACATGCCGATGCCCATGGCAACGCCGACCCCCCAGCCTGGGCACATTGCTCGCGAAGGCCCTAAGATGCCTCCGGTCGGAAACTTCGCACCGCCTGCCAGCGCAAGCAAGGAAACGAAGAAGCGCCGGGTCGATAAGGCACCCCCGGCGCCCGTTCTCTCCGCGCAAGAGCAAGCGGCGCAGTCGGCTTTGCGTAGCACGCTTCCCGCTGCGCCATCTGCCGCCAAGCGCGCGAAACTCTCTCACAAACCGAATGCCACTGACGGTTCTTATGTCGAGCCAACCCTGACTCCCGTCATGCCAGAACCTCTCGCGCCTTCGCCGCTCGCCGTTTCTGCTCAAGATGAGTTCGCATTTTTCGAAAAGGTCAAGAAGCACATTGGAAACCGGACAGCGACAACCGAGTTTCTCAAGCTCCTGAATCTCTGGAATCAGGATCTGATCACAAAAGATGTGCTCATCTACAAGGCCAACCAGTTCATGGGAGGAAATGCGGAGCTTCTCAACGCATTAAAGGCACTTGTTAGGTATGACAGCCCTGAGGATGTCGTTGAGAACCGTCCCGAGCCCCCTACAGGCCGGGTTTCCCTCAGCAATTGTCGGGGTTTTGGGCCCAGCTATCGTTTACTGCCGAAGCGCGAGCGTCTCAAGCCATGCTCCGGTCGTGATGAGCTCTGCCGGTCGGTCCTCAATGATGAATGGGCGTCACACCCGACCTGGGCGTCTGAGGATTCTGGTTTTGTCGCCCACAGAAAGAACGGCTACGAAGAAGGCCTCCATCGCATCGAGGAGGAAAGGCACGACTATGACTTCTACATTGAGGCGAACCAGAAGTGCATTCAGCTCCTGGAGCCAATCGCTCAGCAGATGCTGTCACTACCCGTCCACGAGCGGGCCAACTTCAAGATGCCTGCTGGTCTAGGCGGCCAAAGCACGTCAATCTACAAGCGTGTGCTGAAGAAGATCTATGGACCCGAGAAAGGTTGCGAGGTTGCTAACGACCTGTTCAAGAATCCTTTCACCGTGGTTCCCATCGTCATGGCCCGCCTGAAGCAAAAGGATGAAGAATGGCGCTTCACCCAGCGCGAATGGGAAAAGGTATGGCAGGCTCAGACTGAGGCAATGCACCTCAAGAGTCTTGATCACATGGGTATCCAAGTCAAGACCAACGACAAACGGAACCTTGCTGCCAAACACTTGGTCGATCTGATCAAGACCAAGCACGAGGAACAGCGTCGCATCCGGGCTGCTAAGGGCAAGACTCCGCGCTACCAATTCCTCTACTCGTTCAAGGACGAGTCACTTCTGCTCGACCTGCTCCGCTTTATGGTTCTTTATGCTCACAACGCTGGTCAACACAATGCCCAAGAACGCAGGCGTATCCTCGAGTTCTTCGAGACCTTCATCCCTGCCTTCTTCGACATCTCTGATGACAAGGTTCAGGAGCGTCTTGCCGATATTGAACAGGACTCAGCTGAGGAAGACGAAGATGACGCCACCCCGATCGAGCTTACCAACGGCCGTCGCCGCAACGGTAAGAAGGGCGATCTCCTTCGCGGAGTCCTTGATCCTGGCCGGAATGGCAGCCGTAGCCGTGGGCAGAAGGAAGGCAGTGCAGCCTCGGGCAGCAAAGAGACGACGCCAGAAGTTGGCTCGGCGAATGAAGAAGAGATGCAGGATGCGCCAGAGGACTCAACGGTTCCGGAGGTCTCAAACAGCCGCTGGTTGCCGACAGTCCCTGGCCCCATCATCGTCGAGAAGAGCAAGGGTGGAAAGGGAGCCGATCTGGTCAACGTGGATGGTGAGCTCAAGGCTGACGCACCGTTTGAGCGGACTTGGTACAATTTCTACTGCAACCAGAACATCTACGTCTTTTTCACCATCTTCCAAACACTGTATGAGCGTTTGGAAGGTGTCAAGCACGACACGGACAGCGTGCTCGAGGAGATTCGCCGCGAGTCGGCCGAAAAGCCGGCTAAGATCCTCGGCATGGTGCACGATGGCCTGCATTACTTCGACGGTCTGCAGCCCCATGAGTTCTGGGGCAAGACCGTTAAACACATCGAGGACTTCATAACCGGCGAAATTGATGAGGCACGTTACCAAGACGTCTTGCGCCATTACTACCTAAAGAAGGGTTGGAAGTTGTACACAATCAACGACCTCCTCAAGACACTCTGCCGTCTTGCGCTCAGCTGCAATAACCCCGATTCTAAGGGCGAAAAGACCAAGGAACTGGTAAAGGCCTACCTCGAAAGTCGCCAACAGACAGAGACCAGTTTCCAGAATGAGATCAGCATGCGCAAGTTCGCTGAGAAGTGTATCAAAGATGGCGAAATGTTTGTCATTGCTTGGGTATGTAATGCACTAAGCGCGCTTAGATGGCATCTAGGACTAACGTTTTTGTTTCTCTAGTACCCTAAGAGGAAGGAGGTCACTGTCCGTTGGCTCCAGAAGGACGAGACAACATTTTACATGGACGAGATGGAGCGCATCCAACAGTGGCAGTACTACATTTCATCCTACATGCGGGTTGAGCACACCGAAGGTATTGTCCGTTCACGTCTGCAGAAGGTGCTCCTCGAGCGCAACCTCCCCTCGGATGCAAAGGATGGTGCTGATGGCGAGGGCGGTTACACGCCCAAGCCTCTCGTCATCCACGAAGGTTTGGTCGTGCGCATCTGCTTGAACTCCTCTAAGATGGTATTTGAGAAGGGCACGTCGGACTACTTTATCTACAATACCACGGGCAATCGCACGCCTGAGGAAGAGGAGGAGCATAAGGCCAAGCAGGCGTTTTGCCGCGAGCTTCGTGCCGAGAAGCTCAAAGAGAAGATGGTTACCAACAACGCCTGGATGAAGGGCCTCAGCCATGAGGAGGTGCAAAAAGTCAACAACGAGTACCAGAAGTGGAAGGAAGGCGAGCTGCTGCCAAATGGGCTGAAGATTGATCAAGACCAGCCCCAGCAGCAGCAAGGGGTTGGTGCCGATGTGGCGATGGACGGTTGAAAGGTTTCTTTCAAAGTCGAGTGTTTTTGGAGGGCGTGGAGGCGAGTTGGGTTGATGCACGGGTGGATGGATGGTTAGGCGGGATTTCGGGTCGGACGGGTCGTTTTTGCTGTCTTCTTTCCGCGCTTCATTCCCTGAGTAGAATCTAGTAACTCGTTCGTTGGCGCTTCACATGACATCACATCTCATCCATCACGTATTTCCTTCCTTATCTTGCAAAAAGTTATTGAACACGTAGTTTATATGGAATGGTGTGGTGATTGTGGCAGAGGGGATCTGGATGTCTGTATTATCTCCTGCGCAATGAGGAGCCTTTTAACTCGAACTTTCTTTACTTGCTATGTTGTAGGGGTCTGTTTTTCTTGCAATGGGGAGGACCAGCTGGCGGCAAGCAGGGGAACAGTGACGGCGAGAAAGGAAGCTTGTCCTATGACCTCTTGCCAAGCATGCATGAATTTATCATTCTGGACAAATGTAGTGATAGTTTGCATTTGGTAATTACATGGTTTCTTTCAGAGAAAAAGGCTACTTGTTTCTGATCCGAGAAACTCTGTCAACAATCATCATGACGGTTGTGTTGACTAGGCTCTTGGAAGCTCGGACCACCGTCGGGCTAATATCCGCCTTGCCGCGGCTCTGACCTCCACTGTTCGTTTAGCTGGATTTTGTTTGAGTCTGGATCTTGGCATGAAGTCCGGGAACTCGCGATTGGGACATCCTCGCTCATCCTCACCGTGAAAACGAGACCACAGTCGAAAATGAACATACATATAAGTTATGGAACTACTGCTCGTGGAGATGTCCTTTTTTTGCGACAAATACGAGCTGGCCTTGGAGCCAGAAATTTTGGCTTGATGCCTTGCGCGGCTCTCTTCACTTCATCGTCGAGAGTTCCTTTTGTGAAGTTTTCATGCCACACCCGTCCAGCGTATACCAGGCAATTACAGATCTATGCCATTGGACAGTTACAGAAGACCTCATTCTCAACCAGCTCAAGGTGGAGATCGATCGAAGGAGAAAATGCCGGGGAGGAAAAGGTCCAGGCTACTCCTACCACAGGTTCGAAGCCGGGTGAGTTATCCATGCCATTGATCAGCAACAGGTCAATAAAACGGTGTCAGAATGAAAGGGAATCAACAACTAACTCTGAAGCTCTATGTGTGCAGTTTATCCTGAGAGGATGATCATCTACCATGGCGGCACGCTCAGTAAGTCTGACCGTCACATCACCACCATCCCCCCTTATTCAATGCCCGATACCCTCACTAACTCTTTTCTCAAAGGAACAACCTTCCTTGCCTGTCTCAAACTTTCAACTTTTTTCGTCTTCGGCTTCTTTGATCTCCTCATGGTTCCCTCTTACCTAGCCGCCAACCAGCCCTGGCAACAAACTCTCTTCAGTACCGCTCCCTCTCTCTTTCCTCCTTCTTTATCTCACCCAAGTCACCCAACCTAACCCTTTACTAGTCGCCCTCTGCGGAATCGTCCCAACCGCTTACGTGCACTACACTACTGCCCCCTACGTCGCGGCAATCCACATCCACGTGCCTCCTTACGCTCGCTGGTCGCGCCAGATCCTCGAACGCTTTGCTCGCACCGCACCTCCTTCCACCAAGCTGGACATCACGACAATAAGCGCAATCGGAAAGCCCCGGGTGAGCAGCATGACTCTGGGGGACCTTCGGCCGACGCGGGCGCGTTTCGGCATTGTCAACTTTGCGCGCGACACGACTAAGCTGAACAGTGAGCGGGCGTGGTGGCGTTGGAGGGCTGTTGGGCAGTTTGGTGTGCAGGAGGCGTCTCAGGGGTTGAACGAGAAGAGGTTGAAGAATGGCTGGGTGTGGAGCTTGTTGGCAGAAACAATAAGGAATAGAGCCGGACCGGCAAAGAAATGAGCGGGAGGATCAAATTGACTTGACGTGGTTTATTATGTTAAGTGTAGGCACATGCGCCTATCACGCACTGTCAAAAGTGTTGTGAGGAAGCCTCTTAAGAAAACATTGGCGCATGTTTCGTCTCTGAACTTGACCGCAGAACCCCAGAACCATCATGTATTACATTGTAACTTAACGTAGTGAGTACGTACAAGATGGCCACACACATTTCCATTGCCAGGTATGTCCGCCAGTTCATACAGTAGAGACTTAGACACATGTATTACCTTATATATACAGCTCACACTTGACATAAAGAATCGTATATATACCTCTCAAAATCTAATATGAACTTTACCCAAACTGCATCTCGCATATTAATAAAGCGCCCAAACCACTTCCTCTTCCAGCCTAGCTTTTAAATTGTACTAATACAAGCCGCCGAAACGGGCGTTAAGACCGCCCATGCCACTTCACAAATACCCAAGTATATCGTTGCCCAAACTCAGAGAGAATAATGCCGCCCTGGCTTCCCTAAACCATTTTGTTTGGTTCCATCCGAGCACAACCCATACCTTGCTCCCGCTCGTTTTCACTGCAAGCACAACCCTTCCTTCCCAATGATCCTGCAACGGGTAAAGGGAAAAACAAAATACCTCAAACGAAATCCGACAAGGTAGGTATCCAAAAACGAATATCAGACAAAGCACCCAGGCAAAAAAAAAAAAAAAACAAAAAAAATTTCAAAC
>Ga0065720_1020523_pt1 | contig 14029 bp, 9 predicted proteins | sample Thericmetagenome_FD_59107 | JGI IMG/M metagenome (GOLD analysis project Ga0065720, IMG submission 59107) | Thermophilic microbial communities from the Joint Bioenergy Institute, California, USA of rice/straw/compost enrichment - eDNA_2 v2... | ecosystem: Engineered > Solid waste > Grass >... | reverse complement strand
CCGACCAGACGGTGGCCGCCGGCGGCGATCCATTCGCCGGCTTCATTCACGGTGAACCGGCCGTCCCGCGTATAGCGGAGCTCTCCCTGGGCATTCATGACCGTAAAGAAGGCCTGCGGCTGAAAAACAAATTCCCCATCGGCGTTGACGGCTCGTCCACTCGCATCGAAGACAAGCCCTTCGACCTGAATGTTCGAAAGAATCGCCAGGTCGGTGTTCAAACCGGTCTCCAGCAGGTCCCCCTGCGCAAACAAGGGAACGCTTTCTTCCGCGAATACGCCGGTATGCAGGGAGCCGATCGTCCGCTGTTGCCCGCCCGGTCCGCTCTCTCCGTCGCGCACCAGCTGGATGAGCATTTCCGGGAACGACCGCTGCACCACCGTGTTTTGCTTGAATCCGGGTGTATTGATGTTGGCGATGTTGTTCGTCGCCGCGTCGTGTTTGCGCTGCTGAGCGATCATGCCGGCCGTTGCCGTATACAATCCTCTGATCATGGGAGGATGATCACCTCGGCTTTCGCCTTTCCCTTCTCCGATTCGCCGATCCGCGGACCGGAGCCTTTTATGCCATGTTTCCTTATTATAACATAATATCGGCAAGATATGACCGTTCCGTTAGTACGATTTCGAATGGACCACTTTGTCCAGATTGTCCAGCATGATGCCTGTCCCCTTGACGACGCAGTGCATCGGGTCCTCGGCGATCAGCACCGGCACCTTGAGTTCCTCCGCCATGAGCTGGTCCAATCCGTTCAAGAGCGCGCCGCCTCCGGTCAGGATGACGCCGCGGTCGATGATATCCGCCGCCAGCTCCGGCGGCGTGCGCTCCAGCACCGTCTTGGCCGCGGCCACCACCGATCCCACCGAATCCCACAGCGCTTCGCGCACTTCGCGGGAGTGAATGGTGATCGTCTGCGGCAAGCCCGTCACCATATCCCGTCCGCGAATGTCCATCTCTTCCTGACGATTGCCGTAAACCGTCCCGATCTTGATCTTGATGTCTTCGGCCGTGCGTTCGCCGATGAGCAGTTTGTACTTGTCCTTGATATATTTCATAATCGCCAGGTCGAACTTGTCCCCCGCAACTTTAATGGAAGCGGACGTCACGATGTCGCCCATCGACAAGACGGCCACATCCGTCGTCCCGCCTCCGATATCGACCACCATATTGCCGCTCGGCTGAAAAATGTCCATCCCCGCGCCGATTGCAGCCGCCTTCGGTTCCTCCTCGAGAAACACTTCCTTTGCGCCGCTGCGCTCCGCCGCTTCGCGTATCGCCTTCTGCTCGACGGAAGTAATGTTGGTCGGCGCGCAGATCAGAATGCGCGGATGGCTGTACCACTTTTTGCCGCCGACCTTCTGGATGAAATGCTTGAGCATTAATTCGGTAATTTCGAAATCGGCGATAACGCCGTCCTTGAGCGGCCTGATGGCGATAATATTGCCCGGCGTTCGTCCGACCATTCGGCGAGCTTCTTCTCCCACTTCCAGTACGCGTTTCGTGTCGCTCTGAATGGCGACCACGGATGGTTCGTTGAGAACGACGCCCCGGCCCTTGACATGGATGAGCACGTTGGCCGTCCCCAAATCGATCCCGATGTCCTTACTGAACATAAAAAGACTTCCTCCCCAACCTGGGCCCCGTCAAATGGAAAAACCGGGTCTTGGTCATAAATGCGATCATTCAATATAAGTTGATTCGATATGTATGCGCGAAATTCCTCTAAAATTGTCACTTCTTTGCTATCTTTTTGAGGGGAGTCGGAAAATGCGGAGTTCAGCTCCTCGCCGCCGCCAGGGATTCCTGCGATTTCTGCTTGGATTTCTTGTATTTGATTTTGGTCGCCTCTCCTCCTCTGAGGTGCCTGACCGATTTGTGATATTCCAGGATCGATTTCACCTGACTTGCGAGTTCCGGATTGATTTCGGGCAGCCGTTCCGTCAAGTCCTTGTGCACTGTGCTTTTGGAAACGCCGAATTCTTTTGCGATGGTGCGAACCGTGTGCTTTGTTTCCACCACACACCGGCCGATGCGTATGGTTCGCTCTTTGATGTAATCGTGCACTCCCCTCGCCTCCCTGCTCGAGATAGTTTGGTACATTATATGAGGGGCAGGACCATATATTCTCCGTAACCAAGCCTGACGAGCCCAATAATTTTGCGCAAAAAAAGGAACGCCGGCGCCGCGGGGCGCAGGCGTTCGCGCGGCCTGCAAGCCTTTTCCCGGGCTTTCGGCGTTCATGTTGCCGGCGATTAATTTGCCGACTCTGCGATCAGCGTTTCCGGATTGACGGGTTCGCCGTTCCGATGGACTTCGAAGTGGAGATGGACGCTCAGATTTTTTTCGAGCTCGTTGCGGCCCGCCTTGGCGATGGTCTGGCCCTGCTTCACCTTGTCGCCCTTGCTGACGAGCACATCGTCCAGGCTGTAGTAGATGGTGACCAGCCCGTCTTCATGCGTGATCTCCACAAGGTTGCCGACGGAAGGCACGTTTTCCGCGCGGGTGACCGTGCCGCTCAGGGCAGCCGTGACGTTGAACGGCTGATTGTCCGGCCTTGCCAGCGCGATGCCCGTGTTCGGCATGTACGTGTCGCCCTGCTGGATGATGGCCGCCTGCTTTTCTTCGCTGGATGCGCCGGGCTCGAAATACGGCATGATCACTTCCACTTCGTCGCGGTTTTCCACCGGCCAGATCATCGTTTCGACTGCGGCATTGGCGGGGATGGCGTTTTCCGCCTCGGCGGCGCCGGTTGTCTCTTCCGGCGCTTGAGGATCGAGATCCATCTCATTCGTCTTGAGTTCGTTCGTGCCCGAGTTCTGAATCACCCACATCAATGCCAGAATGATGGCCGCCGCTGTCACATAGGTTGCGGGAAACACCCATTTCTTGGAGAAATATTTTCTCCAGCCGGCGGACTTTACCGGCGCGGCTTTGTCATTCGTTTTCGGAACGGACGCCGCTTTCTCTTTTTCCTTGTTTTCACTCATCCCAGATCACCTCAGTAGCCATTGTTGCCAGATTCATAGCTTTTATACATGAGGCGATCTTGCGGGGCTTAAAGTTCGGGGCTTTCCCCCTCTATCAATCCTGCGGGCGCTCCGCCGGCTCCAGGCCTGTCTCGGAAGTCTTCCACTTTCACCCCCGTATAGTAGTGCGCGACGATCTCCTCCGCCGTGCGGCCTTCCAGCGCCATGCCCTGCGCCCCCCACTGGCTCATGCCGACGCCGTGGCCGCTGCCGTAGGCGGTGAACTCGATTTCCCCGCTGCGGATGCGCCAGGTGAATGCGGAGGAGGCGAGTCCCAGCTTCTCCCGCACCTCGCGCCCGGTGAATATGCGTCCGCCCGCGCTGATGGTTTTTATCCGTCGTCCTTCCGTGTATTCCAGCACGCTCATTTCCAGATGTGCAGAATCATTGGTTCCAATATCGTTATTTTTTGCCGCGGCCACTTCCGCTCTGCCGCCGAGCCCCAGCCTGCGCTTCACCTCGGCGACGGGCATCGTGACCGTGGTGCGGAATTTCGGCGACAACCCTTCCTCCCACGGGCTCTCCACGCTGCGCAGGTACGGCAGCGCCGTCTGCCAATAATCTTCCGAATTTTCGGTATAGCCGTTGCTTGTCGAAAAAAAGGCCGCGACAATCGGCTCCCCGCCGTAGACGATGATCCGGCCCGCCGTCTCTTCCACGGCGCGGTTCAGCCTGGCCAGCTTCGCTTCGGCCTCCGGGCCGCCGCCCAGAAGCTCCGCGAGCTTCTCCTCCGTCAAAAAAACCTGATGCCGCGCCGTATCCGTCACCCACGCTTCCACGCCTTCCGGTACGCCGTCGAAAACACCCGCCATGTATCGTTGCACAATGTAGGTGCGCGCCGCCAGCGCCTGCGCCTTGAGCGCCTCCAGCTCGAAGTCGAGGGGCATTTCCGCCGACACCACGCCGCGCACATACGTTTCGAGCGGCATGCGCAGCACCGTTTTTTCCGCCGCGATGTACACCGGAACCTCGATCTCCGGCGCCGCAGTGCGGCCGGCTTCTCCCGTCCCGCGCTCCGCGTCCGCAACTCCGCCGCCGAAACCCGTTCCCGGCCAAGGCCCCTGATTGACGACGATGAGCGGGATGGCCAGCGCCGCAGCCATCAACAGCGACGCCCAGACGGCGGTCAGCGCGGGAGCGGGACGGCGCCCCGCCGCTCCGGCCAAGAGTCGCGCCATCTGGCGCGCTAACGCCAACCCTTTCGCGGCAAGTCCTGCGGCGCTCAGCCGCGCCGCGAGTTTAACCCGCGCGGCGCCGCGCATCCGCCTGTCCATGCGGAAGCCGGACGTTCCGAAAGGACCCGCCGGCGGCGGTCTTTTTATCGTTCCGGCTTTCGATCCGTCCTCCGGCGCGTATTTTCGCAATTCTTTCATTTCCACTCCACCCGCTTCTCCGCGGCCGGGAGATTTCCCGCCTCGTTTCTCTCAGTCAGTTTTGCCAACTTGTTAACAGTTTATGAGGATCGCCGGACGATCAGAACCTCGCTTTCGGCAAACCGGCGCCCCGAAGCATGGCTGCCGGAGACAAGACAGGTCTTTCCGTTTGGCGCAAAAATGAAGCGCGCCGGACGTGACGTTCAGTTCAAAAAAAGAAGCGCACCCCGTCCGGCTTTCGCCGTCGGAGTGCGCCGCATGCCCGCGGGTCTTCATCGCAACCCGCGGGTTTTATATCCCCGCCGCCTTTCCGCCGGATGCTTGCGCCGGCGGGTCCGTCGCGGAGGATGAGCGTATGTATGCATAAGCGATTGCGCCGCCTTTTTCAAGCCAACGTCGGCTGCACGCGGAGCAGATCCAGCCGGCCGTCGTCCTCGTCGTCCGCCGTTCCGGTTTTGACCGCTTCATCCGGATCGCGGCGGATATCCGCCCCAAGCGCTGCCAGTTTCCCGGCGATGTCCACGTAGCCGCGGTCAATGTGATGAACGCCCGTGATTTCACTCTCCCCTTCCGCGGCCAACGCGGCAAGGATCAGCGCCGCTCCCGCGCGCAGATCGGTGGCCGAGAGCTGCGCCCCGCTGAGCACGGCCCCGCCGGTGACGACCGCCGTGCGGCCTTCCACCCGGATCGACGCGCCAAGCTTTTTCAATTCATCGACGTGCATGAACCGGTTTTCGAACACCGTTTCGGTGATCATTCCGGTGCCCTGCGAAATCAGCATCAGGGCCATGATCTGGGCTTGCATGTCGGTGGGAAAGCCCGGGTACGGGAGCGTTTTGACGTCCACCGCGGCGAGCGGGCGGTCGGCGCGGACCCTGAGCCCGCCTTCGTCCTCCTCGATGTCGACGCCAATCTCCTGCAGCTTGGAGATCACGGACCGCAGATGATCGGCAATGACGCCTTCTATGTAAACATCGCCGCCGGTAATGGCCGCCGCGATCATGTAGGTGCCCGCTTCAATCCGGTCGGGAATGACCTGGTGCGCGGCCCCGCGCAGCTTCTCCACTCCCTCGACGCGGATGACGCCGGTACCCGCTCCCCGCACCTTGGCGCCCATCGCGTTCAGAAAATTGGCAAGATCGACGATTTCCGGCTCCTTGGCCGCGTTTTCGATTACCGTCACGCCTTCGGCAAGGGTAGCGGCCATCATGAGGTTTTCCGTCGCCCCGACGCTGGGGATGTCCAGGTACACCTTCGCGCCGCGCAGCCGCCCGCTTGTTTTCGCTTCGATAAAGCCGTGGCCGAGTTCGATCTCGGCGCCCATCGCTTCGAATCCTTTCAAATGCTGGTCGATCGGCCTCGTGCCGATGGCGCATCCTCCGGGGAGCGCCACCCTCGCCCTGCCCATCCTAGCCAGCAGCGGTCCCATCACGAGAAATGAAGCCCGCATCCGCCGAACGTATTCGTATTCCGCTTCCCATGACGAAATTTCGGTCGCGTCGATGCTTACCGCGTCCTGCCGGAACGTCACACGGGCGCCCAGCGAGCCGAGCACGCGGCTGATCGTGACGACATCATCCAGGAGGGGCGTGTCCACGATGCGGCTTTCGCCTTCAGCGGCCAGAATGGACGCGGCGATGATCGGCAAAACGGCATTTTTCGCGCCGCTGATTCTGACTTTTCCGACGAGACGATTGCCGCCGCGGACGATTATTTTGCTCATCATGTTCCCCTCCGCGTTGAATAGTCGAATGGATAGATGCGCTCCCGAAATCATTCGTTGCAACCGGCCGTTTTCCGTCCGCCGCATCTTTATCATTGTTCGCCTAAGGAAGCGAAGTTATGCGGCCGCCGCGCGGGGAGCGCGTCCCGGAGCTTTCCGCCAAAATGCGCATGCTCTTGAAGAAATCCCGGAAGCGCCGGATCGGTCCCCGCTCCCCGCCGCGATGTCAAAACAAGCCCTTAAGCGTAAGCGACCACTCAAGATAATCGATCACAAACCTCGCCGCCGCGTGGCCGAGCATGACGGAAAAGAGAATGAGCAGCACCTTGGCCCTGGCCCCTTTCGGATCGCGCACGAAAACGTCAAACCGAAACGACTGCAGCGCCCACCAGGAGGCCCAGATGCACAGCAGAGTAATGATGATGTTGACGGCTCCGGCAATCGCCGCCGTTTTCGCCACCGCCTCGAAACCTGCCGGCCAATCGGGAAATTCCGCTGACATGGCATCACCCCTTCGGAAAAATGAGGCGCTTAAGCGGCGCGCGATTTTATTCCAGCACCCGCATCAATAGCGCGGTCATCTCCGCGCGGGTGGCGCTTCCTTCCGGTTTGAAACGGCCGTCCGCATAGCCGGCGGCGTACCCCGCATTCGCCATCGCCCGAATCCACGGGGCGGCCCAGTGTCCGGCCGGCACATCCGTGAAAGGCGTGACTGTCCCGGCGGGAACGGTCAGCTTCTTCGCCTTGGCGATCATCACCGCCATCTCCGCGCGGGTGACCAGCCGGTCGGGAAGGAAGCGTCCGTCGGCATAACCCGCTATGATGCCTTCGCGCGTTCCCCGGGCGATGTACGGATACGCCCAGTGGGATCTCGCCACATCGGGGAAATCGGCTTCAGCCGAACCGCCGAGTTTAAAGGCTCTCGCGATCATGACGGCAGCCTCGGCGCGCGTCAGCAGCCGGTTCGGCCTGAATGTGTAATCGCCGTAGCCGCTGACGATGCCTCTCTCGACCGCTTGGACGATCGCCGCCTTGGCCCAATGGTTTTCGATGTCGCGAAAACCGGCCGTGAGCGGATGAACGGTCAGCTCGAGCTGGTACATCTGATGCAGGAATGCGCGGTTGGCGCCCAGCCTGACGTAGTATCTGCCTTTATCCAGCTTTTGCCGGATGGCCAGCGAAGTTTCGCCCAGCGGGTTGAAATCGAGGAACAGTTGCGCCTGCCGGTCGTTCATCACCGTCATCAGCATCAGCCGGTCATCCGGAATATTGCGCAGATTCAACTCAACATAGCTCTCGTTTTCAATTTCGAAGGCGAACCAGTCCTGATCGTCCGTCCTGTGAATCACGCCGGAATAGGTGCTGCCGGGCTTGAGCAGCGTCGCCTGATAATACCGGTCGTTCGGTTCGTTCGGATCGGTCAGTTTCGGCGTGAATTCGATGGTCAGCGTATATTCGCCGCGCACCGGGTAAGCCTGGTCCGATATGACATTGCTGACCAGAATGTAGTACCGTCCGGGCGACACGTCGAAGGCGTCGACCATTTCCGTCTCGCCTTCCAGCCCGCTGTCGTACACCTTCGGCTCCCCGCCGCTGCGCTGAACGAGAATCGCGCCGTCGATGCGATTCGTATCGGTTCTGAGGGTGATTTGCAGCGAGCCGCTCTCTTTGATGTCGACCGAGAACCAGTCCTGGTCGTTGAGGCGGTGGAAGGTGCCTTTGATCGTCTGGCGTCCGGCGGGGATGGAGTATGCCCTGAACTGCCGGTCGTTATCCTCGAAAGCGTCCGCGTCAATGTGAAAAACCGGCGTCAGCAGATAGCGGAATGACTCCGAGGCATTGCGGTCCGCGTATCGGATTCGGATATGGCTGGTGCCCTTCGCCACTTTCAGCCTCGGCGTTGTGTTCAACGCGTCCCGGTAGGTCACGCCCTGATCGTTTTCCGAACGGAAATGCGTGACCGTTACGGCCGGAAGCGGGCCGGTGGCGCCCGGTGCGGGCTGCAGCTTTAATTCCACTGTGCCGCTGTAGGGCGCATTGATCAAAAACCAGTCATCGTCCCGTCCATTCTGCAGCTCGCCGGACACCATCGTGTCGACGGGCAGCGTTTTGGCCGAGGCGCGGCTGCCGTTCGGTTCGTATATGTCGGTCCGCGCCGCTTCCCTGAGCGCGCGGTCGGCCCTCAGCATGCCGTAGCCGGAATACGGGTCCCATCCCCTGTGTTCGATGTCCTCCGCCGTCTGCCTGAGCAGGCTGCGGATCTCGTACGGTTCCATTGACGGATACTTGGCCCATACGAGCGCCGCCACGCCCGCCGCCTGCGGCGCGGCCATCGACGTGCCCTCCTGCTCCGCGTATTTGCCGCCCAGCGCGGTGGTATACACCTTCCAGGGGGCGACAAGATCGACTTCCGGGCCGTAGTTGGAGTCGATTATCACGCGCTTGTCGGTGTCGACGCCTCCCACGGCCAGCACCGTCGGATAGGCGGCCGGATAATTGACCGACTGGCCTTTGTTGCCGGTGGCCGAAACGAGCAATGCCCCCTTCGATTCGGCATATTCGGCCACTTCTTTCAGAAAAGGCGAGTAACGGTGCAATCCGACGCACAAGAGCACGATTTTGGCGCCGTTGTCCACGGCGTAGCGGATGCCTTCGCCAAGTTTATGCTCCTCGCCCAGTCCGTCCGCTTCGATCGCCTTAACCGGCATGATTTTCGCTTTCCAGACTAGGCCGGCAACGCCGATGCCGTTCCCCGCGACTGCTCCGACCACACCGGCGACATTCGTGCCGTGACCGTGGTCGTCCTGCGGCGCCCTCCCCGGCTGAACGAGGTTAACGCCCGGCACAAGATTGTCTTTCAGGTCCGGATGGTTCAGATCGACGCCGGTATCCACGACGGCAATCGTAATCGAGGCGTTCTCGTTCGCCAAGTCCCATGCTTCCGGCGCGCGGATCTGCTTCAGGTAATCCTGCGCGGCAAAAAACTCGTCGTTCGGCGCGGCGAGCAGATTGACGCGCTGATTGGGATGGATGTAGAGGATGCGATGGTCTTGTTGCCAGCGTTTAAACCATTCTCCGGGATCGGCTCCGGGAAGCGGTTCCGCCACATAGGTGCCGAAGGCCTCGCTGTATTCGCGAATGCGGCTTTCCCGGATAAATTCCTCCGGCGCCTCTCCGTTCCATTTCACGATCCACGAATCCGCTTCGGCGGCCGCCGCAACCGCAGCGGATTGCTTAGCCGCGGCACGGTTCGCCGCCGCCGGGTGCATCAGCGAAACGGCCATCGCCGCGCATATCAACATGATCGCCATTCGTTTCATCGCAGCAACATTCCCTTGGTTTCCAAACTTTCCCGCTTGAAACCTGCCGCACTAAGCTTATGTATCTCCCTTGCATTGTAACCTGTAGTCTGCTCAACCACAAGGCCGTTTCCATGAATTGCCGTTCGGCCGCCTGATCGGCCCGAAAGCCGGTCATACGGAGTCAGCCGCTTTTGCCCGGCGATTATTCTGTCTTGACGGGATTGCCCTGCGCATTGTTATCGATAACATATAGTTTCGCCACGCCTCGCCCGAATCCTTTAAAACTTTTCCTGTTCTCAGATTGTTCAAAAGTTTCCGCCCGCCGGGAGCCGTTTTCTCTCGTCGCAATGAAAAGTGCAAATCGAAAAAGGATAAAAAAAGAAAACCGTCCGGCTATTTTCGCCGAACGGTCTGTTCCGCATACGAAATCACGCTTGCTTTGTTCCAAGCATCACATCGTCAGATCTCCGATAAGGCTGAACACGCTGTCGATGCCGCCGAGCAGCCATTGCGGGAAGAAGCCCATCAGCACACCCGCGAGCGCCGTCAGCCAGATCGTGATCGCCTGAGGCGCGGTGAGCCGGATGTCACCCGCCGTGTCCGCAGTGCGCATAAACATCTGCTTGACAATCGCGAAATAATAGTAGTACGAGATGATGCTCGTAATGATCATGATGAGCGCCAGCCATACCATGCCCATCTGCAGCGAACCGACCAGGATGTACAATTTGCCGAAGAAGCCGCCGGTGACCGGCAACCCGCTCAGCGACAGCACGATCAGCACCATCGCCACGGCGGTCCACGGCGCCCTGTAGTAGAGCCCGGCGAAACCGCTCATCTCTTCGTGCCCGGCCGCCTTGCTCACCGCGGTGAACACGGCGAAGGCTCCGATGTTCATCAGGAAATAAGCCGCCATGTAGTAATACATTTCGGCGAAATTGTTCATGTGGAACGCCGACAGCTGGGCGGCCAGCGGCACCAGCAGATAGCCCGCGTTGGCCACGCCGGAGTAAGCCAGCAGCCGCTTCATGTTCCGCTGCTTGAGCGCCAGCAGGTTTCCGATGATCATCGCCGAAGCCGCCAAAATCGCCAGCGTCAGGAACACGTCGTCCGACAGCGGGAAGCTGCGGTCGCCGACGCCGTAGTAAATCAAATAAACAATTCTGAACAGCATCGCGATGGCGGCGCCTTTGGACACCACGGCGAGGAAGGCCGTAACCGGCGTCGGAGCGCCCTGATAAACGTCCGGCGCCCATTGATGAAAGGGCGCGGCCGCGATCTTTACGGCGAAGCCGCCGATCACCAGGAAGAAGCTGAGGTAGGCCAAGGCCGAGTATGACGCGAAATTCAAGTGCATGGCCTGCCCGATCTCGGCCAGATTCGTCGAGCCGGTGATGCCGTAGACGAAGGACAGCCCATACAGGATGAACGCGGAGGCGATGCTGCCGATCACGATGTATTTGAACGCGGCTTCCCCGGAACGGTCGTCTTTTTTGCGCATGCCGACAAGGATGTAGCTCGATATGCTGAGCAGCTCCAATCCGACGTAAAGCGTGATCAGATCGCCGGAAGAAACCATGATCATCGCGCCGAGCACGGCGGGCAGAAGCAGGTAGTACAGCTCTCCGACGTGGGGCACGTCCTCCTTGTCCACCGAACCGATGCTCATGAACACGATCAGTCCCGCGCCGCCGAGGAACAGGAGCTTCAGCAGGCCGCCGAAGTCGTCCGCCCGGTAGCTGTTGGCCAGGAGCTGCACCGGCTCGTCGCCAAGTCTCATCATGACGAACACCGCCGCTATGACGATGCTGAGCAGCGCAAGCCACGGCACCCACAGCCGATTGGTCCGGCCGGGCAACAGAAGATCAAGCAGCGTGAGCACAACCGCGGCGATCACGATGGTCAGTTCCGGCGCCAGAAAAACGAGGTCGCTCGCTTGCAATCGCATTTGTTCCATTCGCTTACCCTCCGATCCTTCCGCCGAAATTCTGAGCGATCGTTTCCACCGTGGTCTTCAGCGTTTCGCTCAGCGCGGACGGATAAACACCGATCAGAATGATGAACGCGAGGAGCGTGACCATCGGCACCGCTTCGATAAATCTCGCGTCGTTCAGCACGGCGAACCGGTCTTTCATCGGCCCGAAGCTGATGCGCATCACCGCGCGCAGCACGTACGCCGCCGTCAGGATAATCCCCAGCGCGCCGATGGCGGCCACAACCGGCAGCGTGTCAAACAGGCCGAGGAATGACATAAACTCGCTGACGAATCCCGACAAGCCGGGAAGACCGAGCGAAGCCATGCCCGCCGTGAGCAAAATGCCGCACATGAAGGGAAACGCCTTGGCCAGCCCGCCCATGTCCGACAGCTCCATCGAGTCGGTGCGTTCGTACAGGCTGCCGACGATCAAAAACATCAGCGCCGAGATCAGGCCGTGCGAGACCATTTGGAACAGCGCGCCTTCCAGACCGACCGCGTTCAGGGCGGCAATCCCGAACAGCACGATGCCCATATGGCTGATGCTGGAATAAGCCAGCACGAGCCGGAAATCGCTTTGCCTGAGCGCGATCAGCGCGCCGTACAGCACGTTGATAAGGCCGATCAGCGCCAGCACCGTCGCCCACATCCGCACATGCTCGGGGAAGAGCCCGATCCCGAAGCGGATGAGGCCGTAAGCGCCGATCTTCAGCAGGATGCCGGAGTGGATCATCACCACCGACGGCGGCGCCTCGGCGTGAACCTTCAGCATCCAGGTGTGGAACGGAAAGATCGGAAGCTTGATGCCGAAGGCGATGAGGAGCAGGATAAAGACCAGCCACGCCATCCCTTCCGACAAATAGAACGGATTCGCGACGCCCGGCCAGATCGCGCCCGGGCTGTTGACATATCCGCTCTCGTCGGCCAGATTGGCGGAAATCACATCGATATCGGCCGTATACATGCCCAGCGGCCGGCCTCCGTCCGGCTCGACAATCGCAAATCCGGCGGTAATCACGATGATCAGGAAGGCGATCAGCATCAGCGCCGATCCGATCCCGTTGTAAATCAGAAACTTGACGGCCGCTTTCTCTCGATCGTTGAATCCCCAGATGCCGATCAGGAAGAACATCGGCACCAGCGTCAACTCGAAGAAGACGAAGAACAGGAACAGATCGCGCGCCGCGAACACGCCGAACATGCCGACCATCAAAATCAGGAACAAGATGTAGAAGGTTTTCCACCTTTTTTTGATGTGCACCGCGGCCAGCGCGGCCATCACGGAAATCAGCGCCGTAAGCAGAATCAGCGCCGCCGACAGGCCGTCCGCGCCGACTTTGTACTTGAACTGCAGCGCGTAGCCCGCAAGGCCGGAAAGCATTTCGCCTTCGCGGTTCATGTCGGCGATGATCCAGTCCGCTTCTTCCGTAAATTGCATAGTCTCCTCGGCGGTGCGGTCATAGGCGGCGAACAGCGCCACGGACAGCGCCAGCGGAATGAGCGTGGCCAGGATCGCCGTAATCTTGATCGCCCTGCCGTTCGTCTTCGGCACAAACAGCAGCGCAACGACGCCGATTAGCGGGGAGAAGACGATCAGCGAAAGCAGCGGGAAATTAGCCAACATTCAGGAACCTCCTTCCCGCGACCAGCACCAAAATCACGATCACGCCAAGCAGCGAGACCAAGCCGTAAGATTGCAGCTGCCCGTTCTGCAGCCGGGTCCCCGCGCGGCCGACGTAGAACGCCGCGCCGGACGCCAGCCGGACGGCGCCGTCCACCACATAAGTGTCAAAGAGCCGGAGCAGCGATCCGATCCCTTTCACCGGGAGAACGATCGCGGCGTGATAGATTTCGTCGATGTAGTATTTGTTGTAAACAATCTTATGGAGCGCCGGAATGCGCGAAGCGACGGCTTCCCCGCGATCCGCGCCGCGGCCGTACATCGCCCAGCCGAGCGCGATGCCCGCCAGGCCGACCAGATTGGACAGCACGATCACCACCCATTCCGTGTGCTCGGCCGCGTCTTTGCCGGTCAACCATTCGGCGAGCCACGGGTTGCCGGGCGTCAGCACAAAGCCGGAGAAGACGGCCAGCACCGCCAGCACGATCAGCGGAACGGTCATCACGGCCGGCGATTCGTGGGGCTCATGGCCGTCCTGTCGCCCGCGCGGCTTGCCGGCAAACACGAGGAAAAACAGCCTTGCCATATAAAACGCCGTGAAAAATGCGGCGACAAGTCCGACGACAAAATACAACGGATTGTGATGGTACGCTTCCGTCAGGATGGCGTCCTTCGACCAGAAGCCGGACAGCGGGAAAATGCCGGACAGCGCCAGCGCGCCGATGGCGAAGGTCCAGGCGGTGATCTTCATTTTGCGGCCGACGCCGCCCATCTCCCGAATGTCCTGCTTGCCGAGGGCGTGAATGACGCTGCCCGCGGCGAGAAACAGGAGCGCCTTGAAGAAGGCGTGGGTAAACAGGTGGAAAATGCCGGCGGCCATCGCGCCGACGCCGAGGGCCAGCATCATGTATCCGAGCTGGCTGACGGTGGAATAGGCCAGCACCCGCTTGATGTCGTTCTGGGCGACGCCGATCGTCGCCGCGAACAGCGCGGTGAATGCGCCGACCAC
>Ga0065720_1004017_pt1 | contig 14033 bp, 14 predicted proteins | sample Thericmetagenome_FD_59107 | JGI IMG/M metagenome (GOLD analysis project Ga0065720, IMG submission 59107) | Thermophilic microbial communities from the Joint Bioenergy Institute, California, USA of rice/straw/compost enrichment - eDNA_2 v2... | ecosystem: Engineered > Solid waste > Grass >... | reverse complement strand
AAAATAATTTGGGATAGTAATTTCAAAGTTCTTTTTTGCAACTATAGTGAATTCATCACTATTGAGTAACCCAACCATTGGCATGCCCATCTTCAGGCACCAAAAATGAATGTTATCTAAATGTTCCCAATGTGTCATCTAGATATAGAGATGATTTTCATTGTATTTATACAGAAAAATTAAAAATTCCTAGTTGTCATACAGTTAATGAAGATGATCTTCATCTCTTGTTGAGAGAGTTGAGATATAATTTGAATTCTCGTAGGATTAGTAACTACGAATTTTTTAACAATATGGATACAAATCAGGATGGGTTTGTTACTATTGATGAGTTTTGTAAGGGACTTGATGAGATTCTTCCTTTGCCACAACATGTCAAAGAAGGATTTTTTGCTTACATTGACCGTTTAAAAATTGGAGTTATTGATTACCATAACTTTTTGAAAGTGATGGGCAGAAATATCAACGTCAAAGAAATCGTAAATTTTACCATTTCTGAACATGATCTTTAGGCTCTCCCTGAAGATAACTTTGATTGGCCAGTTGAAGTCATTGAACAAATCAAAAGATACTTCAACTCTAAGGGTATCAGTGATTCAAATTAATCAATAGTAACTATTAGGAATAAATAGTGATGATGCTTTCAGAATGGTCGATATCGATTTTGATGGTACAATCAGTAAAAAGGACTTAAACGACTTTTTATTGAACGTTTTGAAAGTTCCTGCAGAAGAGGTCACAATCCCTCGCCTTGAGAGAGTATTTAAGCTTCTAGATCAGTTCAAAAGAGGATATATTCTTAATGAAGATTTCAAAAAGTTATTTGAAAAAAATGCCTTTTTAAGTCCTTCTTCCAGAAAAAGTACCACTGTCAGAGGAGCATTTAGATCTAGCTCGATGGGAAGAACTGTTTCGAAATTGAGTCAAAATAATTTACAGCTACTTGATTGGAAATCAAGCGCCAGACAGCAAGTAGGATTGATGTTAGCAAAACTTTATCCAGATCTCAAAACGAGTTTTGAAGGTACTGTCTTTAAACACAGATAATATAATCTATGTAGCTGTGTCAGGGCATAAAGGAAAAATTACATTTAGCCAATTCCATAAATGGGCTGAAGAAAATAATGCCTTAAATGGCTTTAACTTAACTGAAAATTTGGAATTACAATTCTATGCTGATCTAGACCCTCATAAAAAAGGGTATCTTGTCTTCTCTGATTGGGAGAATGCTTTTGGTATATCTTGAAAAGAAAAAAATAATTTTCTAGGCCAATTTAAGTGGGTTGATCATTTGTTGACTGAGTTACAGGAAGTCATATACACAAACTTCAATGATATTGATTCAGCTTTTATCTATTTTGTCAAGAAAGCTAATAAGGCTAATGGAGAATTATCAAATCTCAATCAGATATCTCTGAGTTTCCAAGATTTTAAATCAGCTCTTGAGTCTCTACTTCCAAAAAGGTTTACTTATAGTGACCTCTCATCTTTATGGAATAAAATTACTAATGGAGAGGCTTTATTAACTTACACTTTGTTCTCTGCTTTTCTCAATGCTAATAAATTCCAAAAGTCAGAAAAAAATACTAAGTATGAACTATAGGATTCTTATAATTAATTAGACCATTTAACTCCCTCATTAACTCCCAGGAGGGTAGTATTTTCAGCCTATCACTAAGGCAATCCATGACAGCAAAGAGTTTACTTACTGATCATTTCGCCAGAGGAGTTTACTCAGGAGAAATCTTCGAAAAGCTTAAACACTATATAAGGGCTGGAAAGAAGGCTATCGTGGATTTGTTCAAACAAGCTGATAAGAATAACACAGGAAAAATTAGCTCTGTTGAATTTAAAAATATTATCAAACAGCTGAACCTTGGTTTAAGTTCAATTGAAATTAATCAGCTTTTTGATTATGTTGATATCTCTGGTGATGGTTATGTGGATTGGATGGCTTTCATCAATAGAATTCTTCTCAAGTAATCGATTATGCATACAAATCTAAACCAATAATAGAGAGTCAGAAGCAAGACTTATCTCAAGATGTAAAGAACGCTTGAAAACTTTAAGAGCATATATCTATTCCTACTTGATCACTCCCAAAGATGCATTCCAGAGAGTATTTATTGTTTTTCTGAAACACTTATCTACATTAGTTCAGCAAAAATGGAACTAATAAGATGACATACGAGGAGTTCAACGATTTCATTATGTTTATCTACAATTTATCAGGAGAGGAACAACCTGCTTTCTCGATTATCAGAGATCTATTTGACTTTATAGATGTCAAGAAAGATGGAGTTATTGATAAGGATGAATGGTGTCAGACTTTTAGTCATCTTCCAGTATGATATCTCCTTAAAAGTCTTAACTTATATTTAGGGATTAGACATCAAAGAAGACACCGCAAATCCTAGAAATACGATTGTCAAGCTTTCAAAAACTTATATTACAAACACTAACGATTGGGAGAATAGCAAAAATTACGATGAAGTTATGACAGCAATTGGAAGACATAGAAAACTCATATACAACAAATTTATGAATTTAGAACAAAGAAAAGTTAAGATAGATTATAATGCAGCAAAAGAAGTCATCAAGGAGATTCTCGACCATTGTAAGCTTAAAGTAGATGACAAGAATTGGCCTCTCTTGATCAAGTTTGCTGAAAAGGGTGGAATCATTGATTTTAGATTTTTAATGGAGGTATATCGTGACAGGGTTCAGCAATTATTAGCTGCGCCCAAGACAAAGACTATCTTTATCTAGAAGAACTCCTCAGTTGCATAGTTTGTCTCATATCTTATCGTATATGATCAAAACTAGTTGAGTATTCATCCGTATTATCCTTAAAGTATCAAACCTAATAAGATGTTATGATAAGTTCTGGATGATAACTGTCGCTTCTTTTAAAACCAATCGCATATTTAGAAATACGATCAGGGGTAAGAAGATGCTGTTAATGTTGCCTTCATTCGATCCAATCCTAAATTCCCGGACAAGGAATGGATAAAATAGGAAAGAAGGCTCATAGATAATATCAAGAATACGATACTTACTTGTTTGATAGAAGAGATAAGTCATCCTGAGTAGAGAAAGGAAGTGTTTGAAAATCCTGAGCAAATTTTTGAATAATAAATTAAAATTGGAATCTTTATGAGGTCTCAAATAAAAAATACTTCAGATGTACATATCATACACTCTGAACTCATATTTTAACCGTATCTAAGATTCTACTAGAGCACCGTTGTCATTAGAAAGTAGTTGGCCTTTCTTTTCAGCAAGATCTCTTTTCAAAACTTCTTTGGTTATTATTTGTCCAATTGTTCCTAGAGATCCAACCCCAAACATTATAGTCATAGCAATTAAAGAGTTCTGCTTGCTTTCAGTTTCGACTATAAAATCAATCAAGACTCCTAACCCCGCATAAAACAACTGAGAGCAAACAATCATGAGTCCAGCTGATGTTACTTCTGCAACTGGGAAAGTTAGCTCGCATACATATTCTAGTGCAATAGGTAAGAATGGCAATAAGAGCATCCCATAGCCTGCCAGCCCTAATCCTAAGATAATGAAGCTTCCAGTCTGTGCTAGGGGATACGATAACAATAGTATACAGTTAGCTACTGAAGTCAATATAATAATTGTTCTTTTGTACTTTTTGGTTTTACCTACATATCCTCCAAAAACAATAGAACCAACGAGTCCGCAGAGCGTTATTGCCGCTCCATATATAGATATATCATCAGGGCCATATCCAAAAGGCTCAAGGATAGGTTGAATTACTACACCAGCAGCTAGAAATGATCCCCAATTTAATCCACTTGAAATGCAAAAGATTAGATAATTTTTGTCTGCTAGAAGACTTTTTAATGAGTCTTTAAAAGGTAATTTCTTGGTTTCTGCTGCTTTGCTAGGAGGAGTTGGAGGTTTAGACTGAAATAGAATTAACGACATAACCAAGAGTGGAACCGCAATATAGGCTTGAAGCTGTGTCATTTGTGAAACCCTCTCTAAGCCCTCTTGTCCCTTTGTGTCCTTATTCAAAAAGAAGGCAGGAATAGCATAACCCAAAGCAATACCAACAAAATTCATGACCGATAGAATAGTAGTTGACATTCCTCTATCATTAGGTCTGTACCATTCTGCAGAAATTTTTTGAGGAGTTCCGAGCAAAAAAGGGAAAGCCAGTGCTCCCATTGTTTGACCGAGAACGATATACAAAAAACCTGATGCACTAAAAAATCTAAAAATGAAACCCATGATCAAGCAGGTATTAGCAATCCCCATTCCAAGCTTTAATCCATATTCATCCAAGACATAATTAGCAATGAAGTTGGCAATAGGGTAAATTGCTGGACTGATCAGACTTGTTCCAAAATTAGCTTGGAAAAGGGTAATATCATAGATATCTTTCAGATTTGTCAATATTGGATTGAAACAATTTAACATTATACATGTGAAGATGAGACTGAAGGAAAATAAAGCCGATATTAGATATCTCTGAGGATAAACTTTGTATTCTATTGTGGAAGAATCATTTAAAGGTTTTGCGCTATCACTCTCAGCCATATGCTCTCAGTAAAGATTTTCTTTCTTTTGATTAAATTTATTGTCTATATGAAAATAATAAAGCATTCTGATAGCCCCTCTATTTTGGTAGGGTGTTCTCGAGTAATCAAACAAATGAAATACATCTCTTTCCAATTAGTCCAGCTATCTATCTACACTCAAGTATTATCTCTTTTATATATACTTTGTTCAAAATCATAATTATAATATAATCACAAAGTACGGGCATCTTACAACTAAGTCTAGTCCTGTTTTAAATAATAAAAGTCTCATAAGTTGAATATATTTGTCTTGCAATATTTCGAAGCAACTGGGTTAGAGAAGATTTGAAGAGCGCATATGAATTGCCATATGAATACTGTTGTTCTTAAGAAACCTAATCAAAAACAATGTCTAGAAGATCAAAGCTAACAAATTGAAACAGCACTAAATCCGTACTAAAGAAAATATTTTTCTATACGTCATTTCAGTTAAACAAATGCTAACAATATCAAATACAAGAGTCTCTATTGTGAACATTATTTATTTCTCTAAATATCTCATTCCTGCAAACGAATCATTTTTGGTAACCAACAAGAATTCTGCTTGAAACTTTGTAAAACAAAAATCTTTCTGTATATCAAACTACGCATTAGAAATATATTTTAACACTATGGGCTGTACAAGTTCCACATCAACAGCAACTAGTAATCCTCTGCCTTCAATGCATTCAATGCCTTCAAGGAGACCACCTGAAGAGATAGAAGATGCTGGAGATATGATCAAGAAAAGAGACGATTTTTATAGACTAGGAGAAGAAGAGAGAGACAAGAATGAATTCATTAATGCTGTCGAGAGCTTCACTAGTGCATGTGATCTTGACCTTAGAGTAAATGGCATTGAAAGTGAGTTTACCTACAACTGCTATCGAAACAATTACCAAATATACAAGAAACTCGGAGAAGTAAATGACAAAAAGTGCAAATATTATCTCTCCAGATTACTAGATCATTACGCTTGGAGAAATATTGAGAGTTCAGGAAAATATTACAAGGAATTTGCAACATTCTGTAAAGAAGAGGCTAAAATGCAATTAGGAAGAAAAAGATATCTGAAGGCTCATCTATATCTCGAAATAGCTCTTAGCCTGGGTGCTGAAGATGATATGAAGTTACAGAGAGAAATTTCTGAAGCATTCAAAGAAGATGACAAGAAGGCTTTAAAGAATATAAAGGAAGAACTTGAACATCTCAAATCACTATTTGCCAAGTCAAAATGTGAAACTGACGAGATCGCCACCTTATATATAACAATTGGAAAGAAATTGAGAGATCATAAAAAGTACTCAGATGCTTTGGGATGCTTCAGAAGAGCATTGGATTATTATACATTGAAACAGAGCAAGGATACAAAATATGGTCCTCAGATTGGAATGATTTATCTTGATATTGGCAAGGCTTTGAAAGAGAGAAATAAATTATTAAAGGCGTGTGTATTCTTAGAAATGGCTCAAGAATTGGTTGTTGATCAGTACTCTCAAAATGAAGCTGCAGATCTATTTGATAAATATTCTGCTATGGCACAGTATCCGAGATCCGATGATCCTGATTTTAGAAGGATTATGGAGATTCTCAAAAGAAGGACCGAAACTTCAGAACTTTACAAGCTCTTCAACAGTTATGGAAAGAAGTTGATTGAAAATAAAAGGGAAAAGGAGGCCTTAGTTTATCTCCTCAGAGCCTTAGACTATTTTGCTTACGCAAGCTATACAGAAAAATCTTATGGGCCAATCTTAGGAGCAGTTTTCATGAATCTATCAAGAGCTTATTATTACAAAAAGAATTATATTAAGGCAGCCTTGTTCATGGAGAGAGCTTATTCCCTATGTGAAGGAACTGAAAGAGCTAGAGCCATTAACATGTTGATTGAGATGTATCGTCATCTCAAAGACGCTAATGAAATCTATATCATTCCTCATCTCATCAGAAAAGCCATTAAGAGAGAAGAGATAATTCAAGGATCAAAAGATAACCAAATCAAGAAAGAAATACTTAAAGCGATAGAACCCAGTAATAATGCAAGATTCGTATCAAATAAAATCTAAGTAATTTATTGAAAATATGATAACTCTTATGAAAAATCCGATTTGTTCCTTATAAAATTTGTCGTTAAAATCACTTCAACTTGAAGACCCATCCAATTTTTTCTCTCAGTAGAAATAAATTTAGGGTACAAATATTTATTGTTCAGCATTAAAGTAAATAATTTACATTCAAAGAATACAAGAATATTAATTCAGCAAGAAGTCTATTTTTTTATATTCTCATCGATCAAGGCAAAATGATGAGAAACATATTAATTCTGAGGGACAAAAAGAAACCTTTTGCTTGTTTGGTCAAAGTTTGTGTGTAGATTAAAGATGAATGAATTGTCTATTTCAACTTTCATTGCTGTCTTTATTATTGATTCCCAATTTATTTTAATATTCTTTTCGCTAGAGCCATTGTTACTCTTGTTAATTCCATTTTTAAAAATGAGCATAATTTCGCTCATATCGACTGCCTGCCTAAGCTCTCTCTCACAAGACCTTAGAAGGGTAAGGATAAATTTATAGAAAAAAGGCCAGCCATTATCAATAAATGCATCAAGAAAAATCCCCTAATTCTTTATACTTTATAAAATAATTGTTACCATTTTTTCTATTGGGATGACACTTCCGAATAGTCCGCAAACCCATTCAGTGCAGAACATTTCTACGACTATGTTATTTTTGCACTATGCAGGTAAATAATTTGAGATCTTTTGGGTTACAAAGTGTGAATAAAGCTCTGGTAGATTGTTGAGGATCAAAAAATCAATAATTTGAGAATGCTTTGCCAAACCTGGTAAATCTAACAGTTAATTACTTAAACTTTGCCTTATACTGTGCATGTAGATGTCCCTCATTTCACATTTTTCAAACATCAAAACCAAAATCCAAAATGCAATATATTCTTCTGCATGATATAAAATAGCTGCAACGATAAAGTTCATCCCTTGCACATAACCTAATATTAATAAGTGATTTTAAAAGAATGACTACCAATCTGAGGATCGTACTTTGCGTAGCATTCTAATACCCTTTCAAGAGACATAATCCTAAAAACTTATCATTTATTATGACTGAGACATACCCCTCTGAACTTTGAGAAAACACTTTACAATCTGGATAAGTTCTCAAGATATCTAGTTTGATTTGCTTTTTGCTCTTGGGATCAATTTCTTGGCTAGCCAGAATGTTTTCATAGGTTTTTTTAAGATAGTCAATTTCATCTGCTTGATATTTAGAGCCGAGCCATCTTTGTGCTCGTGGGCATGTTTCCTGATCAGTTCTTGCAGTTGAAGAGCATGCACATTTTATTCGAGGTTTAGAAGATATCAACCTGTTCATCAGATTCTTTGTGGATTGAAAGACACTTTGGGAAATCTCTTGTATTGATTGCAAGATAGGTTTCTTCTCAGAATACTTTTCTTCACTGGTTGATCTTGTCATTTTGCTACTCACTGATACACGGGCTGGAGTCCTATCCCTTTCGAAGTAACTTAGTCTACGGTTTTCTGTAGCTGAATTTTTATCTTTGGTATTATTAATGTTGGCCTTTGCAAAATCAAATATCTTTTTATCTGTAATCCTTGGAGCAGACTTACTATGCTTCAATTGAGTTTCTTTCTCTATATTGCCCAAATTATTCTGGTCTCCTTCTTCAGCAAATTTATATTTTTGTCTACTCAAATTAGTGTTGAGTTGGTTTATCTTGTTTGAGTCTACAAGCCCCTCTATATGGAAGCTATCGTTTGGAGATGTCACCCTCTCTCTTAGAGTTGAAGGAATAGATTCAGCAGGAGACTTACTGGTAATTTTGCTATAAATTTCTTTAGCTTGATTAGGGGTAATCTTGGATTCAACATTTGCTAATTGCTTCTTAACAGCCTTCAGGGCAGGATTTTTATTGAAGTTTATTCTTGTCATAGTATTCTCACTAGTTTTATTCTCACTATTTCTCATAGAAATTCCTAAGATATTTTGTTGTGGTTTTCCTTGTACTTGAGATGGAGTCTTTATAGAATTTTTCATTTGATTCAGGTCTCTTGGAGAGAGTTCTCCTCTATTAGTCTTGATGGTTGTTATGGTTAAATTTTCTGGATCTATCTTGGCAACAAAGGTTGCTGGTCTAGGGTCAACCTGTCTAGGCATTGGAATGTAATTAGCCTCAGATATGCCAGGAGGATGTCTCTTGTAGCGTGGAGGATTCAAAATATCAAATTGAGAGTTTGAAGATATTGAAGTTCTCCCATTAACTATAGAGTCTCTATTCTCAGAATTTCGTGACTTTGCAGCAACTTCTCCAATTTCAACCATGTTCAAGAATTTAGGCATCTGTTTTGTCCTAGAGCTTATATCTGGAGTTATATTCTCCTTTGCTACTTTAGATTTGGAAAGATAACTAGAATCATTCTCTTTCGGGGCATTGCTTATAAAACTTGTACTTGAAGACCGATTTTCTAAATTAACATTGCTGTTCATTGACATTCGCGAAGGAATTCCTGATGGAATAGAATACTCTTCATTATAAGACCCTCTAATTGAGCTTCGTATTCGACTTTCTATATCATTTAGTGATGAGGCTGGCTTTGTTGATTCATCAATCAACTCAGAAGATGACTCCAAATGCCGGACTTGATTTTTTTCTTTAGCATAAGAGTAAGTGGCACGCTCTTGAGGATATCTATAGTTGTTTGTAATATAAGGCTTGTTGGGAGAGATGAAACTGGAGGACACAGAACTTCTGTCTTCGTGATGACTGCCAATATTCTCATTGACTGTTAGTCTTCCATAGTCAGGTTTGCTATGACTTATTTGCATATAATGATCTGAATACTTAGTTGGAGTATATTTAGGCTCCAGTGCAAGATAGCTTTGATTACTTCTGATTGGACTTACATTGGAATAGCCGTTGACTCTTGGAATTTGACTCCTCACTGGAGATTTATCATAAGAATCTATCAAATTCTTCTTATAGGGATAGTAACTAATTTGACTTATGTCGTGACGAATTGAATAGTTGTTTTCTATGCCTCTTCTCATTGGTGTTGAGCTTGGTTGATTTTGGGTTTTAGGAGTTAATTCTGAATGATTTAAAACGAGATCGAAAGTGCTTTTCCCTGGATGGACCATTGCTTGGCTCATTAATATACTTCCCATATTATCGTTAAGAAATTCTTTTGATAATGCCAACTCATAGATGGATTGGTGATGTGGTTTGAAAGAGTTTGAGACAGAGTAATGAAGATTTTCATCATATCTTTGATGATTATAATGACTTCTTGAAGCTTTTTTGAAATATGTATCGTTCATTTTATTTCATTTTATTTAAGAAATTGACAGCTTTCTTCAAAATTGTTAATTTGGAAAATTGTCAGAAAGAAACAATAGAACTGGAATGGCTGCCACAGGCAAACAGGGTTGTTTTATTTGATAAAATGATATGATGGGATCCCTTTAATTGATGATAGTCAATGAAATTTCAAGAAATATATGTCTGCATTAGTATAAATTAAAGGTAGGAAACGAACAGACACATTGGAATATATCAACAAAAAAAAGTTGAATTCTTTCCAATCAACATTTCATGATAAGATTTCTTGAATATTTAAATCTAAATAAATAATAATGAAAGCAAAGAGGCTCTTATATCTCGCAGCAATCATAACGATGTGGCTTTCAGCGGCAGGGCAGGTTCAGATAGAAATTCTTGATATAAGGTTGAATCCAGCCTGCGTCTATTCTAGACTACCAAATATATTGATCTGGCATTGCCCAGATTCAGTAGTAATATATGATGCCAGTTCTAATCCTCAAAAGTCAGTCATAAGTTTAGAGGGCATTGCTAAAAATCTTCGAATTCTGCCTTGTTGGGAAAAGAATCTCATATATTTGCTCCGAGATTCTCAAATACTTCGACTGAATTTGAATACAACAACCTGGAGCCAAGACTCACTAACAATTATATTCAATTCCAAAGTTCAAATGTTTGATTTTAGTTTTAATATACAAGTGGAAGAAAACTATATAGTTTATAAAGAAAAACATCATTGTACTCTTCGAAGACTGGATATTGCTCAACCCATCCATCCAACACAATTACAAGCTTTAAATATCAAAGTCTTCCAATATTTTGATGATGGAGAAGATTGCAACCTTAATTTTACTACAAAACTTGTCGATAACTTGCTTAATACAACCATTTACATCAAAGACATCAACTCCTTAATTTTTCATTCTTTTAACNATNTAGGTGAGACAACATTTTTTTAAATTTTAAAATGAAATTACACCCAGCCTAATCTAATGAAAATAATTGCAAGTTTTCCCTTTAACTATTTTAACTTAAGCATGCTCTCATGATAGAGAATGAGTTTAATTTCTAAAGAGTTCGTCAAATGAGTTTCTGTAGATTAAGTAAAATGGGCTCTGGATTCCTGTTTAAGAAATTTCAACTTTGGTTCTTTGGTGAACTATTGCCTAAGATATTATATGTCAAATACTTATTTATCTATCTGNCCTNNATTTNTCATNCTNTTAACAATCTAGAGTTGAGGTCCTTAAACACTCAATCATATGTAGTACTCCCAAGCCTTTTCAGATATCAATTCCAAAAGTTCGAAATGATTCACTCCATTCAGTACTTATTATTCCTCACATTTGATAATTTGGATTCTATGAGCTGTATTTACTTATTGAGTCAGGCTTACTTCGACTGGCGCCTGGAATATAACTACTGTGAACAGGATATTATAGTCAAACCTCACATAACTGAGACTGATGGGACAATAGGTCTCTTTAAGACAAGAACTAAAGAAATAACTATTTTGAATATCAAACGAGTCCTATTAGGAGCTCCAGTTCAAGTTCATATGTCTAGTAGTATAAAAACAGGAGGTGGATGGCCAACAAGTTCCACAAAATTGAATCTCTATCCTGCTAGCTATTTAACCAATATCACTAAAAGCAATTTGGATATTCTAAATAATTATCAAACCTTTTATTATTGCCTGCCTCAGAAAAAAATCACTCTGCAGAACGCCTGTCATGATGTTTTAGAGCCCAATATTGATTGCACAGAATATCTTGAAGTCATGGATGCTATTAATCTTTTTAAAGAACCAACTCTATCATCTTGTTCTGTTGAATTGATGAAGGATATGCTAAAAATATGTCCAACTGAGTGCACAAAAATCAACAATGATTGTTCGAATTGTATATCCTCTAAATTAGGCCCTCAATGTTTGGGATATAATCCCAAATTAGCTTGCAAGGATCCAGAAACACCAATTATTGTAAAAAATAATTGTGATATGAAACAGAAGAAATACAATGGAGCATTCCAGTACAATCTCTATATACAATATGCTGAAAATCAAAATATAAAGTGTCATATTGCCTTTGATTTTGGAATATTAGCGCGAGAAGCACAACTTTCCTTTTGGAGATCGAATGAAAGTCTCTCACTTTATTCAGACCTTAATCTTGAAATGTATAATGCCCAGGGTTCAGTCATTCAGAAATTGAATAAAGTCGAAGGTCTGACTTTCAAAGCACATTTTTATCGGATTAATTCTATCTATATTGACTATCGCATACACTTCCGTTCAGAGGTGGCCAACAAATATGCTGTGCTGACAATAGCTCCAATTCCCACCACATATTCTTGCCTCGCCTGTGTTATGCCAAAATTATTTGTTGGTCCTCTAGCTCAATCAAACTCAAATGCTTGGATGATGTCTGAGTATAAATGTGTAGAGGATGCAGATTCTGAAGGCCTTGATGTGGTTAGAAGTTGGCCAGAATGTTTTCTTCAAGAAATCAGTGCGACTTCTAGCACACTATGTGAAGTTAAGGAGGAAAATAAAAATCAAATGATTATCTCTTTCAAAGATAATTTTGAGTATCCCTACTGTAATATACCAATAAGCTTAAAAGATAAACCGGGACTTAAAATACAATATTCCCTCGAAGACTATGAAGATATTGCACTTGAGGTCGAGGAGAAGTTCTTTAGCTTGAGGAACATAATAGAGTCTCATGACAATAAAATTTCTCAAGTTATCCCTCTATCCAAAATAAATCAGATAAATCTTCTATTTCTTTCCAGAGATGGAATCAAGACCAGTAGCGCAAAGAAGTCCATTATTATTAGCTTTGGCCCTGATACCACAGATACCCTTTCAGTTATTGGTTTGGTTGTGATCAATGCACTAGGGGTATTACTTGTGATTTGTATCTGCTTGTGTCGAGCATCAGCAGAACTGGGAGATACTTCAAATGATACTCCTTATGAGATTGCTGCTTTTCAAAGCGGATCCCCAAAGAAAGTCAAACTCACGTCATCACAAGTCAAACAACTTTTTAAGCAAGGTATTAATATAACAAATGAAGGAAGCCCTGTGAGCCTAGAAGCGTGTGAATGTTGCATTTGTCTAGAATTGGTCACTGAAAGAGAATATCGAGTCTTTCTCTGTGGAAGACACTATGTACATCTTGATTGCTTTGATACTTGGATTGAAGCACAGATTGAGAATGGAACAAAAGAAATTTGTCCATTGAGATGCAAAGATATCTTAATTTACTCTGGAGACAAAAAGAAGAAAGGTAATAGTTAAATTTCTCTTACCTAATTAATAGCAAAAATAAATAACAGTGGTAGTCCATCCAAAAGCACTGACGGTTCTAGCCCTGTTATTTCCATTTCACCTATCATTCAGCCTGGAGAAACCAAATTTGAAGAGACTATACCTACCATTGTTCTGCACTCTTTGGATAATTTGCCGGAGGATCAGCCTAAAATTAATGTTTCATTTGATAATCTCCCCTACAAATCATATCAAGATGATAAATCAATATCCATTCTCAACTTCAATAATAGAAGTGATATGCCATTGTTAGAGACTGAAGAAAATAATGATCTTTCTCAAATCACAAAAGATCATTTCAGTCTAAATTCACTTGATGATATCACTACAAGAAAAAGACAGAGCAGTCTCAGGTTTGAGAGGCAGCAAGGTAATAATCCGAAAAGCCCAATTAATGGGTTGAAATCACTTTCGAATTGGGAGTTGGATATTGATCTAGACAGAGAGCGCAGTGCATCGAATGTGGGGTTGCTTGATGGCAGAAGCAACTCTCCTGATCCTAGAGATCCGCAATATGGATTTCAAAGTAAGTGATCTGATAATTTATTATAAACATTTAGCTCAAGAAATTTCTGAAGAAGGAAGTAGTATAGATTCTGAAGAAGCAAGCCCTAAAGAATCAAGTACTCAAAGGCAGAATCATGAATCACAGAAAAATCACAATCAAGAGCTTGAGATTCATGATTTTGAATCTAGCAATTTACCTGAAAGAACTTATAAGTAAATATTACTATTGTCTAGGTTGATATAAG
>Ga0065720_1003773_pt1 | contig 14033 bp, 10 predicted proteins | sample Thericmetagenome_FD_59107 | JGI IMG/M metagenome (GOLD analysis project Ga0065720, IMG submission 59107) | Thermophilic microbial communities from the Joint Bioenergy Institute, California, USA of rice/straw/compost enrichment - eDNA_2 v2... | ecosystem: Engineered > Solid waste > Grass >... | reverse complement strand
GAACCCGTACGCGATCAGCCACAGCGCGAGCGCCGACGGGCTCAGCGTGAAGAACTCGGCCCAGCTCGACTCCTGCACCCAGCGGCCGGCGATGATCGCCAGGATCAGCAGCGCGACACCGATCAGCGTGGTCTCCACGACCCGTCCCGGGCGAAGCACCCGCAGGTAGAAGCCCATGAACAGGGCGATCGGGATGGTCATCGCGATGGAGAACACGCCCCACGGCGACTGCGCCAGCGCGTTGACCACGACGAGGGCGAGCACCGCGAGCAGAATGATCATGATGGCGAAGACCGCGATCAGCGCGGCCGCCCCGCCGACCGGACCGATCTCGTCGCGGGCCATCTGCCCGAGGCTTCTGCCGTTCCGGCGCATGGAGAAGAACAGGACCACCATGTCCTGCACCGCACCTGCGAAGATCACACCAGCGATGATCCAGATGGTGCCGGGCAGGTAGCCCATCTGGGCCGCGAGCACCGGGCCGACGAGCGGACCGGCGCCCGCGATAGCCGCGAAGTGGTGGCCGAACAGGATCCGCCGGTCCGTCGGCTGGAAGTCGATGCCGTTGTCGAGCCGCTCGGCCGGGGTGGCCCGGTTGTCGTCGACCCCGAGCACCCTGCGGCAGATGAACCGGGCGTAGAAGCGGTAGGCGATGGCGTAGGAGCCGAGTGCGGCGCAGAGCAGCCAGACGGCATTGACGTTCTCGCCTCTGGATAGGGCGAGCACGGCCCACCCTGCCGCGCCCACCAAGGCGACCGCCGTCCAGATGATGATGAAACGTATCTTCACCGGCTTACCTCCCGTACAAGGGGCGGCCCAGGCAGCAACGCAGTCCGGCGTCCGGTGGCAGATCGCTAATGAACCGCCGCCAGCGCCACAGCGGGCGGCAGTCGATCGTCACCGGCTGGTCGATCAGGTGCACCCAGGCGGAGGGGTGGGCGAAGACCAGATCATCCCCGAGCCGCCGCGCCCGCTTGGGCAGGCGCGACCGTCGCAGTGGACGGATGGAGAACTCCCCCGCGTCGGCACAACACAGCCCGGTGACGTGCCAGTCGACGAAGATGACCTCATCCTCGCCGAGCGCCTGACGCGCGGCGGCCGTCAGCGTGATCTGGGGCATTCGAAGCTCCCCGACGATGTGACGCAGAAGCTAACGCCGCGTTTACCCGATCATGCAAGGAATGAAACGCGCCGCTTTCACCATCGAAGCACTCCGAAACACGTTTGTAACCTACGTCACATTACCTTTATCGTCATGTAGCCAACACGGCCCTTGTCAATGCCTGACGTACGTACCTGCGTAGGCAATGGGCGTAATGGCCAATCATGGCCGCCGCCTGGTTCCGCCGCTGGCCTGACGTGCTGCGGCGAAGGCGCGCACACCGCCGTTGACCAGCGGATACGAGACGGAGAGGGCCGGTCGTCCGGCGGGACGCGTCAAGCCGTCACCCGGGCCCGAGGCCGACGACCGCGGAGATTGTCACCCGTTTCATGGCGAAATCCGGCGTCAAACACCCGATGATCGGGATATCCGAAAAGCGGCCTATCGGGAAATCCGGTGTTCCTCGCAAAAAATGCAGTTCGCGCCGGCTGCGCATGATCAGACTTGTTGGACGCGCCCGAGGTTTGCTTATGGCCGGAATGAGTGGACCGGACCCATTTCGACAAGTGGCGCGGTTCTCGGCGTCGAGGTCTCCCTGTGCGGCGTCGCGCGACGCGAGGCGCGGCAGGGGACCGGGAGCGCGCCCATGGCGCACCACCGTTCCCGGCGATGCGACCGCGGGTGCGGGTCGAGCCGGCCCGTAGGAGCGGGCGCCACGACATGCACCCGACATGGCCCCCGACATGCGCTACGACACGGACGCGAAGCCCCGCTCACCGATGCCCCTGCCCCAAGCCTCGTCCCCGGAAACGGCCATGGCTGGCGGACGCCGGGCGCGCGCCGCCGGCCAGGGAGCGGCCGCTAGCGCCCGGCGGCCGGACGATCGCCCTCGCCTTCGCCGAGGTCCGCCAGGGCGGCGTACACGGCGTCGACGAGGGACCGTACGCGGAAGTCGCCGCCCTCCAGAAGCTCGGAGCCGCGGTTCGGCACGTAGCCGAACGCGATGCCGCGGCCGGGGTCGGCGAAGCCGAACGCGCCCGTGGCGCCGCTCTGCCCGAACACGCCGGAGTCGCTCGGGCCGGGCCAGAACGGGCCGCCGGGCACCGAGAAGCCGATGCCCCACGCGGTCTCCACCTTCAGGACCATGTCGATGCCGGAGGCCTGGGTGGTGCGCACCTTGTCGAGCAGCTCCGCGTCGATCAGCCGGACGCCGTCGACCTCGCCGATCAGCGCCGCGTAGAAGCGGGCGAGCGAACGCGCCGACGCCACCCCGTCCATGGACGGGCTCTCCACCTGGTAGGTGCGGGGGTCGTTCGCCGCGTCCCAGTCGGTGACGACGCTGCCGTAGAAGCAGCGGTAGGTGAGGCTCTCCGGGTCGTTGAACGCGGCGACGAAGTCGGCGAGCTCCGGCACCTGCATGCCCATCCGCACCGTCTCCGCGTCGGGCACGATCATGTACGCCAGCCGCCCGAGCGCCTCGTCGGGGACGCGTACGTAGCAGTCGAGCCCCAGCGGCCCGGTGACCTCCTTAGCGAGGAATTCGCTCAGGGTCTCGCCGGTGACCCGCCGTACGATCTCGCCCGCGAGGTGGCCGATCGTGACGCCGTGGTAGCCGTGGGCGGTGCCCGGCGGCCACTCGGGGGCGGCGCCGGCGAGGGCGTCCGTGATCGGCGTCCAGTCGCGCAGGTCCTCCCAGGTGACGGGCCGCATGTGCATGCTCGGCAGGCCCGCTTGGTGGCTGAGCAGGGTCCGGACGGTCACCGCGTCCTTGCCGTGCCGCGCGAACTCGGGCCAGTAGCGCGCCACCGGCGCCTCCAGGTCGACCCGGCCCTGCTCGACGAGCACGAGGACGGCCGCGGAGCTGAACACTTTGCACGCCGACGCGATGGGCGCGATCGTGTCGGCCCGCCACGGGCGGTGCGTGTTCGGATCCGCCTCGCCACCCCATAGATCGACGACGGCCTGGCCGTGGCGATAGACGGCGAGCCCCGCGCCGACCTCCCCGCGCTCGGCGAAGTTGTGCTCGAAGGCCGCCCGGACGGCCTCGAATCCGGGAGCCGTGGTTCCCTGCACCGCCATCGTGACACCTCCCGTCAGCCAACCGACCGGTCGGTCGGTTATCTCCGCATGCGGATGCTACCCAACCGACCGGTCGGGTGGCTAGAGTGCGTGCGAGGGAAAGGAAGCAGCAGCCATGCCGAAACAGACCGACACGAGGGCCCGCATCCTCGCCGCGGCCCGGGAGCTCTTCGCCGCCCAGACGTACCGGGCCGCGAGCATGCGGGACATCGCCCTCAAGGTCGGCATCACCAAGGCCTCGCTCTACCACCACTTCCGCAGCAAGAGCGAGATCCTCGCCGCCCTCACCACCCCGGCGCTCGAGGCCCTCAAACGCGCGGTCGCCACCGCCGCCGACCGCCCGGAAGCCTCCGAGACCAGGCGCGACCTACTGGCCGAGTGCCTCGACGTGCTGCTGTCCCACCGCGAGGCGATGGCGCTGCTCCTGCACGACGCGTCCGTCTACGCCGACGAGCAGGAGGTGATGACCCGCATCACCGACATCACCGAGCACGCCGTACGCCTGCTCTCCGGGCCGAACCCCACGGCGCGGGAGCGCGTCCGCGCCGCTCAGGCCTTCGCGGCGATCACCGCCCCGCTCGGCCAGCTCACCGACATTCCCGAGGACACGCTGCGCACCGAGCTGCTCCAGGGGGCGTGCGCCCTGCTGGAACCGGCCGGTTAGCTGTACTCGGCCACCAGGTTGGTGACACGCGGCCGCTGGGCTTGATCAATAAGAAGACCTCCGGATGTGGTGGAAATGCCATCTTCACCAGACCGGAGGTCTTCATGGCCCACGCTGACGCCCGTCTGACCGTTCACGGGCGCATCCTGCTGGTACGGCGCGTCCGCATGGCCGCCCTGGGGAGGGAGGCTTTGGCATGGCGATGTGGTTAGGAGGCGGGTGGGCATGGTCATCCATTGTGGCGATGCCATGCGCACCCGCCGAGCGAAGGGTCAGGCGAAGGCGGCGCGGGGGCGTTGGTGCCCTCGGGGATGCGGTACGGCGTGCCGGCCCCGGGGCGGACGTCGAATTCGAAGATGGCGGTGGGCAGGTAGACGGTGGCGCAGGAGTTGGGGATGTCCACGACTCCGGAGAGGCGGCCCTCGATCGGGGCGGCGCCGAGGAGCAGGTAGGCCTGCTCGGGGCTGTAGCCGAACGTGGTCAGATCGGTTGGTGAGGCTCTCCGGGTCGTTGACGGCGGCGACGAAGTCGGCGAGCTCCGGGACCTGCAAGCCCATCTGCAATCTGCACCGCCTCCGCGTCGGGCACGATCATGTGCGCTCCGAAACAGACCGACACGAGGGCCCGCAACCTCTCGAGGCGCTCGACCGCGCGGTCGCCACCGCCGTCGACCGGCCGGAAGAGCCCGAGACCAGGCGCGACCTGCTGGCGGAGTGCCTGGACGTGCTGCTGTCGCACCGCGAGGCGATGGCGCTGCTACTCCACGACGCGTCCGTCCACGCGGACGAGGAGGCGGTGATGATCCGCATCACCGACATCACCGACATCACCGACCGCGCCTACGGCTGCTCGCCAGCTCGAACCCCACGGCGCGGCAGCAGGTCCGAGCCGCCCAAGCCTTCGCGGCGATCACCGCCCCCTTGGCCAGCTCGCCGACATCCCCGAGGACACGCTGCGCATCGAGCTGTTCCAGGGGCGTCTGCTGGAGCCAACCGGTTAGCCTCTCCCACGGCCTACCACGAAATCTGTTGCCACCCCTCCAGGGTGATCGGCGACATGCAGATCCGAAGGCTGCTGGCCGCGGACCCGGAAGGGTTGCGATCCCTCCAGAGTGATCGGCGACTCGTCACCTAGCCGGAAAATTCGCGAAAGCGCGGCGGTTGCGATCCCTCCAGGGATGATCGGCGACCACACCCGCCACCGGAGGCGAGGCGGTTCCGCTGGTGCCGTTGCGATCCCTCCAGGGATGATCGGCGACGCGTCACTGCCTGCGCGGGGTCGAGCTGGGGGCGTAGTTGCGATCCCTCCAGGGATGATCGGCGACCCGATGCCCGCCCCGTCGCCGCTGATGCGGTGGGTGGCGTTGCGATCCCTCCAGGGATGATCGGCGACACGGTGCGCTCTCGGCGCGGACGGTGAACGTGTTAGGAAGTTGCGATCCCTCCAGGGATGATCGGCGACCGGCCGCCGCGCCACCGCAGGCAGGTGACGGCCTGACACGGTTGCGATCCCTCCAGGAATGATCGGCGACCAAGGGCGGCCCGCTGCACGGCGCCAAGCTGGTCGACCCGTTGCGATCCCTCCAGGGATGATCGGCGACGTGTGCCAGTGGGTCCGGCCGCAGAAGGGGCAGCGGTGTTGCGATCCCTCCAGGGATGATCGGCAACCGACAGGGCCTGGCGGCGCGGTGAGCATCGACGGCATGAGGTTGTATCCCTCCAGGGATGATCGGCGACCCGGTCTTCGAGCGGCCAGCTCATCAACTGGCTGATGTCGTTGCGATCCCTCCAGGGATGATCGGCGACACGATCCTGACGCCAGGGCAACGCCGCCACACGTTGCGATCCCTCCAGGGATGATCGGCGACGCCACCGCAACTTAGGAGACCCACCATGCTGCTGCTGAAGTTGCGATCCCTCCAGGGATGATCGGCGACTCGTCTCCCTGCGCGGACAGCACCAGCGCCTCATGTTGCGATCCCTCCAGGGATGATCGGCGACGCGGCCGGTCTGTGTGGTGGGCGGCATGTCCGCTAGTTGCGATCCCTCCAGGGATGATCGGCGACCCGAAGGTAAAGTCCCAGGTCAGCGCGGTATTGATCACGGTTCCGACGCGACCTTCTGCAGCGACCCGGCGGTAGTGCATCTGTGCTGGTCAGAGCTTGATCAAATTATGGGGCTAGTGTTGCCGAGGTCTTGGCCGATGGTTTCGGTTTCGACCAGTACGGGCGACTGAATACGGTAGATCAGGACGCTGTCATAGCCAGGGTCTATCACCTGCCGGATCGCGGTGGTGAAGCTCCGATGCTGGGCGGCCGACAGTTCGCCCTGGAAGACGCTGCGTTGTACCCAGTGTAGGTAGCGGCGACAGGTCTTGAGGACCTTCGGATTGCGTTCGGCGAGAGTGTCGTAGACCACGATGACAAACACCGCTCACCACCACGGCTTGAACGGGGTGTACGGCTCGTCCTCCAGGCATAGCCGTACGATCTTCAGGGCCTCCAGGTGAATGAGTTCTTCATAGGAGACCTTCCGCCGGAGTTTGCGGTGGTAGACCGTCGTGGCGAGTTCGGTGCGCATCAGCTCGGCGACCTTCTTCCGGCCGTCCCGGCTCAGGGAGACGTATCCGACCCCGCTCTCGAAGTCGCTTTCGCGCAGGGCCTTCTGCGCGGCCACCCTGCGTAACAGCCGTTCGGCGAACAGTGGCTTGAACGGCTCGGCCAGGTCGAGGGCGAGGGTGTTGCGGCGGCGGTCGGTGTCGGCGTGCAGGAAACCGAGCGCCGGGTGCAGCGGGGTGCAGCGCAACGCCGTCAGGACCCTCGAGTAGGTGATGGAGTTCATGTACGAGATGAAGGCGTTGCCGGCGTTCGTGGGCGGGCAGCGGGTGCGGCCTTCCAGGCGCAGCCATGGGGGCAGCATCGTGTCCAATACGCCCCATGCCGTCCGCCGGAAGTTGCCTTCCGCGCCCATGAGCTGCTCAGGTGAGGTGCAGTCGGGGAGCTGATCGGCCAGACGCTTCAAAGGCTCGTCGAGCAGGTCGGTTTCGAGGCACCAGCGGATGTTCTGCGCCGTCGCGGTGACGAGAGCGCGGCCGATGGAGGTCTTCAGTTCCGCGAGGTCGGTCAGTTTCACCTGGCGACGTATCACGTGGGCCGAGGAGTTCTCCTCGGCCGGGGTGACCGCTCCGGCGTAGTTGCCGTAATGATCAAGTACGTGGATGATCACGCCGTGTCTGCCCAGCACCGAGATGGCCGAGGTGTTGATGTCTACATGGTCGAAAGCGACGATGTCGCGTATGTCGGTGATCGGGATCCGGACAGGGGTCGCGTCGGCGCGTTCGATGCGGATACTGCCGTCCTCGCGGCGTATGCGGCACGGCTCGGTCAGCCAGTAGGTGCGTGAAGAAGCGCTCATCAGCCGCTCCAGCAGTAGTCAACGTACGAACACCCCCGGCACTTGCGCCGATCGAGCCGGGGTGGCGCGGTCGGTGATGCGATGACGTCGCGAGCACGGGATTCGGTCTCCTCGGCGAGCGCCTTCGCCGACGCATCCCATGCCACTTCCACCGTCCGCCGGATCAACGGGTAGTGAACCACCCCGCCGCGAACGTTCACGCCCCGGCGTGCAAGCAGCAGGCAGTAGTGGCGGACTTGGGCCTCGTGCTGCTCGGACGGCGCACGGGAGGACTTGGTCTCGTGGATGACCGCACCCGTGGTCACCCAGTCGATCTTGGCCTCGCCCAGGTCGAGGTCGCGGCGACGCGTGTAGGTGGTCTCGTCGACCGCTTCGCCGTACTGCACGGAGGCGCTGCGCTGTTCGGGACGGTAGCCGCGCATGTACAGCCAGAGCTGCCGGGGGCAGTGCAGCAGGTACTTGATGTGGACGCCGCCAAGACCGCTGACGTCGTCCTCGTCGATGACGCTGCTCACAGAATGGTCTCCGTGGGTGGGGTCGACGCCTTCGCGCCTTTTACGGGCAGGGACAGCCCCGTCTCGGGCGAGTACGGCAGCGCGATCTCGAACAGGCGAAGCCGACGGTTGTAGTTCCCGTGACGTACGGCGGGGCCGTACCGCATGGGAATGAGCAGCCGATGGGCGAGCAAGGGGTCTTCCGCCTCAAGGTCGCGGTACCGGGCCACGTCCTCGTGGTGAAGCACCTCGACGCTGTCCAGCTCCCGGGCGAGCTTGTCGGCGAACTCGGCCCGGTCGTGGAAGGGCGTGGTGAAGGTGAGGAACGCCGCGTCGAACGCGTCTCGGCTCTGCCGGGCTCGGGCCTCCCATTCGCGTCCCCACTCGGTGGCGTAGGCGGTCTTCAGCCACGCGTCGACGGTCTGCTCGGAGATGATCGGCCCGGGGTGTTCGGCGAGGGCGAGCCGGGCGGCGTCCAGTGCCGCCTGCTCGTACGGCCAGGCCTCCACGGCCAGGTGCACGCGGAACTCCACGACCCCGTCCGGATGCCGGCCACGACGGTTGACGCGCCCGGCACGCTGCGCGATCGCCTCCACCGGCGCGAGCTCGCTCACCCCACGATCGAAGTCCAGGCACAGGGAGACCTCCAGGGCCTGGGTGGCCACGACGAGACCGCCGCGACGCTCGCCCTCGCCTTCTCCCCGCTCCGGGTAGCGGCCCCGGATACGCCCCTCGATCGCGTCCCGATCCTCGTGGCGGAAGCGCGAATGCAGCAGNATCGCGGCGTCCTCGTCACCCGGATGCGCCGCGAGCGCCGCCGGNCGCAGCGCCCGGTACAGGTCTTGAGCGCGGGCCACGGTGTTGGCCACCACGAGCACGCTGTGCCCCTCGGCCAGCCAACCGCGGATGCGTGCCAGGCTCGCCGCGCTGTCGATCGGCTCCTCGTCCACCACCAGCCGGTGGCGATCGGGCGCGACCCCCGGAGGCGCGTCGACGATCTCCACCGGGGAGAGGCCGAGGGATTCGCGTACGAGATCGATCATGGGCTGGGCCAGGGTCGCCGACAGCACGCAGACACGGCTGCCGAGCCGTGCCCACAGCCGCATGGCGGCACAGATCCGCCCGAACACGACCGGGTCGTAGGCGTGCAGCTCATCGAGCACCATGAGCGCGTTCGCCTGCTCGATGAGCCCGGCGGAGTATTGGGGCCCGGCGAGCGCCGCCCTCAGCAGTTGGTGCGGGGTGGCGACGCGGATGCGCTGCGCGTAGAGCCGCATCGCCGCACGCTGCGCCTTCGCCTTGCGCGCCTGCTCCCGCCCCGCCTGCCCGTCGTCGCCCACGCACTCGGCGAGGAGACTCTGCGCGGCGGTGGCGTGCAAGATGGCGATCTCATCCGGCTCGGCCCGCAGGTTCTCGATGAACCGGATCCGAGCCGCGTCGATCGACGCCCGGTACGGCAGCTGCCAGATCAGCCGCGGCCGTCCCGGCATGTCGTCGAGCTGCCGGGAGGCCCATGCCAGGCCGGCCTCGGTCTTGCCGGTGCCGGTCGGGGCCCGCACGATGAGATGCCCGACGTGTCCGCCCGCCTTGATCTGATGCTCGTACGGCCGGGCCATTCCCGCCACGTACCGACTCGGCAGCGGCATGTGTTTACGCAGCGGCACGTGTGCGGAGCCGGAGCGGTCGGCCAGGGTGACCGCACCCTGCAGGAGCACGGCGAGCAGCCCGTCCTCCGGCGTGACCTCACCACCCCACCGGGCCGTGACCTGTGCGAAGGCGTCGCGGGCCAGCTCCCACAGCTTCCGGTCGTCCACTGGCGCCGCTGCGCCCAACTCCTCGGCGTACCAGGCGAGCGCTGCGGCCCGGCGCGTGGCGGGAACCTGGATCCGCGGCCGACCGGGAGCGGCGTTCCGGTCCAGCCCGAACTTCGCCGCCCAGTCCGCCTCCGGCGGGTAATGCCACGCCAGCCCGTCCTCGCCGGTGAGCGCCCGATGATGGAACACCACCCCTGCGGAGATCATCTGCCGGTCGCGTTCGGGCAGGTGCCGCGTCAGCAGGTGCACGAAGGCCAGGGAGAGCACCTCGTGCCGCTCCCCCCAGGTCTCCCCCTGCGGGCGTAACTGTTGTTGGAAGCCCTCGGCCACCTTCCCGGCATCGTGCAGCAGGGCCGCCGTGCGCACCCACGACCAGAAGTCGGGACATCTGGCCAGCAGGCCCGGTGAGCCGATGCGTTCGGCGATGTCGTCGGCCGCCTGCCGTACCTGGAGACTGTGCTCGGCGAGGGTTTCGGGGCGGCCAAGCGCCGAATGAGCGGCCGACTTGGCAAGTACCTGCATGAGCTCCGCGGTCTCGCCGTGCCCCGCGTCCGCGCGATGCAGCCACACAGCCTGATCGCCGTCACGGTAGGCGTCGTGCACCGCCTCCCACCCGCCGGGCTCCGCGCACCACAGATAGTCGCCGTACGTGGTGCGCAGCCGGTCCAGGCCGACCTGGTTCGCGAGCCGCAGCACGGCCGCACGCGCGGACGTGTGCCCGCCGACCGGCGCCAGCGCGTGCCCGACCACCGCCCGCTCCGCCGGGTGCAGCGTCACCGACGAGACGCTCCGGATGTACACCAGGTCCTGGGAGCGGCCGAGCCGCAAACCCCACACCGGTCGGCGCAGCGCCCGCGCGATCCCCTGCCCGTCGGGTTCCGGAATCCACAACGTCACCCGCACGCCGGCGAGAAAGGGGCGTTCCCGGATGGTCATGCCGCCCTTACCCTCGCGCACCCGGCCACGGACGGGCGGGTTGGAGCCGTCGGCCGCGATGGGATGGTAGGTCTCGGCGTCCACCCCGCGACCGTCGGCGCAGGCGGCCATGCCGATGACGACCGGTTCGGACGGGTTCCCGGTGGCCGCCGCGAGCATCCCCCGCACCGTTGACGGCGGCGGTATGGGCAGGCACCGGCTCACCCCGGGGAACATCGGATCGCGGAACGACGCCACCGGCGCATATAACTCGATGCGCACCGCTTCGATCGGCGCGCGCTGACGCTCCACCGGGGTCACCCCACCGGGTCGTCGAACCACGTGTCGTGCCTGCCGTCCCGGATCTCCTGGGCGAGGTCCTTCAGCAGCGACCGGGGATGGTCGATGGTGATCTGCTCGTCGTCGAGCAGGTCCGCGACATCCGCCTCGAACTCCTTGCGCACCTGCTCGCGGAATCCCGGCCGCCAGCCCAGCCGTACCGGGGCCTCCCACTCCCCGTGCCAGGCGGCCAGCTCGTCCCGAAGCGCCTGGGCCCGCACCTGCAGGCCGTACGGCTCGTCCTCGGCACCGTCGATCACCAACCCGAGCGGGTTGACCCCGCCCGCCATTGGCACCATCGCGATCAGCGCGGGGACGCGATCCCCGTAGTGCAGCGCCTTCTTCGCCCCACCTGTCAGCTCCGCCAACGCGTCCAGCAGTACGGCCACACGCTCCCGCCGCACCTCCAGCGGGAGGCGCAGCGCAGGCTGGCCCCGGAAGGTGCATGTGGTCGCCCCGGCCTGCACGGCCGCGGCGATGGCGAGCGCGGACTCTTCGCTTAGGTAGTTCGCCCGCCCTGAGCCGTTCGCGCCCGGCAGCGTGAAGGTGCCGACCCGTGGCACGTCCAGCAGGAACGGCGCGGCCAGGTCGGCGGTGTAGAACTCGTGCGCATGCAGCACGGGCTCGTCGACGCCGCGGGCCATGACGCCGAAGTCGGTCGTCGGCGGGGCCGGCTCCACGGAAAGGAGCGTTCCAACCATGAGTGGGCTGTCCCGGACGGTCGTCCCGCCCTCCTTGTCGCTCTTGCTCTTCCCCTTCTCCTTGTCCTTCGGCGAGGTCTTCATGTAGCCGAACAGGTCGTCGTCCACGTACCTGATCGGGTCGCCCTGAGTGGTGGCCTTCTGCGCCTTGCCCTGCGATTTCCCCTCCCGGACCACGGGTGAGGGCTCGGGGCCGAGGGCGGCCATCGAGTCCCGCCACCAGCGGCGGAACGCCTGCGCGGAAACGTACGGGTGTAAGCGGCCGCGAATGCGTGCCTTCTTCACCGGCGTTTCCGTCGGGTTCTGTCCCTTACCGTTGTTAGGCGCTCCCGCGACCACCGACAGCACAAACTTCCCGGCGAGGTAGGCCATCAGCCGTACTCCTCTTGATAGTCCTGCTCAGGATTGAAAACCTCGACCTCGTCCTCTGGTTCGTCCTCGCCTTTGCCGACCTCCACCTTGGCCTTGATCAGCTCACTGAGGACGACCGTGTAGAGACCCGCCCGGCCCCGCCAGTCACGCTGCTCGAACAGCGGAGAGACGAGGTTGACGTCGATCCCGTCACGCACGCTTTCGGGGAGTTTGCTGTCCAGGTAGAGGCGGGCGGACGCGCTCACAAACAGGCGATGGAGTTCCCATCCCGAACTAAGCGCCCGACGAAATTCATTGAACCGGCCGCGGGTGGATTCCTGGCTTATCCACCNGACGAAGATATCGGCGATCGGAGCTAATTTTGCGGCATCCATGTCATGCATCACCTCCAGGTACAGACGCGACAATGCGCACCACTGGCGGATCGCCCGGTGAGAGAGGTTTTCCGGATCGAGCAACCGGCCGTGCAGCTCGTTCAGAAGCCGGTCGGCGTTCTCCCCGTCGGGTTCGAACAACAGCCGGGCCACCGCCGTTGCGCCGTCCAACGTCACCGACCCGGAGGAATCGCGGCGCTCCATCACACGCCGCAGCCGCCTCCAGCCCGCCCGCGTATCCGGATCGGCCTCCATGAGCCGCAGGAGCCGGCTCACGCCGACGCGGGTGCTGCTCACCCGCAGCCAGGGCTCCTGATTGTCGTTCTTGAAAATCCACAAGGTCGCGGCGGTCGCCAGGTCGTTCCGCGACTCTCGCGACGGATCCTCTCCCAATCGCGCACCCGCTCCGGCGTGCTCTCGAAGCGCGGCCACGACCACCGCCTCCGGCCCCACCCCTGCGGGAAGCGATGTGAAACCAGCATGCTGAATCCTGGCCGCCCGGGCTACATTGGCGCGCACAAAGGCCCGCTCTATCTCCGGCGAATCGCACGTCAGCACGGTCGCCGACCCCGCCGTCAACCAGGCTCCGTACGGCAGCGCCCACATGGCGATCCGGCACGCCCGGCAGACCGGCCAGCCCTCGACCCCGGGCGGCAGCGTGTTCACCGCCCGGACGGTGTCGAACATGGGAAGCAACGACTTCGCCCACGGCACCGAGGACGGCACACCGCAGAAAACGCACGGCCGTAACTCGCCATCCGCCAAGTCCGGGCCGAGCAATCTAATCATCTCGGCCCGCATCGCCCTGTAATCACGCTCCCGTTTGGCGTGCGTCGGCGGCGAGTTCGGGTAGAGCGCGAAGAGAACCTTCCACCAGTCGTACTCCGCGTCACCCGGCTGGGCGACGGCGGCCCGCGCCACGTCATCGGCGATCCGCTCACTGACCCGACTAAGCTGNTCGACGGTCACCTCGGACGGCTCCAGCGCGGCCGCGCCGGAACGNGCAGCCGGTTTTCCAGACGCGGGATCAGACCATGACGACCAGGCCGCACGCCCATCCCAGCCGACGAGGACGCTGACCGCCTGAGCACCACACCGCTGTATCGGATGCCCGGTCAGCGCTAATACCCCGCTCACCGTAACCACCCGAAACCCTGAACGCAGTTGAGACCGATGCCGCTCTCGTAAAAGGCGCGTAGTGTGTCCGGCGCGGCCTGAATTCGCAGTTTCGCGGTCGCACCGATGCGAATCTTCCCCTGCACGTCGTACCGCCGCCGCGGCCCCGCCTTCAGCACCTCGACCTTGACGTCTCCAGGCAGCCCGAGGGCGTCGGCTCGATGCCGGAGATTATGCGTGAGCCGCTCCACATAGTCGGGGTCTTCCGGCANCANAAACCGCCCATCCTTCTTGACCAGGATCGGGGAAACCGCCGAAAACTCCGCAGCACCCGACTCGCAACTCGCGGGCGGNACCTCCACCTGCACGCCCCGCACCGCCAGCGGCGTATGCCCCCACCTGATCTCGGTACGGCCCACGAGCGCGGCCATCAGACACGTGGCAATCNTGGGCACCGGCGATCCCATCCAGATCGCTCCCACCCCCGACACCCGCAGCCCTTCCCTGCACCATTCCTCCACGTGGAAGATGGGAGGAGATATTCCAACAGGTTTGATCGACTGCCCAGCCCACCCTTTGTCATGAAGCTCGGCTGACAGCTCCGGGTCCTGACTGCGCAGCAGGTCATAGAGAACCCCACGGGCAGGTCC
>Ga0065720_1020519_pt1 | contig 14035 bp, 11 predicted proteins | sample Thericmetagenome_FD_59107 | JGI IMG/M metagenome (GOLD analysis project Ga0065720, IMG submission 59107) | Thermophilic microbial communities from the Joint Bioenergy Institute, California, USA of rice/straw/compost enrichment - eDNA_2 v2... | ecosystem: Engineered > Solid waste > Grass >... | reverse complement strand
CGACGCGCTCATGACCATGGCCGATACGGTGCGGAGAAGCGGAGCACGGCCCGCCGATCCGCTCGCCGTTTACGTGCTCGGTTTCATGCTGCACCACGTGCTGGATCGCAACATGCATCCCTTCGTATTTTGCAAATCGGGATTCCGCAAATGGGATCATCAGCGATTCGAGGTCATCCTGGACACGATCGTGGTGAAAAAAAAGCTCGGCCTCGAAACGTGGCGGACTCCGGTCTGGAGACAAATCCATTGCGGCGATGCGCTCCCGGACGAAGTTGTCAAGATGCTCGACGCCGTCGCCAAGGCGCACTATCCGGAAATCCATCGCCAAATCGAGGCCTTCGAGTGGAACGAGGCTTACCGGGACATGCTCCGGGCGCAGCGCCTGTTCCACGACCCGTACGGCATCAAGCGCGCGCTCACCTTCGGCCGCATCGAGCCGCTGGTCTACAAACGGCGTTTCCCTGACCTCGACTACATGAACGAATCCCGCGCCGCATGGCGCCATCCCGCCGACCCGGCGGAAGTGTCCGCAGCCTCGTTCTGGGATTTGTGGGATATCGCCATGGAGGACGCCCGGCGCGTCCTGGAAGCCGCCTGCGCGTATATGTTCGCGGATGCGGCAGATGAGGCCGGGCAAGGCGCGGACAGACGCGAAGATGCCGGCCGCAGGGAGCGGCTCGCTCAGGCGATCGGGAACATATCCTACGAGCACGGCAAGCCGTGCGACCTGGGCCTCGAAATCCGCCACGCGGAACCGGTGTGGCGTTAAGCCGCAACCCGCTCAAGCGGCGCAAGGCCGCCGGGGTTGTCCGTCTCTCCGCCGGAAACAAGGCTTTGACGCGGAACCGCGCGCCGGCCGCCGGGGCTGTCGGAACCTTATGCGGGACCGCGCGCCGGCCGCTCCCCGTGGCGGAACGGGGCCGGGCGGCATTATCCCGCCGCGGCGAGCTCCCGGTCGGCGGCCTCCGCTTCCCGCTCGCCCTTTGTCAAATTGACGGTCATCAGCATCAGCATGCCGCCGACGATGAACACAAGGAGCGCCAGGATGCCGGCCCGGCTCGAGGCGAAAACTTGCGAGGCCAGGCCGAACATGAACGGCCCGAAGCTCGAAGACAGCTTGCTGGACACGCTTAAGAAACCGAAAAATTCCGCCGACTGCCTGCGCGGCGCCAGACGGCTGAAAATCGAGCGGGCGATCGCCTGGCTGCCGCCCTGGACCATGCCGACCATGACGGCGAGCCCGTAGAAATGCGCCGCGCTGGTCATGAAGTAGCCGAGGGAAATGATCACAACATAGACGGACAGCGAGACATACAACGCCGCTTTTGCGCCGATGCGTTCGGCGAAGCGTCCGAACAGCAGCGTGAACGGCACCGCCACGAACTGGGTGATGAGCAGCGCCGCGATCAGGTCCGTCGTGCCGATGCCGATCGACTTGCCGTAAATCGTCGCCATCGTAATGACCGTGTTAATGCCGTCGTTGAACAGCCAGAACGCCAGCAAATACTTAAGAAGTTCCGGAAACCGTTTGATTTTGCCGAAGGTCCCGATCAGCCGCCGGAAGCCGGCCAGGGCGTATCCGGCCGCGCGCGCCTGAATCTGGGCCTTCGGCAAATGAGGGCCGGCGTGGCGGAAAATCGGAAGCGAAAACATGAACCACCACAGCGCAACGCTGAGAAAGGCCAGATGGGTCCCCTGCAGCGCGCTGTCCAGACCGAACCATTCGTATTTTTGAATCATGAGCAAATTGATCGCCAGCAGCAGTCCCCCGCCGACGTAGCCGGCCATGTAACCCTTGGACGATACCATGTCCCGCTTTTCCGGCGGAACAAGGTCGGTCAGCATCGAATCGTAAAACACGTTTCCTCCGGAAAAGCCCACCGTCCCGGCGATCACGAGCAGCGAGGCGAGCAGCCAGTCGCCGCTGCCGACAAACACGAACAGCGCCGTCGCCAGCACGCCCAGATACGTGAAGAAACGCAGAAAATGCAGCTTGCGGCCCGACACGTCGGCGATGGCTCCGAGCACCGGCGCGAGCAGTGCGACGATCACCACCCCGATCGACTGCGTATATCCCCAGTAGGAAACCTTCAGATGATCGGCCAGGTTCGCTCCCGCCACATCCGCGTAGAAAATCGGGAGCACGGCCGCCACCATCGTCGTCACATAGGCCGAATTTGCCGCATCGTACAGAATCCAGGCCCGCACCGCTTTGCGATCCATAAGAAAACCCCTTCCGCGTTATGGCGCCGCCGGGATCCGGACGCGCCGTTCCGTACATTTTCTGCAGAAGGGGCCGCAATTCCTTTATTTTTGTTGTGATTTGTTACACAAATGAAACAATCCTGTTATTGTCTCATAATGTTTTTTTAGTATCCTTTAAAGCAAGACCCCCCTTTTAATTATAGATCCGGATGGGCCCGTTCCAAGGGAACGGGCCGCTTTGTGTTTACAGGGGGATCATGACGCGCCGGCGCCCCCTGAACACCGCCCATTCCTTGAACCCGATGTCCTTCAGGCGGAGGCGCACCTCGTCCCATTCGTCGGCGACGCGGTCCGGCACATGGGCGTCGGAGCCGAAAGTGACCTTGACGCCGTAATGATGCGCCTTTTCCAAAATGTCGTCGGACGGGTACCAGCCGCCGCAATCCTTGGTTTTGCCCGATGTGTTGATCTCGATGGCCACGTCGCATTCGGCGATGGTTTTCAGCGTGCGGTCCAGCTCGTTCGTCGGAATTTCGTCGAATTCCGGATAATATCCCTTCATCGCGTCGATATGGCCCAAAATGTCGAACATGCCGCTTTTGGCGGAGCGCTGAATCTCGCGGAAGTACGCATCCTTCGTCTCGATCCTGCCGCGTTCGTTCAGGTTTTTCCAGCGGTTTCGATTGAAAATGCTGAGGCCCAGCAGCTGATGCACCGAACCGATCCTGTAATCGAAGGGATAGGCGTCGTAAACGGACCGGTACAGCGCCTCGTGCTCCGGAAAATAATCCGATTCCACGCCGAGCAGCACCTCGATCTTGCCCGCATACTCTTTCTTAAGCCGCAGCACTTCCTCAACGTAGCGGGGGAATTCGCTTTTCGCCATGGCGACGGAGGGGGAAGGCCGGTCCTTGCCGCTGGCGAAATAGGGCGAATGGTCGGAAATGCCGATCATCGCGAGCCCTTTCTCCAGCGCCGCCTCGATGTAATCCCGGATGCTTCCCTCGGCATGCCCGCATCGGAAATGATGGGTATGAAAATCGAACTTCATTCTTATGGCTCCTTTGCCGCGGTTTCTCATTCCGAACCGACAAACTGCTCCTCCGGCATTCCCTTCAGGTCCATCAAAAACTGCTGCATCGCGGAATTGAGATAACGTCCCGCCTTGTAGATGACGCCGACCGGGTGGCTCAGATCCAACTCGTGCACTTTGATCAATTTGAGCGTGCCCCTTTTCAGCTCGTCGGCTACGGACAATTTGGACACGAAGGCCGCGCCGAGATTCAATTCCGCCATTCGCTTCACCTCTTCGCTGCTGGACAGTTCCATGACGATCTGCGGCGTGATGTTGAAGTCGTTGAATACTTTGTCGATGAAGCGGCGGCCTGCCGTCTCCTGCGACAACATGATGAACGGGATGTCGCGCAGTTTCTCGACGGAAACGTGGGACAGGGGAGCGAGCGGGTGATCGGGCGCCACGACGAGCTCGAAGGAATCGTAATACAGGATCGAGGTCACGAGGGAGTCCGATTTTTCAAACAGATAAGTGATTCCGATATCAACCGTGCCGTTTTCGACGCTGGCCATAATCTGGGACGAAACCATGGAGTGGATCGTGGTCTTGATGTGCGGATACTGGTTCTGAAAGTAGTGGAGCACGCGGGGCAGAATTTGCATGGCGATCGAGGTCGTCGTGCCCAGCACGATATGCCCCCGCGGCGTCTGCTCCAGATCGGCCAGCCGCTGCTTCAGCTCCTCCACGATGTCCAAAATCCGTTTGGCGTGTTCGAGGAAAAGTTTGCCGCTTTCGGTCAACGTCACCGGCTGGTTGCGGTCGACAAGCACCGTGTTGAATTCATCCTCAAGGCTTTTGATCTGCGCGGAAACGGCGGGCTGGGTCAGATTGAGCAGTTCGCCGGCCTTGCGGAAGCTCATCGTTTTGGAGATGGTGAGCAGCGTCTCCAGTTGATTGATATTCATTTTCACCCCTCCTCTCCTGAAAGATTTTTTTTATAGATGGTTTTTATTATATGTGATGTGACATTTCTCGGCAACTTCGCTATAATGCGGATAAGCCGGAAGGCCGGGCAAATCGGCAAGGAGGAGGCGTTTGCTATGTACGATTTTCACCATTTGCGCCATCAGAAATTCCAGACCCGTTCAAGACGCACGCTGTGGGCGACGCTTTTGCTCACTTTGTTTTTTACCCTGGTGGAAGTGATCGGCGGCATCCTGTCCAATTCCCTGGCGCTGCTCTCCGATTCGGCGCATATGATCTCCGACGTGATTGCGCTGGGGCTGAGTATGACCGCCATTTATCTGGCCTCGCGTCCGCCCAACGCCCGATACACCTTCGGTTATTTGCGCTTTGAAATCATCGCTTCGTTTCTCAACGGCCTGGCGCTTTGCATCATCGCCGTCGGCATTTTCGTGGAAGGGATACGCCGGCTGATTGTCCCGGAAGAGATCGATTTCAAGCTGATGCTGACCATCGCCTCCATCGGCCTTGCCGTCAACATCGCGCTCACCCTGATCTTAAGCCGCAGCGTCAAGGAAGAAAACAACCTGAACATCCGCAGCGCCCTGTGGCATTTTATCGGCGACCTGCTCAGCTCCATCGGCGTCATCGTCTCGGCCGTGCTGATTTATTTTTCCGGGTGGATCGTGTTCGACCCGCTGATCAGCATTGTCATCGGCGGCATTATTTTCACCGGCGGCGCGAAAATTTTGCGCGAATCGTACCTGATCCTGATGGAGTCCGTCCCGTCCAAATTCAACCTGGACGAAATCCGCGCCGACATCGCCAAAGTGGAGGGCGTCGAGGATGTGCACGAAATGCACCTGTGGGCCATCTCCACCGACCATTACTCCCTTTCGGCGCACGTGTTCATCAACGAGAACATCCAGCCGTTCTGCATCATCCTGGCCATCAACGAGACCCTCAAGAACAAGTACGGCATCGAGCATTCGACGATCCAGATGGAGCACGCCAACATCCATCCGCACGGCGAGTACGGGCGGGAATTTTTGCGGCACAAGGCGGAGGAAACGGCCGCCAGAACGGCCTTGGGGGCAGGAACGAATGCAGCGGGCTCGTCGCGAAAGGAAGAAACCGATCTGCAGGCGGAAGACGCCGTCCCCCAAGCCTGACGGACGGCTTTAAGCGGTTCGGCGCACAAAAAAACGCCCGTTGCCGCATGGGCAAGGGGCGTTATTTCGTGTTCTTGCCGGATTGGATCACGTCTCCAGCCATCTCTTGAACATCAGCCTGCTCGTTTCCCTGTTGATCGCCGCGATGGAAGTGGTCAGCGGAATGCCCTTCGGGCACGAGCGCACGCAGTTTTGCGAGTTGCCGCAGCCTTCGATGCCGCCGTCCTCCATCAGCGCCAGGAGCCGCTCCTCCTTGTTCATCTCGCCCGTCGGATGGGCGTTGAACAGGCGCACCTGCGAGATCGCGGCCGGCCCGATGAAGCTGGACTTGTCATTGACGTTCGGGCAGGCTTCGAGGCAGACGCCGCAGGTCATGCATCTGGCCAGTTCATAAGCCCATTGCCGCCGCGATTCCGGCATGCGCGGACCGGGACCGAGGTCGTACGTGCCGTCGATGGGGATCCACGCCTTGACCCGCTTGAGCGCGTCAAACATGCGCTGGCGGTTAACGATCAAGTCGCGGATAACCGGGAACGTGCGCATCGGTTCGATGCGGATCGGCTGCTCCAGCTTGTCGATCAGCGCCGTGCAAGCCTGACGCGGCTTGCCGTTGATGACCATCGAGCAGGCGCCGCACACTTCTTCCAGGCAGTTCGACTCCCAAACCACCGGCGTCGTTTTCTCGCCTTTGGCGTTGACCGGGTTGCGCTGAATTTCCATGAACGCGCTGATCACGTTCATGTTCGGCCTGTAGGGGATCTCGAATTCTTCCTGATACGGCTTGGCATCCGGGCCGTCCTGGCGGGTGACGATCAGCCTGATGGTTTTTTTCGCGGTTGCCGTTTCAGCCATTCCCTTTTACTCCCCTTTCTTCTTGTCCGTCGTGTAATCGCGCTTGCGCGGCGGGATCAGCGAAATATCGACATCCTCGTACTCGATGACGGGCCCGTCTGGCGTAAACCTCGCCTTCGTCGTCTTCAGGAAATTCACGTCGTCGCGTTCAGGAAACTCCGGCTTGTAATGGGCGCCGCGGCTTTCGTTGCGGAGCAGCGCGCCGATGGTCATGACTCGGGCGAGCTCGAACATGTTCCAGAGCTGGCGGGTAAAGGAAACAGCCTGGTTGCTCCATCCCGACTTGTCCGGCATGCCGATCTTCTTGTACCGCTCCATCAGTTCCTGGATTTTTTCATCGGTTTCCTTCAATTTTTTGTTGTAGCGGACGACCGTCATGTTGTCCGTCATCCACTCGCCCAATTCCTTGTGCAGGGAGTAGGGGTTTTCGTAGCCGTCCAGTTTCAGCAGGTTTTCGTATTTTTCGGTCTGACGCTTCAGCTCGCTGTTGAAGACGCCGTCGGAGACGTCTTCCGCCGATTTTTTCAGCCCCTTGATGTATTCAATCGCCTTCGGCCCTGCCACCATGCCGCCGAAGATCGCAGACAGGAGCGAGTTGGCGCCCAGCCGGTTGGCGCCGTGATATTGGTAATCGCATTCGCCGGCCGCGAACAGGCCCGGGATGTTGGTCATATGGTTATAGTCGATCCACAGACCGCCCATCGAATAGTGCACGGCCGGGAAAATCTTCATCGGAATCTTGCGCGGATCGTCGCCCATGAACTTCTCATAAATTTCCAGGATGCCGCCGAGTTTGACATCCAGCACCTTCGGATCCATATGGGAGACATCGAGATACACCATATTTTCCCCGTTGATGCCGAGCTTGAGGTCGACACAGACGTGGAAAATTTCCCGCGTGGCGATGTCGCGCGGCACCAGGTTGCCGTATGCCGGGTACTTCTCCTCGAGGAAATACCACGGTTTGCCGTCCTTATATGTCCAGACGCGGCCGCCTTCGCCGCGGGCCGACTCGGACATCAGGCGCAGCTTGTCGTCGCCGGGAATGGCCGTCGGATGGATCTGGATGAATTCGCCGTTGGCATAGTAAGCGCCTTGCTGATAAACGGCGCTGGCGGCCGTTCCGGTGTTGATGACGGAGTTCGTCGTTTTTCCGAAAATAATGCCCGGACCGCCGGTGGCGAGAATGACCGCGTCGGCGCGGAACGCGCGGATCTCCATGCTGCGCAGATCCTGGGCGACGATGCCGCGGCAGATGCCCTCTTCGTCGATCACCGCGGAGAGGAATTCCCAGTGCTCGTATTTCGTCACAAGGCCCGCCACTTCATGGCGGCGCACCTGCTCGTCAAGGGCGTACAAAAGCTGCTGTCCCGTCGTCGCGCCGGCGTAGGCGGTGCGATGGTGCTTCGTCCCGCCGAAACGGCGGAAGTCGAGCAGCCCTTCGGGCGTGCGGTTGAACATGACGCCCATGCGGTCCATCAGGTGGATGATGCCCGGAGCGGCTTCGCACATCGCTTTGACCGGCGGCTGGTTGGCGAGGAAGTCGCCGCCGTAGATTGTATCGTCAAAATGCTCCCACGGGGAGTCGCCTTCGCCCTTCGTATTGACCGCGCCGTTGATGCCGCCCTGCGCGCACACCGAGTGCGAGCGCTTCACCGGCACGAACGAAAACAGGTCCACGTGTCCGCCGGCTTCGGCCACTTTGATGGTCGCCATGAGGCCGGCCAATCCGCCGCCGACAACGATGACCTTGATTTTAGCCATGAGTTCCTGCCCCCTTGGTGAAGAAATCCGGATCGGTAAAGCCGAACATCGAACTGATGGCGATCGCGCCGATCACAAAGAACGCCACGGTCCACGCATAGGAAGAAATCCGTTGCGCCCGCGGGCCGACCGTAATTCCCCAGCTGACCAGGAAAGACCACATGCCGTTGCAGAGGTGGAACGACGCCGCCAAAATGCCGATGCAGTACAGCGTAAAGTAGAGCGGATTGGAGAAAATTTCGCGCATCAGCACGCCGAGATCGGTGATCTCCGTCTTGCCGAGCGCCACCTGCACCCGCGTTTCCCACGTGTGCCAAGCGATAAACGCGAGGGTCAGCACGCCCGTCACCCGCTGCAGCATGAACATGTAGTTCCGGTAATACGAGAACCGGCCCACATTGTTGCGGGACTGGAAGGCGATGTAGACCCCGTAGATGCCGTGGAACGCGATCGGAAGCCATATTCCGAACAGTTCCAGGAAAAACAAAAACGGCAGCCCGTGGATCCACTGCACATGCGCGATGAACGCATCGTTGCCCCTGGTGGAGTACCAGTTGGTGACAAAGTGCTGCACCAGGAAGAGCCCGACGGGAATGACCCCGAGCAGCGAGTGGAGCTTGCGAGAGTAAAACGATCTTCCGGCCATTTCTTACTCCCCTTACTGATCTTTTGTCCGATTTTTAAACATCTTGTGACAATTTATATAATAGCGATTTTCCACTTATAATGGAATTGCGTATCTATTATAATCATTAATAACAATCGCGCATAAGGGGAGCTTGGCTTTGTTTCAACGCCTGCATATGTTCGCCGTCGTCGTCGAGCAAAAAAGCCTGAACCGCGCCTCGCGCATCCTGAACATCTCCCAGCCCGCCCTCTCCCGCCACATCCGCAGCCTGGAGCATGAGCTCGGCGCGCAAATTTTCGAACGGGTCGGCAAAAGGCTGGAGCTGACCCCGATCGGCCAGTTCCTGTACCAGTTTGCGCTGGAGGAGCGGCAGTTGGAACGGCGCTTCCAGCAGGAGGCGGTCAAATACCGCACCGGTCACCGCAGCACGATCACCATCGGCGCCAGCCTGACCACCCTGCAATCGACCCTGCCCGATCTGATCAGCAATTACAGCCAATCCGATCCGGAGACGGACATCAAGGCCGTCACCGGCAAAACCCACGAAATCGTGGAACTGGTCAGGCAGCGCCAGGTCGACGTCGGCCTCGTCGCTTCGGCCGTCAGCGATCCGTCCTTCCATTCCGCCGCCCTGTTCGACGATCATCTGTGCCTGGTCGTGCCCCGCAACCACCCGCTGTCGCTGAAATCGACGCTCCGCATCGAAGAGCTCGGAGGCATGCCGATGATTCTGTTTTCCAAAGGGACCTGGTACCGCATCCTGACCGACGAACTGTTCGAGCGTTACGGCATACGCCCTGAAATCAAAATGGAGATCGACTCTTTCGAAGCGATCCTGCGGCTTCTGCCCGTCGGACCGTCGGCCACGCTGCTGCCCAAATCTTATCTCAGGGAAAGCCTGCTGGAGGACAACGAATTGCAGCGGATCGACATCGACGAACTGAAAAAAACGGTGCGCACCACCACCCTCATCTACCCCGACGAGAAGGAAATGAGCCCGGCGGCGCAGCGGTTCGTGATGCAGGCCAAGATGTTCTACTCCCGCTGATCGGCCTTTTTACGTTTGTTAATGTTTCCCGCGCCCGCCGGGTTCATGCCGTCCCGGCCGGCCGCTTGGCCGGAAGGAAAATTTTGTGATACATTTAAACAATAATCCGCGACGCAAAAGGAGCTGTGTATGAATTTTTCGCCCGACACGAAACGGCTTGCGCTGCTGGCTTTCATCGGATTCGTCTTTTTCGCCGGATTGAACTGGTTTCCGCCCTTTGTGTCCGACGAGCAGCCCGGGGCGAACGCCGCGGCGGCCGTCACCAAAAAAGAAGCGGCGGACAAAGCAGCCGATTTCCTCCGCGAGCGGTTCGGCGCCAGGCTTGCCGGCGGCGCCGGAACGGCTTTCGTCATGTTCGACGCCTTCGCCGACGAGAGCGGCTATCTGCTTAAAGAGCGGCTTTACGGCGACTACGAGCGGGAATGGCGAAAGTTCGTCCCCATCGACCATTTCCGGGTTGAAGTGGCCGACCCCGAAACCGGAGCCGTTTATGCGGTGCTGATCGACATGGCCGACGGCCGCGTGTTCGGCTTTGATACGTTAAAATCCGGCCTAGCCTTTCCCGCAACCGGCAAAACGGATCCGGCGCAAGCGGCGGAGGCCGGTTCGGAAAGCGCGCCGCGGACGGCAGCGGAGGAAGCGGCCGTCGCTTCCGTGTTCGCCGGGCTGGGCTATGACGCCGAGCGGTTCGAAGCGGACGAAAATTCCGCCAAGGAGCGCCGCTTTGTGCATGCCGTGCGGATCGGCGAAGCGTCGCTGGCGGTCCGGGTGAAGCTGAACGGGGATCGGGTGACCGGCTTCATGCCGGAGATCCGTCTGCCGGAGGCGTATGCCGCCTGGAAGGAAGATCAGGATGAACGCGGGGCGGTATACGGCATTTACGGCCTGCTGACGTGGCTTGCGCTGGCCTTAGCCGCCGCGGCGGTCATGGTCGTCCGCCGCAGGGAGATGGAATTCGGCCGCGGCCTGCTTCCCGCCCTCGTTTTTCTGATCCCGTATGCGATTCACAACGTGAACCTGTACCCGGGCATCCGGCTGAGCTATGCCGACGTGCCGGAAGCCGCCGGGTTCGGCATCCTGTTCTCCCAGTTCATCACCATGCTGATGGCGGTCTCCGTCTACTTGTGCCTCGTCGCCGGCGAAGGCCTGTGGCGCGGCATGGGCCACCGGCTGTGGCCGCGCTTCGGCGGGCCGGAATACGGCGGAGAAATGATGAAAGGGATGGCGCGCGGCTATCTGCTGGCCTTCATCGTGCTCGGCGCGCAATCCCTGCTGTTTTTTGCCGGCGGCAAGCTGTTCGGCGTCTGGTCGACCAGCGACCCGCTGGAGTCGCCCTACAATTTGCTGGAGCCGGGGCTGTATCCGCTCCTCTCCTGGTCCGCGGCGATCTCCGAAGAAGCGGTGTTTCGCATGTTCGCCTTCGCCCTCTTCAGCGTCCTGCTGCGTCCGCTTGCCCGCCTGGCGTACCGATGGAGCGGGCGGGCGATCCTCAACAACCCGCTCTGTTATCTCGTTCCGGCAGCGCTCCTGTCCGGCGCCCTGTGGGCGCTCGGACACGCCGGATACGCCGTTTATCCCGTAGCCACGAGACTGGTGGAAGTGACCGTGCTCGGGCTCATTTTCGCCTGGGCGTTCCTCCGCTACGGCTTCTTTGCGGCGCTGTTCGCCCATGCCTCCGTCGACATCATCATCATGGCGCTGCAGATCATGGCCATGGACGGCAAATATGCCGCCTTCGGCATCGCGTACATGGCCATGCCCTTAGCCGCGGCGTCACTCTTCAGCTTTGCGGCCCGGTTGAAGCGCCGTCCGCTTCCTGATCCCCGTTAAGCTCGCGCAAAATCGTTTCCGCGAGGCTCGGGCCGATGCCGACGGCTTTGAAATCTTCGACTTTGGCCTCCCTGATTTTCTTCAGCGAGCCGAAATGCTGCAGCAATCGTTTGCGCCGCTTTTCGCCGATGCCCGGGATGGCGTCCAGCCGGGAGGCGATCATCGATTTGCCGCGCGTCTGGCGGTGAAAGGCGACGGCGAACCGGTGCACCTCCTCCTGGATGCGCTGAAGCAGATAAAATTCCTGGCTGTCGCGCGGGAGCGGCACAGCCTGCGGCGGATCGCCGGCCAAAAGCTGCGCCGTGCGGTGGCGTTCGTCCTTGGCCAGACCGCAGACCGGAATGGAAAGTCCGAGCTCGTTCTCGAGCACGTCAACGGCGGCGGAGATCTGCCCCTTCCCCCCGTCGATCACGATCAGGTCGGGCAGCTCCAAATTTTCCTTCAGAGCCCGTTCGTAGCGGCGCCGGATCACTTCGCGCATCGACTCGTAGTCGTCAGGGCCGCTGACGGTGCGAATCCGGAATTTCCGGTACTCGCTTTTGGCCGGCTTGCCGTCGACAAACACGACCAAGGCCGCCACCGCGCTGGCCCCCTGAATATTCGAATTGTCAAAGGCTTCGATGCGCCGCGCGCTCGGTATGCCCAGCCATTCCGCCAAATTCTCCGCGGCCTTGACGGTGCGCTCCTCGTCCTTTTCCAGCAGCCGGAATTTCTCTTCCAGCGCGATGCGCGCGTTGCGATTCGCCGTCTCCACCATCTCCCGCTTCGTGCCGCGCTTCGGCCGCAGAATCTTGATCTTCAGCCACTCTTGCAGGGTCTCCGCCGCTTCCTCGGCGCCCTGCCGGCCTTCCGAATCGGCGTCGGCGGCCTCCTGCCGCGGAAAATCGGGAAGCAGCACTTCCTTCGGCAGGGCCGGGTTGTCGCTGTAATACTGGGAGACAAAGGAATAGAACGCTTCCTCGTCGCTGACGTAATAGGGGAACATCGAAGCACGCCGCTCAATCATTTTTCCGCCGCGCATGTGGAGGATCTGCACGCACATCCAGCCCTTGTCGGCGGCATAGCCGAAAATGTCGCGGTCGACAAAATCGCCCACTGTGATGGACTGCCGTTCCATCACCGCATCGATGCTCGCGATCAAATCCCGGTACTCGCCGGCCCGCTCGAACTCCAGCGCTTCCGCGGCCTCCATCATTTTGCCGTGAAGCTGCTTTTTGATCTCCTCCTGGCCTCCGCTTAAGAACCGGGTGATTTCGCCCACCATCTTCTCGTAAGTCGCCTCGTCCACCTCGTGCTCGCACGGCGCCAGGCATTGGCCCAGATGATAATAAAGGCAAACCTTGTCGGGCAGCGTGCGGCATTTGCGCAGCGGATACAGCCGGTCGAGCAGCTTTTTCGTCTGCTGGGCGGCAAAGGCGTTCGGATACGGCCCGAAATATTTGCCCTTGTCCTTGACGACGCGCCGCGTCACCTCCAACCGTGGATGGCGGTCGCCGGTAATTTTAATGTAGGGATACGATTTGTCGTCCCTGAGCCGCACGTTGTACCTGGGCTTGTGTTTCTTGATCAGATTGTTTTCCAGGATGAGCGACTCCATGTTGCTTTTGGTCACGATGTATTCGAAGTCGCGGATCTCGCTGACAAGCCTTTGCGTTTTGGCGTCGTGGCTGCCGGTGAAATAAGAGCGGACGCGGTTTTTCAGCACTTTTGCCTTGCCCACGTAAATGATTTCGCCCGCCCCGTTCTTCATCAGGTAGCAGCCCGGCTTGTCCGGAAGCAGGCTCAGTTTGTGCCTGATGAGTTCCGTCGTCATCGATCCGTTCTCCCTTCCCTGCGCCAAGGCATGGCCTTGTTTCCGTCGTCACTCATTGTACCCCGGGCGGGGCCAAAAGAAAAAGCTCTTTTCGGCCGGGCGGGGCGCCGTCCGCATCCGGGCTAACCAGCGCCGCCGCGCAAAAGAAAAGCTCCTCCCCCGGTCGGGGAAGAAGCCGAAATTGCAATGCGCGAAACGTCCGCTCCCGGATCAGCTGAGATGTCTGCTGACGACGTTTTTGAGCATTTCCTTGGACTGGAAGCCGACCACCTTGTCGACCGGCTGTCCGTCCTTGAACACGATCAGCGTCGGAATGCTCATGACGCCGAAGCGCGATGCCGTATCCGGATTGTCGTCGACGTTGATCTTGGCAATTTTGAGGCTGTCGCCGATTTCCTGGTCCAATTCCTCCAACACCGGTGCGATCATCCGGCAAGGTCCGCACCAGGGCGCCCAAAAATCGACCAGTACGGTTCCCCCGCTTTCGACCTCGCTCTTGAAGGACTGATCCGAAATATTAACGATGGCCATGGCAGCACACTCCTTTTTCTGTTGAAATCGCGGGTTTGAAATTAACGGATAAGAAAAGTATACCATATCGCCGCTCGTTTTCCCAATAGTTCGTCCGTAATGGAGGCGCTCCTGCCGTCCCCCCAGCCGCAGCCGCCGCCGGCTTTATCGGGGAACGCCAAGGAAGACAAGGGCTTTCGGCCGCCGGCAAGTTTGCAAAAAGTTCAAAAAT
>Ga0065720_1020520_pt1 | contig 14047 bp, 11 predicted proteins | sample Thericmetagenome_FD_59107 | JGI IMG/M metagenome (GOLD analysis project Ga0065720, IMG submission 59107) | Thermophilic microbial communities from the Joint Bioenergy Institute, California, USA of rice/straw/compost enrichment - eDNA_2 v2... | ecosystem: Engineered > Solid waste > Grass >... | reverse complement strand
ATATTGTCTTCTTTCAGAGTGTCCGAGGATGGTCCAGTTGATTCCCATATCAGTCAAATGTTGGGGACTTGAGGTTCATTCATATTAAAGAATTCTTACGCAATCTCACCAGTGAAAGCTCCGAATCCAGTTTTAGAGCAGTTTTGAGCACTGATTTGGACTTTCTTGTTGGTAAGAATGGATTGGACATAGCCAATTTGGAGGGCGACGGGAGCAATGACGACATCTAATAGGTTAATATAAGAAAAACCCTAATAAAACCAGTCTTGTTCTCGTCGAAATTGAGCTTGTTGATAACGTTTTCGACCAACTCCTTAGTCTTGGCTTGAGTGTTGTTGCACTTCCAGTTTCCTCCGACGAATCTCTTTCTGTTAGCTTGCATTTGGAAAAGATATATTTATATAGATTTAGGCTTTATTATTTCCTAAAGTACAAAATTAGTTAAGAAAAACTTGAGAAATCGTCTCATTAAAATACAGGAAAAATATAAGGCAAGATTTTCCCATACAAGTTATAGACTATCAAATTAACCCATCTTATACAAAAGAATAGCAAGAGGTCCTTCATAGAAAAATATGTAGTGCTTGTTTTCATATGAAGTATAAGCATGGAATGACTTTCCTAGTAAAGTTAACAACCTGAAACCCAGAAAAAATTCAACAGAAAATTTCCTCTCATGAAAGAAAAAATTAGATCAAAGTCCTCTCCTTACTAAAAGGAAGGTCCAAAGTTAAATAACTATTCTCAGATTCATACCAACGATGCAGTGCCAGTTGGGTCCGTATTTATTATCAAAGAATTTCTTGATGTGTTCAGAAATTTGACTCTCGATCTTATATTTCTCAGTAGCGAACTTGGCCTGTCAAAATCAGTTTTTATTCAATACTATGCTTACTTCCTTCAAAGCATCAGCTCTCATCTCTCCATTTTCGGGCATATCAACAACTAATTCCTTGGTCTTTCCCTCAGACATTCCTTCAAGCTGATTTATATAACTTAATTTAAAATTATTTCGAGCACCGTTTAAGTTGCTTTCAAAGCCTCTGAACAAAAAAATAAGGGTTCTTAAAACATTGATAGCTAAGTTAAGTTCAGAACGCAAAGCCCTTTCCTCATTAAAAGAAAAATTATAAGTTTTTTTTTGTTTCGTCAAGAAAATACTCAAAAAGCCCAATAATAAATATGGAAATTTTCGCTTAGTCATTAGCTTAATATAGATGAATTTTATAGCTCGTCATTGTGCTGCTTTTTATACTCAGAGTCAACATACTTCAAAAATTTATTTTCTTGGATATCCTTAAGTAGATCATTGAATGTAATCTGGTATTCTTTCTGGGCATTAACAAATCCTTCGATCCAGATAAGAATTTGTTCCTTGGTAATTTTTCCTTGAGGAGCTTGTTCCTGATTATCTAATAAATTGGTTAATAGTTAGTTCAAGAGAAGGCATACCTGTGTTATTGGATCCTCCTGAGAAAAGTTGGATGAGAAACTCTTTGTATTGATGCTTGTTGATCTTTCCGCTATGTTGATGATCGATTTTCCTCAATATTTCGGCAAAGTCATCATTAGTTTTCTTAGAAAGATAATTTTCTCTTAGTTCCTTAGAGGGTCTATAAGCCCATGCAAAACTTGATAAAAGTAACAGGGCAAGTAACAAGTTTTTGAGACTAACTAAGTTCATTTTGTAAGATAAATTATAAATTAGAAAATAAGATACAACGAGAATTTTAGTAAAACATGCATCAAAACGATGCTTTTGAGATACCTATTAAGTATGACTTCTTAGGGGGTCTGGAAATTTTCTAAAGTATTTCTTTAATTCTCTTACAAGATATCGCTCTTCATAAATAACAGAAACATTTTCAATCAATTTCAAATATATTTTTCAAAATTAGCGGCTTCCCAAATGTCCAGCGCCCTTACAAACTCACTTATGCTCTTGAATGAAATTAGAGAACAACTAAACGCCTCAAAAATTCCTGCAAAGAAAGGTGCCAGCCCACTCAAGACCTCTGCTTTCGACAAAAGTTTCCCCTTATCAGGTAAACAACAAGATCTTCATGACAGCTATGCCACAGGAACCAGCTTAGCTACTGAAGAAGAACCCTTAAGGGTCGAACTCAACAGAAGAGCCATGCAACAATTCGGAAATACTCCCCCAGTCTCTCAAAAAATTAGAATCGAAGAAACCGAAGAGGATTCCCTCTTGCCCGAACCCAACTTTGCTCAAAACCTACAAAATACTGAAGTTAGTCCTTATAAGAGAAAGATCGTTGGCAAGGAAAACTTCGCCTCAACCATTGCTATAGAGAAAATTACTCAAAGAAGCCAAGAAATGGCCTCTAACCTTAAGAAGCTTTTGAATAAGGAAATTGAGACTTTCGCAAAGGAATGTGACTCACTTAAGGATAAGGTCCAAAGTATCTTGAATAGTAGAGGATCTAGATTTAGCAGTGATGCTAACTTCCAATTAAAGAGCACAAGAAGGAACATTAGTCCTTCAAATAAAGAGAATATCACTGATGCTACTTTGAACCAGATCACCAGGAAAATTGAGAAGCTTGCTGGAGAATTTGACGAGAGAAAAAATAGAAGTCTTAAAAATACTTCTGTTTTAGAGACTCTCGGAGGATCTGGAAGCAAGTCTAGGGCTAAATATGAGGATTTCGATACTCCTAGCCTTAGTGGAACCACAGCTAAGATCTTATTTGAATAGAATTCTCTCTCTTTTTTGTAATTTTAAATTTATTTTTACGACTCCATAACCGTCCTCCTGTAACTCAGCACTAATGGACAGAATAATGAAAACTATTAATGTAAAATTATTTCCCTAATAAGTTTAAATCATGTCCAGATGAATGAAAGATATGCTCAAGCCGAGCAATACGCAAACTAGTACTTTTTTGTTCACAAAATATTGAAACTTTAGCCTACAAAATGTCGCCAGAAACACCACTTGGCACGAATCTAAGATTAAATATGATAGTTTTTATAGATACAAGAACATGAAGGCAGTGACAGAAAAAGAAATTCAGAGGGCTAGAGAGGCTATCATGATTTCTAGAAGGCAAAGAATAAAAGACTTGTATGAGGCTGAAGCCAAACAGTATTTAACCACCAACCCTTTCGATAGTGATCTTCTAGGTGGGACCAAGAACTTGCTAAGATGGGTCTGAGAATTCTTAAAGACAGAGACTAAGGGAGCTCAATAAAGAAGATAGTTAATTTTTAGGACTTTTGAATATGATTTGTAAGTTATTGTAAGTTAACTATACTTAGTACGTACTATTGTTGCAGAAATAAATCACTGGAGCCGAAGAATTAACGCTCAAGATTTTCCTACGAGGAAAAATTTTAACTATATTCAATTCATAGTCTTAGTCCTTAGACACAATAATATTTAAAGGCGCAAATAACAACTAATTGAAAAAATGTCCTATTCTTATCTATTCAAGTACATCATTATCGGAGACACAGGTACTTATTCTCCCCTAATACCCGCAAATCTACAGGTGTTGGAAAATCTTGTCTTCTCCTTCAGTTCATCGACAAAAGATATAGATTAAAGCATGATGTCACAATTGGAGTTGAGTTCGGAGCTAGAATGATAAATCTCAATGGACAAAACATCAAACTTCAAATTTGGGATACTGTAACAATATTCTAATTTCTATGACCATCTCAGGCTGGACAAGAATCATTTAGATCTATTGTGAGATCATATTATAGATCTGCAGCAGGAGCCCTATTGGTTTATGACGTCACAAAGTATAACTAAAGACAACTTAGCTAAAAGTGTGTAGAAGGGAGAGTTTTAATCATTTAGTGCATTGGCTTACCGAAGTTAAAGAGCATGGAAATCAACACTTAACTTGCGTCCTTATTGGGAATAAATGTGATTTGGAGTCTGAGTAAAGTTTAATTGTAGCAAGCTGATTAATAGACGTGAAGTCTCTTATGAAGATGGGGAGAGATTTGCTAAGGAGAATGGCCTAATATTTCTGGAGACTTCTGCAAAGACTGCATATAATGTGGAACAAGTGATTAGACTTTATAATCATAGGTAATTCCTTAGGCTTTCCTACAAGGATCTGAACTTATTTATGAAAAAGTTGAAAAGGGGATAATTGATGTTAAAGATGAGGTAGTTACTTAGAGAAAATATTAAGATTATCCTAGAGTTCTGGAGTCAAAAGTGGGAGAGATATGACAAAAAACACCATAAAAATCGTTAAAGATAATGAGAAAAAAGAAGATTCTAACTGTGCATGTTAAATAATTAAACTTAATCTTTCGTAAGCTTTTAAATACCTAATTCAGCCCTAACTGGCTTGTGTATATTCACTTAGCTCAGATTACTTAATTCATTCTCTTCCAATATTGAAATTTCTAAAAATTGTGCTAATCAGCTCATATCATATTCCCTTTTTTTTCGACTTTTTACTTTGAGGATGGAAGCTTCTCTTAGTGCCATAACGCATTTCTTCATCTCAGATAGAGAGAAATGTCATAATTTTGACTTTTTAGTCTTTCAGAATATAATATCATTACGAGATGTATATAGTGTACTACTATCGCCTGTACAATAACTTGTAAGTCTTAGGACTAGTGCTATTGAATACGTAGCAATAGTATTACAGGTTCTTTGCTCATCTGAGCTTGTTTAGAAGTTTCGATTTTTATAGTATGCAATAAGATCAAGATCTGACAAAATCATTACGCACTAAATAAACGTACCTAAAATAGTTTGCAATAAAAATTAGTGAATCTGTGAATGAATCAAGAATTCACTCTTCCAGAGCTCCCATCAGACGAGCATTTCTACATCTCTCCCGAAGGTTTGGCTAACATAGCTAAAAACTTCGATCCTCAGATCCCTGCCAAGAATATTATCTGGACCACTGACATCAGGGCTGAGCTTCCCATCATTCTTAAGAAAGATGGACCAGGTAATTTACTCTTTCACAATCCCTTAAGCCTCTAGCCTCAAGAAAACCTATTACTATCCCTGATTACTTTAAAGAAAACGCATTCTTATATCGTAGCATCAAGGCTCTCGCCCACAAGATCAACCGAAAGTGGAAATACTGGACATATGAGGAATTTTACACTGATGTCAAGCATTTCGCCAACGCTCTCATTGCCCTTAAAATGCCAGCCATGACCTCTTTGAATATTATTGGATTTAACCACCGCGCTTGGTTTGTCAGTTTCTTTGGTTGTTTATTTGCCAACACCATTCCTGTTGGTGTCTATACCACTAACGGCCCCGATGCCTGCAGATACATCGCCGACCACTCTGAAGCCTACATGGCTCTCGTTGAGAATAATGAGCATTTGCAGAAGTATCTCAAGGTTTGGGACCAGCTTCCTAACTTGAAATACATTATTGTTTATAATGACACTCCTAAGAACGTTCCAGAACACAGAAAGAACCAAGTCCTTCTTTTCGAGGACCTCCTCAGTCTGGGCGCCAAGTTTACCAAGGAACATAAAGACAAGTTCATTGATGAAAGACTCGAGAAGCAAAGACCTGGACATGTCTGCACTTTGGTATATACTAGCGGTACCACAGGACCGCCAAAGGCTGTCATGCTCAGCCACGACAATTACACATGGGTCACCTATACCTATGTTCAACATGGCTATAAGGAACAACTTGAATCCATTCCTCTTGGTGAGAGAAAATCGGTCTCCTATCTTCCTTTGAGTCACGTCGCTGCCCAATTTGCTGAGCTTATTGCCCCTATCTCTATGGGTTGCACAACCTATTTCGCTGAACCAACTGCCCTCCAAGGCAGTTTGATTGACACCTTGAGAGAAGTCAAACCTTCTTTCTGTGTCAGTGTTCCTAGAATTTGGGAAAAGATTGAAGAAACCATGAAGAGAATGGCCAAGAACAATGGACCCATCAAGAGAAAACTCGGTAATTTTTATCTAAGACGCATAATAATTTTCTAGGTGACTGGGCTAAATCTATTGGTGTTGAAGGAACCTTCGCTGAAATGGAAAACAAGCCCAAGCCATTCGCCTGGGACTTCGCCAAGGCCATAGTTTATAACAACATTAAGAAGGCCCTCGGTCTTGACCAATGCAGAATGATCACATTCGGAGCTGCTCCCTTGAACGTTGAGACTAGAACCTATTTCTGCTCTCTTAACCTCTTCCTTGTTAACACTTTCGGTATGTCCGAAACCGCTGGCCCACAAACCTACTACTCTCCCTTCACTGGAAAGCCACCCAGTCTTAAGTCTGCTGGCTTTGCCCTCCCAGGAACTTCATTCCTTATTATGAATCCTGACAGAGACGGCAATGGAGAAATCTGCATTAGAGGAAGAAACAGATTTATGGGATACTATAAGGATGAGGAAAACACCAAGAAGGCCATTGATGACAGAGCATACCTTCACTCTGGAGATCTTGGCCACTTGGACAAGCACGGCCATCTCTTCATTACTGGAAGATTGAAGGAACTTATTGTTACTGCTGGAGGTGAAAATGTTGCTCCCCTCCTTATTGAAAACGAAGTCAGAAATGCCCTTCCTGAAATCAGTCAATGTGTTGTTATTGGTGAAAACAGAAAGTACCTCAGTATTCTCCTTACCCTCAAGCACGTCCAAGAAAAGGTCGGATTCCCAGGAAAGGATCTCGATCCCGTGATGCTCCAAGAGCTTCAATCAAAGGGAATTAAGGGCAAGACTCCTGAAGAACTCAGGAAGGACCCTGCTTTCATTAAATATATTGAAGAAGGAATTAATAAAGCCAACTCTAAGGCTATCAGCAGAGCTCAAAATATTAGAAAGTGGTACCTTTTGGATAGAGATTTCAGTATTGAAAATGATGAAGTTACCCCTACCTTGAAGCTCAAGAGAGCCGTTATTGCTAAGAGATATGCTAAGGAAATTGAGAGCATGTACCCACCTGAGCCTAAGCTTTAAATATAAAAGAATATTTAAGGTTTGTGTAATAAGAGTTTGTTAATCGATATATTAGTATCCCATGCATTTACATATCTCGTCGTGAACAGTCGTACGGAAATCAAACAAAGCTCTTCTATTAATATTTCTCGAAGGGTGCACAGCATTAGTCAATATTATCACAATTAGATTCTTTTCTTTATCAGCCCAGGCTGATGTTCCTGTAAATCCAGTATGTCCAAAGCTATTATTAGAGAATTTATATCCGCATGGTGGACCCCAATCAGGAGGGCTAGGCTTAGTATCAAATCCTAAAGCTCTACTATTTGGATAATTTATTCCTTCAGTCCAGCAAGTAGTAAATAACTTCACTGTTTCCTCTTTAATAAGTCTGCATTCCTTTCCATCTTTGTCATAATAGACTCCATTATTCAACAACATGCTAAAATATTTATGCACATCCTTTGCCACTGAGAAAAGCCCAGCATGGCCTGTGGCACCTCCCAAGATCTGGCAAGTCTCATCATGGACAGTTCCATGAACCAGGCGCTTTCTCCAATAATCATCGACCTCCGTAGGTGCTATTCTATGATAAAGGGACTCGGAAGGGTTGTACCAGGTCTGAGTCATTCCAAGAGGGTCGAAGATGTTCTTCTGGGCATATTCACTGAGTTTTTGGCCTGTAATTCTTTCTATCATCTCTCCCAGGAGAATGAATCCATAGTCACTATACACTGTCTTAGTTCCAGTTTCATACTCCTTCTTTGAGGTGTAAATAGCTTCGAGGACCTCTTTTCTTTCAGTGCAGGTCTCGTAGAAGAGGGAGAAAGCCTTAAGACCTGCATTGTGGATCATTAGGTTAAGGATTGTGATGTCTTCCTTGCCATTGTTGTTCATTTCAGGGATGTATTTCACTATTGGATCGTCAAGCTTGTATTTTCCCTCATCATAGAGCTTCATCAGGCAGGGGGTGGTGGCAATGATCTTTGTAAGAGAAGCGCAGTCGTATATGGTGTCAAGAGTAGCTGGTGTCTTGTCATCATATGTTAATGTGCCATATGCCTTCTCGAAGAGGATCTTAGACTGGTTGGCAATTATCATACTGGCAGAGGGGAAGGTCCTTTTTTCTATATTTTCGAGAATCATTTTTTCGACAGAGGTAAAGTCATACTGTTCTGTATTTTCCATGCAAAAATGGCTATACTTTATGCTTTACTTAACGAAGATTACAAATCTTATATAAGTAATCGTACAGAGAATCAAAAGAGAGTAAGACGGGATGTAAAATTATGGGAAATTAGTTGGCAGTTTCCCCTCCATTATTAAAGTTATTCCTTGAGTATGTTGGTTTTTCATTGAGTTTCTTCTCACTTCTTCTTCCCAGAATTGTGAGAAGCATATAAGTGAATAAAAGTGCTGCAAATAAGTAGAAAGCGTTCTCGAAATTGCTCGAGACATTATTCTCTTGGCTGTTTGGCAAACCAAAAGCAGCGTCCACTAAAAAGTTAGAAAAGAATATTCAAAATGCTTACAGTTTTCATAACAACCGTCGCTGTCGCATACTCTTTCAGTGTTCTGGAGATGCAAATTACTTATGAGTCTAAGGAGACCATTAACAACGTTATAGCAGATGCATTCGAATGCCATTCTCGATTTTTGGGATTAAGTGACTGTATTTAAACAAAATAATTTTATATTGCACTAGAGTTTAATTGAGAGTATTTATTTAATTAAAAATACGTGCTGATTTTTCAAACAATCTAATAAATTTGAATGCGCTTATGTAAATTCAACAAGTAGATCAGAGTAACCAGCACAAAGATAAGAAGAGTTTTGCTGCCTTCTTGTGAGGTTTGATGCCATTCTTAAAAAATGAGGAGTTATATTGCCAAAATACACAAAATAAAAAATCTTCCAGAAAATTCTCGAAAATCAGTCTGATCACTTTACGATTCCTTCAAACTTAGGTTTTTGTTGATCAGTTTTCTAATCAATTTTTCGATTCTAAGTGAAAATTATCTACTTCATCTCTTAATATTAAATCATCTCTCAAGAATTAGCTAGGATAATGGCGCTAATCCTTTGAGCCCATTACTCCATAATATGGCTTTGTCTGAGTACATATTATTTTATAATATCGAAATAAATATTTATTTCGAACACATACGTCGCTTATTTTAACATGCAAAATCCAGGCAGGGGAAACTTTTTTTCTAGAACGTTTCGCTTGCTCACCTTAATTAGCATCATTATTCAAGCTCAGTCAGATAGATGTTCAACCGATGCGGATTGCGGTACATTAGCAAAACCTATTTGTTTAGACAATTCATGTTCTCCCTGCCAGTCCGATGCAAACTGCACACGCATCGATCCAACAGCCATCTGCAACACTACAGCCAGTCCTGCAAAGTGTGTGCCAACATGCCAATATGGCGTTTGCACCAATCCTAACTACATGAAGTGTGATTTAGATACTAATCTTTGCAAAAAGTGTACTTCACATGCGGACTGTGATCCTGATGACTATTGGGGCTGTTATTCTGGGGTTTGTGCTGAATGTACAAGCGATGCTCACTGTTCTGGCAACCCTAAAGGTAAATATTGCATAGGTTATAGGTGTAAAAAATGCAATCCCTCAAATAATAAGCACTGTAGTACTTCCACTCCACGCTGCATTGGAGATGAGTATGGAGGTGGAAAATGTGTAGGGTGTATAAGTAACGCAGACTGTAAAGCTTTATCATCAACATATACTTATTGCGCGGAAGACGGAAAGTGTATAAGGCCACCATGCACAACAGATTCTGATTGCAGTTCAATACCAGATAGGAAAGCGTGCCATCCAACTAACTTCTATTGTGTTGGCTGCACTAATGATTCATATTGTTCAGGATCAACTCCTCTGTGTAATCTTGACACCATGACCTGTGTCGAGTGTAAAGTGGATAGCGATTGTCCAACAAACTGGAACTGCACTTCCAGCTTCACCTGTAAACCTCCTTGTTCTTCTGATGATGACTGCACAAATATGACTGCTGCAAGATGTGACCCAACCATAGCTGGTGGTACATGTGTCCCTTGTAATAGTACTTCCCAATGTACCAAATTCAAATATGGAACAATAACTGGGGTTTGCAATTCTGGAACTTGTCAGATCTGCACCACACACGCGGATTGCTATATGAGAAATGCTTCTAGATGCGTAGAAAGCAGATCCTGCGCTGCTTGCACTGGAGACTCACACTGTGCCCATCATGCTCAATATCCACATTGCTATGATGGAAAATGCTCTCAATGTGCTACACATGCTCACTGCACATCCCCCATTTTAAAAAAATGTAGTAGTGGCACTTGCGTTGAGTGTCTAACTAGCCCGGATTGCCACATTGATGCCCCTAGATGTAATAGAACCGCAAAGACTTGTGGACCCTGCCTAAAAGATCAAGATTGCTCTTATTGGAATGTTGGACGAGACTATTGTAATAGGAACACTGGGGTTTGTAAAGCCTGCGTTTCCAACGGTCATTGCATGAATCCGGCTCAGTCTAAATGCAATTCTGATGGAGTTTGTGTTGGATGCAATTCTGACCAAGATTGCTCCCACATCCCAGGGAAGAATCGCTGCGACCCTGTGAGCCATGAATGCAAGCCTTGTGTGAATAATGCTCAATGCCTGATGCAGACAGCCTCAAAGTGTATTCCAGGTACAGGATGTGTCCCCTGTACAAATGATTTGGAATGTGCCCAATTCGATAAGGACAAATTTTGTGTAGATCAAGTTTGTGTACCTCTTAGAGTAGTAATCACTGGGACGCCTGTCTATATCAGTCTTTCTGCTCCGACAACATTGGCTGCGGTTGTAAGCACTACAGATGATTATTATACCTACGAATGGTTTATTATGACCCCAGGAGTTGAGTTTGTGTATGCTAATGAAGTCTTGACAATCAAAGCCTTCACAGAATCCAGGTTTAGCACATTCCCAAGCGAAATTACAGTTCAAGTCTATGTAACAACAAATTTCCAAAATTCAATTACTGCAACTGTTACAATCCCTGTCAACCTTCCACCTAGAGATGGTCTTATCATAGCACCTGATCCTCTAAGTATCCTAAGCACAGCAATAATTCAGACCACAGGGTGGAACGACCCTGAATCAGATACCCCGTTTCTCTACTCATTCGCATATACACACGGAGTTGTCCAGAGTTCTTTGGGCGTAAATTGGATTCAATTAGGCCCAGGATTCATTTCAGACACCTCTGTCACTTATCAATTCCCTATAGGACAAGAAGCTCATGACTACAAGATCAGCTTAATTGTATGGGCCAAGGATACCAGAGAAGCAATCGGCTTTGTAATCTCCCAGATTAGAGCACCCCCTCCCAGTTTAGATGAACTGATTGCAGCCCTTGATAATTACAATTTGGAAGACATCCTCCAAATACTCATTGACTCAATCACAGCAATAGAAAGAGGCTATCTCAAAACGGCTACCCTCTGCCCAAACTGCTCTGGGAATGGAGTATGTGTATCAGGGGCATGCGTTTGTAATAGCACTTTTACTCTCCCAGATTGTTCTGTAAGCACCAGCAATATGAGCAAATTAATTCAACTTAAGGAGAAATCCTATACTGTGATAAATAACTTTTTGAAAACAAATCCTACTAATCAAACAACTTTGAAGAAAATCTCTACACTCATTGGAGTGACTGAGGTCAACATTAAATTTACCCCTTCTGCCACCGCTATTAAGGGCCTTAACACATACAAAAAGCACTTAGAGTATCTGAAGAATATGTCATTTATCACGACAGAAGTTCTAGATGAGACTTCAAGGGCATATGATAGAATATTAAACCATTTACGTGATACCTGTGATCTGAGTTCATCCATAACTGAAGAGATTGTTAAAGAGACACCCTCAATTATTGACCATTTAACATACGAGCTCCTCCGTTATGCCACTCCTGATGGTCCTCAAAGAATTATCGAGTATAGTAACTTTGCTTTATTAGCACAGAGGGTCAAAGTTTCCAGTCTCCCTAATAAGCAATTTTCCATTAATTCTTCAACTCCTCTAATGGTTTTCCCTCCAAACGGCATTTCTCTAGGCAATGAAGTGAGTGTAGTCGATATTCAGTATTTTTATTTCCATCCTAATATTACTCAGTGCTTTGGAGGGAATAAAATGAGCTATGGAATTGGAGTCAAGAAAACTGGAACAACTCTAGACCAAAGCTATACAAACAGTCAAGCGTTTACTGTCAAAGTTCCTGTAAAGTCAGGGGAAGATTTTCAATGCGCAGATGGATGTGAAAAAGAGACAGTTGATAGAGAGGGAGGAGCAATCTATGCCAGTTGTACTTGCAAAAATTTGGATGTTTTCAAGCCCTCAGTTGTAGCTTCTTTCCTGGCTAATTCAAATTTAGCAAAGCTTGCAAATGCTGAAATTTTGCTAACTTACGATTTTATCGGCTCCCCAGTTGTTTGGATGATTGTTGTAATTTGGATTATAACATTCTATTTGGGGAAGTGGGCTTATCAGAAAGATAAGAATGATAAACTTTCAAAAGGTGCCTACAATGCAGATGCTAATAATTCCAAGAAGGTCCTGCTATACCTGCAGTTCGCCCATGCATTGCTTGGGATTTTCTACATTACCCATCGAAGATTTAGTAGATTTGCCAGAGTCATAATCTTCCATTTTCAACTCATGGGTTACCTTGCTATTTCAGCTGTGTTCAGGCAGTCGGTGAATCCAGATACTAATGTTGTTAACAAAATTTTGCTCATGCTTGTCCCAATTATTACATTAACTCCAGTCCTAAGCACTCTCAAGTGGCTGTTTACTATTCCACCAAAGAAAAATTATGATCCCTCTTGGGCTAGGAAAAAGCAAATGATTGCCATTTTTATCGCTATTGCTGGAGATGCAGTTTTTGTGTATATAATCCTGGTCATTTCAGCAAATAATGAGAGCAAAGGAGAGAGAGTTATCAATGAATGGGTCTATTCCTTTTTCATTACATTTGCTTTGGAGAATGGAATTATTCAGCCAATGAAAATCTCTATTCAGGTCTGCATGTTAGGCATATTCCAAAATTCTAAGAACATGTTCTGGAGAAAAAATGGACCTAAATTGATTAGTCTGGATATTCAGAGGGTTGCTTACACCCTTACAAAATTCAAAAAAATCTCTTATGAGAAAACATTAGCAGATTTACGGATTCAGGACAAAACGGCTGCTGAGGTAGTCCTTACAAGGGATAATGGATCTTTGGCAACTATTGATGAAGTCAAAGATGCTTAACTAACGTTTTAGCTGGTTTTTTTAACTAAAATTAATATAAGCAGAGCCATTATTAGAGGAGGATTTTCTGGTTAATGGTCATCCCAAGTGATATAGCTGGTGAATTCTTGTACAGGTTTGCTTATGGTCTTTTATCCATTTTTTATCTTAGTACCTTTCTTTTTTAAATTTCATAGGTTGAATCCTAATATTAGTTTGCATTGATAGCATTTTTGTTTAGTTCTCACTACAAATCTTTCAGCTCAAGTGATATTATAGTTTCTTCAAATTCTATCTCTTCAAATTAGTTAGAAAATCTGTATTTCTGAATCTAACTCTACAAAACAAGTTCTATATATTCTGCAAGATATTTCATTTCAGATCAAAATTCTAACAGTTATGAATCTATCATCCTTAAAGGATGAAAGCCACAAGAGATTGATAAATTAATGAGTCACTAGATTTACGGCTACATAACAAAGGTTTTACTTACAATTTTTTCTGTTGATATTACTTGTAATACTTATAAAAGCTAGTTGTTTGCTCTAGAATGGAGATCTTATTCGTAATATTTTTTTGCTTTAAGTTCAATCTTACCAACTTAGTATTTTCTCCAAAAAACAAGATTCAATGAGAGGAACTTGATTTTTTAGCTTCTAGAAGTATCCCATATCAGAATGATAGTCCTTAAAGATAATGAAGGTGTTTGGCAATGAAAATAAAAAAGCTATCAGCACGCAGGCTTCCCAAGCGGTCCCCCACCTTAGTACTAACTGCGCCTTAAGCCGCTTAACTTCGGAGTTCGAATGGGATCCGGTGCGTTTGACTTAGTATG
>Ga0065720_1004838_pt1 | contig 14066 bp, 15 predicted proteins | sample Thericmetagenome_FD_59107 | JGI IMG/M metagenome (GOLD analysis project Ga0065720, IMG submission 59107) | Thermophilic microbial communities from the Joint Bioenergy Institute, California, USA of rice/straw/compost enrichment - eDNA_2 v2... | ecosystem: Engineered > Solid waste > Grass >... | reverse complement strand
TCGGCGATGTAATCCCGCATCGCGTAGCCGGAAGCCGGCTTGCCCGAGCGGCCGCGGCCGCGCAGGTCGAGGGCGATGTACCGCCGGTGCCGCGGCAGCGCCGCCATGATCGGCCCGAACGCGCTGCCGTTCTCCGTAATGCCGTGCAGGAAGACGACCGGCTCGCCGCCCGGATCGCCGCACGCGGCGGCGTACAGCTGCACGCCGCCGGCCTCGATCCCGATCTCGTCAAACGCGATGCGCTTCATCTTCGGGCATCTCCAGTTCCACCCGGATGCCAAGCTCGTCCAAATACCGGAAATAGCGCTTCGCAAGCCACCGGTTGAACTGCGGCAGCGTCCGCTCCAGCTCCGCATACCGGCCGCGGCTCGACAGCTTCGCGAAGTAGCCGCGCATCAGCGAGGCGTTCGCCTCCAGATCCTGCGCGTTGATCAGCTGGACGCTGTCGTTCGCCAGCTTGTAGCGCTCCTCGAAATCCGGCAGGGCGACCGTCTCCGGCGGATACAGCAGCCCGGAACGAAATTCGATATGGTGCGGACCGCGCGGCAGGATGATGTTGTACCACACCTGGTCCGGCATCAGGCCGAGCGTGAGCATCGGCGGCACCGACGCGATCATCATCCGCTGCCGCTGCTCGTCCGTCAGACCCTTGATCGGCGGAAAGATCGCCTTCATGTCCGGCGAGAAGCCGGCGTCCATATGGGTGAAACCGGTCGGGTGCATGATCTGCCCGTCGTCGTCCTCGAATTCGACGAAGCTGGCCAGCCGGCTCGGCGCGAAATCGTGCGGCCCTTTGTGCAGGTAGTTCGTATGGTACGGTTCGAGGGAGGATTCGATCATGATTTTCCAGTTCCAGGGAAGATACTTCAGGTCGACCGTCGGCATGGAGACCAGTTCGCTCATCCGATAGTTGCGCATTTCGTCGTCCAGCTTCCTGAGCGTCGGGGCCAGCGGAGGGGCGTCGGGATCGAAGTGGCAGAAAATGAACCCGTTCCAGATTTCGACCTTCAATCGGGGCAGGCTGTGGTCATGGCGCAAAATTTCGAACGGCTCGATGCGGATCATCTCCGGCGCGGACAAGAGCTCGCCGTCCAGGCCGTACGTCCACCAGTGGAGCGGGCAGCGGAACGAGCTGCAGTTGCCCTTGCCCTCCGCCACCAGATGGCCGCGGTGCTGGCAGACGGCGGACATGACGTGGATATTGCCGTCTTCGCCGCGCGCCACGATGAGCGGATCGTCAAGCAGCGTCAGCGTGAAGTAGTCGCCGGGATTCGGCACCATATCCTGCCGGCCGATGCACAGCCAGTTCCGGTAATAGACCGCCTCTTTCTCGAACGCGAAGAACGCTTCGGACGTATAGCATGCGGGCGGCAGCGACCGCGCCTCCTTCGATTCGACGAGCGACGGTCCGAGTCCGGACAAAATGTCGAGCACTTCTTCGGTCGGTTTGTAACCCATGTCTCGCAGCCTCCTTGACCTTGATATGGCGCCGGCCGTCAGGCCGGCACGAACGGTTCGCGCAGCTTGAACAGCCGTTCGGCCGCCTCCTGTCCGGACGCGACGATCTCCGACACGTCCGCGCGGACCAGCCTGCGGTCCCGCACCACATGCCGCCCGTCGACGAACACATGCTTGACGTCCGCGCCGGATGCGGCATAGACGACGTTGCTCGCGGCGTTGTTGTATTTTCCGCCCATGATGGGAGTCAGGTGGGGCTTCCGGAAATCGATGACGATCAGGTCGGCTTTCTTGCCGATCTCGAGCGAACCGATTTCGCGGTCGAGACCGAGCGCCTTCGCCCCGCCCATCGTCGCCATGCGGATCGCTTCTTCCGCCCGGATGACGCGCGCGTCGAGCAGCCGCGACTTCTGCAGCAGCGGAACGAACTTCAGCTCCTCGAGCATGTCGAGGTTGTTGTTCTCCTTCACCCCGTCGGTGCCGATGCCGACCGTCACACCCATCTCGAGCAGCTCCTTGACCGGTGCGATGCCGGACGCCAGCTTCAGATTGCTGACGGGGCAATGGGCGACGGCGGTGCCCGTCCGGGCCAGCAGCTCGCGCTCTTCCTGGCGGAGCCAGACGCAGTGGGCGAGCACGGTCCGCGGTCCGAGAATGCCGCGATCGTGGAACAGCTCCACCGGCCATCTCCCCGTCCGGAGTTTCAGGCTGATCGCCATGTCCCGCGATTCCTCGCCGTGGGTGTGGATGCCCGTGTCGTACTTCTCCGCGAGCTCGGCCGCCTTCCGGTACGCCTCCTCCGTGTTGTAGGTCAGGTGCTCGAGGGCGAACCAGACGTGAATCCGCCCGTCCGACGTGCCGTTGCGCTCCTCGACGAGCCGCCGGTTCGTCTCAAGCGTCTCGAACCATTCCATGCCCGGCTTGTCGACGACGTACGGCGCCAGCACGGCGCGAAGCCCGAGCTCATCCGCCGCATCCGCGCATTTGTGCATGAAGCGGTACATGTCGAGCACGCAGGTGGTGCCGGACAACAGCGCTTCGGCGTAGCACAGCCTCGCCGCCGCGTGCGCGATATCCTCCGTGAGCGCCCGGTGCTTCGGATCGACGTGCTTCGCCAGCCATTCAAACACCGGCAAATCTTCGGCCGTCCCGCGGATCAGCCCCGAATGCATGTGCAGGTTGACGAGGCCGGGCATGACGACGGCTCCCGACGCGTCCAGCCGATCCGCCGCCGGATACCGCGCCGCGAGCGCATCGGCCGGGCCGATGTCGGCGATCCGCGCGCCTTCGATGAGCAGCGCGCCGTTCTCGATCGTCTCGTCCTTCCGGTTCACCGTCAAAATCGTCCCGCCGGTGATGAGCAGCGGTTGATCGGCCATTTCGTCCACTCCTTTCCAAACAAAAAACGGCATCGCGCGGACCGACCGTTCCCCTTCGAGGCGGACAGGCCGCCGGCGGCGGAACGCCGCAGCCGCCCGCCTTCGTTCAGCCGTCTCCGGCGAACGCCATCCGCTTCCACCCGGATGCGCACGGCCGGCCCGTCGTGTAGTGCATCTCGCCGCCCGCGACGTCCCAAACCATGGCGCTGAGCGTCATGTGCGGCAGCGGCGCGTTCGACCGCCCGTGCAGGATGCCGTGCGCGCAGATGCTGCCGCTGCCCGTGCCGTCCCGCTCATGGGAGGCGGTCAGCCGCTTCAGCGCGTCCACGGCCGTCCGGCGGTCCACCGGCCGGCCGGCGAGCAGGCGCACCGCCGCCGACGCCGTCTCGTAGCGCCGCTCGCGGTCGGCGCGCATCCGGGCGGGCATGCGCCGCTGCTCCTCCGCGAACAGTCCGAACGCCTGGTTGCTCCGCACCGCCCAGCCGAGCGATGTCGCATCCTGCCAGGCGGTCCGGCCCCGGCAATGCTCGAATGCGATGATCGCGCCGGACCTGTCGGCGATGATGTGGCTTCCGCCGATCGACGGACCGCCCGCCGCAATCCCCCGTTCCAGCACTTCCAGCGCTCCCCAGGCGTCCGTGCAGACCGAGAGCGCTTCGGCCTGCAGCCGGCCGCGCAGATCGCCGAGCCAATAGCCGCCGGCTTCTTGCAGCAGCGGCCGGTCGAACGGATCGGCGTAATCGAAATACGAGCTGATCATGAGCAGCCCATGCTCATTGAGACCGGCATTGATGCCTTGCTGCGGGGCCAGCCCGTAAGCCAGCACCGCGTGCCGCGACGGCCCGCCTGCCCGCCCGTGCCAGAACAGGACCGGCGGCGAATCCGACGTCTTGAATCCGAAGACGGCGGGAGAACCGTCTTCGGCCACGCATCGCATGGCGCCGATCGTGCAGATGGAACTCACCTCCCCCGGCGAGATGGCCGCGGCTCGCCTTCCGGTCAGGCTCCCCGGAGAAACAGCGCGCCCGCCGCCAGCGCGAACAGGATGCCCCACACCGCATTGAGCTGGTAATGATGCACCATCACGAAGTAAACCACGGCGATGAGCAGCGTCAGAAACGGCAGCGCGCCGCCCGTCGGCCGGAACACATACTGCGCGAAATCGTAGGCCAGCATCGCCATCATGACGAAGATCGCGGGCTGGACGCCGCGGATCATGCCGCGGATGACGGGATGGCCGGACAGTTTCATCATGATGCCGGCAAGCGCGGCCATCAGGATGGCCGTCGGCAGCACGACCGCCGCGAGCGCGACGGCCGCTCCGGCCCATCCCGCGACCTTGAAGCCGATGTACGCCGCCAGCTTCGTCGCGATCGGTCCGGGNAGCGCGTTGCCGAACGCCAGCGCGCGTCCGAATTCGTCCGTCGTCATCCATCCGTACCGGTCGACGACCTGCGACTCGTACANCGGGATNATGGANGGACCGCCGCCGTAGCCGAGCATCGTCGCCGTGCCGAAATGCGACGAACAGCCGCCACAAATCCGAAAGCATCGCCGCCACCTCCGATCCGGCCCGCGCTGCGGCCCCGCGTCCCTTCCGGTCAAGTTTGCTTCCCCATTGTAAGGCGGAGCGGAAAACCGCATCAATGAACGCGACGGGTTTTTGTAAGATCGCCCAATCGATAAACGGTTGCTTGGTTGCCGTGCATGAGGCGCGCGGGATATAACATGACACGGGATTCGCGGTTCAGGGAAGCGGGATGGGACATGCGTCCGGCATGCCGAATATTTTTTTAGTACTTTGCGTCATACCTTCCATGTGATAACATGGGATACAGCGGACTTGGCATTCGCAGGCAATAGTCCGCGCGACCCATCATTCGACAACATCAAACCTGACGATAGACTGGGGACGCAACGCCGCAACTTCTGAAACGTTCTCCCATTGCGGCGGGTTTCCGGATAAGTTTCCGAACATGCGGCGTCTTCCGGGATCGGAAGCGCTTTCTTTCATGCGGGGATCAAATCGTGCACAGGAGGCAGCATTCATGAACGTCAAATATATCAATCCGTTTCTCTCGTCATCCCTCCATGTCATCGAAGCCATGATGCAGGTGAAGCCGTCCGTCGGCCAGGTCGCGCTGCAAGCCGTCGACAGCCGCAGCGACTCCCTGCTGCTCAAGATCGGCATTCTCGGGCAGTTTCAAGGCGATATCGTCTTCTGCTTCCCGCAGCAGGTGGCCCTGCGCATCGTCTCCATCATGATGGGCGGATACCCGGTATCCGAACTCGACGACATGTGCTGCAGCGCCATCGCCGAGCTCGGCAACATGATCAGCGGCAACGCCTCCACCCTGCTCTCCAACGAAGGCATTGCCGTCGACATCACGCCTCCCGACATCGTGTCGGACCACAGCCATTACGTGGAGAAGAAGGCGCTCACGATCCCGCTTGATCTGTCCGATATCGGCAAATTCAACATCCATATGTTTGCGTCGGGCATCTGACATGCGCCGATACGGAAACACCCCCGCCGCGCCGCGTAAGGGCGCTGCGGGGGTGTTCGATTCTTGGCCTTGCCGTTCAGTCCAGCACGGCAGCCATATGTTTCTTCGTCACCGACCAATGCGACGTGTTCCATACCGCTTTGCCGTCCTTCACCAGAATCATCTGCGGCGAAGCGTGGACCACGCCCAGGTCTTCGGCGATTTTGTTCGACACCGGCCGGGACTCGATCACTTTGACGAGATAGTAGTCCGTGTCCGGATTCGGTTTGTCCGCCAGGTAAGCTTCATATTCGTCGAGCGCGCTGGCCGATACGGGGCAGCGGGTGCTGTGCTTGAGCACGATGATCTGCCGGCTCGCGGAATCCGCTCTGATCCTGTCCCACTCTTCCGGCGTCGTAATCTCCTGCCATGCCGCCATCATGCATCCTCCTCTCAACCGGCATGCCGGTTCAAACCGTCAAGATCCATAATAAGGCGAAATGAGCAGATAGACAACAATGCCCGTAAAACTGACGTACAGCCAGATCGGCATCGTCCATTTTCCGATGCGCCGGTGCTGCTTGACGCGTCCGCCGAGCCCGAGCGTGACCGAGATGAGCGCGAGCGGCACGTTGACGACCGCCAGGATGATGTGCGAAGCCAGAACGAACAGATAGACGTAGCGCATCGTTTCGCTGCCGCCGTAAGCGGTCGGCTCCGTCAAATAGTGATAGACGACGTAGGTGACGAGGAACAGCGCCGTGGTGACGAACGCCGCCCAGATGAAGGTGCGGTGCATTTTGATGTTCTTCCGCTTCACGGCGATCAGCGCGATGACCAGAAAGCTGAAGGTGAAGCAGTTGTAAATCGCGTTCAAGAGCGGCAGCAGCGTCACGTCAAAGCCGACTTCTCCCTCGTAGCCCGGAAGGAAAAAAAGCAGCGCAATGACGGCGACGAGCACGAATGTGAAAATGAAGATGATCGGAATCCAGTTGCGTTCGCGTACCGCAGACACAGGCGGCCCCTCCTTGCGACATGGCGGCTTGTCCAATCTCCATTGTAAACGATCAGGCCCCGGCCGGGACATCCGGTTTGTCACGATTTTCCGAACGTTGCCCGCCCGTGAAGACGAGCGTGATGTCGAGCAGCTCGCAGCGGCTCGCAAGCCGGACGGCCGGTCCCCAAGTGCCGAAGCCGGACGAGACGAGGGCGTGCATGCCTTCGATCCGCTTGTATCCCCAATCGAGCTCGAACAGCCGACGGGTCAGCAGATGGTTGGGCGCGAACTGGCCGCGGTGGGTGTGGCCGCACAGCAGCAGATCCGCTCCCGCCCGCGCCGCTTCGCCCAGGGCAAGCGGCTGATGGTCCATCAGCAGAATCGGCAGACGCGGATCGAGCGATTCGAGCAGCTTGCCGACCGGCAGTCTTCCGTCCGGACCGGCCCCCTCCGCCGTCTTGTCTTTGCGGCCTGCGATATGGAACCGGCCTTCGATCGTCACCGTCTCGTCGCGCAGCACCCGGACGCCCGCATCCGCGGCGCGCCGGACGTAAGTCTCGATCTGTCCGCCGTAGTACTCGTGGTTGCCGAGCACCGCATAGACGCCGTATGGCGCCTTCAGCCCGGCGAGCGTCTCGTCCATCCGATTGCGGACGAACGGCTCGACGTCGTCGTCGATCACGTCGCCGGCCAGCAGAATCAGATCCGGCTTGCGCGCTTCCGCCTCCCGGATCAGCCGGCGCAGATGCCGGTTGCCCACGATGTTGCCGAGATGCAGGTCCGAGGCGGCCAGTATGCGCAGCGATCCGAGGCCACCCGCGTCCTTCGGCACTTCCAGCCGGTATTCGCGCACCACGGGCGACCAGGCGTTGTAGCTGCCGGCGGTGAACAGGACGAGCAATACCGCACCCGCGACCGCGGCCGGCAATCCGATATGTACCGAAGCGTCGTAACCGCCCGTTTTGAGCAGCCAGCCCGCGATGTCGGCCGGAGGAAACAGCAGGCAGCCGTATTCGAACAGCGCGAAATAATAGGCTCCGGCCACCTTGAGCAGCCGTACGGCGGATCCGAGCCCGTGCCCGATCCGGCCGATCGGAAAGCCGAAGGCGATGAGCAGGAACGGAATCCAGAAGGCCGGCCCCGGGATCGGTCCGGCCAGCCATTCCAGGAACATCTCGATGTTCCAACCGATGTAGACGTTGAGGCCGAGATAGATGACGAAAATGATCGGCAGCACAAGCAGCATCCGTTTCATGACGCGATGACGACTCCTTGTTTCCAACACAATTCCATCAACATCGTATCATATCAGCCGTCCGGCCTACAAATGCCTGCAATTGCGCCGCCGCTTCCGTCAGAAATAGACATGCCTCGCCCGCAGGCTGCCGTCTTCGATGTCCCAGATGCCGAACGAATGGCGCGGCTGCCGCCGCCGCGCGGTCGGCGAGCCCGGGTTGAACAGCAAGACGTCGCCGTCCCGCCGGATGAGCGGCACATGGGAGTGCCCGAACAGGATGACATCCACCTTCTCGTTTTTGAACGCCTGCCGCGCCCTGGACTCGGTCGTTCCGCCCGTGCCGTGCCCGTGCACGATTCCGATGCGGATGCCGCCGAGATCCAGCCGTTTCCGCCAGCCGAACCGGTCCGCCACTTCCCGGGCATCGTTGTTGCCGGCGACGCCTTCGACCGGCGCGTACGCTTCGAACGCCCGGACCGCATCCGCCACGCACCAGTCGCCGGCGTGCAGAATATAGTCCGCCGACGCCAGCGCCGCCCGGAGCGGAGCCGGAATGGATTTCGCGCTGCGCGGCATATGCGTATCCGATACGACGATGATCCGCATGGCCGCCCTCCTTCCGGTCGATTAATCTACCGACATTGTATGCGCCGTACAAGCCGCGGAGTCACCCCGCGCCGCGCGAACTTCACAATTCCATCAAATACTCGATGTCCGCTTCCGCTTCGCGGTCCGCGATCCAGGCGTCGACCCGATCGGCCAGCTTCGATTCGGTCAAATATTCGACGATCTCCCCGCGCGCCGATTCCAGCGTCGCTTCCTGCGCGGCGGTCCTGTCCGTCACGCGCACGACATGAAAGCCGTAGCTCGTCTCGGCGATGGCCGTGCCGCCGACTTCGAGGCCGAACGCCGTCTCCTCGAAGTCTTCCTCCATCTCGCCGCGCGCGAAGCCGCCGAGATCGCCGCCGCTCTCCCTCGTCGCCTCATCAAGCGAATGTTCGGCGGCCAGCGCGGCGAAATCCGCTCCGTCTTCCAGCTGCGCCAGCAGCGATTCCGCCTCTTCCCGCGTCTCGACCAGAATGTGCGACGCCCGCACCGTCTCCGGCTTGTCGAAGCTCGATCGGTTCTGTTCGAAATATTCCGCGATCTCCTCGTCCGTGACGTCGACATCCGTTCCGACGATCTTCTCGATCTTGATCTGCGTCGCCACCTGCTCCCGGATCAGCTCATCCGAATACCCGTAATAGGCGAGCTCTTCCAGAAAAGCTTCCATCGAGCCGTACGGCTCGGCGAAACTCTCCATCCGCGCCTGCACTTCCTCGTCGGTCGCCGACGTTCCGGCTTCCTCGATCCCCTGCCGGATCACTTCGCGGCGGATCAGGTCGTCCAGGACGCTTGCGCCGCCGTAGGCCGCCATTTCCTCGAACAGCTCGTCCTTCGTGATGCTCACGCCGTTCACGACCGCGACGGCTTCGCCGCTGCCGCCGCCTCGATTGCCGTACGCGTGCAGCAGCAGCGAAGCGATCAGCAGCACGGCGAGCACGGCGGTCGATATTTTCCAGCCGAAGGCGCCGTCCGCCGGCTGCCGCCCGTTGTTGTCATTCATTGATTCCAAGCTCCTCTCCATTCGTGTACGTCCTCCACTGTACCACGAATGGCGGGAGCTTGCCTTAAATGAACCTGAAAAATGTCCGCCGTCTCCCGGATCTTACGCCCGGATTCCCGCCGCGCGCAAAATGTAATCGTCCAGCAGCGACCGGGATTTCATCGAATCCGCCCGGGTGGTGGCGGTGCGGCGCAGCACGGCGGCGATGCCAAGCGCCGGCACCACCGCCAGATATTGGCCGCTGAAGCCGAGCGCGAACGCATAGCCCGGACGGCCGGCCGCGGGGTCCGCCACCCACCAGTGGTACCCGTACCGGCCGAAGATCGGCGGCTTGTACAGCGAAAGGCCCTTCGACGCGGGACGGGTCGATTCCCGGATCCATTCCGCCGGCACGATCCGCCGGCCTTCCCAGACGCCTTCCCGGACCGTGAGCATCCCGATCTTGAGCAGATCCTCCGTCTTGAGGTACAGCCCGGTGCCGCCTTCATGGACGCCGTGCAGCGCGTTCCACTTCACGCGGCGGATGCCGAGGGGCTCGAACAGCCGCCTGCGGGCGTAGTCGAGCACGGTCGTACCCGCGGTTGCCGCGAGAATCGCCGCGAGCAGATGGGAGCCGCCGGTGTTGTATGCGAACACCGTCCCCGGCTCGTGCGCGACCGGACGGGACAGCACGAACCGGACGGCGTCGGCGCTCCGCTTCATCGCCCAGTACGGCTTGTCGAAGTCGGGCCAGTCGAGGCCGGACGTCATCGTCAGCAGATGGCGCAGGCGGATCTTGGACAGCCGAGGATGCGCATCCTTCGGCAGTTCCAGATAGTCCCCGATCCGATCGTCGATGCCGCCGACCAATCCTTCTTGGATCGCGATGCCGATCAGCAGCGACAGGACGCTCTTCGTCACCGAGTAGACCGCCGCCAGCCGGTCGGCGCCGGCCGCATGCCAGGACCAGACCGTCTCATCGCCCTCGGCCACCGCGATGCTCCGCATGCCGTACCCGTCGAGCAGGCCGCGCATCGCCTCCAGCCTGTCCATGTCCCACGCGATGCGGCTCATTTACCCGGACCGGCTCCTCTCGCCCGGTTTCGGCCGCCCGCCGGCCATGCGCAGGCCAGCGGGACCGGATCCAGTCCGAGCTCCCGCGACCAGACCGACAGCTGCCCGGCGTGATGCGCTTCATGCTGGACCAGCCAGCGCAAGACGTCGCCGAACACCAATTCGGATTCCGTTCCGTCCTCGTTGCGCACGATCCGGGTGTCGCGGTCGCGCTCCGGCGTCCAGCCCTTGACCGTCTCCTCCACGAACGGCCGGAGCCGTCTGGACAAGGCTTGCAGCGAGTCAAGATCGGCATGCTCCGCGAACGCGTACCGGTGGTCCGTACCGTACGCGAAGCGCCGGATCCAATATTGTTCGACATCGATGATATGGAACAGCGTGCGGAGAATGGAGCCCGCGCCGTCGAGCCGCGGCGCGTCGAGCTCGACCTGCGGCACGTCGAGACACCAGCGGAACCATTCGTCCCGCATCTTCCAGTTCAACCTGAACAATTCGATCATCCGATCGTTCTCCTTCCGATCCTTCCGTCCGGTCCCGTCCCTGCGCGGCTCGCCGCATGACGGCGGTCGACCCCCATGCGTTCCGCCGTCCGCATCCGGCGTTCCGACCGCTTCGCCGTTGCGCGCCCGCTCAAGCCGTGCTATGATGACCGGCGTAAGGCGCAGCCTTGCGGGAGGTGATCCCTTGACATATCGCGGACGTTTCGCGCCGACGCCGTCCGGCGAGATGCATGTCGGCAATGCCCGGACCGCGCTCATCGCCTGGCTCGACGCGCGGAGCCGGGGCGGACAATTCATTCTCCGCATCGAAGATATCGACCGGCCGCGCTGCAAGCCGCACTATTACGGCCTGCTGCTGGAGGATCTCCGCTGGCTCGGCATCGACTGGGACGAGGGGCCGGATGTCGGCGGCCCGTTCGGGCCGTATGTCCAGTCTGCGCGCCTTGACGCGTACGAGCAGGCTTTGAAGCGGCTTGAGGAGCAGCGTCTGCTCTACCCGTGCTATTGCAGCCGCGCCGAACTGCTGGCGGTCGCCAGCGCGCCGCACGGGCTCGCGAGCGAAGGACCCGCCTATCCGGGCACCTGCCGGCATCTGTCCGAAGAAGAGCGCCGGGAGCGCGCGAGCCGAAAAAGCCCGTCGCTCCGGTTCCGCCTGCCGAACCGCGCCGTCGCGTTCGAAGACGGCGCAGCCGGCCCGCAGCGGTTCGCGCCGGGCGCGGGCGGCGATTTCGTCGTCCGCCGTGCGGACGGCATCGTCAGCTATCAGCTCGCGGTCGTCGTCGACGACGCCGCGATGGGCATAACGGACGTCGTGCGCGGCGCGGATCTGCTCGATTCGACGCCACGCCAGCTGCTTCTGTTCGATGCGCTCGGCCTCGGCGCCCCGCGCTACGCGCATGTGCCGCTCCTGTGCGGCCCCGACGGCAAGCGGCTCGCCAAGCGGCACGGCGCGCTGTCCATCCGCGCGCTGCGCGAACGGGGCGTCCGGCCCGAGACGATCGTCGGCGCGATCGCGTCGGTGAGCGGGCTGCACGACCGCCCGGAGCCGATCGCCGCGCGCGAGCTGATCGCCCGGTTCCGCCTCTCGGACGTGCCGAAGGAACCGGTCGTCGTGGATGAACGCTGGATCGGCGGGTTGACCGGCTGAACGCCGTCCCGACCCGGCCAGCGCGCGCCCGTCCCGTGCCGCGAGAATCCTTGGCTCAGAGCCGGCTGCTGTTGTCGAACGTCTGGACGAAGCCGTTCCAACGCTCGTCGTCGAGCTCCGTCTCCTTGTATCCGCCCGCCGTATATTCGCGGATGACGTTGCGCCAGAACTGCTGCGCGGATTCATGCTCCCGGCGCTGCTTGATTTCCCACTTGCCGGGGTACGATTCGAAAATTTCGCGCACGACGGCTTTGCCGATGGAACGGCGGCGCCATTTGCGCAGGATGAGGATGTCCGACAGATGCCGCGTCGCGGCCGTGCGCGGCGCGACCAGACTGAACCCGTTGATCAGCGCGAAGCCGGCCGCGGTGCCGTCGATCCGGATCAGGATCGGCAGCCGCCCTTCCCGCCGGCCTTCCGCCGTGAAATAATGGTCGAAATCGGGATAATCGAATATGCCGTGATCATCCGGATCGGCCCCGGTGAATTCGCTGATTTCATGCAAATATAGCTGCATGAGGTTCCGCAGCAGCGGCTTGTCGCCCGTGCCCGCCGTCACCAGCAAAATCTGGTGGCCGCCGTGATGGATGATGTTCATCGCATATCCTCCTTTACCGTGTACCGTCCTCCATATTCTACCCTTCGACGCGCCGCGATCCGTAAGACGCGCCGCCTTCCCGGATCACCACGCGCTTTCCGAGCGGCATGTTCAGCAGTACGATCCCCGACGTGAACAGAAGCGCTCCCGCGATGATCCACAGGGTGATCGGCTCGTGGAACAGCGCGGCCGACCAGAGGAGCTGGAACAGCACCTGGCAGTTGCCGATGATGATGACGGCGGAAAACGGCACCCGCTTGATCGCTTCCGCGAAGGACAGAAAGCTGAGTCCGGTGATGAGGCCCAGCGCGACCATCGCGGCCCACGCCGCCAGCGAGAATTCGCCCGGCAGCGGATCGCCCGCAAACGGCAGCGGAACCGCCGTCATGGCCGCGGCCCAGAAGAAGACGACGAAGTTCATCGTCAACGCGTCCATTTCCTTGACCAGCGATTTCTGGCTGAGGACGTGGATCGCGGCGCCCACGCCCGCCAGCGCGAAGAACAGCGTCGTGAGCCCGTCCGCGCCTTCCGCGAACTCCCCGCCCGCGTTGCTCCAGCCGATGCACAGAATGCCGGCAAGGCACAGCGCCGCCGCCGTCCAGCCTTTGGGTCCGATGCGCTCTTTCAGCAGGAAGACCGAGAAAAGCAGCAGCGCGATCATCTGGACGGGCGGTATCACGATGTTGCCGTACGAGTAGCCCCATTTCAGCGCCGTGTTCTCGAAGAAATAGTTGATGCTTTTGCCGGCGGCGCCGATCCAGATCCACGGCAGCGCGGCGGAGAAGCGGATTTTCCGTCCCTTGAGCAGCAGCCATCCGCCGAGGAACAGCACCCCGATGCCGAACCGCGCGAATGTGATCGTCATGCTGTCCGCCATGCCGGATGCGATCTTGACCAGAATGCCGACAAAGCTCCATCCGAGGGTGGCCAGCAGCAGCAGCACGTAGCCCAACCCATTCACCCCACAAGACAAGCATAGCCGATCGTCCGGCGGTTCTCAACCGGCAATGTGAAGGGCCGCTTCCGTCCGAACACCGGAACGGTCGCGGCCCATGCCGGGATATTCGCATTTCCGCACTCAGCCCGCGGTCGTCTCCGCCGCGCGCGTGACAATCGCCTTCGACTTCCAAGCCTTGCTCCGCCATCTGAGGAACAGGACGATGCCGCGCACCCATTCGTCCGCGATGAACGCCGCCCAGATGCCGTACAGCCCGTATCCCAGATGGATGCCGAGCAGATACGTGAGCGGCACGCTGAACAGCCACATGATGAGCACGGACGACGCTGCGGTGAAGCGGGCGTCGCCGGCGGCCTGCAGGCAGCGCTCGAACATGATGTTCAGATTGCGGCCCGGCTCGAGCAGGAAGCTGAGCAGAAGCAGCGTCGAACCGATCCGGATGATCTCCTCCGAATCGGTGAACAGGTCAAGCAGCGGCTCCCTGAACAGGCAGATGACCGCGGCGCCGGCCAGCGTGATCAAAACGCTGCGGCCGTAATTGCGCAGCACCTTCCGGTATGCCTCGTCCTGCTCCCCCGCCCCGACAAGATGGCCGACAATGATTTGCATGCCCCGCCCGAGCGAGATGCACAGAATGATGATGATGA
>Ga0065720_1020516_pt1 | contig 14072 bp, 9 predicted proteins | sample Thericmetagenome_FD_59107 | JGI IMG/M metagenome (GOLD analysis project Ga0065720, IMG submission 59107) | Thermophilic microbial communities from the Joint Bioenergy Institute, California, USA of rice/straw/compost enrichment - eDNA_2 v2... | ecosystem: Engineered > Solid waste > Grass >... | reverse complement strand
CCTTCACCGGCTTGAGTGAATCGCCCTTGATCAACACGTACTCGTCATGGTCGACCGGAAAATATTCGCCATCCCCGGAACTGGCGCCAAGAGGCGCGACGCCCAGGACGTCGGTGATGTACTCGAACTCCTTGCCGTTCCATGTCCAGATGATTGGGCATGACCCTGAAAGCCGCTGTGCCTCCTTGTACTCGTGGCTCTGATTGACTGCCTGCCGGGGTTCATTCTGAATCAGCCCGTTGGGCCATGTAATTCGGACTGTGTCTACTTCTCTCGCAGCGCGGACGCCCAAAAGGAGCGGAAGTCCTTCGTACAGTCGCTTCTGATACAAGGGTCCCGCCTTCACTTCCACCTCGGCGCCGGGCGCCAGCTTCAGATTCTTGACCCCAATCGCGTCCAGACGGATCCAGGTATTCTTTACGGGCGTCGTATTCTTGTGGTGATGGATGGCTCCATCGGCACGAATGCCGACGAGGTCCGTCAGTCCGTCCTGATCGAAATCGGCAGCAGCCCACCGCAGGGAGTCGCCAAAGCGCGAGCTTGGAGGCGCGAACCGCTCACCGCCAAGATTGCGAAGGATCACAGCGCCGGAAACGAGATCGGCAAGACCGCGGTTTTCCAGGTCGGCAAAAACAAACCCGGCTCCTGGGGCGCTGACGCCTGCAGCCTCCAACGTCCCCTTTCTATTGCGGAGGAGCCGAACAGCATCTCCGGAGACAAAGGCAATGTCAACCCAGCTATCGTTGTTCCAATCGAACGCATCCAGCAGCCTTGCGCCCGCAGGAACCACAGGCAAATCCTCGGCGCGATATTTTCCGAGCAGCAGATCCCGGTAGAGGACCGCCGGACGATCCTCGTAGCTCACCAGCAGGTCATGCCCGCGCGTATCCGCCACAAGACGAAAAACCTTCGCCTCGATGGCCTTGCCCTTCACAAACGGCATGTCTGCGGAACGCTCCGAGAATCCCCCGGCTCCCTCATTGCGCAGGAGCGAGGCGTCTTCGCCGAGCAGGATCAGATCCAGGTCATAGTCGTGGTCGTAATCCAGCCAGACGGCAGCCTGGAATTTGCCCGTTGGAGCCGGGGCTTCGAACCTGCGGAACTTTCCTTTTTCATTCGTGAGAAGGAGGACTTCCGTCGCTGTGATGACAGCGAGGTCGGCAAAGGAGTCGTTGTTGAAGTCGCCAATCGCAACGGAGCGGACGTCGCGCAGGGAGGCAAGAGCCGGGTCCTGGACCGAGCTGACGCCGCCGCGATAGATAGCGATGCCGTTTTTCGACCAAACCAGCAGGTCCGGCTTTCGATCCTGCTCCAGGTCAAATATCGACGCGCGGGCAGTCGCGGCGTCGACAGACGAGGGAAGCGCTGTCTCGCGGAACTTCAGTTCCCTGGGGGACGAGTGGGCCGACCACTGGGGATCGACGACGTCGTAAATCTCCGCGTAAGCGCTCCATTCCATGTCCTCTGGAACAGCAGCGCCTTCGGTCTTCTTCTTAATAGCCTGGAATGCTTGAAGCTCGCGAGCAGCGTCCTCGCGACGGCCTGCCTGCCGGTAGGCGTTGTAAAGCTGGAAATGGGGCGCGGCGAGGTTTGGATCCAGGCGGGAAGCAGTCTCAAACTGACGGATCGCATCCTCCATCCGTCCCTCCATCTTGTAGAGGACACCCAGATTGTAGTGGGAGACAGGCTCGTCGGGAACCAGCGCAACCATCCGTTCAAATTGTCGAATCGCCTTCTCCTGCTCCCCCGCCTTCTTGTATTCGATGCCTAAGTTGAACCACGTGTGAGGGATGTCTGGCTGCTGCTTTTGAACTTGCTCGAGTTCCGCGATGCCTTCCTGCGTCTTTCCGGCTCGGAGGAGGGCCAACCCGTAATTGAGGCGCTCTACCGCGGAGTTGGGACGGAGGGCCAACGCCTTTCGAAACTCTTCCACGGCCTGCAACTGCGTCGTGGGATTCTCATAGAATGCTTTGCCGAGGTTGCGGTGCCGTTGTAGAGCTTCATTCTCTCCCCCTCCACCGCTTTGCGCCGACACAAACCAGAGCAAGCCCACACCGGCGAACATTGCCGGCCAGAGCCTAATTCTCATTTGGATCATCATCTGTTCACCCAGGCTGTCCGTCAATAATACAAAGCTATTAGGGAGCCTGGGATGCTTTCGGACGAGCTGTCACTGCGCCCGCGTCGAAGTTTCCGCGAACAGCCGGACGCGTCTTCCGACAACAAATCGGGAACACAGTGGTAGTGACGGGCTGAAGTTGTCACAATGGAATAGAACCAATGGGATCCTTTCGTTTTGCCGTGGCGGCCACCTTCACGGCCGAACCACTTGAACGGCCCCTCCTTTTCTGGGGCGATCAACTGGGTGGGGAATTCGAAGTCCGCTTCGCGCCCTACAACCAGGTACTGCAGACCCTGCTGAACCCGGCAGGTGAGTTTCGCGCAAACACCAGAGGCCTGAACGTAATCCTGGCCAGACTTGAAGACCTAGGAACAAACGGCGAGGCCGAAAAGGCGGCTCAGGAGTTGGTGTCGACAATCCGTGAGTCCGCGCCTTCCCTGGCTTGTCCCCTGGTCGTCGCCCTGTGCCCTCCCAACCCGGAATGCACAAAGAATTCTGAGTGGCTGGAATCCCACCGGAAGGTCGAGGAGATGGTGGCGTCAGCGGTCCGCGAAACCCGGGGAGTCCACTATCTACCCGACTCAGAGGTCCGGCGCCTGTATCCGATCGCCGACTATTACGACAGCCAGGGAGAGCAGATCGGCAAGATACCGTACACGGAGGCGTACTACTGCGCTCTGGCTACGACCCTCGTTCGGCTTTGCCATGCCTTGTACCGTCCGCCCTTCAAAGTGATTGCCGTCGATTGCGATAACACGCTGTGGAAAGGCATCTGCGGCGAGGACGGACCGGAAGGCGTCGAGATCGACCCGCCGCGGCAGGCGCTCCAGGAGTTTCTGAGGAATCAGTGGGAGTCCGGCGCGCTGCTTTGTATGGTCAGCAAGAACAACGAGCAGGACGTCCTGGATACTTTCGCCGCTCATCCATCGATGCCGCTCCAATTGCGGCACTTCGTCAGCAACCGCATTAACTGGGAGCCGAAACCCGACAACCTCCGGTCGCTGGCCGAGGAATTGAGCCTGGGGCTCGACAGCTTCATCTTTCTTGACGACAACCCGAAGGAATGCGCGGAAGTGGCGGAGGGCGCTCCCGAAGTGCTGGCTCTGCCCCTCCCTGAGCGGGTCGAAGAAATACCCCACTTCCTCAATCACGTCTGGGCGTTTGACCGTCCCGTGGTAACGGAGGAAGATCGACAGCGCAACGCGTCCTACGCGCAGACTCTGGAGTTCGGACGGGAAGTGAAGCGAGCCCGAAACCTGGAGGAGTTCGTCGCCGGACTGAATCTCCAGGTCCGAATCGAGCCAGTTTCAGCCGACGTTCTTCCTCGAGCAGCGCAGCTCACGCAGCGCACGAACCAATTCAACTGCACGACCATCCGCCGCACCGAGCAGGAACTGCAGGCGCTGATGCGGGATGGCTACGAATGCCGGACCGTCGACGTAGCGGACCGCTTTGGTGAATACGGCATCACTGGCCTGGTAATCACGCATCGCGACGGCGATGCCTTGCGCGTAGATACATTTCTCCTGAGCTGCCGCGTCCTCGGCCGCAGCGTGGAACACCACATCATGCGCTGGCTCGGGGAGAAGGCCGCGGCAGACGGGTTAAGCACCGTCGTCGTTCCGTTCATTCCCACCCGGAAAAACTCCCCTGCCAGACAGTTCCTCGATGCAATTGCTGAAAGCGCACCTATCTCCACTCAGGAGGGTTTCGAGTTCCGCTTTGACTCGACCCGGCTGAAGGAACTTCGCTATCAAGCGCCGAAGAAGTCTGCCGCGCCGGCGGTCGAAGAAAAGCCAACGCCGGTAACGGCACAGAAACGCTCGGTGGATTACGGCCGAATCGCGCGCGACTATTCGACGGTAGACCAGATCGTCACCGCCGTCCGCTCTCACGGGTCTGGACCAGGGACGGCGGTCGAGGGAACCGAAACGGAGCAAAAGATCCTGCAGATCTGGAGCGAGATTCTTCAGCGGCCCTGCTCGTCCGTCAACGATAACTTCTTCGACCTCGGCGGCCACTCCCTGCTGGTGGTTTTACTGCTCATGCGGATTCGCGAAACGTTCGATGTGGAGCTGCCCGTCGATGTCGTCTATTCCGGCGATCTTACGGTCGCTTCCCTGGCGCGGGCGGTGGAGGCGCACAAGCTTGGGATTACCGACCCAGAGGAGTATGCGGAGCTGCTGGCTGAGATCGAATCTCTTTCCGAAGAGGAGGCACGCGATTTGCTGATGCAAGAAGATCCGGAGACGACTCACGGCTGATGCGCATTCTGCTGACTTCGAACGCTTCTCACGAGCCCCCTCGGGGCGGTTCCACACGGAGCAACCTTCTTTGGCTGCAAAGCCTCGTATCCCGAGGCCATGAGTGCCAGGTGGTCTGCCCGGCGTGGAACGCCACAACGGATTCGACCGTTGAGGTCAACGGCATTGTCATTCACCGCTATGCCGAGCTCGCGAAGCATCCGGCCGTGCTGGCGGAAAGGATCCGCGCATTCTCCCCGGATTGGGTGCTCGTCTCCTCCGAGGACCTCAGTCACTCTCTGCTCTGGCAAGCCGCGTCGGCTGCATCCGGCCGCATCGTCTACATCGCACACACGCCTCAGTTCTTACCGTTCGGACCGGAGAGCTGGAACCCGGACCCGAAGGCCACCCGCATTGTCAGAGACGCGCGCGCCGTTGTGGCGATCGGACGCCACATGGCCGGTTATATCGAGCAGCACGCGGGAAGGCCGGCGGTTGTGATCCATCCTCCTACCTACGGAACACCACCCTATCCGTCCTATTCGAACTTTGGCCGGGGATTCGTCAGCATGATCAATCCCTGCGCCGTGAAAGGCATCGCGATTTTCGCAGAGCTGGCGAAGCGCTTCCCCGACGTTCCCTTTGCGGCGCTCAAAGGATGGGGCACAACCAGCGAAGACCGCGCGCTGCTGGAGACTCTCCCGAACGTACGGCTCCTCGACCCGATCAAGAACATCGACGAGCTGCTTTCGCAGACCACGGTCCTGCTGATGCCGTCCCTCTGGTACGAAGGTTTTGGCCTCATTACGATGGAGGCGATGCTAAGGGGCGTGCCTGTCATTGCAAGCGACTCAGGCGGCTTGATGGAAGCTAAGGAAGGGACCGGCTTTGTCATTCCCGTCCGGCCAATCAGGGAGTATCACCGGGCCTTCGACGAGAATCACATGCCGATGCCAGTCGTCGAGGAACAGGACATCGCGCCATGGGCGGATGCGCTGCGCACCCTGCTCACAGACCGTGCCTGCTATGAGGCAGAGTCCGCCAGGTCACGTGAGGCCGGGCTCCGCTTCGTGCAAGGGCTGCGTGCGGAGGCATTTGAAGAGATGCTCGCTTCGCTCACTCCAGCGCCCGTGCAAAGACCGATGGATCTCGAAGAGCGCCTTCGCCAGCTCTCCCCTGAAAAACGTGCCCTTTTCCTTCAGAGGTTGCGGAAGAAGTGAAAATCCTGCTCGCCCACAATTCTCTCTACTACCCGTCCTTCGGCGGCGGCGACAAGTCGAACCGCTTGTTGATGGAGGCTCTGGCCGAGCGCGGCCATTCCGTCCGGGTGGTTGCGCGGCTCGAGAACTTCAGCGAGCAGGAACACCAGAGGTTCCTCAGCGATTTATCGGCGCGGGGCATTTCGGCGGAGGAGAATGAATTCGGAGCGGTCTTCCACCGCCGGGGAGTAGAAATCCATACGGTCTCACGAAATCCGCATCTTCGCGCGTATTTCGTGTCGCAGATGACGGCTTTCGATCCCGATGTCATCATCACCTCCACGGACGATCCAGCCCAACTTCTGCTCGCTCCCGCGCTCGAGCACCCGCGTGCGCGGGTCGTCTATTTGATACGGGCAACCATCGCGGTCCCCTTCGGCCCGGATGCTTCAACAGTCAGCACGCGGCGAACAGAGCTGTTGCGGCACGTGGATAGCGCTGTTGGCGTCAGCAACTACGTCGCGGGTTATGCGCGGCAATGGGGCGGGCTCGACGCAATCCATGTTCCCATTTCGCTGATGGAGCCGGTCGAGATTCCGCAGTTCGACGGGTTCGATCACCCGTACGTCGTGATGGTGAATCCCTGCGCCGTTAAGGGAATCGCGATCCTTCTCGGCCTCGCAGACCGGATGCCGGATGTCCAGTTCGGGGCCGTCCCATCATGGGGTACCACGAGATCCGACCTGGAGGCGTTGAAAGCTCGCCCCAACATCACATTGATCGACCCGGTGGAGAACATCGACGAGCTGATGAAGCTCACACGAGTCATGCTGGTTCCGTCAGTGTGGGCAGAAGCGCGTTCACGCATGGTCGTGGAGTCGATGGCGCGCGGGATTCCCGTGCTGGCTGCGAATGTCGGCGGGCTCCCGGAAGCGATGCTCGGCGTGGATTATCTGCTTCCGGTGAATCCTGTCGTCGGATACCGCCAGTCACTCGACGAGCACATGGTTCCGCTTGCCGAGGTTCCGCCTCAGGACGTTGGTCCCTGGCAGGAAACGCTTAGCCGTCTTCTTTCCGACAGGAAGCATTACGAAGAGCTCGCCGAAAGATCTCTGCGGGCCGCCCGCAACTACATCGACGAGCTAACCGCTGAGCCATTCGAACGTCACCTATTGGAATTGCTTCAGAAGCCGAGGAAACCTCGGGCTTTGAAGCCTGCCGCGCCCACGCCGGCGGCATCGGACCTTTCCGAGGCGAAGCGGAAGCTTCTCGAACTCCGGCTCCGCAAAAAAGAGCAGACGGCAGGAGCAAAGGCAGCGCATCCCTGGTTCGGCGAGATCGAACCCCTCCCTCCGGCCGGTCTCCGGCTGCTTTGTTTGCCCTATGCGGGCGCGGGCGCCGCAGTATTCCGGAGATGGAAAGGGGTGCTCGGTCCGCGAATCGTAGCGACGCCGGTACGCCTGCCCGGCCGGGAAACACGCATCGGAGAGCCCTTCTTCACCACGATGCAGGATCTGGTTGAGGCGTTAGGGAAGGAACTCGAATTGTTCGCGGGCGAAACCATCGCTTTCTTCGGGCACAGTATGGGCGCTGCAATCGGATTTGAAACCTGCCGATGGCTCCGTCGCTCCGGCAAGCCGCTTCCCGCGGCGCTCATCGCCTCGGCGGCACGCGCGCCGCAGTTTCGACTCAACCATGTCCCACCGCCCGAACCCGACGACGCACAACTGCTGGACGAACTTCGCAGACTCGAAGGGATTCCAGCCTCGATCCTTCAGAATCCCGACGTGCTTCGATATGCGCTGCCCGTTCTGAAGGCGGATGCGCAGCTTTACCGCCACTACGTCTATACGCCGGAAGAACCGCTGGATCTCCCGATCTTTGCGTACGGCGGCTCCACAGATCCGAATGTCACGGCGGTCCACGTCGAATCCTGGGCTAACGAAACAAGCGGTCCGTTCCGCCGTAGGGAATTCTCCGGCGGACATTTTTACTTCCAGGACGACCCGACGCCCCTCTTCGCCGCAATCCGGGAAGATCTGGAAGCGGTGATCGAAAGGGCGGCAAACTCCTAGGCGACAGGAGCGCCTGCCGACATCTCTTCTTCCGCAGCAGGCTCGGACGGAGGTTCGGGAATCCATCCCACAAAGTTGGCGGCCGCCCAAAAGACTGCTGTCGAAGCGCTCAGACACCCCGCGATGAGGCCGATCTGCCGGATTTCCATGTGCTTGCTGGCGACGCCAGCCGCAGCGAGCGAGAGCACCATTACCGCGTCCCGCATGACGTCCACTGTCGTAAACACACGCCCGCGAAGCGCGTCCGGAACGTGATTCAGAAGCATCGTCCGGTTCAGCACGTTGTTGATTCCCATTCCGATACGGGAAAGCGCGATGAAGATGATTGCTCCGGCGATGGTCCGCATCTGACTGAAGAGGATGTAGGCGCCCCCGTGCAATACAAACGCGGCCGTGATGGCGTGCTTGTATCCCGAGAAGTCGAGCCTCTGGCCCAGCCTGTGGGCGATAATCCCGCCAATCACAAGCCCGACCCCGGCGAACCCCCAGATCAGCCCGACTGCTGCGGCGCCACCGCGAAAGACCACTTCGCCGTACAGAGTGAACAGAATCTGTGCGGCGCCTCCACCGCTAGCCCAGCCGACACCCGATAGGCCGATCGCAAGCACGAGAGGCGTCGACGCGATGTAACGAAGGCTGACAACGTAATCGTGCCAGTACGAACGGCGCGACGGGACAGGCGCGACACGCTGCTCCGGAAGGAAGTGGCCCGACGGTGAGCGGAGCTTCCAAATCGCCCACGCACTGAAGACGAAGGACAGCGCATTGATGACGAACGCCCATTCGAAGCCGAACTGCATTGTGCTCATCCCGCCCAGCATGGTCCCGAAGGTCAGCGTCAGCCATTGCGTCGTCTGAGTGAGAGTGTTGGCCGTATGCAGTTCTTCCGGCGTCGTGATCTTTGGGAGAATCGCCATCCGGCCGCTGGTAAAGAAGGGGGAGGCGAACATCAGCAGACCGCTCAGGACATAGAGCAGCCACGTCTCCCGGTAGGTCAGCGTCGCAACAAAGCAGCTGGCCACCACCGCGCGGAACACGTCGCTGAGCAGCATCACCTTCCGCCGGTCCATGCGATCCAGGAGGACGCCTGCCACCGGCCCGGCGAGGAAAAGCGTGATCGTGCGGGCAATCATCACTCCGCCTACCGCCAGACCCGAACCTGAAATGTATAAAGCCAGGCTGAGCACGGCAATAGAGTTGAAGTGATCCCCGATCTCGCTCACGATCTGGCCGAGCCAAACGTAGCGATAGTTTGAATTTCTACGGAGAAGATTCCAGAAGTCCTGCGAAGAACCGACCACCCTTCAGGTTACTATGACCGGTTGGGACAATTTTTCTCTGGGATGGCCCTCATCGTGCATCCTGTTGTTCACTGAGGACTTCTTGTTCATTGAGGACTTCGGCAGGTAGCGTGTTAACGGAACGATTCGAGGAAGCACTCATCTTTGCAGCCCAGCTGCATCGAAAGCAGAAGCGGAAAACGACCGGAACGCCCTACATTTCTCATCTCCTCGTGGTAAGTGCGCTTGTGCTGGAAGACGGCGGCACTGAGGATCAGGCAATTGCCGCTCTTCTGCACGATTCAATCGAGGACCAGGCACGCTACTACCCCGGTGGCGAAACGCAGCTACGGCGGGATATCAGGAAAAGGTTCGGCAAGGAAGTACTCCGCATTGTGGAAGGCTGCACGGAGGACTACATGGTGCCGCCCGGGGCTCTGGAATACATTCCGTGGCGCGAACTACGGCGATCCTATATCGAACACACGCGGCAAGCCGATCCGGCAGTCCGGCGGGTCATCGCTGCCGATAAACTGCACAACGTCCGCTCCCTCCTCAGCGCGTTCCGGTATATGGGTGATCGCGTCTGGGAGCGCTTCCAGACGAAGAGCGGCGAAGACCAGCTCTGGTTCTATGAGGAGATTGCACGGGTCTTAGCAGAGAAGCGCGACTCTCCCCTTGCCGAAGAGCTCCTTGCCGCGGTGCAGGCTTTGCGGACCGCACTCGAAGCCACCCGGAAAGAGCAACGTTAAGCTAGGGGCGCCGGAATCTTCGAGGGTGGGATTCGAGGGCCGCGAAGAACGGCCCTCGACGAAAACGAATTTAGTGGGACGGAGTGGGTGCAGCTGCTGGCTGAGTGCCGCCTGAAGGAGCAGCGGCCGGCGCCGGAGTGCCTGCCGCAGGAGCGCCGGCTGCCGGGGCCGTACCCGGTGCAGCACCTGCTCCAGCCGCGGCCGCTCCCGCCGCTATCGGCACCTTCAGGTTGGAAGGCCGCGACGGAAACCGGGAATCGATGTCGATCAGGCAAAAGGCGAGCAGCACGCCGAGGAACAGAACGCCGGTCAGCAGGATCAGCGAGTTCAGCGGTTTGTCATACCGCAAGTGCATGAAGTAAAGGATCACGAGAGATGCCTTGCAGGTCGCAATGGCGAGGGCAATGACAACGTTGATGCTCGATGACCCGAAGTCCACCCGTGAAGCCGCAACCGTGATCACCGTCAGAAACAGAAGGGCGGCAAGCACGCCCGCGTACAGCTTGGCCGGGGGATGATGGTGTGCCGTCGTGGAATGATCACTCATCGGTTCTCTCCTAACTGATCAGGTACAACAGCGGAAACAGGTAGATCCAGATCAGGTCGACCAGGTGCCAGTACAACCCGACCAGGTCCACAGGCGTGTAGTAACTGCTGTTAAAGTGACCGGCGATTGCCCGCTTGAGTACCCAGCCTATGACCGTCATTCCGCCTAAGATGTGTAAGCCGTGCAAGCCAGTCATCATGAAGTAGAAGCTGAAAAACGTGGCCTGCTGGCCGCCCGGCACGTGGTCTCCCTTGTAGGTGTAGAACTTGCCGGGGAGAAGACCGTCATGAATCTTGTGCTCGTATTCGAAGTACTTCACCACAAGGAAGATGGCGGCACATAGGAGCGTGATGACGAGGTACCTGATAAGCGCCTTCTGGTTGCTCTTCGAAGCACTGTGAACGGCCATCACCATCGTGTAGCTGCTCACCAGCAGCACGACGGTGTTGAGCGCTCCGAGTTTCCAGTCAAGGTGGTGGTGAGCTTCGTAAAACGCCTCAGGGAACTTCCCCTGCATGATCCCAAAGCCCACAAAGAGGCCGCCGAACAGAAGGATCTCCGTGACCAGGAACAGCCACATGCCAATCTTGCTGGCATCGAACTGCTGCTCCATCTCAGCGAAATGGTGCTGAAGGAACGGCGAGTGGCCGTGCTCGTGGCCATGCCCGTGGATCGTGCTAGCGCCCGTAGCGCCCGTTACCTGACTCATGCGTGTTTCCTTTGCCCCGGAAAGTAATCGTACGGACCGTGATCAATCGTCGGCGTGTGATGGAAGTTGTGCGTAATCGGCGGTGTATCCGTCTGCCACTCCAGCGTCGCGGCGCCCCAGGGATTCCTGGGAGCATCCGGCTTCTTCCGGAAGGTCGAGAAAAGATTGACCGCGGCAATCAACAGCCCGAGCCCTAGAATCCAGGACCCGAAGGTGGAGAATGCGTGTAGCGGCTGGAACTGATCCAGATAGTTGTAATAGCGGCGCGGCATGCCCTGGCTGCCGAGTACGAACTGCGTGAGGAATGTGACGTTGAACCCGATGAACACGAGCGCGCATGCGATAGCGCCCACTCGCTCGTTGAACATCCGTCCGAACATCTTCGGCCACCAGTAGTGCAACCCGCCGAGGAAGGCGATCACCGTACCGCCCATCATGACGTAGTGGAAGTGGGCAACCACGAAGTAGGTGTCATGCAGGTGGACATTCACAGACAGCGCACCGAGGAACACACCCGTCAGACCGCCGATGGCGAACAGTAGCAGGAAGCTTAACGCATACAGCATCGGCGTCTTGAGCGAGATCTGGCCCTTGTACATTGTCGTTAGCCAGTTGAAAACCTTAATCGCGGAGGGGATCGCGACCAGGAAGGTCAGGAAGCTGAAGATGGCGCCCGCAAGCACCGACTGGCCACTGACGAACATATGGTGGCCCCACACGAAGAACCCGACCAGCGCGATCGCAACGCTCGAAAACGCAATCGCCTTGTAGCCGAAGATCGTTTTCCTGGAAAACACCGGAATGATCTCCGAGATGATGGCCATTCCAGGAAGAATCATGATGTAGACGGCCGGGTGAGAGTAGAACCAGAAGAAGTGCTGGAACAGAACCGGATCACCACCCAGCTTCGCGTCAAAAATACCGATCTGGAAGGCGCGCTCCATAATCAGCAGCAGGAGCGTGATACCAAGGACGGGAGTGGCAAGAACCTGAATAATACTGGTCGCGTACATGCTCCAGCAAAACAGCGGCATCTTATACCAGCTCATCCCCGGCGCCCGAAGCTTGTGAATGGTGGCGATGAAGTTGATGCCCGTGAAGATTGACGAAAATCCGAGGATGAACGCCGCGAACGTCATCGTGCTCACGGCCCCGCTCGTCGTAGTGCTGTAGGGCGTGTAGAACGTCCAGCCGGTGTCAACCCCACCCGTGACCATCGCCGTCACTGCGAAAATTGCGCCGATGGCGTAAATCCAAAAACTCGCGAGATTCAGGCGTGGGAAGGCCACGTCTTTGGCCCCTAGCATCAGGGGAAGCACGAAGTTTCCGAGTGCGGCGGGTATGGACGGAATGATAAAAAGGAACACCATCACGGCGCCGTGCAGCGTAAACACACGGTTATAGGCCTCTGCACTCATGATGGTTTCCTTGGGAGTCAATAGCTCCAGACGAACCAGCAGCGCGAAGACTCCGCCGATGAAGAAGGACGCCAGGACCGCCCACAAATACATGATCCCGATTCGTTTGTGGTCGACGGTGAAGAGCCAGCTGGCGATTCCTTTTGTCTCATTGAGATAGTTCTTCTGCTCTTGGGTGCCTCCACCCGAAAGTTGACCTGGTGCCGCGATTACGTCAGCCATCGTTAATTCCCTTCCCCTACCGCAAACTCTTGATGTACTCGATTACCGCCAGGATCTCGCGTTCCCGCAGCAGACCCTGGAACGTCGGCATAATCGGCTCATACCCTGCCCGCACCTGAGCCTGAGGCTCAAGCACCGACTTTCGGATATAGTTCGCATCCACAACGGCCGTCGACCCGTCGGCGAACTTGTGCTGCTGCCCCCAGATGCCCTTGAAGCTCGGGCCTTGTCCTGGAGTACCGTCGATCGAATGGCACGTGTTGCACCCGCGGGTCTCGTAAATCAGTTTGCCCAGCTCGGGAAGCGGCATCTTCTTCAACTCTTCGTCACCTTCCTCAAGCCACTTCTCATAAGCTGCCTGGTCGTCGACATAGATCTTCGCCATCATGTCCGAATGGGACTTGCCGCAATACTCAGCGCAGAAGACTTGATGAACCCCGGGCTTCACCGGATCGAACCACAGCTCCGTGTAGCGGTTCGGAAGCACGTCCTGCTTTACCCGGAAGCTCGGAATAAAGAAGCTATGGATCACGTCCTCGCTGCTCATCACGAGCTTCACCGGCCTGCCCACCGGAACGTGGATCGAGTTGATGCTGCGAGTGCCGTTCGGATATTCAAACGTCCACAGCCACTTCTTGCCGGTTACTTGAATTTCGAGGGCATCCCCCGGCGCCACATTCGCCTTGATGAATCCGTGGAAGCCCCAGAAGAAAATGCCGATAAGGATCAGCAGCGGGATTACGCTCCAGACCAGTTCGAGCCCGGTGTGATGGGTGATGTACGGAGTCGGCCCGCCTCGTGAACGGGACTTCCGGTATCGCCATACGAACCAGCCCATCAGGCCGGCGATCAGGACAAAGAAGAACACGCTAAGCCACACCAGGAACAGGTAAAGCGTGTCGACCTCTCGAGCATAGCTGGAGCCCTCTGCGGGCAGCATGACGGAGCGTAGCCAGTTCATTTTGCAGTCACCAGATTCTTGTTAGCGGCCTCGTCTCCCGGCCCGGCGAGTTTCTCCTTGCGCCACAGCCGGAACAGAACGGTTCCCAGCACGAGCACAACCAAGACACCGCCAGCGCGCATGAAGTTCGTAGCAAACAGCACGTAGGACCTCGCCTCGGGATCGTAGTGGTAGCACCACAACAGCACACGCTCCACCGTGAAACCCAGCTTTCCTTCCGCGGCCTCTGTCAAGCCAAGGCGCAAGTCCATCGGGCTGAATTTAATCCCGTACAAGTACCTCGACACCCTACCATCCGGAGTCAGCAGCATGATCGCAGCCGCGTGTGCATACTGCTCCTGCCGCTCGTCGTACTTGTACCTAAAACCCACCTCGTCGGCGAGCTTCTTAACATTCCCTTCGTGATCCACCAGAAAGTGCCAGCCGGGCGCCGGCCTTTCGTAATTCGTTAAGTACACCGCCTTCTTCGACCTCGCCAGGTCGAAGGTTTCGGTCGGATCGATGCTGATGGTCACTACTTCAAACTCTTTACCCGGTGTCCACG
>Ga0065720_1020515_pt1 | contig 14078 bp, 14 predicted proteins | sample Thericmetagenome_FD_59107 | JGI IMG/M metagenome (GOLD analysis project Ga0065720, IMG submission 59107) | Thermophilic microbial communities from the Joint Bioenergy Institute, California, USA of rice/straw/compost enrichment - eDNA_2 v2... | ecosystem: Engineered > Solid waste > Grass >... | reverse complement strand
CGTGGGGCACGAAGACCTCCGAGGAGAGTTGGTGTGGTAGCAGCTCCACACTCACTCGGAGGTCTTCACCCCTTGTGGATCTCCAACAGTCGTGTCCCTGTCACCAACCTCTGTGGGTAGTACACCTAGGCCGCGGGGTGCGCCCCGCCGCGACCCAGTGCCGCGGCCAACCGCTCCAGCCATGCCACGATCTCGTCGGGGTGCGCGACGTTGCGGGGCAGGTTGACCACGGTCTCATCGACACCAAGATCTGCCAATATGGGAATGGCATCGGCCGGCGCGGCCTCCGGGGCCCGGACCACGATCTGGAAGCTCGCGCGATCCCGACCGTGCCGGGCCAGCCGGTCACTTACCTCCCGGATTGACGCCTCTGTCTTGTCCAGCGGCCCCGGCGGCGCGTACCAGCCGTCCCCGATGCGTACGGCCCGCTCCAAAGCCGGGGCCGAGGCGCCCCCAATCAGGACCGGGATGGGAGTGGACACCGGCGGCGCGATGATCAGCTCGTCGAACCGGTACCACCGGCCGTCGTGCCGCGTCGGCTCCCCGCGCCACGCCGCCCGCATGATGGCCAGCTGCTCCTCCATGCGGCCGCCCCGGTTGGCGAACGCCGCGTCGAGCGCGGCGAACTCGGCGGCCAGCCAGCCGACCCCGACTCCCAGCACCAGCCGGCCACCGGACAGCTCCTGCACCGACATCGCGGCCCGGGCGGCTAACAGCGGATGGCGCAAGGGAAGCACGAAGACTCCGACGCCGAGCCGGACCCGCTCGGTCACCGCGGCGAGGTGACCGAGCATCGTGAACGGGTCGGCGAACGGCGTATCCGGCTGGAAGCTGGGCTTTCCGGTCGCACTGTACGGGTAGGCGCTGTCGGTGGCGGTCATGGCGACGGCGTGATCGGGTATCCAGACCCCGTCGAAGCCGAGGCGCTCGGCCGCGACCGCCACCGGCCGGTACCACGGCAGGGGGTAGCCGAAGCAGCGGACGGAGACCCTCACGCCGCCGTTCCCGACCGCAGCGCGGGTATCACCGTGGTGCCGAACAGCTCGAGCTGCTTCATCGCCTCCGCGTGGGGCAGGCCCTGCCAGTGCGACTTGAACATGAAGTGCGTCATGCCGAGCTCGTCGCGCAGCAGGGCCAGCTGCTCCGCGCACTCCTCCGGCGAACCCAGGATGAACTGGGACTCGACGTCCATGGCCGACGTGTCCCCGCGCCCTGGCACATTCTCCCCGGAGAGACCCCACGACTGGTACGTCCGGTACCGCAACCGGCTGCGCTGCTCAGCGATCTCTTTCGCCTCCCGGCGCGAGCCGGCGACGATCAGCTCCCGCCGCAGGGGGAACGCGCCGTCGGTCGGCAGTCCATGCGCCTCGCGCTCGGCCAGGTACACCGCCCGCAGTTCGGCCAGTTCCTTGTGACTGGGGAAGGGGGGCGCGTACCACGCGTCACCGAGCCGAGCCGCCCGCTTGACCGCCGGCGTGGACTGCCCACCGATCCAGATCGGCGGACCGCCGGCCTGGGCCGGCAGCACCGAGGGCCGTACGTTGTCCACTTTGCAGTACGGGCTCTCGAACGTGACGGGCTCGCCTGACCACAGCTGCTTGATGAGCTGCAGCCCGGACTCGAATCGACGCACCTTACTGCGCGGGTCGACGCCGAACGCGTTGAACTCCCGGTCGGAGTAGCCCATGCCGACCCCGAACACGCAGCGTCCGTCGGTGAGCACATCGAGGGTCGCGATCTGCTCGGCGAGCTCCACGGGGTTCACCATCGACAGCAGCATGATTCCCGTGACGACGGTCATCCGAGGCGCCACCGCGTGCAGGTAGGTCAGGTAGGGAACCGGCTGGTAGTACCGCAGCTCGGTGCCGAGGAAGTGCTGCCCGGCCACCATCATGTCGAAGCCGAGCTGGTCGGCCAGCGCGACCAGTTCGCGGTGCTCCTTGAGCTGCACCTGGTACGGGGTCTCGGCGCCATAGATAGGCGTCGTCAGGATACCGAACTTCACGTCAGCCACGGCGCACTCCCACGGTGAGCTTCGTCTTGTGCCGGTCCATCGACCGCCAGCCCAGCACGTCGTCCGCGATGAGCAGCGCCTGGATGTTGGCCGACCCCTCGCCGGTCTGCCACAACTTCGCGTAGTTGAGATAGATGCTGATCGGGTACTCGTCGCTGAACGCCGCGCCGCCGAAGATCTCGGCGGTGGCCTGGGCCGCGCGGTTGCACACCTCGCCCGCGTAGTACTTCGCCCGCGAGGACTCGCGGGTGGCGATGTCGCCCCGGTCGTACCGGGCCGCCGCCGCGGTGACCAGCGCCCGGGCCGCGTCGACCTCGCAGGCCATGTCGGCCAACGGCTTCTTCACGAGCTGGAATGCGCCGATCTTCTGGCCGAACGCCTCCCGGGTGTTGGCGTAGTTCGTGGCCGCGTCCAGGCAGGCCTGGGCCAGACCAACGGACCGCGCGGCCACGGAGAGGCGGCCATAGTCCATCGCGTTCATCGCGACGACGAAGCCCTGGCCCTCCTCCCCCAGCATCGACGATGCGGGAACCCGGACGTCCTCCAGTGTGATCGCGTTGGTCGGCATCAGGCTGCCGAGGACCCGGCACGGCACCCGCGACGCGGTGAATCCGGGGGTGTCGGTCGGCACGACGAAAGCCGACACACCACGGTGGCCGGCGGACGGGTCGGTTTTGGCGTAAACAATAGCGACATCGGCGACATTGGCGTTGGTGATCCACATTTTGGACCCGTTGATCACGTAGTGGTCGCCGTCGCGCACGGCCCGGGTGCGCATCGCCCCGAGGAAGTCCGAGCCGCCGTCAGGCTCGGTCATCGCGTTGCACCCCAACAGCTCCCCGCGCAAGAGGGCAGGAACGTACTTCTGCACGAGCTCGTCGCTGCCCCAGTTGGCGATGGTGAGCGGCACGGTCGCCGCCTGCAGGTTCATCGCGGCCGACAGCGGTGGATAGACACGCGCCAGCTCCTCGGCCACGGCGGCGAGCGCGGCGAAGCCCGCCCCGGTACCCCCGTGCTCCTCGCGGAAACAGCAGCCGAAAAAGCCCAGTTCGCCCATCTGCCGGTACAACGCGCGGGGGAACTCGCCAGCGGCCTCCAGCTCACGGATGTTCGGCGTCACCTCCCGCGCGCCCCAGTCCCGCACCAGCTCACGCAATGCGGCGACGACCTCGTTGTCGACTATCGTCCCCATAGGCACCTCCTCAGTCTCTGAATATCATATGAACAGTTACACCGGTTCGCGGACGCAGTATGATACGCAACGCACCAAGCTCCATAGATCGATGGCCATGATAGGAATGACGCGATGACGATCCCGGCCCGTCCTGAGAAGGCGGCGATGCTGCTCGCCCGTCGCATCATGCGAGACGTCAGTCGCGACCGGCTGCGCCCCGGCGACCAGCTGCCTCCGGAGAAGGTCATGCTGGAGAAGTACGCCATCGGGCGCGGCACGCTGCGGGAGGCGCTGCGCCTGCTGGAGTTCCAGGGAATCATCGCCCTGCGACCGGGTCCGGGCGGTGGGCCGGTCCTGCTCGACCCGGACCCGACCCACCTGGCGAGCACCGTGCTGCTGCTCATGCAGCTCAAGCAGGCGCCGTTCCGCACCATCGTGGAGGTCCGTGGGGCGCTGGAGCCGGTGACCAGCTCGCTGGCCGCCCAGCGCATCAGCGAGGAGTCGCTCGTCGAGCTGGCCAGCGCCGTCGAGGACATGCGCGAGGCGCTGCGCGACCAGCACGCTTTCCTCGAGGCGAACAAGCGATTCCACGACATCATCGCCTGGTCGTCCGGCAACGCGCTGTTCGGCTACATGGTCAACTCGTTGCTGGGCATCCTGGACGGCTCCATCGTGGGGATGGACTACCCCAACCATCGGCGCGCGGCGATCCTGCACGCGCACGAGGAGATTCTGGAGGCGATCCAGAGCCGCAACAGCGACCTGGCCTACGACCGGATGCGCGACCACATCGACGCCTACCAGAAGTTCGCGGAACGGAAGTTCCCGGATCTGCTGGACCAAGTGATTTCCTGGGACAAGTCGATCTAGCCGGCCGCGACCGGCCGGCGCAGCATGAGTCCTTTGCGCACCACGGCCAGCACGACCTCGTCGTGCTGGTTGATCCCGCGGTGCTCGAACGTCACGATCCCGGCGTCCGGCCGCGACCGCGACGGCCGCTTGCGCAGCACCGTGGTCTCCACGCGGATGGTGTCGCCGTGGAACACCGGTCGGTGGAAGGTGACGCGGTCGAACGACAGCACCCCCAGCGACGTCCCGACCACCGTGTCCCCGGAGGAGATGCCCACGACCAGCCCGAGGGTCAGCACGCCATTGACCACGCGGCGTCCGTACTCGGTGGTCCGCGCGTACTCCTTCGAGAGGTGCAGGGGCTGCACGTTCATAGTGAGCGAGGTAAACAGAACGTTGTCCATCTCGGTCACGGTGCGCGTGATCACGTGCTTGAGCACCAGCCCGACCCGGCACTGCTCGTAGTACAGACCCATACGCCCTCCGAAGGTCCGACGCGCGGCAGAGTTACGAACCGGACAGGGCGGCAACCCGTATCCGGGGGCCGCGTCCCCGCGCCGCGTGGAGCACGAGCAGGCTGGACACGCCGGTCAGCCCGGCGACGACAAGCCAGCCCACCGTGAAGGAAGTCAGGTCGCTCACGAAGGCGAACAGCGCGGGCCCCGACGCCGCGCCGATCGCCGTACCGATCTGGAACCGGCCGCTGGCCCGTCCTGTGTCGCGCGGGTGGTAGGTCATCACCCCGAGCAGTAGCAGGGCCGGCCAACCCCACGCGCCGCAGAAGGCCAGGAGTGTCCCGGCAACCGTCGCCGCGGTGGAGCCAGAGGCGATGGCGACCAGGCCGACCGCGCCCAGGCCGATCATGAGCCCACCCGGGATGAGTCCGTCCGAGCCGCGCCGGTCGGTCAGCCAACCCGCGCCGAGCCGGACCAGGACCGATGCCAGGCTCGACACCGCGATGATCAGCCCGGCCGTCGCCACCTCGACGCCACTGCGGACCAGGGTCTGCACGGAGAACGTCGTCAATACGCCGATGGACAGCGTGCCCAGGCCGGCTGCGATGGTGATGCGGATGATCGACAGCGACGGCGGGTCGGCGGCGTCACTGACGCTCCCTGCCCGGGTTGAACTCCCGTCCTGGGGTACTGTCCTGGTTGGACTCTCATCCCGGCGCTCCACCCGAACGGCCGGGCGGCGCGACCACCCGATGGCGCTGATGGCCGTGGCGGCCAACGGCACCAGCGCGACCATCACGAACGCCCACCGCCAGCCGATGGTCAGCGCCACCACGGGCACAGCGAGGCCGGCGACCAGTCCGGCGACCGGCCCGGCCGACTGCTTGACCCCCAGCGCCACGCCGTGCAGCCGGGGTGGTATCTCCCTGGCCAGCACGACGTTGCTCGTGGGCGCGACGATTCCGTAGGCCACGCCCCCCAAGGCCAGGCTGGCCATCAGAACCGCCATCGACGGGCTGGCGGCGATGCCCAGCTGCCCGACGAAGCAGAGCGCCAGGCCGATCACCGCCGCCCGTCGCCATCCGGCCCGGTCCGCGTAGCCGGCCCCGACTGCGGCCCCGATCGCGGTACAGGCCCAGAAGCCCGTGACGCACAGGGCGAGCTCCTGGTTCGTCACGCCGATGTCGGCCTGGGCCTGCACCGACAGGACACCCAGCAGGACGGGCGTGATGACGACGGCACCGAGCATCAGCACCGACGCCCACCACGCCCGCCGGACCGCTGATGGGTCGGCCCCGCGGCTAGGCGACACCGAGCCGGTCCTTCTTCCAGCCCAGCAGCCGCTTCTCGAGGAAGGCGACCACCGCGCCGAGGATCAGGGCCAGCACCATGAGCACGAGGATGCCCGCGAACACTCCGGCCGTATGGAACTGGCCGGAGGCCCGGATGATGAGGTACCCCATGCCGCTGTTGGACGCGGTCATCTCACCGGTGACGGCGGCGACCAACGCGTACGGCACCGAGACCCGCAGGCCCGCGATGATCCAGGTCATCGCGGACGGGATGGTGACCTTCGTGTGGATGTGCCACCGGCTGGCCTTCATCACCCGCAGCACGTCGACCAGGCCCTGGTCCACGTCCCGCACCCCGCTGTGGGTGTTGTAGAAGACCAGGAAGAAGACGACCGTGATGACCAGGGCCAGCTTGGCTCCCATGCCGAGCCCGAACCACAGCAGGAACAGCGGAATCAGCGCCAGCCGGGGGATCGCGTACAGGGCCGCGACGATCGGGCTGAAGATGGCGCTCATCACCGGGCTTACGCCCAGGAGGAACCCGACGATCATGCCCAACGCCGCACCGATCAGGAAGCCGATGATCGTTTCCTGGAGGGTGACGAGGATGTTGGACACCAGCACGCCGTTCTCGATCCACACGCGCAGCGCCTCGTACATCGCCGACGGCTTGCTGATGTAGAACTCGTCGATGAGAGTCATCGGCTCCCGGGGGTCGCCCGAGAACACCTCCCACGCGGCGAGCAGCCCGGCGATGAGGAGGACCCGGCCGCCGAGGATCCCGAGGCGCCGCCGCCGGCCGCTGGGCAGCTGGGCCAACAGCTCCAGATCCTCGGCCGACTCACGCCGAGCGACGGTTGTCGTGGCAGTCATGGCTCTCCCTTCGACCGCCCGATCTCACGCTTTGCCTTCGATGAGGGTCCACAGGCGTTCCCAGACCTCGGTGAAGTCCGGGTTGCGCCGGATGTCGGTCAGGCGCCGCGGACGCTCGAACGTCACCTGTTCGATGTGGATGATCCGGCCGGGGTTGGTGGCAAAGACCACGATCTCGTCGGCCAGCAGGATCGCCTCGTCGAGGTCGTGCGTCACGAACAGGACGGTCTTGCGATCCCGCTCCCACAGCCGGAGCAGCTCGGTCTGCAGGCTGTTCTTCAGCATCGCATCGAGAGCACCAAATGGCTCGTCGAGCAGCAGGGTGTCCGGCGAGTAGATCAGCGTGCGGGCGAGGGTGGCCCGCTTGCGCATCCCACCAGACAGCTGCGACGGGTAGTGCTTCTCGAAGCCGGTCAGGCCGACGAGTTCGAGGGTCTCCGCGACCCGACGGCGGCGCTCATGCCGCGGGACCTTCTGGATCTCCAGCGCGATCCCGACGTTGTCCTCCAGGGTCCGCCACGGCAGCAGGTTGTCCTGCTGCGTGATGTACCCGACTCGGGTGTTCACGCCACGCAGGGGAACGCCGTCGTAGTAGACGGTTCCCGCCGTGGGCGGGAAGAGCCCCGCCGCCATGTTGAGCAGCGTGCTCTTGCCCGACCCACTGGGGCCGATCAGGCAGACAAACCGACCGGCTTCAATCGTTAGATTGATATCACGGACCGCGACGAACGGTGCGCGATCCCCGTGAGCGGTGAAGGCCTTGCTCACGCCCTCGAACCGCAGGCCGCCCCGCGTCACCGGTTGCACCTCCTTCGAGAGCGGACCGGCATGCGCCGCTCGGCTTCCTGCCATCGACACCGCCATCGTTACTCCGCAAGAACCTCGGCGAGCACGCTCGTGTCGTACAGCTGCTCGGCCGTGACCTCCAAGGTGTTGTCGCTGTTGGAGTTGACCGTCTCGAGCAGAGTGCGCAGGCCATCCGCCGATGGCTCCAGACCCTGCAGCGCGGTCGGCAGCGACAGCTCGAAGGCCAGGTCGAAGACGTCCAGGTCCAGCTGCGGGAAGTACTTCTCCTTGATGCGGGCCTTGGCGGCTTCCGGATCCGTCTCGAGGTCCGCCGCGGCCTTCACCAGCGCCCGGAGGAACCGCTTGACCACCTCACGGTTGTTCTCGAGGAAGGTCTTCGAGGTAACCACGTCGATCCACGGGAGCTGGGCCATCTCGGGAATGTCGCTCAGGGACACCCAGACGCTTGCGTACCCCTCAGCGACCGGCTGCACGCTGGTCGGCGCGGAGAACGCGAACCCGTCGACCTGTCCCTCCCGCATCGCCGTCACCAGCGCCGCCGGCTCGGTGATCGGGCGGATCGTCACGTCCTGGTCCGGGTCGAGGCCGTAGAGCTTCATGGCCTGGCGGACGGCGACGTCGGTCGTGGAACCGGGCTGCGGCAGCGCGATGCTCAGGCCGCGCAGCGCGGTGATCCGGTCCCGGATCGGTGCGTCCGGAGTGATACCCAGCCGCTCGATCACGTCGTTGCGCAGGGTGATCTGGGTCGTGGGGCCCTTAGTGATGACGGCGACGGTGACCATGTCCCGCCGGGCGGCCACGCCCGGGACCACGCCTGTAGATCCAACAATCGCGATGTCTGCGTCGGTGGTCACCGACTGCGCGGCCTGGGCCGCGTTCGGGATGGGGGCGTTGTAGGTGACGTCGAGCTTCTCCGCGGTGAAGTAGTCACCCGCGAAGGCGTTCAGCTGGGTGAGGACCGCGAAGGACTCGGTGGCCGGCTGAAATGTGACGCTCAGCACCGCGTCCGGGTCCGTGCTCTGCGGGGTTGCTTCACGCGAGGAAGAGGTACAGGCCGCCGATGCGGCGACCAGCGCCACGGCGCCAGCGGCGCTGGCCAAGATGCTCAGCCGCCCGCGAAGGCCACGGGCGGCGGTTGTAGCGACCACGAACGACTCCTTTCCGTGTCGAACGGGGGTCGAGGATGTTGCAGTGACGCTAACCATGCGTAACATATGTGTCAATAGCGGAAACGGACATCGATTGTCGACAACGTCCCTCCGGCCCATCCACGCCCAGGCGCCACGGATATGCCTTCCAGGCCATGGCATTTACGGTCAGTACCCGGGTCACCACGAGTCCCGACAAACCAAGGCTTGACAAGGCAGCACTGCTTCCATCCTAATGATGACTAGCAATTGTGGCGGCAGGGAGGAGCACGCGGTGCCACGTCCGGTGATCATCGATGCGGTCAGGACACCCGTCGGACGGGGCAAACCTACCGGCGCACTGCACGGAGTGCACCCGGTTGAGCTGTTGGCTCAGACACTCACCGCGCTGGTCCGCCGCAACGGGCTCGATCCCGGCATCGTCGACGACGTGATCATCGGCTGCGTGAGCCAGGCGGGCGAGCAGTCCTCTACCCCCGGGCGGCAGGCGTGGCTCGCGGCCGGTTTCCCGGCCCATGTGCCGTCCGTGACGATCGAGCGCAAGTGTGGCTCGAGTCAACAGGCCGTCCAGTTTGCCGCGCAGGGCATCGCGGCCGGCGACGTCGACATCGTCATCGCCGGTGGGGTGGAGTCCATGAGCCGGGTACCCATGGGTTCGGCGCGCATGGGCCAGGACCCGTTCGGTCCCCGGGTCACCGACCGCTTCCCGAACCTGGTGCCCCAGGGCGTCTCGGCCGAGCTCGTGGCGCAGCGTTACCAGCTCGGTCGCACAGAGCTCGACGAGTATGCGGCCCGGTCCCACGCCTTGGCGCACCAGACCGCGCAATCCGGCGGGTTCGCCAACGAGATCCTGACCGTCGAGACTCCATTCGGCGCCGTGGCGGCCGACGAGACCATCCGGCCCTCGACCACGGTGGAAGGGCTCGCGCAGCTCAAGCCCGCCTTCGACACCCCGCAGTACCGGGAGCGGTTCCCGGACCTGGGCTGGCACATCACCGCCGGCAACTCGTCACAGATCTCCGACGGCGCCGCGGCCCTGCTGCTCATGAGCGAGGAGGCCGCCACCCGGTTGGGGCTGCGGCCCCGGGCGCGGATCGTCGCCTCGGCCGTCGTCGGCGATGACCCGGAACTCATGCTCCTGGGCCCGATCCCCGCCACCGCTAAGGTGCTACGCCGCAGCGGCCTGTCCCTCGACGAGATCAGCGCGTTCGAGGTCAACGAGGCCTTCGCCTCGGTACCCCTGGCCTGGCTGCGGGAGTACCCGGTGCCGCCGGAACGGCTCAACCCCCGCGGGGGCGCGATTGCGTTGGGACACCCACTCGGTGCGTCGGGCGCCCGGCTCATGACGACGTTGCTGAACCACCTGGAGCAAACCGGAGGCCGGTACGGCCTGCAGACGATGTGCGAGGCGGGCGGAATGGCCAACGCCACGATCATCGAGATAGTGAAGTAGAAGATGGATATTTGCGATAATGCTGCCCTCGTCACCGGCGGTGCCTCCGGGCTCGGGCTGGCGACCGTCCGGCGGTTGAGAGACCGCGGGGCGCGCGTCGTGGTGCTGGACCTGCCGCACTCTCGCGGAGCCGAGGTCGCCGCCGAGACCGGCGCCGTGTTCAGCCCCGGTGACGTGACCGTGGCCGAGGACGTCGAGGCCGCGCTGGACCGGGCCGCCGAGCTGGGGCCGGTGCGGATACTGGTGCACTGCGCGGGCCGCGGGGCCACCGTGCGGGTGGTCGATCGCGACGGCACCCCGGGCTCGCTGGAGACGTACGAGAGCATCGTCCGGCTGAACCTCGTCGGCACGTTCAACGTGCTGCGGCTGGCCGCAGCCCGAATGGTCCAGACCGAACCGGTCGACGGCGAGCGAGGGGTCTGCATCCTGACCGCCTCGGTGGCGGCCTGGGAGGGCCAGATCGGCCAGACACCCTATGCCTCCGCGAAGGCAGGGGTGGTCGGCATGACCCTGGTGGCCGCCCGGGACCTCGCGTCCCGCCTCGTGCGCGTCTGCAGCATCGCGCCGGGAATCTTCGATACGCCGATCCTGGACCGGTTGGGTCCCGAGACCAAGCAACGCCTCGCCGCGACGATCCCGCATCCGTCGCGGCTGGGCCTACCCGAGGAGTACGCCGCCCTGGCCATGCACATCATCGAGAACCCGATGCTCAACGGCGAAACGATCCGCATCGATGGGGCCCTGAGGATGGCGGCCCGATGACGACGACGGCAGCTCCCTGCGTGCTCGTGAACCGCTCCAACGGTGTCCTCATCATCACGCTCAACCGCCCGAACGTCCGCAACGCCGTGGACCAGGCCATGGCCGAGGCCGTGGCGGCCGCCCTGGACGAGCTGGACAGCAGCCCCGAGCTGCGCGCCGGCATCATCACCGGGGCTGGCCCGAGCTTCTGCGCCGGCATGGATCTCAACGCGTTCCTGCGCGGGGAACGCCCGGTGGCCAAGGACCGCGGCTTTGCGGGCATCGTCGAGCAACCCCCGAAAAAGCCGATGATCGCCGCGGTCGAGGGTCACGCGGTCGGGGGTGGATTTGAGCTCGTGCTGGCCTGTGACCTCATCGTGGCCGCCGAGAACGCCGTCTTCGGGCTGCCCGAGGTCAAGCGCGGCCTCGTCGCGGCCGGCGGGGCGTTGCTCCGACTGGCCGAGCGCGTGCCCTACCACCTGGCCATGGAGTGGGCCCTGACCGGTGGCTTCGTCGGGGCCGAGCAGGCCCACGCGGTGCGGTTGGTCAACCGGCTGACCCCGGTCGGGCAGGCGCTGCCAACGGCGTTGGAGCTCGCCAACGAGATCGCCGCGAACGCGCCGCTGGCGGTCCAGGCCACCAAGGAGATCATCGTCAGCTCGCGCGACTGGCCGGCCGCCGAAGCCTTCGACCGGCAACGCCCCATCGCGGAGGCCGTACGAGCCTCCCACGACGCCGCCGAGGGTGCCCGCGCCTTCCGCGAACGACGCGCTCCCCGATGGGAAGGCCGCTGACCCTCGTCCGCCCACATCAACAGGAGGAGACCACCCATGACCGACAAGCGCCGACCCGGTGTCATGATCGCGATGTTCGACATCCCCGAGTCGCTCGAAGAGGAATTCCACCGGTGGTACAACGAGGAGCACATCCCTGAGAAGGTCGGGCGGGTGCCCGGCTTCCTCAGCGCCCGGCGCTACCGGTCCCTGGACGGCCGGCCCAACTGGCTGTGCATCTACGAACTGGAGGACGTCTCGGTTGTCGAGGATCCCACCTACCAGGCCAACTACCGCAGCGGCACGGTCACCACCGAGAAGATGAAGGCCAAGGCCCGCACCTTCTACCGCAACGTCTACATCCAGATCCACGAGGACACGCGAGGCATCCCGCTGCCCTCGCAGTCGGACTGACCCGGAGTCGCCATGACATCCCTGGAACAACGGATCCGCCGCCTCGAAGACCTGGAAGAGATCCGCTCCCTCGCCATCCGCTACGGGTTCGCCGTCGACGACCGCGACCTGGACCGCATCCGCGAACTGTTCAGCGATGACGCTGAGCTGCGCACCATGAGCGGCCCGAGCAAAGGCAAGGGAATCGACGCCGTCGTGGAGTACTTTCGCAGCACCCACGCCGTGCTCGGTCCCACGAACCATTTCACCCACGGACACGTCGTGGAGTTCGATGAGAACGACCCCGACCGCGCGACCGGTATTGTCGCCGCCCACGCCGAGGTCGTCCGCAACGGCGTGCCCATGATCACGGCGATGCGGTACTACGACACGTACGTCCGAACACCCGCCGGGTGGCGGTTCCGCGAACGGGTCCAGTCCTATATGTACTTCGTCGACGTGCGGGAGTACGCGGAGGCCCTGGGGCACGAGTTACGGATGCGCCGAGCCCCCGACGACTGGAAGCCCGCCGACTGGCCGGTGATCACGCCGACGCGATCGTGACCCGTCGGCAACAACGTCTCTGATCATCGTCCCCGCGCCGTCCCGTCGCGTACGCACGCGATCAGCGCGGGCCGCTCGTTTGCTGCCGCACATACACCCCGCGCGCGAGCGCGAGATCGGGCTGCGCCTAACCGGTTATTGCATCAATTTATAGGCATTGATCACTGGTTGCGTCAGAGGCCCAGTGCGTCATACCCTTGTGCGGCAACCATTTCACCCGTCCCCACAAGCCTCTTGCCCGGCCCCTCGATCACGGCTACCATCACCGAACAATACTAATTGTGCTCATAGTTAGCAGGGAGGAAACCCGACCGGCGGTGCCTGCTGCTCACCCGTCATAAGCGGAAACATCAAACGCCCAACTGCGGACCACAAGCTTCCTGGCCGGACCCGGCCGCGACGTGCGCCTCCGGCCACTAGGTCGTCCCGTGCCGACCCGTAGCGCGCTTCGGGGCTTTGGCAGGTATCGAAGGAGAACAATGAAACGTCGTATAGCCTCCGCCATCGGCGCCGCCGCGCTGGCGGCGAGCCTGGTCGCCTGTGGCGGATCGAACGAGGGGAAGACCGACTCGTCGGGGGTGCCCAACAACCCGGATGAGGGCGTGACCGCCGACTCTATCATCATCGGCTGGACGGGGGGTATAACCGGCTCGAATGCTTCGATTTCTGGCCCCCACCTGGCTGGTCTGCAAGCCTTCGCCGCCTACCAGAATGAGGTCAAGGGCGGCGTGCTGGGCCGGAAGCTCGTCATCAACAGTAAGGATGACGAGTTCAACGCCGAGCGGGGCGTGACCAACTACGCTCAGCTGACCGGCGAGGGCATCCTCACGCTGGCGAACATCTCCGGCTCGCACATCAGCTCGGCCCTCCTGCCGCTGATGGAGGCCGATGACGTCGCTCTTATCTGCCCACTGCAGACAGTGGACGTCCAGTTGGCCAGCTCGCACGCCTTCAACTGCGTCGCCCACTACGCTGACATGGCCGACGTGATGATCGCGCGCCTGGGCCAACGGATCGGTTCGGTCGCCGACGTCAAGGCCGTCGCCATGGTGCTCGAGGTGCCCTCCGGGGAAGAGTTCGCCACCTACGCCCGGCAGAAGCTCGAGGCCCAGGGAGGCGAGCTGACGGACGTGCTCACCATCAACGCGAGCAGCCCCGATTACGTGACCGCCGTGGGCGCACTCAAGCGCGCGATCGCCGAGAAGGGCGTGAACGCCGTTCTCCTGCACGGGGCGACGTCCAACGGCGTCGCGCTCGCCACCGAGTTCGCCAGCCAGAACGTGACGATCCCGGTTGCCGGCATCACCGGCATGGCCGCGCCGGCCGTGTACGAGGAGGGCGCGGCGAGTGCGGCCGAGCAGTTCGAGTCCGTGCACTCGTTCCTTCCGTACACAGCGGACTGCGCCATGTGCAAGACGATCCGGGACTTCATCGCCGGGACCGAGTGGGAGAAGCAAGCGAAGGCCATCAACTTCACCAACGGATGGCTCAACGGCATGATCATCGTGCAGGCGATCGAGCGGGCGGCGCAGACCGGAGTGC
>Ga0065720_1003645_pt1 | contig 14081 bp, 11 predicted proteins | sample Thericmetagenome_FD_59107 | JGI IMG/M metagenome (GOLD analysis project Ga0065720, IMG submission 59107) | Thermophilic microbial communities from the Joint Bioenergy Institute, California, USA of rice/straw/compost enrichment - eDNA_2 v2... | ecosystem: Engineered > Solid waste > Grass >... | reverse complement strand
CGATCTTGCCCGCGAGCGGCTCGCGCAGCGCCTCCAGCGTCGCCTTGTGGCCCTCCCAGGGCACGGCGACCACGACGACGTCCGCCTCGGCGGCGACCGCGGCGTTCTCCGCCCCGCGCACGGGAACGTCCAGGCTGCGCGCCGCCTCCTCGGCGCGTTCCGCGCTGCGGGACCCGATCAGGACCGTGTGCCCGGCGAGGGCGAACCGGCGGGCCAGCCCTTTGCCCTGGTCGCCCGTGCCGCCGAGGATCCCGATCGACAGCGCGCTCACATCAGGCAGCTCAGTGCTCATGCAGTAGATCCTGCCAGGCGGCGCGGAAAGCTGGAGTGCCGGGTGGCGTGCAAGCCCCCGTTCCCCTGATCCACGGCCGCCCGCTGAGGCACGATATGGCCATGGATGCGGCGTCGGTGACGTTCCTGCGTGAAGTGCTCTCGACGACCTGGGTGGAGGGCACGCTGCGGCTCGGGCGCGCGCTGCGATCCACCCGGTCCCCCGGCGGCCTGCTCGTGGTCGGCACGCCCGGCGAGGACCCGTGGCACCTCGCGGCGCACCTCGACGACGAGGCGCGGCTGTCCGGGCTGCCCCAGCTCAAGCCCACGCTCGTGCGGTGGTCGCCGCCGCCCGGCGCGCCGCCCCACCTGTCGGTCGGCCTGGAGCGCATCGAGGCGGCCCGGCGCGGCGAGACCCTGTTCGTCGTCGCCGAGGAGCAGGCCCCGGCCCCGCTGCTGGAGCGGGTCGACGACGCCCGCCGTACCGGGGCGACGATCCTCGCGCTCGACGGCGGCGACCGCGAGCTGCAGGGGCTCGCGCACGACGCGCTCACCGTGACGCCGGCCGCCCCGCTCAGCTTCGACGCGGCCCAGCACCTGGTGAGCGTCGCCGCGGGCGAGCTCCCGCGCCGCCGCCGCGGCCTGCGGGAACGCCTCGCCCGGCTCGCCGACCTGGTGACCGGCCCGCGGGTGCCCGACTGACGGCGGCGCCGCCCACGCGCCGCCACGTGCCCCCGCCTGCCCCGCCCGCCGGTCCGGCGGTCCGGGTGGTCCTGCGGTCCCGCGCGGCTCGCCGGGCCCCGGCGGCGGGCCGTACCGGGCGGAAGCGCCGTCAGTCGTCGTCCGGCTCGTCGTCGTCCCACTTCCGGTCGGCCGCCCGCCAGGCCTCGTTGCGCTCGCCCGCCACCTGCAGGGCGGCCGCCGCCGCGTCCCGCGTCGGGTAGGGGCCCATGCGGTGTTTGTTCGGGCACCCCGCGTCCGGCTCCACCCGCATGTGCTTGAGGCAGTACCACCACCGCTCGCCCAGTCCGACGTCGCCGCCTCGGCCCGGGTCCTGGTTCGCGTCCGTCACGCTGTCCTCCTCGCCGGTCGCCGCACCGCGCCCTCGCTGCGATCCTGCCCCGTCGCGACCGTTACTAGACTTGCCGGCATGACGTCGACACTCCGGCCGGGGAGGATCTCCCCTCAGCGCAAGGTCCCCGCCCACATCGAGCGTCCAGAGTACGTCGGCAAGAAGGAGCCGCGCCGGGGCACCACCGACGTGCAGACACCCGAGATCATCGAACGGATGCGGATCGCGGGCAGGATCGCCGCGCAGGCGCTGCAGGAGGTCGGCAAGCACGTCAAGCCGGGGGTCACCACCGACGAGCTCGACCGCATCGGGCACGAGTTCCTGTGCGACCACGGCGCCTACCCCTCCACGCTCGGCTACCGGGGCTTCCCCAAGTCGCTGTGCACCTCGATCAACGAGGTGATCTGCCACGGGATCCCGGACGACACCGTGCTGCGGGAGGGCGACATCGTCAACGTCGACATCACCGCCTACATCCACGGCGTGCACGGCGACACCGACGCGACGTTCCTCGTCGGCGAGGTGGACGAGGAGTCCCGGCTGCTCGTGGAGCGCACGCACGAGGCGATGATGCGGGCGATCCGCGCGGTCGCCCCCGGCCGCCAGCTCAACGTGATCGGCCGGGTGATCGAGGCGTACGCGAAGCGGTTCGGGTACGGCGTGGTGCGGGACTTCACCGGCCACGGCATCGGCGAGACGTTCCACTCCGGCCTGATCGTGCCGCACTACGACGACCCGTCGCTGACGCGGACCCTTGTGCCGGGCATGACGTTCACGATCGAGCCGATGCTCACGCTCGGCACGATCGACTACGAGATCTGGCCGGACGGGTGGACCGCGGTGACCAAGGACCGCAAGCGCACCGCACAGTTCGAGCACACCGTCCTGGTGACCGAGACCGGCTACGAGATCCTCACCCTNCCCTGATCACGCCCTGATCACGCCCTGATCACGCCCTGATCAGGACTTGACCAGGCCCCTGATCGGACACTGAGCCGCCCGCGGCGCCTCAGCGGGCGAGGGCCTCGGCCGGGACGAAGCCGCTCACCGTGGTGCCGGCGCCGGGCACCGGGTTCACGGTGAGCCGGCCGCCGATCTCGGCGAAGTACGCCGCCATCGCGACGAGGCCGCGCCCGGTCGTCCCCGGGAGGAAGCCGCGGCCGGCGTCGCTCACGGTGAGCCGGAGCCCGCTGCGGCCGACGGTGAGGGCGATGGACACCACGCGGGCCCCGCTGTGCCGGGCCACGTTGTCGAGGGCCTCGCGCACGGTCGCGAAGACGTTGTTCGCCACCGCCGGCGGCACCTCGCGCTTGGGCAGGGCCCACACCTCGACGGCGATACCGGTGCGCTCGGACCACTCCGCGATGTGGTCCTCGAGCAGCCGCGCGAGCCCCCGCCCTCCGCGCATGCGCAGTTCCTCTTGCAAGTGTTCCCCCAACCCTCCTGAGCGCAGCTCGGCGGCGACAAGATCGCCTCCACCCCGGCCGAGCGCGTCAGATCCTCGACGTTATCGGCTCACGCTCAACGAGTGATTGAGAACCGTTAGGCGCCCTTCAGCCGAGGCACGCGGCCGTGCCGTCGTACGACACTCTCCAGGAAACGCTACCCGAAGGTAGGTCGCAGCACTCCGGCAAGTTAGGGCTAGGTGACCGTGGGGGGTATTCAATCAGGTCCGCCGGGCGTGCAGGCCGCCCGCGCGGCACGCGATCACGCGGCGGGCCGGGTCACTCCGCGCCCTGCGCCTTGTTGAGCCGGCGCAGGTACTCGTTGTACGCGTCGAGCTCGGCGTCCCCGGTCCCGCCGACGCGGGCGGCGCGGGCGTCGGCGCGGCGCTCGGCCGCGCGCGCCCTGCGCTCGTCGCTCTGGTACCACTGGACGGCGAGCGCGATCACCACGATCAGCGTGGGGATCTCCCCGAACGCCCAGGCGATCGCCCCGCCGCTCGACTGGTCCGCGAGCGACGACGCTCCCCAGGTACGGCCGAGCTGGTCGTACCACTCGGCGGCGAGCACCTCGGTCATGCTCATCACGGCCACGCCGAAGAACGCGTGGAACGGCATCGTGACGAAGAGCAGCAGCAGCCGCCAGACGTGCCCCAGCCCGTGCGGGGCCGGATCCACGCCGATGATCACCCAGAAGAACAGCGTGCCGGACGCGAGGAAGTGCACCGTCATCGCGATGTGGCCGAGATGCTCCTGCATCATCGCGCCGAACAGCGGGGTGAAGTAGAGCGCGTAGGTCGACCCGACGAAGACGATCGTCGCGTAGGCGGGGTGGGCGACCACGCGCATCACCCGGCTGTGCAGGATCACGGTGAGCCACTCGCGCGGGCCGCGGTCGCCCCGGCGGGCGGCGGGCTTGAGCGCGCGCAGCGCGAGCGTGACCGGCGCGCCGAGCACGAGGAAGATCGGCACGAGCATGGTCAGCACCATGTGCTCGGCCATGTGCACGCTGAACAGCACCGGCGAGTAGCGGGCGACGCCGCTCTGCGTGGCGAGCACGAGGATCGCCACGCCGGTGAACCAGGACACGGTACGGCCCAGCGGCCACCGGTCGCCGCGCCGCCGCAGCCGGACCACGCCCGCGCCGTACAGGCCGCCGAGGGCCGCGGCGACCACGGCGAAGAACAGGTTGAACCACCACAGCGTCGCCAGGTTCGCCACCGAGATCGGCGGCGGCAGCGGGTAGCCGAGCAGCTCGAAGGCCCGGTCGACGGGGACGTCCACGGGCGGCGGCGCGGTGCGCGCCAGCGCCACGGCGAGGCCGATCGTGCCCGCCATGAGCAGCACCTCGCCGGTGGCGAGGCTCAGGAAGGCGTGCGGCCGCCCGGCGGCGAGGGCGGGCAGGGTGCGGCGGCGGTGCCACCAGCCGATCATGCCGAGCCCGGCGAACGTGAGCGCCTTCACCACGATCAGCACGCCGTACGACGAGGTGAACAGGTCGGCCACGGAGGAGAGCCGGGCGACGGCGCTGAACACGCCGGAGAGGCCGACGCCGAGGAAGCACCAGAACGCCATCCGGGAGAACCGCCGCGCCGCCTCCGGCAGGTGCCGCTCGCCGCGCAGGGCGTGCAGGCACAGCACGACGAGCCCGCCGACCCACAGCGCGATCGCGAGCACGTGGAAGGCGACCGAGGTGACCGCGAGGCCGTGGTTGGGGGCGCTGGCGGAGTGGCCGGTGAGCGCGGGCGGCAGCACCGTGATCAGCGCCAGCACGAGCAGCCCGGCCGCGGCGCCCGCGGTGATCGCGCCGCGCGCGAAGAGCGCGATCGCGATCGCGAACAGCACCACGAGCACGAGCGCCACGCCCTGCTCGGTCTGGCCGGCGTAGCTGGTGAGCTCGCTGCCCGCGAGCAGGTCGGCGACGGGCAGGCCGAGCGTGTCGGACGCGCCGAACACGAGCGTGGCCGCGGCCGCGCCGGACCAGACGAGCGCCGACCAGGCGGCGGCCTTCACGTAGCCGAGCGCGGCCGGGCCGAGCACCCCCTTGTCGCTGGGCAGGAACGCGGTCGCGGCGAGCAGCAGGCCCACGGTGAGCGCGCCGGAGGCGTCCATCGCGAGCTTGCACACCGGCAGCATCCACCGGGTGAGCATGCCCTGGTCGGGCAGGCCGGGGATGATCCGCGGGTTCGCCGCTCCCCCGGCGATCATCGCCACCACCAGCGCGCCCGCGGCGACGCACGCCGCCGCGATGATGAGCCGCGCGGTACGGCCCCGCTCCGCGGCCGCGCCGGTCCGCTCGCCCTGCCCGCTCGCCGTCTTCATGTCCTCGTCGTCACCGTTCCCCCGGCCTCAGCGCCTCCCGGCCGGGCCGCTCACTGCTCCTCGGCGGTCTTGCCCGCCGTGCCGTCTCCGCCGGCCTGCCCCCCGGTCCTCTTCGGGCGCAGGCTGATGGCGAGGCCGATGCCGACCCCGGCGAGGCCGAACACGACCATCCACATCCAGGCGGGCACGCCGCCGGAGCCCTGCTCGGCCGAGGCGGGCGCCGCGTCCTGGCCGGCGCCGCCGGAGGGCTCGGACGGCTCCGCCGAGGCGGCGGGCGCGGCGGCGGACTCGCTCGCGGCCGGGGTCTGGGCGGCGGTCGCCTCCGGCGAGGCGGTGGCGTCGCCGTCCGCGGCCGGGGTCTCCTCCGGCTCGGGTGCGACGATCGTGAACGGGATCTCCCCCTCGACCGGGTGGCCGTCGGGCGAGACCACGCGGTAGGCGATCGTGTACTTGCCCGCGGGCAGGTCGTCGGCGACGTCCTGGGTGACGATGCGCTCGTCCACCTCCGGTTTGCCGCTGTGGAAGGTCTTCCCGCCCGGGCCGCGGAGGATCACCGTGGGCAGCCGGACCGGCTGGGTGAACTCGAGCTCCACCCGCTCCAGGCTCTCGACCTTGGCGTCCTTCTTCGGGTCGCTCCGCTTGAGCGTGGTGTGCGCGAACGCGGGGGTGGCGAGCGCGGTGCCGAGCAGCAGGGCCGCCACCGCGGCCAGCACGCCGGTGAGCATGGCCGCGTAGGAAGAGGTCTTCATAACGTCAACAGGCTACCCAGCGACCCGGCCGGTCCCCACCGCAACCGCCCGAGGGGAGGGCGGAGGCGACGCGGGCGGCGGGGTGGCTCGCCCGCCGGGCCCGGCCGTTCTGCTCTTGTGCCCGGCTCGTTCGTGCACGGCCCGGGCACGGCGCGGGAAAGGTCCACGCACCCGGCCCCATGTACACGGCACGGCCACGGCCCGGGTGCCCGGGACCGTGGCCGTGCGAGAGGTCGGTGCGAGCCTGGGCTACAGGCCGGCGCCGGCGAGGGCGCGCCGGTAGGCCGTGGCGCTCGCCTCCGCATCGTCGAGGTGCTCCAGGGCGGCGGCGGCCGTCACCCAGCCCTGTGTGACGGAGCGGGTGACCGGGGCCTTGTCGAGCCACTCGGCGGCGGCGGCGAGCTCGGCGGCGGCGGCGTCCTCCCGGCCCAGGCGCATGTAGGCGTGGCCGAGCACGAGCCGGGCCTCGGCGCGGACCCCGCGCGCGCTCTCCGGGAGGTTCTCCAGGGCGGCCGTGGCGCACTCGGCGGCCTTCGCGTGGTTGCCGAGCGCGAGCTCCGCCTTCGCGAGGTAGACGTTGCACAGCGCCCGGTCGGTGAGGCTCGCCGAGGACTCGGCGAGCTCGCGCTTCGCCCGCAGCAGCATCTCCCGGCAGGTTTCGGCCTCCTCGGGGCGGACCCGCAGCAGCAGGTAGGCGTAGGCGCTGCGGACGCGGGCCAGGTTGCGCGCGTCGCCGGTCTCGGAGTGGATGGCGAGGGCGCGCTCGGCGAGCGCGAGGGCCTCGTCGCCGCGCCGGGTCTGCTCGGCGACGATCGCCGCGTTCCAGCAGGCCGCGACGGTGGCGCGCGGCGTGCCGAGCTGCTCGGCCGCGGCGATCAGCTCCCCGGCGAACTGCCGGGCCCGCAGCAGGTCGCCCCGCTCGATGTAGGCGAGCAGCAGCGTCGCGCCGAGCTCGACCAGCTCGTCGGTCCAGGTCGTGCGGTCCTGGCGGCCGAGCGCCTGCTCGCCGACGCGCACCGCCGCGCTCAGGTCGCCCTGCTCGCGGTAGCAGCGGCACAGCGCCAGGGCGATCGCGAGCCGGCGCTCCTCGGTGAGCTCCTCGTCATCGGACGCGAGCAGCCGCTCGTGCACCTCGATCGCCTCCGCCAGGTCGCCGCAGGCCTCCACGGCGAGGGCGTAGCCGTACTCGGTGTCGAGGCGGAGCTGGTCGAGCCCGGCGAGGCTGGGGTCCGCGCGCAGCTCGGCGAACCGGGTACGGGCCTCCTCGACCTCGCCGTTCTCCAGCGCCATCCGGGCGAACCGGAGCCCGAGCTCAAGCTCCTCCAGCTGCTCGGCGGTCACCCCGTTGAGCAGATAGGTGAGCGAGCACTCGAGCTTCGCGGCGAGCAGTTCCAGCACGGCCGGAGTCGGAGTACGCTTTCCACTCTCGATCAGAGATACGTAGCTGTCGGACAGTTCCGGATGCGCGAGTTGGGCCTGCGACAGACCGCGCTGACGGCGAACCGTCTTGATTCGCTGACCCACGAGATCTTGACTGCTCACCGGCACCCCTAAGATGTTTTAAGCCGTAACCGACGACGGGAGTCAACATGCGCCGACGCCTCGCCCTTTTGGGCATGACCGTACTGACCTTGTTGACGGTCACGACCACAGGAGCCAATGCTACGACTAACACAGCCAACAACGCGACGTTTTCAGCGGTCCAGTACATTCTGCTCGACATACCCATGGGCTGCTGCTGACCGGCTCAGTTGGCCCGCAGGGCCAGGAAGAGATCGACACGGTCCGCCATGGAGGAGAGATCACGACCGGTCAACTCCTCGACCCGGCGAATTCGATATCTGACCGTGTTCACATGTATATGAAGACGATCAGCGCAGGCGTGCCAGGATCCGGTGCATTCCAGGAAAGTCGCCAGGGTCCGTACGAGCTCCGACCGGTAGCGCCGATCGTATTCAAATAAGGGATCGAGCAGTCGCGCGGCGAACGTGCGCCGGACGTCTCCAGGCACCGTCGCCAGCAGCAGATCGTGGGTATAGATCTCATCGCTCGTCACGACGCCGCCGCCGCGCGACTCGGCCATCCGCCGGGCGTGCCCGGCCTCCTCCACCGCGCCGCGCACGGCCTGCGCGCCCCGCACCGCGGCGCTCACCCCCAGCGCGGCGTTCGCGCCGCCGAGCGCGGGAGCGAGCGCGGCGAGCCCGGCGCGCAGCCGCTCCGTCAGCGCCGCCGCATCGCGCTCCGGCCCCTCCTTCGGGCCTCCCGCCGATTCCCGCGCCCTCTCCGCCGCCACGGCCCGCAGCGGCACCAGCGCCACCGCCGCGTCGGCCCCCGGCACCGCCACCACCCGCCGGTCGAGCAGCTCCTCCAGCACCTGCCCGCCGAGCACCGCCGGGTCCGGGCCGCGCGTCGCGTTCGGCCGCCGCACGCTCGCCGCCACCACCGCGTACGGCTCGGCCGTCTCGATGCCGCAGGTGCGCAGCCGCGCGGCGAGCTCGGCCGGCTCGGGACGCTCCGCGCAGGCGAGGCCGATGAGCTCCGCGGCGAGCCGCCGCTCCACCCGCCGGCCCTCCTCCTGCCGGTTGCGCTCCAGCGCCACGCACGCGGCGAGCTCCAGGCCCACCTCGGCGTCGGGCTCCCCCGCCAGCGCCAGCACCCAGCCGGCCGCCCGATGCGACCGGTCCACCGCGAACAGCGTGTAGGCCCGCCCGCCGCCGGGCCGTACCGTGTGCGGCAGCCGCTCGGCGCGGAGGAACTCGCGGGCGAGCCGCGCGGCGAGACCCGCTCCCCCGCCTGTGTCCCCGCCTGTGTCCCCGCCTGTCTCCCTGGCTGTGTCCCCGCCTGTGTCCCGGGCCGCGCCCCTGTCTCCGGCCCCGTCTCCGGTCGCGGCCGGGTGCCCGGCCGTGCCTCCGCCCGGCTTGGCGGCCGCGCCCGCGCATCCGCCGCCCTCGCCGAGCGAGCCGGCGATCAGCGTGCCGGTCGCCGACAGCACCGCGCCGGTGACCCCCAGCTCGGCGGCGACCAGCCGGAACAGCTCCTCCAGGCCCAGCCCCTCGGCCACCGCGGCGACCACGCGCCGGTGCCGCCCCAGGGCGCTGCTCAGCTCGCCCGCGCGCGCCCCGGCGAGGCTGCGGTTCACCGTGTCCACGATCGCGGCGAACGACACCTCGACCGGCACCTCGATCAGCGGCAGCCCGCGCGCCCGGCAGGCCGCCACCAGCTCGCCGGGCACGTGGCCGAGCCGGGCGTCCCCGGCCCCGAGCGCGGCGACGCCCGCCCCGGCGAGCACGTCCGCGAACCGCTCGCAGTCGGCGGGCTCCTGCAGCCACATCAGCCCGGTGAGCACGAGCTCGCCGCCGGACAGATAACGCCCGGGATCCGGCAGGTCGGTCACCTGTGCGCCGCTGATCACCCGGTCCAGGTGCTCCTCGCCCCACAGCAGCCGCAGCCGGAGCCGCGGCGTGTGGAGAAGATCACGGATGCGCACGGTTCCAGGCTAATCGCGGCTTTGGACGAACCTCCAAGATCCGGCCGCCCGGCCGCCCCGCGATTTGCGACGCCGTGCCATCGACTCCCCGGGCGCCGCCCTGTTGTACTGCGGAAATGGGCCGCTTCGAAAGCCGTATCGACGACCGCGCCGACGGCGTCGCCAGGACCGATCCCGCCGCCCCCGCGGCCGGCCCGCGCACCGCCGCGCCGGTGGCCGGGGGCATCGGCGTGAGCGCGCCTCGCCCGGACGGCACGCTCAAGGTGACCGGCGAGTTCGCCTACGCCTCCGACCTGTACCTGGAGGGCATGCTGTGGGGCGCGACGCTGCGCAGCCCCGTCCCGTCCGCCTGGATCCGGTCGATCGACCCCGGCCCGGCGCTCGCCATGCCGGGGGTGTACGCGGTGCTCACGCACGAGGACGTCCCCGGCGCGAAACACTACGGGCTCGACCACCCCGACCAGCCGGTGCTCGCCATCGACCAGGTGCGCTTCCAGGGCGAGCCGGTCGCGATCGTGGCCGCCGACCATCCGGAGACCGCCCGCCGCGCCGCCGCGGCGATCGTGGTGGACTACGAGCCGCGGGAGGCGGTGACCGACGCGCGCCGGGCCGCGTTCGACCCGTCCTGCCCGCCCGTGCACCCGGGCGGCAACCTCGTCCGCCGCCAGCCGGTGCGCCGGGGCGAGCCGATCACGCCCGGCATGGCCGAGGTGGTGGTGACCGGCGAGTACGAGGTCGGCATGCAGGACCAGGCGCCGCTCGGCCCGGAGTCGGGGCTCGCCGTACCGGCCGAGGACGGCGGGGTCGACCTGTACGTCGCCACCCAGTGGCTGCACGTCGACCAGGCCCAGATCGCGCCGTGCCTGGGCCTGCCGCCGGAGAAGGTACGGCTCACGCTCGCCGGCGTGGGCGGCGCGTTCGGCGCCCGCGAGGACCTGTCCATGCAGATCCACGCCTGCCTGCTCGCGCTGCGCACCGGCCGCCCGGTGAAGATGGTCTACGGCCGCGAGGAGTCGTTCCTCGGGCACGTGCACCGCCACCCGGCGTGGCTGCGCTACGAGCACGGCGCGACCCGCGACGGCCGCCTCGTCTACGTGAAGGCCGAGATCGTGCTCGACGGCGGCGCGTACCGGTCCTCCTCCGGCGCGGTGGTCGCGAACGCCGCGTCGCTCGGCGCCGGGCCGTACGAGGTGCCGAACGTCGAGATCGACGCCCGCGTGGTCTACACGAACAACCCGCCGTGCGGCGCGATGCGCGGGTTCGGCGCGGTGCAGGCGTGCTACGCGTACGAGTCGCAGATGGACCGGCTCGCCGAGGCGTGCGGGCTCGACCCGGTGGAGATCCGGGTGCGCAACGCGGTGTCGCAGGGCTCCCGGCTCGCCACCGGCCAGGTGATCGACTCGCCCGCGCCGCTCGCCGGCATGCTCCGCGCCATCGCCGCCATGCCGCTGCCGCCGGATCCGCCGCGCGACGGCGCCGCCGTCGACCTGCGCGCGCTCCCCGGCGGCGTCGCGCAGACCACGCACGGCGAGGGGGTACGGCGCGGCGTCGGGTACGGCGTGGGCATCAAGAACATCTGCTACTCGGAGGGCTTCGACGACTACTCCACCGCCCGGGTGCGGGTCGAGCTGCTCGGCGGCGAGCCGCACGTGCTCGTGCACACGGCCGCGGCGGAGGTCGGGCAGGGCCTGCTGTCGGTGCAGGCGCAGATCGCCCGGACCGAGCTCGGCGTCGAGCGCGTCACCGTCGCCCCCGCCGACACCACGGTCGGCTCGGCGGGCTCCACGTCCGCCTCCCGCCAGTCGTACATGACCGGCGGGGCGGTGAAGGCCGCCTGCGAGGCCGTGCGGGCGCGGCTGGACGCGCTCCGCGCCGCAGAGCCCGGCGCGTCCCTCGCCGAGCTGCTCGACCGGCACGGCCCGATCGAGGAGACCCGGGAGTTCCACCACCGGCCCACCCGGCCGATGGACCCGGTCACCGGGCAGGGCGACTCGCACGTGCAGCTCGCGCTGTGCGTGCACCGCGCCGTGGTGGACGTGGACGTCGAACTCGGCCTGGTGAAGGTGGTGGAGCTCGCCGCGGTCCAGGACGTGGGGCGCGCGCTCAACCCGCTCGCGCTGGAGGGGCAGATCCACGGCGGCACCGCCCAGGGGCTCGGCCTGGCGCTGATGGAGGAGATCCAGGTGCGCGACGGCGTGGTGCGCAACCCGTCGTTCACCGACTACCTCATCCCCACCGTGCTCGACGTGCCGCCGATGCGGGTCACCGTGCTGGAGAACCCCGACCCGGCCGCGCCGTACGGGCTGCGCGGCGCCGGGGAGCCGCCCACGCTCTCCTCGACCCCGGCGATCGCGGCGGCCGTGCGCGCCGCCACCGGCCTGCCGCTCACCCGGGTGCCGATCCGGCCCGAGCACATCGCCCTCGCCAAGGCCGCGACCGGCTAGCGACGCCCCCGGCGGCCGTGCGCCCCGCCCGGCCGGGGCGCGGTCGCGGCACGGCCGGGCGAGGCTGCCGCCCCGGACGCGGCCTCCCGGCTCAGGGGGTGGAGACGCCGGTGCCGGTCGGCGTGCCCGCCGACGGCTGCGCCGTGCCGATCGGCGCGGCGCTGGGCGGCGTGCCGTCCGTCGGCCCGGCGCTGGGCAGGGTGCCGTCCGTCGGCGCGGTGCTGGGCTGGGTGCCGTCCGTCGGCCAGGTCGTGGGCACGGTCGCGTCCGGCGTGGCGTCCGGCGGCGCGGTGCCGGTCGAGGGGCCGGTCGAGGGGCCGGTGGAGGTGCCGAGCAGGCGGGCGACGAGCGCGTCGGCGTTCTCCTTGGTGAGGCCCGCGATGCTCAGGCTGTCCTGGGTGATCTCCTGGCTCACCCGGGGGGCGGTCACCACCTTGTCGCCGACGACCACGGCGAGCTGCCGGTTCACGGTCTCCCTGGTCAGGTCGGCGATCAGCGGCCTGCTCTCCGGAGACAGCACGATGCGCACCGCGTACGCGCCGTTGCGCTCCCGCTGCGTCTCGATCTTCTGCACGGTGGTGACGGTGACCCCGGCCTCCACCTGGTAGCAGGTGGTGCCCGCCTCGTCGAGCACGGCCTCCGCCCCGGGGCAGGGCGCCTGCCTCACCGCGCGGACCGGGGCGAAGTGCAGCGGCGTCTGCAGCCGGCGCACCACGACGTTCGACAGCGGCGGGACGTCCGGGTTGCGCGTCATCAGCACCGCGAGCGTGGCGAGCACCCCGGTGAGCACGACGACGAGGACGAGCGACACCACGAGGATCACGGTCGCGGCCCGGGGCGCCCTGCCCTGGGCCGCGCCACCCTCGGCCGCACCGCCCTCGGGCGGCGCGGGCGCGGCCGGGGTGCCCGGCGCGGGCGCGCCCGGCGGCATGGCCTGCGGACCCGGTGGGCAGGTACCCGGCTGCGGGGCCTGCGGCGCCCCCGCCTGCGCATGGGGCTGCGGGCCGGCCGTCTGCGGCCCCGGAGGACCGGAGGGCCGCGCTTCCGGTGCCGGACTGTCGTGCATCCACTCCCTCTATCCGCCCGCCGGCTGCCGCGTCGGTGTGCCGCGCAGCTTCGCCGGGTCGATTCGCCGGATTGATCTGCCGCGGCCGGGCCAGAGCCTATCGGGACATGCGATTTCGGGCTAACCCGAACGGCCGATGACTCCGGGCCGCGACGGTGTCCTGACGGCTTGTCAGGAGAGAATGAATAGTCACGCCAATTGTGCGGCGCGCGGACGCGCGGGGGGAAGCGCGCTGGGAGCGGGAGGGCACATGATCGTGGCGGTTCCTCGTGAGATCAAGGACCAGGAGTACCGCGTGGCCCTGACACCGGCGGGCGCGCACGAGCTCACCCGGCACGGGCACCGGGTCCTGGTGGAGCGCGGCGCGGGTGCGGGGTCGGCGATCTCCGACGAGGACTTCGCGGCCGCGGGGGCGACGATCGTGGACTCGGCGGACGACGTCTGGGCGGACGGCGAGCTCGTGCTGAAGGTGAAGGAGCCGCTGCCCGCCGAGTACCGCCGGATGCGCCGCGGCCAGACGCTCTTCACCTACCTGCACCTCGCCGCCTCGGCGGAGCTCACCCGGGCCCTGCTCGACGCGGGCGTCACCGCGGTGGCGTACGAGACCGTGCAGACGCCCGACGGGCGCCTGCCGCTGCTCGCCCCCATGTCCGAGGTGGCCGGGCGGCTCGCGGCGCAGGTCGGCGCCTACCACCTGATGCGCCAGGGCGGCGGGCGCGGGGTGCTGATGGGCGGGGTGCCCGGCGTGTACGCGGCGAAGGTGGTGGTGATCGGGGCCGGGGTCTCCGGCATGAACGCCGCCGCGATCGCGCTCGGCATGCAGGCCGAGGTGCTGCTGCTCGACAAGAACATCGACCGGCTGCGCCAGGCCGACATCATCTACCGGGGCCACTGCAAGACGGTGGCGTCGAACACCTACGAGATCGAACGCGCGGTGCTCGACGCCGACCTGGTGATCGGGGCGGTGCTCGTGCCCGGGGCACGGGCGCCCAAGCTGGTCGGCGACGACCTCGTGGCGCGGATGAAGCCCGGCTCGGTGCTCGTGGACGTCTCCATCGACCAGGGCGGCTGCTTCGAGAGCTCCCGCCCGACCACGCACGCCGACCCCACCTACCGGGTGCACGACTCGCTCTTCTACTGCGTGGCGAACATGCCCGGGGCGGTGCCGCACACCTCGACGTACGCGCTCACCAACGTGACCGTGCCGTACGCGCTCGCCATCGCCGGCC
>Ga0065720_1020510_pt1 | contig 14082 bp, 15 predicted proteins | sample Thericmetagenome_FD_59107 | JGI IMG/M metagenome (GOLD analysis project Ga0065720, IMG submission 59107) | Thermophilic microbial communities from the Joint Bioenergy Institute, California, USA of rice/straw/compost enrichment - eDNA_2 v2... | ecosystem: Engineered > Solid waste > Grass >... | reverse complement strand
CGGCGTCAACGCCGAAAACCTGTCGGCTTCCGAATCCCGGATCCGCAATGCCGACATGGCGAAGGAAATCACGGAGTTCACACGCAATCAAATTCTGGTGCAAGCCGGTACCGCTATGCTGGCGCAAGCCAATGCCGTACCGCAAAACGTGCTCCGACTGCTTGGCTGATTTGCCTCAAAAAGGAAACTCCCCGGTCTTCGGATCGGGGAGTTTTTGTCTTCACTTTTTGTCGGGAAATGCCGATAACTGTAGTATTAAAGTCATTACATAATCAAGGTGCTGATACGGATGCTGGTCATCGCCAACGGGCGGAAAATCGAACTGGATTATCCCGATTCTGATTCCATCATCAAAGCATTGAACGCGATCTTCAAAGATTTGTACAACAATAACGAAATCGTCCAGGAAGTCGTCATTGACGGACGCACTTACCGCGAGGATTACAATGTTGAGTTGCTCAACAACACCATGAACATCAAGGAAGTCAAAATCAATACGGTTAGCGGCGATGCGCTCGCTCAAGATATCGCAGCCGAGCTTCGCGATTATTTGCCCAGATTGATCCGGGCCTTCGATTCCATTTCCGAACTGTTCTACGGCGAAATGAATCAGGACGACTGGGGATATTTCGGGCAGCTCACGGAAGGCATGCAATGGGTCATGCAATCCGTGCATGTGCTCAGGGTCCACGCGGAACGTTTTGGCGCGAATGCCGATGATCTAAGCGTGCTGACGGCATTTTCCGCAGAAGCGGAGAAGCGGCTGACCGAACTGGAAGAAGCGATCCGGTCCAAGGATTATACGGCAGCCGGCGACATGCTGAAGTATGAATTCCCGGAGCTGTTTCAGCCGTTGATGGAATTGAAAATGCATGCGTAGCGGGGTTCTGCTTATGAAAAAATATGCAGCGGATAATTTGCTGTTCCTCAGGGAGCAATACCCGAAAATTTATGAACTGGTCCGCAACGCGGAGTATGACAGGAATGCGTATGTGGGCGAAATGGCCAAAAACGGCCAGCCCAATCTGATCATCCAGGATGGTGAAGCGAAGTCCCATATGTACAGCCGCTACAATCCTGGACTGGAAGCGGCAAGATGGGCGGAATCCGTTGCAGACGATGTTGCGGACGCCGATCACGTGCTCCTGTTCGGCTTCGGCTTCGGCTACCACGCGCAAGCGTTGATGGACGCCTACCCGGAAAAGAAGCTTTACATCTATGAACCTGAAAAGGATATTTTGCTTGCCGCGGTCGAATATGCCGACCTGAGGCCCGTTCTGCAAAACCGGCAGGTCGCCATCTTCGCCGTGGGTGCGGAAAGCGCCGTGCAAAGGCAGTTGCTGGTGCAAATCTTGAAATCCATCAAAGGAAAAATGGCATTCGTCGCGATGCCTGCCTACCGCAAGAAGTACGGCACGCTGATCAGCGAATTTGCGGAGACCATGCAAAAAACGGCTGTCGGATATCAGGTAGATATCAACACTATTACTTATTTTCGCAAACAATGGGCGCAGAATGTCATTCGCAATATGGAACGGAACTTGAAATCGAAGTCGTTCCAGCAATTGAAAGATTCATGCGCGGGCATACCGGCTGTTATTGTCGGATCCGGGCCTTCGCTTGGCCTGGAAATCGAAAAGCTGCGCATAATGAAGGACAGGGCGGTGATTATCACCGCCGGTTCCAGTATTCAGGCATTGCTTCGCCACGGCCTTGAACCCCATCTCATCGTCTCCATGGATGCGGGTTGGGCCAACCGTAATGTTTTTGTCAACATTGATGTATCGCAGATTCCATTTTTATATATCCCGATGATCCATCATATGGCGATCAAATCCGAAGATTCGCCCTATTTGATGCACGCCTTCTTTGATATTGATCATCTAACCCATTATTTGATGAAATTGACCGAAACGGATCCCATATTCGCTTCTTCGGCTACCGTCACCGGAACAGCCATTCAAGCGGCCGTGCATTTGGGATGCAAGGAAATCATATTTATCGGCCAAGATTTCTCCTACCCGAACAATCAGTATTATACCGAAGGGGTAGCGCACGTCAGACGGGAGACGATCGAGAGGAATATCGCGGAAGCGGTTCTGACCGTCGAGAATACGGCGGGCGGGTTCAACCGCACCAATCGCACGATGTTGAACCTGAAACATGATACCGAAGCGATGATCAAAGTGCTGCCTGAAATTACGTTTTATAACGCTTCTCCCATTGGCGCGGTGATTGAAAATACGACATTCATGACGTTGGATCAGGCGATCGTTCGGTATCAGCACTTGGGCAGGGAAGAGTCCTGGTTCAAGCAGCTGGTATTGGAGAAAGGAATGCCTGTTCCCATTGAAAGAAAGCAGTTCGTCTTGCGCCGCATTAGCGAAACGATGCGGGAAATCGATGAACTTGGAACGTGGTTGGAAGATTTGGAAACGCTGCTGGAAGAGGCGAGCCGATTGAAGGCGGACAAGAGCGGGCAGATTGCGGCTTGGTTCGGAAAGTTCGAAACGACTTGGAAACAAATTGTCGACAGCCCGGTGTATAAAAATGTGTACGCCTTTTTCCTTGTGCGCGAGCAGACGCATACGGCACGAAACTGGACGGACATGATGAACGAATCGGACTGGTTCCGCAAATTGTCCAAGCTCCGCGACTGCATCGTGCCGCTTGTCGAAGCCATACGAACGATGCACCCGATTTTGAGTGAAAACTTTGAATGGTTAAACGAAAAAGTCAAGGCACTCAGTGCGGTTTAAGCATTAAGGAGATTGTTCCATGGCCTTTTATACAAACAAAAAAATTTTGGTCACCGGGGGAACCGGGACGATCGGCCAGCATCTGGTGCGAAGACTTCTGCAGGACAACCCGGCCGTCATTCGCATCTTCAGCAGGGATGAGCATAAGCAGTTCGAGATGCAGCAATCGCTGCAGGAGCACAATCGGACGCTCCGCTATCTGATCGGAGACGTGAGGGATGTCAACCGGCTCACCCGCGCCATGGAAGACATCGACTACGTATTCCATCTGGCGGCCATGAAGCATGTGCCGGCCTGTGAATACAACCCGTTCGAGGCGGTGCAGACGAATGTGATCGGGACACAGAATGTCATCCAGGCCGCCATCCATAATGAAGTGTCCAAAGTATTATTTACAAGTTCGGATAAGGCGGTATCCCCCACCAATACTTACGGTGCCACCAAGCTGATGGGGGAGCGGCTGATTTCCGCCGCCGAATATCAAAAAGGCCCGAAACCGACCGTGTTTGCATCCGTTCGATTCGGCAATGTGATGGGGTCAAGAGGTTCCGTCATTCCCCTGTTTAAAAAGCAAATCCTGGAGGATGGCCGCATCACCGTTACGGATCCGTCCATGTTTCGATATATGATGACCCCCTCCCAAGCGATATCACTTTTGCTTAAAGCGAATGAAATGGCGTATGGAGGCGAGGTCTTCGTATTAAAAATGCCGGTGATCCGGCTGGGTGACCTGGTTGACGTGATAATTGAGGAGGTAACCCGGAAGTATCAACTGGACAGACCTGTTCAGATCACACAAATTGGATTGCGTCCCGGCGAAAAAATGTTTGAAGAGTTGATGACGGAAGATGAGGCCAGAGAAGCGCTGGAAATGCCCGATATGTATATACTGAAACCGCTTTATGGCGGAGCAAGGCAACGGGAACGTTACGGAGCGGTTCAACCGGCGGAACTTCCTTCGATCGAAAAGGATATTATCAGCAAATCCACTTTAAGACAATGGATACAGAGTGAGAATCTGATATGAGAATTTAGTTGCGGGAGGCCGCGCGCAGGATGAAAGGAGTTATACTGGCCGGTGGTAAGGGCACGAGGCTTTATCCGTTAACGAAAGTAACGAACAAGCATTTGCTCCCGGTCGGAAAAGAACCCATGATCTATAATCCGATCAAACAGCTCAGATCCGCGGGCATTGAAGACATCCTGATCGTCACCAGCACCGAACATATGGGACATGTGGTCAACCTGCTGGGCAGCGGAAAAAGTTTCGGCTGCGAGTTTACTTATAAAGTGCAGGAGGAGCCCAACGGCATCGCAGATGCGCTTCGTTTGGCCGAAAATTTCGCCAATGGCGAAAAAATCGTGGTCATCCTCGGAGACAACATTTGCGATACTTCCATCAAGCAAAGTGTGGACGCATTCAGAAATCAGGAAGTCGGTGCCCGTGTGCTTTTGAAAAGGGTCGGGGATCCGGAGCGATACGGCATTGCGGCAATTGATGAGAAGAAAATTTTGCAAATCGAGGAAAAACCGAACGAGCCCAAATCCGACTACGCCGTGATCGGTTATTACATGTATGATGCGCAAGTGTTTGATTTTATTAGGCAGATCAAGCCTTCAGCCCGCGGCGAGTTGGAAATCACCGCAGTCAACAATATGTATATTGAAAAAAGTCAACTGGAGTACGATATCTTGCAGGGGAACTGGACCGACGCCGGAACGATTGATTCGTTGCAATATGCCAACGAGATCATGAACCGGGTGCAGAACCGAATTTTGGAGCCTGTTTTTACGTCAGCAGACACGGGATGAGGAGAGGTCGGATGATTTACTTTGTCACCGGCGGAGCTGGTTTTATCGGAACGAACTTCATTTATTACATGTTTGGGAAATATGGAGAAAAGATCAAGATTGTCAACATCGATGCTTTGACGTATGCGGGAAACCCCGATAATCTGAAGAATCTTGATCCCGGTCTGACCCGAAGCGGCAATTATGTTTTCGAACATGTCGATATTTGCAATTCGCAGGAAATTGAACGGTTGTTTCGAATCCACAGGCCCGATTATGTCATCAACTTTGCGGCGGAATCCCATGTTGACCGGAGCATATCCGGTCCGCGTCCGTTTATGCTTACGAATATTCTGGGAACGCAAGTGCTGCTCGATGCTTCGCTGAAATATGGGGTCAAACGCTTTCACCAAATTTCCACCGACGAAGTGTACGGTTCGCTGGGCGCCGAGGGATATTTTACCGAAACGTCCCCGCTTAAGCCGAACTCCCCATATTCCGCTTCCAAGGCATCGGCGGATTTAATTTGTCGGGCATATTATGAGACGTACAAGCTGCCGGTCACCATCAGCAGGTGTTCCAACAATTACGGTCCTTATCAGCATCCGGAAAAGCTGATTCCGCTGATGCTCCGCAATCTGCTCGAAGGGATTCCCCTGCCCGTGTACGGTGACGGATTAAATGTGCGTGACTGGCTCCATGTGCAAGATCATTGTGCTGCCGTCGACTTGATTCTTCATCAGGGAGAAGCGGGGGAAATTTACAACATTGGCGCTCATAACGAGTGGAGCAATATTGAACTTGTCAGACTGTTGATTCGAAAATTGAGAGCGCAACTGCCCGAAGACGATCATCGCTTGCCGCATATTACGGACAAACTGATCACTTTTGTTGAAGACCGGAAGGGGCATGATCGCCGATACGCCATAGATCCGGCGAAGATCAAACTTAGATTGGGATGGGAACCGGTTATTCCCTTTGAGAAAGGCTTGGGGGATACCATTGCCTGGTACTTACAGAATCAGGAATGGGTAGGGCGATCGGTTTCAAAAAGCAGAGAAATGACGGTGAATAAGTAGCGGTATCATTGAACCGATCGGACCTGATAAATTTTGATCAGAGGGGCCCTGTTTTTCATGGATAATGGGTTGGATGAAAAGATTCTGGTAACAAAGCCTGTATTGCCGCCCTTCGAAGAATTTGCCGAATATTTGAAAGGAATCTGGGAGAGAAGTTGGCTGACCAACAACGGTCCGTTGGTTCAAGATTTGGAGTCAGAATTGAGATCATTTTTGGGAGTAAAGCACTGCATCTTGGTCAGCAATGGAACCATCGCATTGCAACTTGCGATCAAAGCGCTGGATCTGAAAAAAGAGATTGTGACGACACCGTTTTCTTTTGTAGCAACCACATCATCCATCGTGTGGGAAGGCTGCAAACCGGTTTTTGTCGACATCGATCCTCGAACGCTCAATATCGACCCGGATTTGATCGAGAAGGCCATTACGCCGAATACGGAGGCCATTCTGGCCACCCACGTATTCGGCAATCCGTGTGACATTGAGAGGATTGAACAAATAGCAAGGAAATTCAATTTGAAAGTCATTTATGACGGGGCGCACGGATTTGGCGTGAACTATCGGAATCAATCGCTGCTTTCCTACGGAGATCTTGCAACCGTAAGTTTTCATGCCACCAAATTATTTAGCACGGTGGAAGGGGGAGCGGTGATTACCAATGATGATCATATTGCGCATAAAGTAAACTATATGCGCAATTTTGGATACATTGATGGGGAAATTTGGGGCATCGGCATTAACGGCAAAATCTCCGAACTCCATGCCGCTTTCGGTTTATGTTTGTTGCCTCGAGTTAATCGGATCATTGCGGAACGGCAACGGATTTGCGAGCTATACGATGAATTTCTGAAAGACGTGGATATACATAAACCGGCAATAAAAGAGGAAACGCAATACAATTACGCTTACTATCCGGTCCTGTTCAATTCGGAAGAATGCTTGTTGAAAGTTCTATATGCACTCCATAAAGCAAATGTGTTTCCCCGGCGTTATTTTTATCCCTCAATGAATCAATTGCCTTATTTGTATCATAAAACTCCGATGATTAATTCAGAATCTGTAGCCAGACGAATCCTGTGTTTACCACTGTATAATGATTTGAGTTCTCATCAAATTGAAAATATCTGTAGAATTATTAGAAAAACAATTTAAATCTTATCTTATAATTTACAAGCGGATTGAGGGGATCACTTGAAAAAAGTAGCGATTATGCAACCGTATTTATTCCCTTATATAGGCTATTTTCAATTGCTTAATGCTGTGGATATATTTGTATTGTTTGATGATGTCAACTACATAAATCGAGGATGGATTAATCGAAATCGCATTTTACTAAATGGAAAACCACATTTATTCACGATACCTCTGCATAAAGCATCTCAAAATAAATTAATAAATGAAATCGAAATAATGAATCATGAAAAAATCACAAATAAACTACTGAGATTAATTGAACATGCATATTCAAAAGCTCCTTATTTTAACGATGTTTATCCGCTTATTAATAATGTTCTAAATTATCGAGAAAAAAACTTAAGTCGTTTCATTGAAAATAGCATAAAAAAAATCAATGAATACATGGGAATTTCTACAAAGATTTTGATTTCGTCGAACCTGAAGAAAAATAATGCATTAAAAGGACAAGATAAAATTTTAGAAATATGTAAATTTCTTGGAGCCAACTGTTATATAAATCCAATTGGAGGAATGCAATTATATGATGAAAAACGATTTTCAGATGAAAATATTTTACTCGAGTTTATTAAACCAGAAGAAGTTCACTATCGACAATTTAAATCCGATGAATTCATTCCAAATTTATCCATCATTGATTTATTAATGTTTAATAGTAAGACTGATATTTCAATTTTATTATCTAAATATACATTAGTTAAAAAAAATTCCGGAGTTGTGGCATCATGAATTTTGGATTTTACGTATCACACCACGCTACCAGAATCATGCGATTTCTAGAATATGTAAGTCGTTACCACGAAGAATTGATGAAAAAAATAGGATTCATTTTTATTGATAACAATAAAAATGAAAAATTGAGAGAAGTTTGCAACAGGTTTGGAATTCGATTGATTGAATATGATTTATCTATTCAAATTGCAGGTAATGAATACCATATGTCTGACCAACTGTTATATAACTTAATTGAATATAAGGTCGATTATCTTTTCGTTTTCGGAGATCAGATATTAAGAGGTGAATTATTAAATCAATATAAAAACAGGCTTATAAATTTTCATCCTTCAATTTTACCCAGCTTTAAAGGTTTAAAAGCCATTGACCAAGCTTTGAAAAGCAATGCATTATTATTGGGAAATACTGCACATATCCTTAATGAAGATATTGATTCAGGCCCCATCATTATGCACAGCATTCTCTCGCGAAAAGAATTTAAAGATTATGATGATGTTCTTAATATGCAAATACCGATGATAGTTCAACTTATGTATTGGATCATGAGTGATCGGTTTTGCGTGATCAATAATGAAGTACATATTAAAAATGCCAATTATGGTATTAATAAATTTATTCCAAATCTGGAAATAACAGTACACGATTTCTAAATTTTAAGAGGGTGATTAAAATTGAATAAATACTTGGAAATCGTTAAGCATTATGAAAATTGTTTGGATAAGTATGGTGACTCTCATTTGGGAGTTGATTGGCCTAATGCATCGGATGCTCAAACAAGATACCGTATTATGGAAGAGTGTATTTTTTTTAATACGAATGAAAAATTTGATAAAAGATTGAGTATATTGGATTTTGGTTGTGGAGCTTCTCATTTTTATGAATATCTATTAAATTCAAAACGCATAAAAGACTTTGAGTATATAGGTGTTGACTTGTCTCCAAAATTTATTGACCTGTGCAATCGAAAATATCCGGATAATCAATACTACTGTTATGATATTCTTAACTACGACCCGGGTGAAACATACGACTATATAATTGCCAACGGTGTTTTCACAGAAAAGGTAACATTAACTTTTGATGAGATGTTTGACTACTTTAAAAAAGCAATTTTAAAATTGTACAATTTATCGAATAAAGGACTGGCATTTAATGTAATGTCTGAACAAGTGGATTGGAAACGGGAAGACTTATTTCACCTTCCATTTGACAGCCTTGCTGCATTTCTTTGTTCGAATGTAACAAGAAAATTTATTTTTAGAAATGATTATGGTTTGTATGAATATACAGTTTATATCTATAAATAATGTCTAAATGGGTGGCCTGAATGAGTAAAAGCTCCGAAGTTAAAATATTTTGTATTGGTCTTTTTAAAACCGGAACCACATCGTTAAAAAAGGCATTCCAAGATTTAGGATATACTGTTGGCGACCAACGGACACCGAACGAATGATTAATGAGTACATCAACAAAGATTTCGGACCAATTATTGAATATTGTCATTCCGCGCAGGTATTTCAAGACTTTCCTTTTGCTTGCAAGGAAACATATAATAATTCTTTAATTAATTTTCATTCCAGAAAGTTTGGGAAAGGTAAAGTGCCAACTAAAGAAGACTTAATGAATGCAACGTATTCCCGTGGGAAAATAAAACATCAGATATCCCAATAAACAAGTAGTATTATTTTCAAAAGACCAACACACAGGGAAGAAAGTGTGAAAAAATGAAAAATCCATTAGTGAGTATATGTTGTATTACATATAACCATGAGGAATTTATTTCAAAAACAATTGAAAGTTTTTTGTCGCAAAAAGTAAATTTTCCAATTGAAATTATTATTCATGATGACGCTTCCAAAGATAAAACTGCGGAAATTGTAAAATCTTACAAAAAGAAGTATCCCAATTTAATCAAGACGATATTGCAAAAAGAAAATGTATATTCAAATAAAGGAATAAATCCTTATCCGGCTTTCGTCTATCCAATGGCTAGGGGAAAATATATCGCCCTTTGCGAAGGCGATGATCATTGGACCGATCCTTACAAATTGCAGAAACAAGTGGATTATTTGGAGTCGCATCCTGACTGCACTCTGTGCACACATGCTACGAAGTACATATACCTTTTGGAAGGAAACAGAGAAGAAATCAGTGGCGGGGAAACCAGTTCGGAATTTTATGTGGAAGAGGCGCTGAATCAACACCCGGTCTCAGGACATACATCCTCATTGGTTTTTCCAAAGAAGATTATCGACCATGTTCCTGAATGGTATGATAAGGTAATTGTAGGCGATTATCCCCTAAAGTTAATCTGTACCAGTCTAGGATACGGTTACTACATTAACGAAGTAATGTCTGTCCGCTTGAGAGGTGTGAAAGGTTCATTTAATGAACGCGTGATTAACAACCCGCAGAAACGGATCGAATTTATAGAAAAAGTCATTGAGATTCTCAGATATTTTGATGAATATACAGAAGGCAAATACAGCAGGCTGATAGAAGAAAGAATAAAGAAATTTATGAAATTAAAAGATATTTGGTCAGGAAAAGAATATGCCGAATTATATGGATGCGTTAACTTTGCCCAGCTCATGGAAAAAATGATGTCTTATATCAGAGTTAATGATATTGAAAAAATCGGAATATTCGGGACAGAGTTTACGGGCCGGATGATCCATGAATATCTTGCCCGCAACCATATTGAGATAGAAATGTTTTTGGATAATCGTAAATACGGAATAACGATCGGAAATATACCGGTCAATCATCCTCGGGCATTATCCGATAATGAAGCGGTCTTGGATCTGATTATCAATAGTGTTGTGGGCGAACACAGCGAAAAAATAAACAAACAGTTGCGGGAATTCAACAAAAATATAAAAATACTTTCCAAGAGCGATTTGGAAAGTTAAAAACATTTGGAGATGAAGATAAATGCATGAATATTTGTCTGATCGGGATATTTTTATCTTTGGAGCAGGCAGCTTGAGTAAAAGATTAGTCGATCAATTTCACGATGTGCTGGATTCCTTGAACTTGATCGGGGTGGTAGATAATCATCCTGCTTTGGCGGGCACTCTTTTTTTTCAAAAGAAAGTCTATACTCCCGAGATTTTGCAGCAACAGCAAAAAGATCGCGTCTATATCTTGGTGGCCAGCAGTTTTTATGAAGAGATCTGTGATCAGTTGAGAAAATTGGGTTTCGAAGAAGGAAGGCACTTTGATGACGCGATTCGCGTTTTGGCGCCGATAAAATACCGGGGTGATCGTGTTTTCTGTGTTTGCTGCGGAAATACGTTTGACAGGTTTATGCCTTTTGGCGATCCGGTCAGATTGAACGCACAATGTCCCTTTTGCCTTTCATTGGAGAGGCAACGATTAATATGGACGTATTTAAAGTCGAATTTGAACCGGAATTCCGATCGTCCGGTAAAATTGCTGCATGTCGCTCCTGAACCCGCATTAACGCGGTTGATCACTGAACGGAAAGGCATCGAATATTTGAGCATCGATATTGATTCCAAGAAAGCCATGATGGCTATGGATCTTACAGATTTGTCCTTTGATGACGATTCCTATGACATCATTATTTGCAGCCACGTGTTGGAACATATTGATGATGACCGCAAAGCCTTGCAAGAGCTTTATCGTGTTTTGAAAGCAGGCGGATATGCCATCTTGCAGGTGCCGATAGACAAGAACAGAGCGGTTACTTACGAAAACCGGGAAATCACTGCGCCGGAGGAGCGCAAAAAACATTTTGGGCAGGCCGATCATGTGAGACAATACGGATTGGATTTCGGAGAAAGATTGGAACAAGCCGGATTCACAGTTAAGATCGTAACCGCTTCGGAATTTACCGATAACCCGGAACGTTACGGCTTCAATGAAGATGGCTTGTACGTGTGTTATAAAAAGGCTAACGAGAGGAAATGAAGCAATGCGTTTGCAGCCGAAGATCAGTGTTGTCATGACAGTGTACAATACTGAGAAATATTTAAAGGAAGCAATCAACAGCGTCCTTAACCAAACATTCGAAAATTTTGAATATATTTTAATCAACGATGCTTCCACGGATAACAGCTTGGAAATTTTGCAGTCTTTCCGCGACAAACGGCTCAGGATCGTCAACAATCCCGTAAACATGGGGGTTGCCGCGTCATCCAACATCGGTTTGGATATGGCGCGCGGCACATACGTCATCCGGATGGACAGCGACGATATCAGCCTTCCGCACAGGTTCGAAACGCAGTTGAATTATATGGAAGATCATCCGGATATTGGTGTTGTGGGCAGTTGGGTGAGATGTTTCGGCGATCAAACGGACGATTATGTGTGGGAATTTCCGCTGCAACATCACGAAATCAGAGCCAATCAAATCTTTAACCCCAAAATCCATCATTCATCCATTATCATGCGAAAGAGTTTGCTTGACCGGTACCATTTGAGATACAATCCCCGTTTCACAAGAAGTCTGGATTATGAGTTTTATGTCCGGCATGCCGATAAATTGACTTTTGCGAATTTAAACGAGGTTTTGCTGTTATACCGCAGACATCCGGAGCAAATCAGCACAGGCTACTTTAATGAGCAGCAGCAACTCGCCGGAGAAGTGCGATTAAGCGAACTCGGGAAATTGGGTATAACACCGAATGAGCGGGAATTTTTGCTGCATCAAATGCTCAGTATCGGCTCGTTTCGACCAGACCGGGAGTTTGTCGATCAGTCGAGATCCTGGCTTGAAAAATTATGGTTCGCCAATAAGCAAGCAGCTTATTACAGCCAAAATGAATTTGAAAAAGTGTTGGCAATCAAGTGGACAGATGTTTGCAGCGCAGTTGCAGTAAGAAACGAAGGATTGGCTGGCGAGATTTGGACGAGAAAATTTTATGAGTTCCCTTTACATGACAAAGCGCCGTTGCCCGAAAATGAAATAAAACCGGTAAAATTGCAAGATCTCGCAAGAGGTGTAAAAAATGTTGTTATTTTCGGCACAGGCCGGGTTGCGTTGAACCTGTACGCGAAATTAAAATCCAAATATGATGTTATTGCTTTCATCGACAATAACAAAGAAGTGCAAGAGAAGACAGTATTCGGCATCCCGGTGATGTCCATGGAATCATTTATCCAATGTGCAGGAAAAAATCCGGTCGTTATTCTTTCTTCGATCTTGGGAAATCACGATCAAACGGTCATGAACAAGATTGCAGATCAATGCAAAGATATTCAGGCCATTGTCTTATCGTGGAAAGATCTATTGTAAACTTCGGCTTTCGGGTTTGCCTGAATACTGGAGGAAAAATGGAGCAAATACACATTGCAACCGCTTCGGATGACCGGTATGCGCAGCATGCCGGCGTCATGATGGCATCGCTGCTGGAAAATGCCGCAAGCCCGCAAGCGATCCGTTTTCATATCGTCGATGCCGGAATAGAAGAGGTCAACAGAGGACGGTTGAAGCGTCTCGCGGAACGCTACGGCGCCGGTTGCCGCTTCATTCCTTATCAATTCCGCGACGTTGAAATCTTCGTCAGCAGACATATCAATGCGGTGAGCTATATCCGACTGCACCTGAGCGAACTGCTCGATGAGAGCATTGACAAAGTGTTGTATCTGGATTGCGACATTGTTGTGAACAAAGACATTTCAAAGCTATGGGAATATGAATTGGGCGACTTTTTCCTTGCGGCGGTGGACAACACCGATCTTGGAAGAAACTTGTCGATCGGGATTCCCGTAGATGCCAAATATTTCAATGCCGGGGTATTGCTCATCGATTTGCGGAAGTGGCGGAATGCGTCCGTCACCAGCCTGTTCAATGCCGTTCTGATCGAACTGAAAGATCAGTTGAAATATCATGATCAGGACGTGCTGAACAAGGTGCTGCATGACAAGTGGCTGACCTTGAAACCCACCTGGAACGTCAGGAAAGGATTCTATTCCATGCATGAAAAAAATTCGGTCTACAGCCGTCATGAACTGGATGAGGCCATTCGGGATCCGGCTGTCATTCACTACACCGAGGCCTCGAAACCTTGGCATTATCTCAACCATCATCCCCGCAAAGCGGACTACTATCGTTATTTGCATTTAACGGAATGGAAAGATTTTGTTCCGCCGGAGAAAGGCAAGATTGACGATCTGCTCAAAACCAGAAAAATCGTTCTGTTCGGCATCGGCCATGTGGGCAAGCAATTGTTGGACAGATTGATGCAATTAAAGGCGAAAGTCTCCTATATCGTTGATAATGATCCGGGCAAATGGAACACTTTTTACCTGGACATTCCTATTTATGTCCCGGATCGGCTGCGTGACGAAGACAAGCAATCCGTATTTGTCTTCATCGCCAGCATGTATTATGAGGAGATCGGCAAACAGCTGGAGCAAATGGGTTTTGTTCAAAATTTGCACTTCTGTGCATACGGATTTGAACACCGGCTTGATTAACATCTTTTTTACAATGCGATCAGAAGGAGTTCGCCATGAAAGTCATCATTCTCGCCGCGGGGATCGGTTCACGGCTC
>Ga0065720_1020514_pt1 | contig 14084 bp, 14 predicted proteins | sample Thericmetagenome_FD_59107 | JGI IMG/M metagenome (GOLD analysis project Ga0065720, IMG submission 59107) | Thermophilic microbial communities from the Joint Bioenergy Institute, California, USA of rice/straw/compost enrichment - eDNA_2 v2... | ecosystem: Engineered > Solid waste > Grass >... | reverse complement strand
TGATCATGACGTCCGTGAGCCTGTCTAGCCATATCTTGGTAGAGTCGGGCTCTGTAGGGGTCTTTTGTCTTGTACATATTATAGAGAGTGGAATATTTTTCTTCTTCAAGAAGTCTCTTTTCAATCTGGGATTGGACTCCTGAGCTGCCTGAGTCCAAAACTAGGGCATCTGGGGATGGGGATGTAGGAATTTCGATTTCAAGGCCGAGACCCTTACGAGCTTTGTACTGTTCGAAGCTCTCAGAAACTTGAGGTTCTCTGGGACTCTCTGAGAAAACAGGAGTCAGGTTAGAGGAGTTGTAGTAATTTGTGTTAATTTTCATTATCTGAGGATGCATGTTAGCTGGAAGGGTATTGGACTTATTCTCAGGTTCCTTGGACTTAGATTTAACTCTAGTTGGAGATGGCTTAGGCTTGTTACTAAGAGTGTTGGCCTTCTGAGAAGCTGCTGTAGGAGATTTAGTAGGTTTAGATTGGCTGTGTGATCTAGAGTTTGGAGTACTTTCCTTAATTGGAGTCTTTGATTTGGACTTACTTCTGTCTTGGGGCTTAGGCTGGTTACGATTATTAGGGCTAACAACAGACTGAAGACTTCTTGTTGGATTACTATCGACAGAGGTCTGGCGACTGATTGTGCTGGGCTTTCTTGAATTGATAACTGTGGAGGTTTTGGAAGTGGGAATGGAGGAAACAGGAGTTCTTGAGCCAAAGAGATTCTGGGGTGAGGATAATTGATTGCTACTGGAGGAATCAACATAAGCCTCAAGCGAGATCTCAGCCTTGGGAATTTGGAGCTCAGGGATGATAAACTCTTGTTGTGAGCTGGTTGCAGAGGAGAATTTAGAGCCTGCAGGTCTTGTGAAATAGTTGCTCTTGGTAGGATGGAGCTGGTCTGTGGAAGATTGGATTTCACTTCGGTTGTTAGGAGTCAAGGATCTATGGACTGATTCCAATGGAGAGGTTAGGCCGCTACCAGATTTATTAAGCTTCGCGCTGGAGACAAAGAAGTTCTTGATTGAGCCCTTGGGGGTGCTAGTGTTGAGGCTTTTCTTCAAGGACATGCGGCCTTCTTTTTCAAGCTTCTTAAGATATTGAGGGAAGGGGAAGATCTTGGTTCCATAGACATGGCCCTTAGGACTTTCGTTATGCTTTTGTTCAGGAGATTCGCCACAGTGTTCAAGTTCTGGGAGGATATTATTGAACTGTGGGATGACGTTGTTGCTGGATGTGGTGGTAGAGGGTTTGGTTTCAATCTCGAAAGGTTCGGCATAGCCGGCTCCAACGTGAGCAGAGTCTTCATTCTGGGGACGGAATTCTTCGACGCTATCGTTGGGATTGGAGAGGACATAACCTTCTCTGAGTTCTAGAGAAATTATTAAAAGAAATCTTGAATTTACTTTTAAGACTTTCAGGGTCAATAACTCTCTTAGCGGAGTTCTGCTTCTCATCCTTATGGACATCCCTATTAGTAGCTGGGCCATCATCGATAATAAGTTGCTTTTTCTTCTGGAAGTTGGCTAAAGACTTGGATTTCTTCATATTGTCAGTAGATCTCTGTGTGTCGGGTGGGTCCAAATTAAAGCGCATCTCTGGGACTTCTGATTGAGATCTGAAATTACCCATAGTGAGCATCTCAGGAAGGGAAGAAACTCTACTGTGCATGGTCTGCTGAGGATTATTAAAGGCTCTTGTGAAGTATCCAGCCCTTGGAGTGCTCTTCTTAGTGGACCGAGCTGAGTGCCCATTATTAACAAGCTTACTGTATAGCTCTCTTTCTGTGGCCTTCTTGGAGGAGACGGGAGAGGCTGTGACTGAATCTATGGTCTTGGAGATGGACAGGTTGAAAATATCGATGTTTTGGAGGTTCTTAGCTGAGGGGAATCTGTCATGGAGGGAAACTAGGGACTGAGACTTGGAGAACTTGTCGTTGTCATCGAGATTAATGTCAGGAATTTCGATTCTGATCTTGGTTCTGTCGTTGATGATCTTGGAGAGGTCGCCGAAGGAATGTTCGCAACTGATATTATTAACACGGCTAGTTTCTTCGTTTGAGATTAGGGGAGCAACATTGTTGGCAGAAATGATTGACTTGGTATCGAGAACCTTGAAATTAGGACTGTGAACAAGCAGATTCTTGGATTCTTCGCGCTTGGGAAGGAAGTTCTCACCGAAGATGTTAGTGTCGATGTTGATCTGGGAGGTAGGGGTCACAGGCGATTTCTGAGCGGAATTCTGCCTTGAGGATTTCAAAATGAAAGTGTTGTTTCTGGTGTTGCTGAGGCTGCTAAGGGCGGAAAAGGCCTCTCTTATCTCCTTCTTATAGAGTCTTTCAATGGTGGTTCTCAAGTATACTGCTAGGTTCTTGCGAGTCTGGAGCTGGATCTGCTCTATTCTATTCTGCTTTAGGGCAAACATGCCACTTGCCTTGGCCTTGCTAATCAATTTCTGAATTAGAGTATCAAGAATCTTGAACTTGAAAGCAAATTCTTGATTGCGGGTCTGAAGAGAGCTTTCTTCGATGTAGAAGAAGATTCTAAGGTTCTCGAAGAAGGTTTTGCAGGCCTCAGAATGCTTTCTGGTCACTAAGGAGCTGATTTGTCTTAGGACATAGGCTTGTAGGTTGCGTTGGCGGTTCAGCTTGTTGACAATGGAGAATTCCTTGATTGCGTAGAAGGAGTCTTTGAAGGTCCTAGAGCACATTCTGATGAGGAGAATGGCTAAAGGAGCCATGTTGAAGTTGATCTTTTCCTTCTTGGGCTTCTTGTAGGCATAGGTTAGGATGTTCCTGAAAACTTGGCTCTTAAGTTCGTGGACAACAGAGTCAAGGGATAGAAGAACTTTGCTCATTTTTTCAGCTTTTTCTTGTTGGATAGTGTCTAAAGCAAAGGAATAAATTGACTCAAAGGCACGAGCTTTTTGCTTTTGTTGCAATAAAACTAACTTTTGAGCGAAATGCCCTCCCAGTTTTAACAATAAAGTCTTTTTCAATTCGGCGACGAACTTAATTCTTGAGAAAGAAAGCTCCTTGTTGCTATAGGTGGTGCTAATGATGAGGTTTTCAAGTGTCTCGCCCATGTGGAACAGGAGCGCTCTTTTGTGGCTCCTGATCTTTGTAAGTTGGAATCCTTCTAAGAGACAGTGCTGCTTTTGTGCTTTTACTAATAATTTAAAGATTCTGTCAGCTAAGAGTTGTCTGGTCTGTTTCTTGAAAGCGTTAATTCTATGGATTTTTAGAAGATTGATAGCAAAAAGGGCATTTTCTCTATATTTAGAGGCGAAAAATCTGTGGATAGATGCCAATCCAGCCTCTTGTCTTTGCTTCTTGATTCTCAAGAGGTCCAGAAGATGAGCTCTGTGACTAAACTCAGTGAAAAAGGATTGTAGTTTTCTCTTAAGAATGCTCTCAAGTCTGATAAATAGAGGCAAAGCAGTCTCTCTGGGGTCCTTGGGTGGCTTAGCCAGGCAGAAAAAGGCCCAGTTCTTTAAGGGAAGATTGTGCTGGATAAAGAACTTTTCAAGATAGTAAACAGCTTGGAAGATGTTCTCTCTGGGGATCTTCTCACGAGGCTCCCAGTTGACCAGGGAAATAAAGGCAGAAAGCAACTCCTTCTGGAGCTTTTTCTTTAGTGATCTAACCAAAAAGGCACAGGCCATCTTCTTTTCTTTTTGCCTAAGTTCCTCCTTTTCCTTGTTTTTGATAGCACTGTCATCCTTCTGGGGTTTGGGAAGGATGGCTGAGGTCTCGATGCTACCCATGGAGTATTCCATTTTCTCACGGCCTCCGAAATCCCTTCTAGAGATATCAGAATGGGAGAAATTGGTCTCAGTATTGTGGAGGGAGAGGGTATCTTCCTTATTATTAGTCTTGAATTCCTTGCTTGTGAAGCTTCTTCTAAAGGTGTGGGGGTCTTCTTCTTCCTCTCCTTGGACAAGAATACTTGAAGAATATCTTTGCATTTTTGAGAGTTCTTGGAATCCACCTTCCTGTTCCTCTTCAAACTGAGCAGTTTCATGGATAACTCTGGGCTGAAGGGGCAAATTGAATCTAGGAGAAACTAGTCTAGAGCCACTTTCTTGAGCAAATCTTTTGTCACTCTCAAAGTGCAGGTCATCTCTCTGGAAGGAAATAGACTTGAGTCTTCCTCTTAGATCCTCGGTAGATTCTTCAATGCTACCGATTTCCTTGGTCTCTTCGACGATTGTCTGGAGATGGTGTTGAATATATGAGCCCTCAACATGTTTGTAGGACTTCTGACTATATTCCTGATATTCTCTGTTCATTTCAGGTGAGCCTTGGCTATCTGATCCTGGGGATTGTTTTAAGGATTGTTTAGAATCCTCATCTTGTTCAGTTGTTAGGACGATACTTCCCTCCAATTCTTGCTTAACTTCAATAGGGGCAGGAGCGTTTCCAAAGGGAAGAGGGTTCTTAGCCCTATAAGAGATTTGTGTGTCTCCCTCCTGGAGATAATCTGTTTCATTCTGGGTATTGTGATGTGCAACAAAAGGCTTAGGTGAGTCTATAGGCTCACGGATTGAGTCAGAGGTGGGGTGGAGTTCTTGGAAAGGGCTTTCTTCCTGAGAAAGTCTAAGATGGAAATTGGGGATATGGAGGGCTACGTTCTTGGGTGGTTGGACGGCCTTGATGCGGGTCTCATCAGAGGAAGGGATCTCTTGAGTGTTATTTAAGTGAATATTGTCTAAAATCTGGAAGAAGGATGGCTTGCGGGTCTTGGTCTTGTTCTCTTCATAGTCAACGATTTCTTCCTGGAGTTGGTTGGGGAACATTCTTGTGGTCTTAGGAGGGTGGCCAAACATGCCAAAACCAGAATAAGAAGGAACTTTCTTGTGAATGGCTTCCTTGACGACGAGAGTCTCGTTGAATTCTGAGGAAATTTCAGTAGAACCGTTGAGATACAAGGCATTATCAATGTAGTTAGGGCCAAAGGTCTGCTTTCTCTCCAGTTGAAGGGTAGCTGGGGACTTGTTTTCTTTAGGCATATTGTTTACTACCACACTATTGTTGGCTGGAATGATAGGGTTGGCAGTTGGATCAGGCTCCAATATGGACATTTTGACTATTACGAAGTTATCTTCAGTTCTGATGGGATTTGATATCTCACTGAAGTTGCGAATGTGGAGCTGGGGACTCTGACTCTCTGAGATCTCTTGTGTGGAGGGGAAAGGACCATCAGGCTGGACTGTTTCTCTTTTCTCATTCTCAGTAATATCAATAGTCTTATAGGTTTCTTCTGCTGTGGCGGCTGTAGCGTCCTTGCCTCTAGGAGTATCAGTAGAATTGAGGGCAGTCGGGACGAAGGAGCCTTCGTTATTTAAGTTTCTTTTTAACAAGGAAGCTTGGAGTTGAAGGGCTCTTTGGATGTTGTCTATTCTCTTGGCCTTTTCCTTGATGGCTGTGCTTGCGACTGAAGAATTGATAGAGGAGATCCTGTCCCTGCTGTCTTTGGAATTGCTAAAATCTAGGATCTCAAGGACCTTTCTCTTCTTATCTTCATTTTTGGTTTTTATGATACTATTATCGGTCTCCTTGGATTTTGAGGAAAAGTCCAACTCGAAAAATTGATCCTTCACGTTCTTGATAGGCTGCTGAGAGACCCCTCTCTTGGTCTCTGTCTTGAGCAATTCCAAAGTGCTATGGTTGGAGTTGAAAGGTTCCTGAGAAACTGCTCTTTCGAGGTAAGAGCTAGTACCATTGGGTTTTCCCTTGCCAATAGTCTGATAGAATCTGACACGAAGTCTTCTTTCTCCTCTTGGGGAAAGAAGAACATCCTTGCCCTTTTCAAATTCTTCTTTTATTTCCTTGTTTTCCTTGTTGTCATCAGGTCTCGGCTCTAAATTGGTTATTTGGACAGTTAAGAATATTACCGAAAAGGATGACAGGCAAGCTGGCCTCAGGGCAAGGAGCAAACGAAGGATTTTTAGTGAATTCATCGCTCAAGTCGGTAACTCTGTAACTTGAAGCATTTTCAGACAGGAAAGTATGTTGACTCTTGGGAGAAGTTGGCATTTTTAAGCCATAATCCCACTCGAAAAGTTGTTTTCCATCAGCTATATTTAAATATTTACAACAAAATTCTTACTAGTAAGGGCAAAGAGTTTGTAATTTTTAATAAGAAGTGACTTGAAAGTCAAAGAGACATTAATCTTCTGGTAGGCGAAATGTTCTCCAACGAGATAGAGCTCACCCTTTCTCGTCAAGAAAGCGGCAAACCTATCTCCAACAGCCACCTCAACCACAAATCCTTTAGATCCAAGCTGAATCAATTGCGGCTTGAAGTCTTTCTGTTGAAGCTTAATTTCAGGGATAAACTGTCCAAAGAACACCAGGTTACCTCCACCTAAGCTTTGTTATTGTTTTCTATAGCTTATTTACTTGTAATAATAGCTGTCAGGTTCTTATACGCAACTGAAGTCTGACTGGACAATAGATATGGTGATTCTATGTGAGTAGGTCTACAAAAGTAGGTTTCCTTAGGATCGCAGAGTTCTCCTAGCTTTCCGGTACCCCAGGTGTACAAATTTCCTCTTTCTATGAACAATAAGTTCAAATAAATTTGAATGTACCGTCAATAGCTGAGGCATGTTTTGTTGACAAGGAGATACTCCTGAACCTATAACTTCAGCCCGATTGAGAAGTTGTATTACTTGATGTTGTTTAAGACAACAGTAGGGGTCGTTCTTGACTTAACAGAACCAAGACCCAGAATGCCTGTTCCTTCAGGATCATTTCCCCAGGAGTATAAAGTTCCTTCCTCTATTTTGAATTATATTTGGCCTCGAGAACTTAATTACCTCCTATGGCGAGAACGGCATTGGCATTACAGGTTATCGCCCTGATTTTCATTGAATGGAATTCAGGCATGGGTCCACAAGGGATGGTGGTAAAGCCTGTAGTGGATTGATTGCTATTCTCTGTTTCAGTTAGTCTGTAGATCTTGAGTAACTCTCCTTTGTCTAGACAGTTAGGGAAATGGTGGAGATTGGGTGCCTGTCAACAGTAATGCGGAGTCATTTTGAAATATGAGGGACTTGATGGAGTCTGTTTCGCCTTGGAAGTCGACTTGGGTGAATGTTTCCTAGAGGGTTATTGGGAGGAGGGTGATCAAATACCAGATGGAAACTATCTATGAAGAGCGCTGAGCGTGTTGCCCTTCTCATTTTTAATTTGATCTCAATATTTGAATTGCCTTTTTTAAATAAAATTTAATCTTCTATGTAAACGGAACTATGCAAACACGATTTCAAATTTTGCCTCGTTTCTCACCCTCATTACACTAGGACTAACATTGTTTTGAGAAGATCTTTCAGTCTTTTAATCTGCCTATTCTTTCTAAGACTATTGGGCAGACAGTCTACTTCTGATCAGCATCTGATCTAGGAGACTGATCAGAATATGCTCTAGCCCAGTACTAAGTGCTTTTCTTTGAAGATGGCTGAAGATCTACTTTATGAGTATTGTGTGTAAGAACTTGCTATTCATGAATTTCAATTAGTTCAGAACAGAAATTTATTTTCGAAATGTTTTATCGTAGACTTGATTTATTTGTTCAGAATCCTTCAGATAAACTTGTAGACTCAATCAAGTTCTATATATAACAACCTTTTTTCTTAGCAATAATAAAATACTTTTATAAACATTTATCTTATGAATACCCTTCTCAACGATTTAACTTTGACAAGAGGATCATCATCCTCTGAATCTCAAGCTCCTCTTCCAAAAAGAATCAAGGTTGCTGAACCTGTCCAGATCGATTTCGAGGAACTTATTGACACAGAGAAAGATCTTTCTTCTAAAATTGAAGAAGGATTTGGCCCAAACAAGCTAGGACTTATAATTGTCAATAATGTTCCAAATTTCTCTGAATACAGAGCAGCCCTTCTCCCTCTCGCCTTCAAATTGGCTAATCTTCCTTCTGACAAACTCCGAAAATTAATCTTGCCTGAAGTTGCTTATTATATTGGCTGGGGCCATGGAAAGAAAACCTTCCAGAGCACTGATGGAAAGTACACCAAAGGATCTTTCTTCGCCAATCCTACCATGGACAATCCCCAAATTGAAGCTTGGGTTGATGGCGAACATAAGATCATTGAAGCTAGAACTCCCTGGCCTACCGAAGACCTACCCGAACTCGAATCAGCTTTTAAGAACCTTGGAAAGCTGATGGTTGATACAGGCTTACTTCTTTCTGCACATTTGGATCGTTATGTGGAGGAACGACTTCCTGGTTATGAAAAAGGAAAGATCACTAAGAGTATTACCAATTCCAACCTGAACAGAGGAAGACTCCTTCATTACTACCCCTCCAGTTTGGAGAATACTGATGGTGAGTGGTCAGGTCTTCACAATGATATTGGGTCATTGACTGCCCTTACTAGTGCTATGTACTTTGACAAAGATGGTAATCCAGTCAATATGACTGACCCAGAAACAGGCCTCTTTATTCTGAATAGAAATGAAGAGGAGCTGAAAGTGAATATCCCAAAGGGCTCTATTGCATTCCAAATTGGAGAATGTGCTCAGATACACTCAGGTGGTCTGCTCATGGCTACACCACATAAGGTTGTTCGCGGCCCTGACTTGGCCGGAACTGGTATTTCTAGAAGTACTTTTGCGATGTTCCTGTGTCCTGACAATCAAGAACCCATGAACATCCCAGAAGGCGTTAATACTAGCAATGTCCTTGAGAGACATTATGGAAAATTTCCTGAGTTAAAAGATCGTTGGCAAAAGGATCAGACCTATGCTAACTTCTTGTATACGTCGATATCGACTTATTATCACTCTAAGTAAGACTGATTTTGGTTGTCTTTTCTTGCTCGATTGTTATAGATTCATAAATTAATATTTATATTACTACTAATCCATGACAAGTGAAATTCGAAAAAATCGTAGTAATTTTGACAAGCTCATCCCATAAGGAGGGCAATGGATACTTTATTTATATGAAATGTCAGCTTTCTAAGCTAGACCTAGCGTTTAATAAGCCTGGATTCTATATTCAATTACTTTTCTACGAGCAAGAAAGGTGAGACTCTTGAATTGAGACTGTACAGAATATCTAAATACTCCTAGCTGATAGAAAGATCATAGACAAAATTGAAATAAAAAATATCAATTTATTTCAGAAGTTCGATCTCTTCCTGGCTGATGAGGATCCTTGTAACTGGAAGCTTTACAATCCTGATAGTCGTAGTCCTTAATTTTCTCTGTGTTGTGTCTCTTTCAAGGCCTGGCCAAAGTTCCCGAGTAATACCTTTCTTCTATCAATTAATAAGCAGAATTATGCAAGAGGAGACTCAATGAATCTTGGTGCTTACGAATTGTTCTCCCCTAAAACACAGATTCCTTATTCATACAACTATTTCTGCTACTCCTTAGGTAGAGAAGACAAAAGTATTGGAAATAAAATATTAGGGGAGCGGACATCTTATCTTCAAACCATAGTACCATTATCCTGGGAAATTGACTAAGTTTTAGGTGAAATTTGGAGTTGATGTTGACAGACAACCAATATGTAAACTTCTGTTTATGGAAGGCGCTGGATATTACCTTTTCCTGGAGAGTCTAGCGAAAGGAGGATATTCAAGTTATCTGTAAGATTACCCTCTTATCGGTAAACAAAATATTAGAGTTCTTGATGATATACTTGCTACAGATTCAAATGACTATAAGGTTGCCTATCTTGAAGTAACTATATTTTACTCTATATTAACTAAAATAAGGAAGGTGGAGTTAGCATTATTACACATTACGACATCTGGATCGACTATAAATCTAATGGCAATACCTATAGGATCCTTGACATGAAGGTTAGTCCAAACTAGTAATTTATTGAAAGCCTTTTAATTGGTTAGTTATACGTTCTCGAAGGAGGACCGAGACAATTTTCTCGTGACCTACAGTATAAAATTCGTTGTAAAGTCTTTTTTGCTGTTTTCTTGAAAAGTAGGAATCAGCTTATGATGATCTATCAAATCCTAGTGACAACTCTAAATGGATCTATGCTTGGCTGAGTCTCCTCATTACTATTGCATTCACTATCCATGTCGAATTGAAACTAGGACATGAAATCAAAAAAGATACAGTCTATAATGAGGTAAAATCTCAATTCCTTAATGAATCTTTAGATTGGAGTCACAGAACAAATGAACGAATTTAGCTGGAAATCCCTAGCAAGAGATGTGTTTCGACCACCTGAAAGCCCCATTGTATTTTCCGCTTTGACTGGGGTTGGCCTTCATCTAATTGCTACATCTCTGCTTATCATCATTCTGATCTGCTTGGGAGTCATAAAAACTGAACATCATGGGAATGTCATGACCGTGATAGTGTTTCTTCACCCTTTCATGGCATTCTTTGCTGGCCTAAGAGCAGTTCAAACCTGCACAGTCTTTGATGTATAGCCGCTTTTCTCAGAGATAACTCTTTAGAGAGGTGCCAGGTGGCTTTTATGCTGCCTTGTAGCAAGCTCGATCTACTCAGTCACAGCTTTTATCCTCTATCTTTTGGTTAATCTTATAGCTATCCCATCAGAGTCAATAGCCTCAGTAAACCAACATTTTATTGTTTTATCTTTTAGTTGGAAGGAAAGACTTTCCTTACCCTATTTTTCCTATGGGCAGCAGTCGCGATTCCCTGTTCTCTTGGGGGAGGTCTGGTTGCTAAAAAAAAGCTGGTCTCTAGCAATCCCTTTGAATATGATCCTAATCCTACACCCATTACTCCACAACCTTGGTACCTAGGATTACCTGCAAGGGTTGCTATTACTGGCTTCTTCCCTTTCTTGTAAGGGCTTGCTTTTTGTTAAATAATTCGTCCAAGGTTTGCACTTCCTCAAATAAACGCTATCTTGTTTGCTTTCTGGACTCGTGGGGAATATGAATATTATGGGCCTTTACTCTTGACCCTAATCGTACTTCTTTTAAGCTGTGCTGAGGTGTCCACCGTGTTCACTTTTGCTAGTCTATGCAAGTAATTGTAACCACTTTTTGATCTTATTGTATAGTGGAAATCACAAGATATGGTGGAGAGCTTTCATATCTGCAGCATCAGTTGGACTGTATTTCTTCATCTATGGCATCTTTTATCACCTTACAAATCTTCCCATCCAGGGAGCTGGAATAATAATATATTATGGATATATGCTTATTGCTAGTCTGGGATTGTCTATACTGTGTGGAACAATGGGCTTCCTTGGAAGCCATGTCTTTGTACACAAAATTTATACTTTGTTGAAATAAATATCTAATTCTATTAGTGTAATTTTCTATTAACATAGCCTTTTGGCCTGAATGAGCATACAGTTACCTAGACTCTATAGCAACGTTTGACCATATTTAATTAGATATATAGAATATTGAGTATATTTGTACACCTATGAAACTCCTACATAGTGTTTTTCTTCGGGTAAGTAGGGCTATTCTTTTCTCCTAAATGCTCTCCAGCCTCAGCAAAGCATCTAAGCTCTTTAAGCTCATCTCTCAAAGTATCCAGTCTGTACTGGAATCTAATAGGTGGCAAGTTGGTCTTCATAGGATCGTTTGCATCAGGATGGTCAGGGAGATTGTAATTCTCTCCGATCCAATATTTCTTAAGGATAGGTTCAAATCCACTTTGAATGACTGAGTTACGAGCAATTTCACACATATCAGTAGAAGAAAGATTATAAACCTAATTAATTAAGTACAGAATTCGTATGCATATACCTGAGCAGCAATAGAATATTCTTCAAGAAGGGGCTGTTGAGTCAAGTGGAAGATCAGAGGGTCATCAGTTGACAAGCTGACATTGAGACCTCTCATGAAGAAACGAGGGAAGGGATTCTTTTTATACTTAACGAACAGTCTACAACTGTAAATGGTTTATTCACTGAGTTTACTTGTTATTGGAAAGTGGGGACATGGCTATTCCAATCTGCTTTAAGTAGTAGAGGTACTGGAGGACAGGAACCTTGTTCAACTTGATACCATGATTAATACCATCAGCAAGAAGGTAAGCAGCCATCATATGATCAGGGCTTCCAGCCTCACCACTATGAGGTCTGAATCCAAATGTGTTCAGACCTCTAGCTTTTCTCAAGTTGTTCAGAGTATAAATATTGGCCCAAAGATAATATGCCCAGTAGCTGTAATGTGGATTTTCGGAGTGCTTCCAGTTTTCTGGAAGAGTCAAGAACATTGAAGACGATGGAGTTTTCTCATATACACTCTCATCATCAACACAATCAAAACCTACCACCTGCAATAAGAATTTATAGAGTCCTGGATTGATTGAGGGATTCAATGTAACTTCGAACAATGGTTTGAAGATATTATCAATCATATCCTGGAAGCTATTAATGAGACCAGCTTTTTTATAGACTTCATAGAGTCTAGGGACCTGGATCATCCACCTGTTGTGGTGGCTGTAGAGTTGGTACTTATTAATCCATTCTGAGACCTTTTCCCATTCTTTAGGAGATTTACCTATTAGGTTATTACAATAGTTTATGTTTATACCATAAACAGATATTCTCAATTCACAGAATTCATATTTGTAAGCATCATATGTAGCAAACATCTCCTGGGTGATCTCAGCTAAATATCTGCCACCAATATAGTTATCAGTCTTCAGGAAAATCTCTCTAAGATCGCTCTGGCTGAAAGGATTATATTTCTTGTTAAATCTGTCGAATCTCTGATAGGTTTCATGGCCAGCCTGGACATCCAAGGCATCCACATTTAGATGCTTAATATCAATCTGATGTTTATCAAAGACCTCTTTTAGGGTCAAAACTTTGCCACTTTTATCCTTGATGACAGGTGTATCGGGCTCTTCCTAGTAAAATTATACACATTCTATGATCAACTACCTCATATTTCTTGATCATGAAGTTCAAGAGAGTCTTGACATGCATACAGGCGGAGTGGTGGATATGGGTATCGACTTTTCTGACATCAAAGAAATCTCTGAAAGAGAGTCTTTTTTGCTCTCCGAGTTCTTTTTCTCTGTTATACCTAATTTATCAGTTCCATCAATCGATACTCTTACAATAGATGGAGCTCGAATTTCTGTTCAAGAATTTCGAGTCTTTTATAGCAGAATGACTTATTTTTACTGTCAAAGCATTCCTAGATTTGTTAAAGGGTCTAAATTTTTTGCTTACACTTATGACTCTAGTAAGGTCCTTTAGATATTCAACCATACTGACGAACTCGCACATTGGCTGCCCATCTTTTACTGGAACATATACACCTCCATCCAGGGTTAGAGTTACCTAATTTCTTTTATTTGTGGTGCAAAAAAGTATTACGCCTTCCATTGGTGGCAGAAGTCTATTTTCTGCAAAATAATCTATGATTGGTTCTGGAGAGTTGTCCTTTTGATAAATCAGGTCCAGGATCTGAGAATCTAAGAGAATTAAGAACTCGATCTTTCATTTCTTACATTGGCTATGCTCAGTAAGGTATTTATCTCTCAGAGTCAATAGATGCAAGATTGACTTTGCTGCTTGACTATGCTCCTGCACAAAGGGGTCACCAGAGACTAAATGCTCTCTATTAATTTGAATCTCTACGTGATTTCCCTTCTCGGCATTCATAGTTGTATGATGGCTAATCTCTCTGTGAAGACCGAAGTCTGCTCTGTAAGCAGGCATTTCCTGGAAGGTAATGTTGGTCGTCATACCATTGACTTCATCTGAATTTGGATCGTCGAACACCATTGATCGAGATTTTGATCTTCTAAACAAGGAGAACTGTCTTCTGAACTCTTTAGTGTCAGGAGATAACTCTTCTTCTCTCTCTTGTTGGATAAGGAGGTCGTCCGGCTGTTTTTCTTCAAGGCTGAGGTGATTTTGCATTTTATCGAATATCGGGAATCTGACAAAATTTTGGATGATTTTAACTTTTATTAAAATTCTATGGATTCGAATCGAAAAAAACACTAGGGAGGGCAAATCCTATCAGAGGACTTCTAAAATTACAAAAAATCATTGTGTGCAAGTTATTCGAAATGATAGTCAAGACTTCAAAGCCAAGTTAGAAGTATATGCTAGCTCTAAGCTTATCAATCCTTAGCTAAG
>Ga0065720_1020512_pt1 | contig 14087 bp, 6 predicted proteins | sample Thericmetagenome_FD_59107 | JGI IMG/M metagenome (GOLD analysis project Ga0065720, IMG submission 59107) | Thermophilic microbial communities from the Joint Bioenergy Institute, California, USA of rice/straw/compost enrichment - eDNA_2 v2... | ecosystem: Engineered > Solid waste > Grass >... | reverse complement strand
AAAAAAAAAAAAAAAAAAAAAACAACCGACGCCATCGTCTCCAATCGATTGCCTGTAAGCCCTTCAGCCCTAACAACACGTATGTTACGCGAACTGCACAACAATGCCCAGCTCTGCTACACCAGAACTGCAATTTCCAATCAGCAAGCCACGTTCTCCTTCAAACAATATTTGCTAAATAACATATTGTGCGCATCTGCGATGGCATCGTCGTTTCATTGTTGCCATTGGTTTCTGCTGTTCCAAGAATATCTCGGCCCTGCCGTCGCCTCTTCGTACGGTAAGTACGGCGTAACGCTCTGTTCGATTAGCGCCGTACGATATCCTCCATACAGATCGATAATAAAGGTACCATCGGGACGACCTTGCCCATCGACGTAACGCCACAACAGCATGCCATTCTGTCCTGACAACAGGCTTTCCCAAGCTATATCTGGAGCACCACAGCTATAACACCGACTTCTAAAATTCAACATCACCTGTGGTGGATGAAAAATTCCGCCGCCCCGGCCTGGCTAAGTATCTGTGCGCTTCCCCTCCTCCTCCCCCTCCTTCCCGGATTCTCCTTAGAATTAAGCCGTAGCAGAAACCCAGGAACTGGGCTCTCTTGCATCATCAACGACTAGCTGAGCTGTGGTTTGGGACGGCTTACCCACCTGCCCTGTTGGTGGATTCGCCGATGAAAATACCCCGCGTTTGCTCAGATGTCACAAGTATACGAAGTACAAAGACAGCCAGGGCTTTCCAAGAACAAATAGGATAGAGTTTGCATATGGGATTTTACATCTTCCCTATTTCCCAAAATCGAAATGTCTTGCGCAAGACATCAGGACCGGTCACAAGTCATCCTTCATGTTTGCCTACATGCGATCGGACACAGGCAGAGAGATCTTCGAGTCTTTGTTGGTAGGCTGATATTCAATGGCCCTCGCTGACATCACAGGTCTGTGAAGCGTAATCCTATCCTTAATCAGAATACCAGCGGAAGTTTCGGGTGGCCACAAGCGGGAAACTCGGTGGCCGGACGAAGACGAAATATTACATCCTTATTGCACATGTTGTAGAGATTCCAGAAGAGAGGGTTTCTTCTTTATTCTCTGCTCGATGTTATCTGCCTCTCTGTTTGTGTGTTGCCTGAGCTAGCAGCAGAATCTTCCTATCGCTCGACGTCCACAGTTTGATGCCTTCCCGATATATCCTTGTCTGCCTGGCCTTCCAAGAGCAGTCAACATCCATTGCTATGTGACTGACAACATCGGGCCACATCCAGTGTGCCCGCAGTGCAGCTGCTCATTATTAGAACAAGGTTGCGCAGCAGCTCTTGCTCGTCTCCCCACATCATGCCGCGTGCCGCCTAGAGTATGTGGTGCCAATGAAGCTTCCAATTAATATCCCAAAACCACTCAGCGTAGCAGACTGTCGGCTAACAATGGAAGGCCTTCCTCTTCCGTCTTTTTAAGCTAGGCTTCTAGGGGCTACTTAACCAGCTGTATGGGCGCTCGGTGAGGCTCCGGTTGGCAAGATCATCTTATAAGCGTATATTATGCACAAAAACTAGGTGCTTACATGTATATAGGCCCGAGAAATCTGTAAGATCCAACGGGGGGCTGCAGTTTTCACATCATCCCCCGAGTGAAATAATTTCCAGGGGCGCTTATATCACATCTCCGACGCCATGTATCTTGGGGTCATAAGCTGCCTGGATTGAACGTTATTTCTTTTTCGAACAAGCTGCTATTGCGCCGTCGCAAGCCAACCATTTTTTTCAGGGGACTTTCTGTATTCCCATCGATTCCTGACGGCGGCTTTTCAACGTGTTGCTATTCCTTTAGCCCTTCACAAATCGGTCTGGAAAGACCAGCCACCACCATCTCATCAATATTTGTGAGACCCAGAGGCAGTTTGCCGTGCCGTCCATCATGGGAGACAATGATACACACATCTACATTTTATCCGTATCAACGGCGCAGAAAGCCGACAATATGGACCAGTCCTCAGACGTAGCCTTGTCTCGGAGCCTTTAGAAACAACAATTGTGAGATGATGTTTGGCTGTTTTGTTTTCGCCGTTCCCGCTTCTGAACTGTTACGTTCCGGATCAACGCTTGTGGCTTGCGCCTTCGTTTATTCGGAGTAACCACTGTAGAGGCAGAAAAAATGTGCAAGCAATCTGAATGCTGATTCATCTCTTTCTTGACTGGTAACTTGAACCAAAAAAATCTGGCCATATGTGACACTTTGGCTATGCTTATATGCAATATGAGTGTTGACATTGTGATGGTTTATATCCGTGGCATAATATGCCTGGCTCTTCGTTGGATGTTTGATCTGGAGGGCAAACCACAGACAATCTTAGGTGAAGGACAAATATCGCCCTCGGCAATGACGGGCTTCTGCATGAGAACCCTCGGGGGCCGGGGGGGGGGCTGGCTCTGGAGCTTGAAATGTTTGAGATTAGCCCAGGTCATTATCGCCCTTTCTATCTGTGTGACAGACCCTACGGCTATTGCTCAACTGGATTCTTAATTTATCACAACTGGTTGGGTCAGAGATCTCGAACAAGACATTGCCTGGCGACGGTCTCGCCATATATTCGCTACTGCAAGAAGAGCACATTGCCGCATCGGACCGTCGTGTGTTTCTAGAATCCGTGCGCCTGCAGCAGCTAGGGCCAGGTCAAGTGCCATACTTGGGAGGATCTCAGCCGGTGAAACTTGAAACAGGGAGCGGATTCAAACACAGTTCCCCGCTACGCATCCAGAAAATTTTGTCTGATGGAAAGTTCGAGCCTTCAAAAGTAGACCAGGAAATTTGTAACTCAACCGGACTCATGTCTACTCGTTCTATTCATCATAGGGGATGGTGCATCGGTTGCCAGGGCCAGTCATAAAGGATTTTGCACATAAGCTGAGTAGGTCGCACCTCCTTCATAATCGGTGACGTAGTTTAAACTGGAAGGTCAACATCCCACAGTATCTGCTAATCGCACCATTCCGATCTTGTTTCGTGAGTCGGGCCGGATGGAAGATGTTGGCGCGGATGTCTCGCTGTTGAAATCAAAGTACATATTTCTTACTATAAAACAGATTCTTATTTGCTTCTGTGGCCAATGTCTGGGTCATGAAACTGAAAATTTGCCGTCAGTCTTCGACGTTTCAAAGCCTCAAACTTAACCATTTGGTTTTGTAAGACAGAAGAGCAATACTCCGCTACAACATCATTGAAGAAACACAGTTCACTTGCTGGATGAAACGACCATAGAGCGTTTTGTCGTGTTAGGGCTTCGTCGTCAACCTTCAAGCACAAATCCTTGGCCAAACCAACTTGAGAAGTAGAGGGTAGGAAGGCGTCGTTCTATAGCTTCCATTGCAGCTGGATGCTCGGCTCAAGATCCAAAAAGATCGGGCAACTAAGCAAATGCTGGTTTGCTGTTACCTGTGATGATAACTGGGACGTTTAATTTCCACTAGGGCGCCAATGGTCAGCCTTATAGATGCGGCGCGGATTCCAGTTTTGATCTTAGGGGTGCGTCCTGCCAGCTGGAATCTGAACTAAGTTGTCTGATTGGCGATCGTCGGAGGTTGACTGCATGCCCAGACAATGACAATGATAACTGGAACTGGTCTGGCCTCGCGAAACGATCATCATGTCCAGGAAGACCAAAGCTCCTTGGACGTTGATTTGCGGAGAAAGTTCATGGAGAGTTTGAGGGACCGAGACTCTGACCCAGGAGCAGCGCGGGGTCTGGGGAAGTTTGGGGGATTGGTGGAGTCGTGCTGTGCCCTGCCAGCTAGGACAGTTGCTGCCAGCTGGTTGCCCCACTGTTTCCAAAGCTGTGGACCCACCCCACCTTAGCAGCATACGTTGAACGCGGAATCGGCACCAAAAAAGTTAGGGCCATCACGGCGGCAAGGGCCTTGATCGAGACGAAAGGGTGATAAAGACAATAACGATATTTCGATCAGGCCGGTGCATGATATACGAGTTCGACTGATTTGACCATACATGTATTGAGCTCCCATTTCGTCCTGGAAAGTCAACTTCACAACCAAACGACAAGCCAACCAAGCCCCGCCATCATGGAGGCTGAGATTCGAGCCCTCATTCCAAATATCGACCCCGTGATATCGGAGTACTCTGCAGGTTATTTAACTCATGCATCCACTTCCTTGGCCGGAGACGAGGAGGCCAACGGACCATCTCCTCTAGACGAAGCTGCTACTGCCATCACTGAGCTGCTGGTCTCCGCCTCGGGCAATGCTGGTGCCGCCACTCATGATAAGATTCGGGCTTTGGTCGAGAAGTGGGTTGAGAAGTATGCGGCTGCTAGTGATAACCAGGAACGCAAGCGCCCTACTGTCAAGCGGCTGGACCAGGCCATCCAAGTCAGCGCTCAAAGGAGCATCTCATCTACCCTGGCTGTCACGACTGGCAATGTCGACTTGGAGTCGGCTAGCACCCGAAAGGTTGAATCTAAGGTCGACAGAAAGAAGTTGGAGAAAGCTGAGCGCAAAATTGCCGCAAAGCAGAGCAAGAAGGCCTTCAAGACGGTCGAATATGAGGCTTCTCGTCTGTTGAACCAGCCCGACTCGAAGCAGACGTACGAAGAGTTCTACATGGCCGTCAATCCTCTGCAGATGGGTCCTGGCTCTGGCGGCAAGTCCAAGGATATCAAGATCGATAGGTTCGATGTGTCAATTGGAGGAAAGAGAATACTCACAGACACTTCTTTGACTCTTTCTTATGGGCACCGTTATGGCCTTGTTGGCCACAACGGTGTCGGCAAGTCTACTTTCTTGCGGGCGTTGTCCAGGAGGGAAATCCCCATTCCCACTCATATTTCTATCCTCCACGTCGAACAAGAGGTGGGTGGTAATATACCAATTAGTGATTTTGACCTCTCTTCTAACAAAATCCAATATTAGATTATGGGTGACGACACTCCTGCGCTACAAGCGGTCCTAGATGCCGATGTCTGGCGCAAGGTGCTTCTCAGGGAGCAAGGCGTAAGTGATTTATTAACACACGACTCTGATGGTTACAGATTCTGACTAGAGTATCTAGGAAATTACTCAAAAACTGGCAGACATTGAAGCTCAGCGGACTTCTATGGCTGATACATCATCTGATGCCGCCAAGCTGGACAAGGAGCGCGAGGCTCTGGATCAACGCCTCGGCGACATTCAAGCGAAGCTCGCCGAAATGGAGTCAGACAAGGCTGAATCCAGAGCTGCCAGTATCCTGGCAGGTCTTGGTTTCTCGCCCGAAGCACAGCAGTATCCCACCAAGAATTTCTCTGGTGGTTGGAGAATGCGTCTTGCGCTTGCGCGTGCGCTCTTCTGTGAGCCTGATCTATTGCTTCTGGACGAGCCGTCCAACATGTTGGACGTCCCCTCCATCACCTTCCTTTCCACCTATCTTCAAAGTTATCCCAGCACCGTCCTGGTCGTATCCCACGACAGAGCTTTCCTTAACGAAGTGGCTACTGATATCATCCACCAACATTCTGAGCGCCTAGACTACTACCGTGGCGCCAATTTCGATTCCTTCTATGCGACGAGGGAAGAAAGAAAAAGGGCAGCGAAAAGGGAATACGAGAACCAGATGGCGCAGCGTGCTCACCTTCAGGCTTTCATCGACAAGTTCCGCTACAATGCGGCCAAGTCGCAGGAAGCTCAGTCGCGTATCAAGAAGCTCGAGCGCATGCCGGTGCTCGAGCCGCCAGAGCAGGAGTATAGCGTCAAGTTCAAGTTCCCAGAGGTCGAAAAGCTGTCAAGCCCCATCGTTCAGATGTCGGATGTTACCTTTGGCTACACCAAGGATAAGATTCTGCTCAGGAATGTCGATCTGGATGTCCAACTGGATTCGCGTATCGGAATTGTCGGTCCCAATGGTGCCGGCAAGACAACAGTGCTCAAGCTCCTCATCGGCCAACTGCAGCCAACAAGCGGTATCATCAGCCAGAACCCTCGGCTGCGGATTGGTTACTTTGCACAGCATCACGTCGACTCGCTCGACCTCAGCATGAGCGCCGTCAGCTTCATGGCCAAGCACTACCCGGGCAAGACGGATGAGGAGTACCGCCGACAGCTGGGTGCGTTCGGCATCACTGGCACAACAGGCCTGCAAAAGATGGCTCTGCTCTCAGGTGGTCAGAAGTCGCGTGTAGCTTTCGCCTGCCTGGCTCTACAGAACCCACACATTCTCGTCATGGACGAGCCCTCCAACCACCTCGATATCGAGGCTATGGACGCGCTTGCTGAGGCGCTCAAGGAGTTCCAGGGTGGTGTGCTCATCGTGTCTCACGACGTAACCCTTCTTCAGACAGTGTGTACTTCACTGTGGGTTTGTGAGAACGGCACGGTCGAGAAGTTCCCCGGAGATGTGCAGGCGTACAAGAAGAGGATTCAGGCTCAGGCCGATGCTGTTGGTGTTGTCAAGAAGCATTAAGTTGCAGTCTATGCACCTGGAAGGAGAATGGTGGTTGGGGAAAAAAAATATAAGGAGTTCAACTGCTGCCATCCTTCATATGATGACCATACTGTGTGATGATAATTGGCCTCAAGGTGTCATTCTTTTGCGGAAGCCCAAACATGTCGTCGGTCACGGCAGCCCTCCTACGTGGGATGCGGAGAAGAGTTATATCAGTGCCCACAGATTATGCGGTGATCGGCTTCACGAAAGGCGACTTGGTTGGTAAGCTGACATAGGTAGCTGCCGGTCGAGATAGATCAACCAGTGCCTGAAAGCCCAGTAGGAGAGTCCTCGGTTGAGGCTAACAATACGATGAGATTGTTGATCGAAAATGAATCTGCGCTCACATCTCGCAACACTTCAAAGCAAGTTTACATTCTGGAGTCTCAAAGAGCCATCACGAGGTTGAAGGCAGCTTGACCCCGAAAGTCGAGGTGAAATGATTCACCCCGCTGACAACCCGTTTAATGCACAAACAGGGGGTTAGCGTGGCTCGTTGTCCACCCCGCTCGACCAAAGAGGGAAATAGTGTAAACAAGCGAGGGTGCAGGGACCACCAGGCAGCCCGAACAACGTGAATGGACCTGAATGGACCTGAATGGACCTGCCCAGCCATGGACGCGTTTTCCATTGGGTGTGCCTGATCCCCACACTGGCAACAGCAAGCGGTGAGAACGCCGGCCGGGTCGCCTCTTCATTTCTCTCCCCAAAAAACAACATATCTCCCTCTTCCCCTACCCATTCTCCACCCGACCGCTTTTCCACCACCAGCTCAGCAACCCTTCCGTCTTTCGACTTTCGACCTTCGCATCTTCCCTGAGCAGTTTGCATCGCCTTTACAGTCCAGTTCTTCGCACAACTATCCAAAATGCGTGAGATCGTAAGTCGACAACTCCCGCCCGACGACCTGTCGCAGCAAATTTGACGCGTCGGAGGCGTTTGGGAAAAATCCGAATGCCTGATCCTACCCCACACCCGTGGTTTGGGACAACCTCGTCCCGCCTTTCAGCCCGACCGACGCTGGCGACAGCGAGGCTCGCAATGATGAGATGAATACGTTGCTGACCAGAATTCTCTGTACAGGTTCACCTCCAGACCGGCCAATGCGTAAGTTGAACAGATGGACATCGCCGCGGGGCAACATTGTGGTGGTGGTGGTGGTGGTTCGATGGACTGACGATAAGCCTTCAGGGTAACCAAATCGGTGCCGCTTTCTGGTAGGTTCTCTCCATCAGCAGAGACTCCCTCTGTAAAGACTTCGACGCTAACTCCTCGTACAGGCAGACTATCTCCGGCGAGCACGGCCTCGACGCCAATGGCGTGTATGTGTTGCCCCTCGACGATCGTATTACCGCGGTCCGCTTGCTCACCGCCATAACAGGTACAACGGCACCTCTGAGCTCCAACTGGAGCGCATGAACGTCTACTTCAACGAGGTGAGTTGGGCCGCGAATATGGGCGATGGAACGCTCAAGCAGCAGAACTTCTAACTTCTATAACAGGCCTCCGGCAACAAGTATGTGCCTCGTGCCGTCCTGGTCGATCTGGAGCCCGGCACTATGGACGCTGTCCGTGCCGGCCCCTTCGGCCAGCTTTTCCGCCCCGACAACTTCGTCTTTGGCCAGTCCGGTGCCGGCAACAACTGGGCCAAGGGTCACTACACTGAGGGTGCTGAGCTCGTCGACCAAGTCCTGGATGTCGTCCGCCGCGAGGCTGAAGGCTGCGACTGCCTCCAGGGCTTCCAGATCACCCACTCGCTTGGTGGTGGTACGGGTGCCGGTATGGGTACCCTCCTGATCTCCAAGATCCGTGAGGAGTTCCCCGACCGCATGATGGCCACCTTCTCGGTTGTTCCCTCTCCTAAGGTCTCGGATACCGTCGTCGAGCCCTACAACGCCACCCTCTCGGTCCACCAGCTGGTCGAGAACTCAGATGAGACCTTCTGCATTGATAACGAGGCCCTCTACGACATTTGCATGCGTACCCTCAAGCTGTCCAACCCCTCGTATGGCGACCTGAACTACCTCGTCTCCGCCGTCATGTCCGGCGTCACCGTCTCCCTCCGTTTCCCTGGCCAGCTCAACTCTGACCTCCGCAAGCTGGCTGTCAACATGGTTCCTTTCCCTCGTCTCCACTTCTTCATGGTCGGCTTCGCTCCGCTCACCGCCCGCGGCGCCCACTCCTTCCGCGCTGTCACCGTCCCGGAGTTAACCCAGCAGATGTTCGACCCCAAGAACATGATGGCCGCCTCCGATTTCCGCAACGGTCGCTACCTGACCTGCTCTGCCATCTTGTGAGTTCCATCCCCTGTTCATTCTCATGGAAGGGCACAATGAATGCTAACAATGTTGACAGCCGTGGCAAGGTCTCTATGAAGGAGGTCGAGGACCAGATGCGCAACGTTCAGAACAAGAACTCGAGCTACTTCGTCGAGTGGATCCCGAACAACGTCCAGACCGCCCTCTGCTCGATCCCGCCTCGCGGCCTCAAGATGTCGTCGACCTTCGTTGGCAACTCGACCGCCATCCAGGAGCTGTTCAAGCGTATCGGCGAGCAGTTTACTGCCATGTTCCGTCGCAAGGCCTTCTTGCACTGGTACACTGGCGAGGGCATGGACGAGATGGAGTTCACCGAGGCCGAGTCCAACATGAACGATCTCGTCTCCGAGTACCAGCAGTACCAGGATGCTGGTGTCGACGAGGAGGAGGAGGAGTACGAGGAGGAGGCTCCTGCCGAGCACGAGGAGTAATCACCTCTCCTCTGCTCCAGGCCTTCGCTTGTGTGGGCTGCTGGCTAGTTTTCACCCTCGGCAGTTTCTCTTGGATTTTTCTGGGAGGGCTGGATGGGCTGCCGGGTCTACAGTGAGCTAGACACATTTGCTTCTCTCTTTGGGTGTGGATAATACATGATAGCAGGCCTGTTCCGCTATGTCCTCTACCTTCTGCGTAGCTGTATCATTCAGATACAGCCGTTGATGAGTTGAGTAGTTGAAGTACCTTATCCATAATTAATTGATGCCACACCTATGACTGCAATACTCGGATCTGTCCGTGCCATCGAAGTCTTGAGCCTTTGTGATCTTGTTGTCTGGTCCTTTCATCCAACCTCCGTTCGGATATCTGTCCGTGCCATCGAAGTCTTGAGCCTTTGTGATCTTGTTGTCTGGTCCTTTCATCCAACCTCCGTTCGGATATCAAGTTAAGTCTTCAGGCGGGAGATCCCTGTGTTGTACTTGGTGTCTCCGTTTCTCGGTCTACAACCATACTTTTCGAGTCAACCTCTAGCCATAGCAAGGTCATGAGTCAAGAATGCGTACTAGCCAAAAGCAAGATGTTTGCGTCTACACTACGCTGTGAACTCTCACTCTGGATAACGATGTTATAGCCACTACGTTGAGGTTCTCAGCACCATGATTCCAGTTCGATGAGAATCACCAGATATGTTGAGCCGAAGTAAACAGATCTCTTTCCACTAATATCTTAGCTGAAACTGCTAAACAAGCTAACCAGCGACTTGGTTCAATCGAGAAGAGCTAAGGGACGGAGCTGATTCATATTGTAGGGTGAAATTATACCCAACGATGATGGCGCGTTAGGCTTTGGAACCGGTAAATGTTTAATTGTACAATAATTTGCTTTATTCCGGACGGACACACACATTCCATGCTAGTTGGTCCTTGAACTGTCTCTCAATGACGAATTCAAAACACCCAGGTGCTTTCTCAGATGGCGGAATGTCTCCTGCGTCCGTGACCATCTCCAGTCACGGTCAGCACTGTACCAGACGACAGGCTGTGTGGTCCAAGGCAGTCTGCTTGTTTCCTGATACTTTGCTTGAGGTGAACAGCTGACTTAGTACGTATTATAATCTCTTGAAAGTCATCCCCAGCCTTCTCATTAAATTGAATGGTCTTGAATCTTCTAGTTTAGCAACATGTGCTGTCTCACCGAGATCTTGAATGTTTGTAAAAACTTTGTGGTTACCTGGGTTACGAAGCAAACCCCTTTTACTGTCGAATATCATTTTTTGTGGGAGAAATGGGGTCAAATTCTACACCAACCCTCTGCCATGTGTGCCATATGCAGCCATTGAAGGTCTCTTAACTACTCGGTGCGATTTGCACCTACCAGATCGATCTTATGCATTTATCTCCAGTCCCTATCCACCAAGAAGGGGTCCGGAATCGTTTCTCACTTTCTGTGATTAACTTGGGAGAGTACCTAGACAACCAATTCTCTCTATTACTTTGACAAACGAAAATGAGGTCAAAGAGACTCTCATTATGAGGTTTTGGTCTGGGCATACTAAAGTGTTGATACTTCTTTTTATTGGCATCCGTATTCTGCTGGTCTGCTTACCAAGCTATCGAGCTTTCTCCTTGCCACCAAATGTCATATCGAGCAATATCGATTGGTGACCCGTTAGGTGGAAGTTGGGGACAACCAATAAGGAATCAGACTTGATCATGGAAGTCTGGGTTTCGGTGAGGGATGGGATCTTGGTTACTACAGGAGCAACTCATGGCAACCCGAACATTTCCAAGTTTGAGGAAGTACTTGATTGCTGGACTGAATGCGATTTTTTTTATCCATCTGCATCCTGTCGGGGGCTTTCAAAAGAAGCCATGTAGATGCAAGCTGTATAGCTTGATTCTGGTCGGAACCCGCCTCGAGCTTTCCCGCGATTAGAACACGTATTATTCGGACTCCTCCGGCGTTCAGCGGGCACATACTTAATGGGGTCTACCACCTTAGCCACCCTGTACTCCTACTCTACCCCTCGATATGGCAGGTGTCAAAGACTGCCCCATAGGGCCATGGGGGCCATGACTTTTCCAAACCTTGATTTCCTGGCCGCCGAGATCTCCCGCAGGGACGACTCGACCTACCTTGGCTGTGCATCATACGTTCATGTGTTCACACCCAGCACTGCGCGGGCGCTGGCAACCAATCCAATCCGTCAGCTGAGTATCCGAGCAAGCCGATATTGGCAAGGCTGGCGGTGCGAGCCCGCGCCATGCCGAATGACACTTGCCAAAGTGCCCGGCTGTAGCGATGGGAGCATAGGTCCGTTCCGGCGAACGCCTATCGAACCAACCCGGCTTTAGGTTCGAGTCGCATCTGGAAGAAAACCGACCGACAATCAGCCCAGGAAGTCTGAGTCTTATGTTCTTACAACTGTTTGCCAGAAAAATGTTACCAAGTTAAGGAAGACTCCGTATCAGCCGCCGCCTTGCCAGAAGTCAGGCAACCCTTCATGATCGGAAAGTTTAGGTAGGGCTGAAGCAAGAGTGGACGGACTACCTGTCGGCAGAAAAATCACGGAAACCCAAAATGTAACCATATGTGCCTATCCTAACAACAAACTCGTCTGCTCTGGCCCCCACCTCACGGGGTGGCGCTCTGCTGGAGACCGCACTTACGGGCTAAGAGGCCGCTCTTCATGCCTTGTTCGTCATCTGTGTCATTCGACGCGGGAACTATCGCGATGATACTCTATTTGGAGGAAGACTAGAGTCCTTCGCTCCCTAACTTCCTGGCTTCAACCCACTTCCACCGCATCTCGATCGTTATGTCACAAGTTCCTTAAAGGTTGGAAGGTCTTTGGGATCCTTCTAATGGGCTGGATCACTGATCTGGGGACAATATTAGGCGCTGTTTGGTTACGGGGATTTGACGCGAAGAACTACCTAGACTAAAATATCAGCAACTCCATGCCCACCCAGGGCAGATCCTGGACCGTTGGGGGTAGATCAATCCATAACCCGCCTTTCAACTCGCCAACCAGCGACCTTACGCTCGACTGCGTCATCTGCACCAAGCGGCGACATTCCGCGGCGTTGTGGAGCCCCGAAACCTAAGCCTCAGGGATACGGAGCGCTAAGGATGTAAGTGCGTAGATGCTAGAAAGAAACCCACAGCAGACCGAACAAGAGGCGTCGACGGCCCCATTTCCCGCCTTCCACCAAACGATCAAAGCGGAGTACGTGTTTCGTCGAGTAAACTGCAGCGGCGACGCAATACGATGGAGTAAATGGATCTCTTCGCAGTCGCTTTAAGACGCTCACGGCTCTGCTTCGCCGCTTTCAAGCAGGAAAATATCCATCCATCCATCCATCCATCCATCGCATCGCCAAGTTATTGAAGGCGTTCAGTTCTATATACTTGGGCACTTCGCAGGACAAAGTTAGGCTAAGAACCAGCTCACCGAGAGCCTGTTGCCCTTCACACACCATCTCCTTCTTCCTGGGCACCTTGACAGGCTCCATATAAAGGGATGTGAAAATTATTGTTCGGCACAGCTACTTTTTTCCCCAGCTACCTGGGTTATTCCAATAATCGACATCCTTGATGCTTCTAGGTAGCAGATGGATACGCGCCCAAGCAAAGTAGTGGGATTTATGGAAGCGTAAACACATGTGGGGTCTCAACGTTCGAGGATCACCGGGAACCAGGAGTGCCCATGCGAACAATAAGGGCTTATGGATGGAGTCTCCGACCGTTTACCCATGATCCACGAGATGCAACCTACTCCCTGCTCTTCCACATCCTCGATCTTGCCCTCGGGCATGCCCCCTCTTGACAGTGTAAATGCCCCAAGAATTGATCAAATCCCAGCCTGCCAAACACTGGGAGCTGTTTTGGGGGCCCGAAACACCCAGTCCTTTGCCCAGCGAACGGTGCCGCTCCGAGTATACGTTTTAGGGGCAGACAAGGAAGCTTGATAATGTCAAAGCCCAAGAGATACGGGAGGAAACAGGGGATGAAAGAGGCGCTGCGTATGTTGGAACGCTCGATGCTCCGCCGGAGGAAACAAAGCGCAAGCCAACGGCATCCCCACAACAACAGCCTCGATCCTAGGGCGGCGTAGCAGATGCAACGGCCACAGGAAAAGCGAACTCAAAACGAAGGGGCATAGCGTAGCAACAAGAGAACTCGCACGCCTCCTGGATCCGGAGCATTGTTCGGTCAATACAATGCTATCGTTACACAAAAATAACCACTAAAAGAGTGAGAACACAGCGTTTTGAGGGGAACGCTTTCGCTAAGCACCCCGGTTATGTGAGGACCTTGTGTCTCCTAGCAGGCGCAAGCCCCGGCGGCTGATGTGCTTTCCTCTAGAAACCAGTGGCTCGTTGGGGGAAGCTATTCGAGCCGGAACACCCGAGCACTCTAGTTTAGCGGACCAACATGTGTTTTGTGTTGACGGAGCCCGCGCGATAGAGTTCCTATTAGAACAAAGCAAAAACAGAGTGATGTGTCAGACCTTAATCTTGCTCAAGCAGGTGGGTGTTGGCCTGCTGGTGTGCTCACTAACATGCGCCAAGACGGCAGGTGAGATGCAACGGCTGTAAGGGGAAAATAGGGGTTCATCATGGGGGAGGGGAAGTTTGGCGAATAATGCAAAGGTGAAAAAGAATTCGATACCACACTTCAGACTTTTTCTTTAAAGCATTGAAAAAGGGTCGTCAGGACGTCGTTTCGATTTCAGAGTCTGCGTGAATAACCTATGTCTAAATCTTCAAACATCGTCTAGACCGGCTCATTTGGTCCTCCCGTCAGTCGTCGACCATGTCAACCACAAGAAGCCAAAAAAAAAAAAAAAAAAAAAAAA
>Ga0065720_1003643_pt1 | contig 14093 bp, 9 predicted proteins | sample Thericmetagenome_FD_59107 | JGI IMG/M metagenome (GOLD analysis project Ga0065720, IMG submission 59107) | Thermophilic microbial communities from the Joint Bioenergy Institute, California, USA of rice/straw/compost enrichment - eDNA_2 v2... | ecosystem: Engineered > Solid waste > Grass >... | reverse complement strand
TTGATGGTGATGGGCCCGATGTTGCCGCCCGAGCCGCCGTAGCCGTCGGCGTTGGCGTAGGCGTCGGCCTCGGCGTCGGCGTTGGTGCTGCCGCCAGCGCCCCCCGCGCCGCCGGCGCCACCCGCACCGCCGTCCCCGGAGGCCAACGGGTCGTACGTGCTGCTGCTGCCGGACCCGGTGCCGTAGCCGCCCGCGCCGCCCGCGCCGCCGGCACCCCCGGCGCCGCCCGCGCCACCGCTCGCGTCCCCGGCCGTGGCGGTCCCACCGGTGGCGGTGCCACCCGTCGCGCTGCCGCCCGTCCCGGCGCCGCCGCTGGCGTCGATGTCGATGTTGGCGGTCTCGTTGCCGTCACCCACGACGTTCTCGTCGCCCTCGATCTGGGTCACGTCGTTGTCGAGGGTGATCTCGCCGGAGAAGTTGTCGCCCACGGTCACGTTGGTCGAGTTGTCGATCACGTTGTTGACCACGTAGTTGTTGACGACCTGCAGCTGCTGCACGACCTCGGTGTAGGTCTGCGGCGGGGGCGGCGGCGGAGGCGGGGTGTAGCCGGCCGGCGGGGTCGGGGCCAGCGCCGTCTTGGCCGCCGGCGGAACGCCGGGGTAGTTGCAGGCGTCGGTGACGGCCTGCTGCACGTTGATGTACTGAAGCTGGTCCTCGGTGATTCCCTCAGCCGCGAGCGAAGCCGGGATGTTGCCGACAGCCTGGGCCGCGAAGGTCGGGTTGCCGAGCAGCTTGGCGAGCCACTCAGTGAAGGCCAGCTGGACGGACTGAATCGCGGAGGTCATCGCACCGCTCCCTTCGTTGGTTGGGGCTTTGCCCCGATCCCTTCGGTTTGGGTGGGGCTTGGCCCCGATCCCATCGGTTGTTGGGGCTTTGCCCCGGGTGATCCGGCTTGGCCGCCGGAGTTGCACCCATCCTGCGATGCGTGCGCCAGTCCGGCATCGGGATCGTCCCCCTAGGATCGGGCCCCCATTAGGGGATTTCAACGAGCGGCTCGGGGGGTGTCGGGTGGAGGCGGCACCCGGTCCGCTGGCCGAAGGATCTGGGTCGGCTGGTTGAAGGAACTGGATCGGTCGGTTGGCGGCGCCGGAGGTCGATCGAATTGTCGGTGGTCAGCCGATCAGTCGGTCGGCCGTCGGTCGATCGGGCGATGTCGTCAGTTCGTCTGGTCGGTCTGGAGGAGCGAGCGGAGGGCGGCCACGAATTCGGCCCGGGTCGTTGCGCCCACCTTTGCCCGAATGCGGGCGACATGGTGCTCGACTGTCTTGGGAGAGATAAACAGTTTCGCCCCGATTTCTCGATAGGTGTCGCCGGCGAGCACCATGCGGGCGACCTCGACCTCCCGTTCGGACAGTCCACCGTGGGCGGACTCGGCACGTCCCCGGTCCGGCACGACCTCGGCGCTGGACAGCTCCCGGGCCCGCTCCAGAAGGCGCCGGGCGGCGGAGGCATCGGTCGTTCGGATCGCCGCCTGCCCCACCAGCCGAGAGCCCTCCCAGGGCAGCCCCACCGCAGCCAGCTCGCCGGCCACGATCGTGGCCGCGTCCGGGTCGACGTCGCCCGCGAGGATCCGCGCCCACAGCTCGGCCGCGGCACATTGCGCCTTCTGTCGGGGCGACCCGGCGTGGCGGCAGGCGTCGGCGATGCGTTCGGCGGCGCGCGCCGCAGCGTCGGCATCCTCGGCGGCGATCGCCACCTGGAGGTGGATCCATCCGACGACCACGGCCCAGTCGGGCGGCGAGCCGAGCCGGTGCAGGATCGTGTCGAGCGCCTCCATGACGAGGGCCACGCGCCCGTGCTGACGCAGCCGGGCGGCCGCCACGACCAGCTCCTCGAGCGGCTCGACGCTGAAGATGTCGACCGTACGGCGGGCCAGGGCGGGCTCGACCCCGGTCCAGGCGTCGCGGAGGGCGGCGATGTCCCCGCTGCGCCGGGCGATCCCCGCCCGCAGCGCGGCCCGCAGCACCACCTCCCGGGCGGGGCCGAAGGCTCCGGCCAGGCTGGCGGTCGCCACGCCGCCCGGGGTTGTGGTGCCCCCGGTGGCCGCACTGCCGCTGGCCGGCCCCTGGCCGGGCTCGGGCAGCCTGGTGGGTCCCTGGCCCAGCTCGAGGAGCGCCGTGTCGTACCGGCCTCCCCGCATCCGGACCCAGGCGAGCAGCAGCCGGTGACGCGCCACGAAGGCCGGGCCGCCGTACCCGAGCGCGATGGCCCGCTCGAGCAGGTGCTCGGCGGAGGCGACGTCGCCCACGATGCTCGAGAGCACGGCACCCAACGCGTGCGCGGTGTCGGGCAGCACGGTCGTCGGCGACGTCCGCTCCAGCGCCTCCGCCGCTTCGATGAACAGCGGCACCGCCGCGGCCGGACGGGCGGCCGCGGTCAGGGCGGCCTCGGCCAGCCGCCGTAGCGCCACCGGTGCGTCCACACCGGACACGTCGACGCTCTGGGCGCGCGCCAGGTCCCCGACGGCGACGAGTGACGGGACGGCGAGCAGGGGTCCGAGGCTGCCGGCGGCGAGCAGCGCCTCGGTGGCCCGGTCGCAGCGGCCATGGTGGGCTTCGATGGTTCCGGCGACGATCGCGGCCCGGGTCGCCTGGTCGGGGTTCGCCGCCGCTGGAGCGNCCGTCGACAGTCCCAACAGGACCGCGACCTCGGCTCGACCCACCGCGATGCTCGCCGGGTCGGNGCCCGCGGTGATGGCGTCGTCGTACCAGCCGAGCGCGGCGGCCGGGTCGTCGAAGCGCAGCCGCTCGGCTGCGGCGGCGAAGACGGCGGCTGAGGTCGGCACGTACGCCCGGGCCGCCCTCAGCTGGGTCGCCGCGGTCAGTGGATCAGCCCCGACCGCGATGAGCGCGGACGCCACGGACTCGTGGACCCGGCGACGCTCCGCGGCCGGCAGGTCGGCCAGCAGGGCGTCGGCCACGGCCGGGATCATCGTCTCAGCTCCGGGAAGCACCAAACCCTGATCGGTCAGGTCCCGGATCGCCGGGCCGAGCTCGGCCGGGTCCAGCCCGGCGGCCGTCGCCAGCACGGTGTCCGGCAGGTCGAGCCGCAACGCCAGCAGCTTGGCCAGAGCGGCCACTGCGGGTGGAAGCATTGTGAGACGACGATGTACGCGAGCGACGAGCGCCGGGTTGGGCTCGTCCCCGGGCGCCTCGACCAACGCGGCCACGACCGCCGGCAGCCCGCCCGACCGCGCCCACACGTCCGCGACCTGGTCGGGGGAGACCGCCCGGCCGGTCCGCGCGCTCAGCATGCGGGCGACCCCGGTCTCGTCGAGCGGCCGTAGCTGCTCCACGTGTCCGCCCACCGCCTCGTCGAGCTCGGCGTGGGCGCGGGTTGGAATCGTGGGGCGCCGGGCGATGACCAGCGTGACNCCNCGCCGNGCCGCCGCCACGAGCCGCGCGGCCTGGTCCTCGGTGAGCCGGTGNGCGTCGTCGACGAGCACNAGNCGNTCGNCCGCGGCGGCCAGGTCGGCGTCGAGTCGGGCCTCGTCCGCGATCGGCGGGTTGACTCGGATCGCTCCCCGTGCCGTCGCGGCGGCGGCGATCTGGCCCAGCCGGTGCGTGCGCCCCGATCCGTCCACGCCGATGATGACGGCTGGGCCGATCATGGCGTCGGGCGGCGGCGGGCTCACACGAGGCATGATGCCGTACGCGACCTAACCCGTCACCGACCGCCCGCACGTATGTCGTGCGTGGACGGGCGCCCGTACCTGTTCACCTCATGTACTGGCCCACCGCACATGCCCGAAGTGGGCCTTTCCAGGCCGGACGTGGACGCGGTCGCGCCGAGCCGGGCGCGCTCGGTCAGGCCGCCTCGAATTCCGTCCGGGGCAGCCGGCGCAGCATCACCATCCCGACGACCGCGCAGGCCACCCCGAGGCCGAGGAGGAACAGGTCGACCACAACCGAGACGGGTGGGACGGCGAACGCCACGCCAGAGAAGGAAACGTATCGGCTGAGCATTGATCCGACGATGAAGGTGGCATCGACGACGGCGATCGCCAGAAGCCATCCCGGTGACCGACGCACGGCCGGTACCGCGAGGGCCACGACCATGCCCACGAGGAGCGCGAGCCGCCAGAACACTGCTACGTCGATCGCCCACAGCCACGACCAGTCGCGCCGGCCGTAGCCGATTGCGTGCGCGGCGAGCACCAGCGATGACGCAAGATAGACGCTGAGCCAGACACCGCGCCTGGGCCGGGAACCGTCGGGGACGGCGAAGAGCAGCAGGGCACAGACGGCCGGCCATGCCACGGCGAGTAGGACCGTGGCCGTAAAGTCGCCCGAGATGACGGTCACGCCCACAATCAGGGCCAGAATGAACACGGCCACGGTTCGGGCCGCCATGATCCAGCCCAGCACGAGGGCGCCGTAGGCCACAATCCACAGCAGCCAGTAGAGCGCGAAAAGCCAGACGTCCGCCTCGTTCAGTGGCCTCTCCATGGGACGCCAGAGGACCCGCGCGGCCAGCTGGGTCAACGAGGCGGTGGCCATGAAGGCTTGGTGCAGCAGCAGCATGAGCGCCAAGGCGTAGGCAGCGTGGTGCCACGCCTTCCCCCGTGGCGACTCGTACTGGCCGGCGAGCCGGAGCCGTACGGCCAGGGCGATTACGCTCAGTCGCTCGCCGAGTGGAGGCCGGTTGACGCCGCGGCCCTCGGCGCTGTGCAGAAACGTGGTGACCATGTCCTCTTCCCAGGCCTGGCGGTAGCCGGCCGGAAGCAGGCGCAGCAGGCGGCGGTAGCGGTGCTCCAGGTCGGTGTTCACGATGCCTCGCCCAGTTGAAGATTGATCGATCGCAACCGCCGGGCGGCGGCCCGGGCGTTGGCGGCTTGGTGGGCCGCCTCGGCGCGGACCGCCTCGAGACCGGCGTTGGTGATGCGGTAGTAGCGGCGCAACCGCCCGTGGTACGCCTCCTCACGGTCGAGCTCGACCAGCCCTTCGCTGACCAGGCGGTCGAGAATCCCGTACAGAGAGCCGATCTTCAGCTGCACCCGGCCGCCCGAGAGCTGGTCAACCTCGCCCACGATCCCGTACCCGTGCCGCGGTTCGCCGATCAACGCGGTGAGGACGAAGAACGTCGGCTCACTCATGCTCATGTCACGAATATAATGCCTGCCATGATATAAGGCAACGGTTGGGTCCGGGCGGGCGGCGGTCACCGGGCTGGAGATCGAGTTCGAGGTGGTCGCCGCTACGGGCCCCGTTGGACACTTTGCTCGAGTTCGAATACGCGATGGCAACGGTTGGTCAGCCAAGGTGAGCTTCGTCTGCCTCTGTGACGAGTCGAGAATGGCCGACGTGGTCGTCCGGTCGAGAGGGTTGCTGGTTTCCGAAACGATCGCGTTTGCGGCGTCGGTGGGCAGGGCGGGTGATTGGGAATGCTTGAGCCCACGCCATCCCGGGTGATCCCGGCGGTCTGATCGAGCGCTGAGCCGACGGCGACATCGGACGGGTGATGTCGTCCACGTATGTGTCTACTGTGGTCANTCNGGCTTGGGGGTCGGCGGTCGGCCNGAGCTCCTGGATGAGCTGAAATGAAAAACAATGAGTCAGCTGGCTGAGGGGTAACGGCGTTCGTGGGNAACGGGCGGTTTTCGAGCATGTTGCACTCGCGACGCCCTATGGCTNGATCATTGATCAATGCCTAAATGCAAGGGTTCTCCCTAGATACGGAAACCAGGCTTCTCTATTTATCATCGTCTGACCGTAGGTCGCACGCGGCGGGACCGCGGAGACCCCGCGGTCCGGCGTGCCAGCACATTGAGGAGTGAGGAATGTCTGGTCTTCCTCGAATGCGCCGGCGAGCGTTGCTGATAGCGGCCGTGACCACAGTGGCGGCCGCCGTCACGCTCGGCGCGGCGGGCCCCGCCAACGCGGCACCGATTGGCGACATCATTGGCGAAGCGGCACCGGGTGCCATCGAGGGTCGTTACGTGGTGGTGCTGAAGTCCGATGTCGTGGGGGCGGCCGGCACCGCCCGCGCNNNGGAGANCGTCCGCGGTAAGGCGACTNGGGCTGGCCGGCAAGTACGGCGGATCGGTCGGCGAGGTCTACGACGCGGCGCTGACGGGATTCTCGGTGACGATGAGCCCGGGCCAGGCNAAGNGATTGGCNGCCGACCCGNCNGTGGCCTACGTCGAGCAGGANCGAGTGATTACGCTCGAAGCGACGCAGACCAATCCGCCGTGGGGCTTTGGACCGCATCGATCAGCGTAACCGTCCGTTGAGCGGCACCTACACGTACCCGAACACGGCGTCCAACGTGCGGGTGTACGTNATCGACACCGGCATCCGGANCACGCACAACCAGTTCGGCGGCCGCGCCACNTGGGGNGCCAACTTCGCCGGCGGGCAGAACACCGACTGCAACGGCCACGGCACCCACGTCGCCGGCACGATCGGTGGATCGACTTACGGTGTGGCCAAGNAGGTCCGGCTGGTCGCGGTGAAGGTGCTCAACTGCNCCGGCAACGGCACGACCTCCGGCGTGGTCNCNGGCATCAACTGGGTCACGNNCAACGCCGTGAAGCCGGCCGTGGCGAACATGAGCCTCGGCGGNGGCGCGAGCANCGCNATCGACANNGCNGTCGCCAACTCGGTCGCCTCCGGCGTGACCTACGTCGTGGCGGCGGGCAACTCNNNCGCNAACGCCTGCAACTACTCGCCGGCTCGCTCGTCGTCGGCGATCACCGTGGGCGCGACCACCAATNCCGACGCCCGCGCGTCGTTCTCCAACTACGGCAGCTGCCTGGACATCTTCGCGCCCGGGGTGAACATCCCTCTCCTCCTGGTACACCAGCAACACCGCCACGAACACGATCAGCGGAACGTCCATGGCGTCACCCCACGTCGCGGGCGCGGCGGCGCTGGTCCTGTCGGCGAACCCGACCTGGAGCCCGGCCCAGGTGAAGAACTACCTGGTCAGCAACGCCACCACGGGCGTCGTCACCAGCCCCGGCTCCGGCTCGCCCAACCGCCTCCTGTACGTGGTCAACTGACCCCGACCATCCAGATCGACTAACCCCGATCATCGTGGTCAACTGACGCCGACCATCGTGGTTAGCTGACCCCGACCACCACCCGCGATCTTGGCCGAACCGTCATCGTCGATGCCCCGTCGCGTGACCTCGGCCAAGATCGTCGGGTGGATTGGTTTATGGACGGGTTAGTTGGCGGCGGGATCACCACGAGACGAGGCTCAGCACCCGGCGGCGGTGAGCAGCCGCCGGCGGTGAGCGTATGTCGGCGGTGAGCACGGTGCGGCGGCGAGAACGTGGCGGCGGTCAGAACGTGGCGAAGGAGCGGATCGGCATCCGCGGGCCGAAGCGGGGCGCCGCGTAGCCGGCCCGCTCCAGCAACAGGCAGACCCGGCCGCGGTGACCGCGGAACGGCTCGAGCAGCTCCAGCATCCGGACGTCGGCAGGGCTCAGGGCACCGGCGCGAGCATCGGGCCCGGCCGAGCGCGCTCCGGCCCGCACCTGACCGGCCAACGCCCAGGCGACCATGTGCGGGNTGTGCCAGTCGCCGACCGAGACCGCGTCCGAGTCACCGTACGCCACCCGGACCACCTCGGCCGATGTCCATGGNCCGATGCCTAGGATGGCGGTCAGGCGGCGGCCGGCCTCGGCGGAGTCGCGGCAGCGCTCCAGACGCGGGGCGTTGACCGACGCCCGGGCGAGCGTGTCCGCCCGGCGCTGCTCGACGCCGAAGCCGTGCATGACCCAGTACGGCACGGTGGCCACGGTGGCGGGGTCCGGCGGGGGGAGCAGGCCCNCGGCGGGGCCGGGAGCGGGTGGTCCGCCGGTCACGCGGTGGCAGTACCGCACCGTGGCGGCGTACGCCCGGTACGCCTCGGTGCCCGTGACCTTCTGCTCGAGAATGGTGCGCAGCAGTCGCTCGTAGACCCGGCCGGTGGCGGGGAGCCGCAGCCCTCGGTGGCGGCGGGCCAGTTGGGCCACCAACGGGTGGCGCTGCGCCACCTCGGCGAAGCCCGAGAGGTCGTCGCGCAGTCCGGCCACCGCGTCGGCTTGGTCCACTACCCAGGCGGCCCCGGGTCCGTAGCCGGTGGCTAGCAGTTGGCCGGCCTGGCGCCGCAGGCTCAGCGTGGCCAGGCCGTCCGGTGTGCGCGTCACCCACCAGAAGACCCCGTCGGCCAGGCGCTGACAGGGGTCGTGCCGGCCCATGGGCAGCTGCCCGACCGTGCCGACGAAGTCGTACTCGTCGGGGACGGTCAGCGTGCGGGTGACGGTACGAGTCATGACGCCGTGACCCTACAACCCTGAGCGGGGAGGCCCCGACGCCTCACCGCGGGAGTCTCCGTGCGCCTCACCGCGGAAGCGACCCGACGCCTCACCGCGGAGCAACGCCTACGACTCGGTGCGGGGTGCACTCTACGACTCATCGCGGGAGTGACCGTACGACTCATGGCGCGGCCATACCGCTCAGGCGGCGCGGTGCGGGGCGGTGGCGGCGGCCAGCCCGCGCAGCAGCAGACGCTGGTCTCCGAGCATGCCGCGCAGCTTACGCTCCAGGCCGGCGATCGGCGTCAGGTTCTGCGGGGCGCGGGGGTCCTTGTACGGGTGGGAAGCGAACCGCGGCAGAGTGAGCGTGGCCAGGTCGGCGAGCGCGATCGCCTCGGACTTGGCCAGGTCGGCCGAGCACTCGACCCGGACCACCCCGGCCCACGGCGCACGGCCCCCGCCGGGCAGCCGCAGGTACCAGGTGTACCGGTGCCACGAGGTGCCGAGCAGGAACACCGGCGTACGTTGCCCCGGGCCGAGCCGAGTGACCACACTGGACAGCTCGGGCGGCAGGTACTGCACCCGGTGGGTCTTCACGTAGCCCAGCGCGCGGGGGAGCTGGTCGCGGCCGGTGAGCGGCCCGTCGAGTACCAGCAGGTCGTCGTCGGCGGTGTACTCGGGGCCGAGCGTCTCGGTAGTGGCCCGGGCCAGGGTGGAGACCTCGATCTCCAGCGCCCGCAGCCGGGTCTGGATGGCCTGCTTGATCTGGGCCAGCTCCATGCTCGCCACCCGGTGCACCTGGTAGCGGGCGTGGCCGGTGACGATGTCGGAGGCGTCGAGGCTGGAGGTGAAGAAGCCCCGCACCACCCGGGCCCCGGCCACGTTGGCGCTGCCGCGCCGTAGGTCGCACCGCACCACTCCGGCCGCGTAGGAGGCGGCCAGTCCGGTGTGGACGGTGCTGTCGGACTCCTCGACGTAGATGTGTGCGTCGATGCGCCGTACGCCGTCGACGAGGAGGACCGTGCTGGGCAGGGCCCGACCCGCGGCCGGGGTCACCGGAGCCCAGGCCGTGGGGTCGCGCTCGACCTCGAGCCGGACCTGGGCGCTGCTCTCGCCCGTGGGCTCGGCCTCGCCGGCCTCGATCGCAGCGCCGTAGGCCGGGTCCCAGGCGTCCACGAACAGCTTCACGTCGGCGCTGTCGGTCACGGCTCGGTCTGCCACGTCCGTCAGGGTGTCAGATGGGTGCGACATTCGACCCGCTCACACCGACACCCGGGTGACCCGGGCTGTGCCCCGGGCGTCCCGGCTCACCTCGAAGCGCACCGGGATTCGCTCAGCGAGCCCGGCCACGTGGGTCACGACCCCGACCATCCGGTCGCCGCGGGCGGCCAGGTTCTCCAGCGTCGCCGCCACGGTGTCCATGGTGTCGGGGTCCAGCGTGCCGAACCCTTCGTCGAGCAGGATCGATTCCAGGCTGGCCGATGCGCTGGAGAGCCCGGCGAGCTGCTCCGACAGCGCCAGCGCCAGCGACAGCGACGCCTGGAACGTCTCGCCGCCCGACAGCGTGCGCACGGCTCGGGGAAGCCGGGCGTCCCAGTGGTCGATGACCGAGAACTCCCCGCTCTTGTGGATCAGCTCGTACCGCCCGTTGGAGAGGTCGTTGAGGATTCGCGACGCCCCCTCCACCAGCGCGTCGAGCGCCTCGGTGAGCAACCAGCGCTCGAACTGGTTGGCCCGCAGGTGCTGGGCCAGCGCCTTGGCGACCCGGGCCTCGCGTTCGTACTCCTCGATCTGCTCGGTGAGCCGGGCCGCCCGCTCCCACCGCTCGAGCACCCGGTCCCGCGCGGCCCGGGCCCGCTCGACGCCCAAGGCCGCCGCTTGGCGGTAGCCGGCCGCGTCGCGGGTCGAGACGGCCACGCCCGTCCCGGCCAGCAGCGCGTCGAGCCGTCCGGTCACGTCGGTGAGGGCGGCCAGGGCCTTCTCCGCCGCGGCCAGGCAGGCGTCGCGGTCGCGGGACCGCTCGGCCGTACGCTCCCGGGCCCACGCGTCGAGCGCCTGCCAGGACTCGACGAGACGGTCCCGGTCCGGGCTCGGCGGGCCCAGGGTGGCCACGGCGTCCCGGGCCCGGTCGTACTCCTGCCAGGCCCGGCGCAGCCGCTCCTCGGCCGTGGCGAGCCGGCTGGTCGCGGCCCGCACCGACTGCCGAGCCGTCCGGACCGCCTCGGCACAGGTGGCCGCGGCCCGCTCCTTCTCGGCGATCGCGGCCAGCGCCGACTCCACCGCGGCCACGTCCGGTGCACCGTCGAGTGTGGACTCCAGCGCGGCCAGCCGGGCCGCCGACTCCTGGTGCTTGGCGGACACGGCGGCCAGCCGGCGGTCGGCCTCGCGCAGCGCCCGGTCCTCGGTCCGCTCGGCCTCGACCGCGGCCTGCGCCGTCTTCTCGGCCTGGGCGAGCTTCTCCCGGGCCGCCCTCAGCCGAGGGCTTCCGGTCGCCGGGATGGTGGTGACCGGTTGCTCGCAGACCGGGCAGGGCTGCCCCTCGACCAGGTGCACTCGCAGCGACGCCGCTCGGTCGGCGGTCGTGGCCGCCTCCACGTCCGCCTGGGCCGCCCGGACCGCTGCCGCGGTCTTCTCCACGGCGGCCCGCGCGGTGGCGAGCCGGGCCGTGGCCCGCTCGTGCTCGGCGGTGGCGGTGGCGAGCGCGGCGGCCACCTCAGCCAGCCGGCTGGCGAGGCGGGCGCGCTCGGCGTGCGCGTCGAGCAGGCGGGTCAGTTCGGTCCGGTCGCCGGCCGCGGCCAGCTCGGCCCGGGCCTTCTCCTCCTGGTCCTCGGCGGCCTCGACGGCGGCCTGNGCNGCNGCGGCNGCGTCCCGGGCCGCGCTGACCTCGGTGTGCAGCCCGGCCAGGCCGGCCGGGGGCCGCACCGACTGCAGCGCGGTCAGGTCGCGCTCGACCGCGGTCAGCTCGGCCTGGGCGGCCGCGCCGGCGCGGTGGGCCTCCTCCAGCTCGGGCAGTAGCGCCTCGACGTCGCGCACCACGGTCTCGGCCGCCGCCAGCGCCTGCTCGGCCGCGGCCAGGGCGGCGTCGTCGGCCCCGCTCAGTTCGCCCAGCAGGCCGCGCGTGGCCGCCACCTTCGCCTCGGCCTCGCGCTGGCGCTGGCCGGCGCGTTCGCCGATGCGTTGGTACACGTGCAGCCCGAGCAGGTTGACCAGGATCTCCTGGCGCTGTGCCGGCTTGGCGTGCAGGAAGCGGGCGAACTCGCCCTGCGGCAGCACGACGCAGCTGGTGAACTGCTCGTACGGCAAGCCGACCGCCTCGAAGACGGCATCCTCCATTTCGGACCAGGTCCCGGCCAGCACGGTCCCCAGCGACTCGCCGCGCTCGGTGACGCCGGCGTCGAAGGTCCGCAGGTCGAAGTCCGGCGGGAGCTGCTCGAGCCCGGCGTGGGCGGTGGTCACCCGGCCCTTGGTGTCCCGGCGCACCACGCGGGTGGCGACGAACCGAGCGCCGGAGGCCTCGAAGACGAGCCGGACCTTGGCTTGGGCCGTGGACGGAGCGAGCGCGTTCTCAATGCGCCGACGGTCGCCCCACCGGGGCACGGTGCCGTAGAGAGCGAAGCACATGGCATCGAGGATGGTGGACTTCCCCGAGCCCGTCGGCCCGACCAGGGCGAAGAAGTCGGCGTCGGTGAAGTCCACTGTGGTGGGTTCCCGGAAGACGGTGAACCCGTGCAGGTCCAAGCGCAGCGGCCTCATGCGTTCACCCCCAGGCTGCCCGGCGTGACGCACTCCTCGTACAGCTCGTTGAACAGCGCCGCCACCGCCGGGTCGTCGACCCCGCGGGCGGTGAGGTACTCGGCGAACAGCTCGCGCGGCGAGCGGGCGGTCGCGTTCGGGGCGCGGGTGGCGGTCGTGGTGGTGGCGGCCACGGCATCGGGGTCGATGCGGACCTCCAACGCCCGGGGGAGCAGCTCCTGGACCTCCTCCTTGAGGCCGGCGCGGGGCGCCTCCCGCACGTAGACCCGCAGCCAGGCCTCCGGGTCGACCGTCAGCGCCCGCAGCTCGGCCAGGGTGCCCCGAACCGTACGCAGGGGCACCGCCGCGGTCAACGGCACCGCCGTGATCCGCGGGGCCGTGCGGGCGGTGACCTCGACCAGCGAGACCGAGGGGGTGTTCTCCTCCTCGCCGAAGTCGACGGCGATGGGGGAGCCGCTGTAGTGCACGGGGCAGGGGCCGGGCACCTGCTGGCGCCGGTGCAGGTGGCCCAGGGCGACGTAGTGCGTCGACGACGGGAAGATCGTCGACGGCACCGAGTACGCCTCGATGGTGTGCGCGTCGCGCTCCCCGCCGCCCGTCTTGCCGCCCACGACGGTCAGGTGCGCGGTGATGAGGTTGACGGTCTCCGACCCATCGGTGAAGTCCGCGGTCAGCGTGGCCAACAGGCGGGCCACGTGGTCGGCGTAGGTGGCCGACGCCTCGGCCGCCGAGAGCTCGAACATCTCCGACGCCCGCACCGCGTACCGCTGGGAGACGAACGGCAGCGCGGCCAGCCGCCACGCCTCGCCCGCGGGCGTAGTCCCGGTGACGAGGTGGTCCTCCGGTTTGCCGACGAGCCCGCGCAGGGTGATGCCGGCGCCCTCGGCCCAGGTCCGCAGCGCATCCAGGCGCGGGCCGTGATCGTGGTTGCCCGCGACCACGACCACGGCGGCCGCGTGCCGACGCAGGGCGGACAGGGCCCGTACGGCCACCTTCTCGGTCTCGGCCGACGGCGCGGCGGTGTCGTAGATGTCCCCGGCCACGATGACCAGGTCGGGCCGCTCCCGCTCGGCGATGTCGACGATCTGCCGCAGCACGGCGATCTGTTCATCCATCCGGGACTGTCCCTTGAGGACCTTCCCCAGGTGCCAGTCGGAGGTGTGCAGCAGCTTCACCGTTCCTCCTAGAACGGGATGTCGTCGTCGGGCACGGTCTGCCGGCGGGCGGCCGCGACCACGGCGAACGCGTCGGCCGCGGTCACCGCCGAGCGCAGCGTGCTGGCCGGCGGCGTTCCGGCTTCCTCGCTGCGGGTGGCCCAAGCCGGGAACGGGAACTCGGCCACGAGCGGCACCGGGATGTCGGGCTGGTTGACGAACATCGTGCCGGGCTTGGCGATCAGGGCCCGCTTCTGCTGGGCGGGCGGCAGGAAGCCGTACTCGGGCCGGCTCACCTCGGCCGCGTCGAGCCGCCCGGTCACCTTGATGGCCGAGTTCACCAGGATGCGACGCTCCACTTCGGACGCCGTCTGCTGCGCTCCGATCAGCACCACGCCCAGCGACCGTCCGCGCTCGGCGATGTCCAGCAGCACCTCCTTGATGGGGGAGGTGCCGTCCCGCGGCGCGTACTTGTTGAGCTCGTCGAGCACCACGAAGAGCAGGGGCTTGCGGGTGCCCGACTTCTCCTTGCGCTCGAACTCGGACTTGAGGATCACGCCGACCACGAACCGCTGGGCCCGGTCAGGCAGGTTGTGCAGGTCGACGACCGTGACCTGCTTGCTCTCGGCGGTGTTCACGCCGTGGGGCCGGTCGGTTGGCAGGTCGCCCCGGATGAGCCGGGCCAGGTCGCGCTTGCTGGAGATGAGCCGGCGCAGGAACGCGTTGACCGTGCCGAGCCCGACGGCCGAGCCCGTCCAGTCGGGGCGGGTCTCCTCGTCTAGCAGCCGGTCCTGGATGAGGTCGACGAGGTCCTCGTAGGAGCCCACCCGGCGGCCGTCGACGACCACGCCGCCGTCGGCCGGCTCGGCCACGCGGGCCAGGTGGGCGGCGACCGCGTGGACGACCATCGTGTACTGCTGGCGGTCGTCGTCGGCGTCGGC
>Ga0065720_1003642_pt1 | contig 14093 bp, 13 predicted proteins | sample Thericmetagenome_FD_59107 | JGI IMG/M metagenome (GOLD analysis project Ga0065720, IMG submission 59107) | Thermophilic microbial communities from the Joint Bioenergy Institute, California, USA of rice/straw/compost enrichment - eDNA_2 v2... | ecosystem: Engineered > Solid waste > Grass >... | reverse complement strand
GGGCTCGCCGGCCTCCGCCCCGGCCTGACGGCGGGTCTCGGGGGGCGCCGCCTCGGCCTCGGCCTGCCGCCGCTCCGCCGGGGCCCCCTCCGGGGCCTGTGTGGCCGGGGCCGCGGGCGCCGCCTCGGCGCCGCCGGGCTCCTCGCCGATGATCGCCACCGGGGTGCCGATCGGCACCGTGTCGCCCTCCTGCACGAGGATCCGGGTGAGCGGCCCCTCGTCGTACGCCTCCAGCTCCATCGCCGCCTTGTCGGTCTCGATCTCGGCGAGCACGTCGCCCTTGCGCACCAGCTCGCCCTCGCGCTTGAACCAGCGGCTGAGCGTGCCCTCCTCCATCGTGTCGGACAGGCGGGGCATGATCACTTCTGGCATGGCAGTTCTCCTGGACCGTCAGCGTCGCGGCGCGGGCGTGAACCGGGTGGCGTCGAGGATCTCGTGGATCACGCGGGTGAGCGCCGCGGCGTCCGGCATCGCGGCGAGCTCCAGCGGCTTGGCGTACGGCAGCGGCACCTCGGCGCTCGCCACCCGCCGTACCGGCGCGTCGAGGTAGTCGAAGGCGCCCTCCTGCACGGTGGCGGCGAGCTCCGCGCCGATGCCGTAGCTGAGCCAGTCGTCCTCCAGCACGACCACCCGCCCGGTCTTGCGGGCCGAGGCGCAGATCGTCGCCCGGTCGAGCGGCCGCAGGCTGCGCACGTCCACCACCTCGACCGAGACGCCCTCCGCGGCGAGCCGCCGGGCGACGTCGAGCGCGACCACGGTCGCCCGCGAGTAGGCGATGATCGTCAGGTCCTCGCCGGTGCGCGGCACGGCCGCGGTGCCGATCGGCACGGTGTGGTCCCCGGAGGGCACCTCGCCCTTGGTGTTGTAGAGCGCGAGGTTCTCCAGGAAGAGCACGGGATCGTCGTCCCGCACCGAGCTGGCGAGCAGCCCCTTCGCGTCGGCCGGGGTGGCGGGGGCGACCACCTTCAGCCCGGGCACGTGCGCGTAGTACACCTCGAGGTTCTGCGAGTGGGTGGCGGCGAGCTGCTGCCCGCCCCCGCCGGGCGTGCGGATCACCATCGGCACCGACACCTGGCCGCCGAACATGCCGCGCATCTTCGCCGCGTGGTTCACGATCTGGTCGATGGCGAGCAGGCTGAAGTTGATCGTCATGATCTCGACGATCGGCCGCAGCCCGAGCATCGCCGCGCCGACCGCCGCCCCGACGAATCCCTCCTCGCTGATCGGCGTGTCCCGCACCCGGCGCGGCCCGAACTCCTGCAGCAGCCCCGCCGTGATCTTGTAGGAGCCCTCGAAGACGCCGATCTCCTCGCCCATGAGCAGCACGTTCTCGTCCCGCTGCAGCTCGGCGCGGAGCGTGTCGTGCAGCGCCTGGCGGTAGGTCATCGTCTCGGCCACCGCTCACCCCTCCCCGGGCGCGTCGCCGCCGCCGCAGGGCAGCGGGTCTCCGGGCAGCTGGCGCGGCGCGTTCGGCACCGGCGTGGCGTACACGTTGTCGAACAGGCTGTCCACGGCGGGCGGCGGGCTGCCCTCGGCGAACTCGATCGCGGCGGCGACCTCCCGCTCCGCCTCGTCGTCGATGCGCGCCGCCGCGTCCTCGTCGAGCACGCCCGCGTCGATGAGCCGGGCGCGGAACGCGGGCAGCGGGTCGAGCTCGCGCAGCCGGCGGGTCTCCTCGGCCGACCGGTACCGGGCCGGGTCGACGACCGAGTGGCCGCGCAGCCGGTAGCTCACCGCCTCCAGCAGGTACGGCTTGTGCTCCCCGCGGGCCCGGTCCATCGCCGCCCGCGCCGCGTCCCGTACGGCGAGCACGTCGTTGCCGTCCACCCGCTCGCCCGGGATGCGGTAGGCGCAGCCGCGCTTGTACAGCTCGGGCTCGCCGGAGGCCGCCTCGACCGGGGTGCCCATGCCGAGCAGGTTGTTCACGATCACGTACACGATGGGCAGGTTCCAGATCGCGGCGAGGTTGAGCGACTCGTGGAAGGCGCCGATGTTCGTGGTGCCGTCGCCGAGCAGGCACATCACCGCCTCGCCGTCCGGGTCGGGTCCGCTCCGGTAGGCGATGGCGAGCGCCGCGCCGGTCGCGGGCGGCATCTGGCCGCCGACGATGCCGTACCCGCCGAGCAGCCGCAGGTCCCGGTCGAACAGGTGCATCGACCCGCCGAAGCCGCCGGACATGCCGGTCGCCCGGCCGAACAGCTCGGCCATCACCTCGCCGGGCCCGGCGCCGCGGGCGAGCGCGTACCCGTGCTCACGGTAGGTGGTGAACAGGTAGTCGGTGGGCCGCAGCGCCGCCATCAGGCCCACGACGGTCGCCTCCTCGCCCAGGTTGAGGTGGCAGTAGCCGCCGATCTTCGCCCGGGTGTACATCTCGGCGGCGCGCAGCTCGAAGGACCGGATGAGCGCCATCTGCCGGTAGTACTCGGTCAGCACCTTGGGGTCCTCGGCGGCCGCTTCGGGGTTGCCCGGCTCCGGGCCGGGCGTGGTCGGTGCCATCGTCGCGCCTCCTTGTCGGCTGGATGGGGCGGCCGGGTAGGGGGTCAGCTGCCCGGGGCGGGCTCCTGCAGGGCGAACCGATCGGCCTCGGCGCCGCACTTGGGGCAGGCGGCCGGGGGCCGCTCGCCGTGCACGACCTCGCCGCACACGCCGCACGCCCACTCGGTGGTGAGCAGCGCCATCACGTCCGACCGGCTCACGATGCCCACCATGCGGCCGCCGGACAGCACCGGCACCCGACGGATGCGCCGCTCCACGAGCAGGTGCCGTACCTCGTCGACGTCGGTGTCCTCGGTGACGCTGATCACCTGGGTGGTCATCACGTCGGCGGCGGTGTTCCCCCTGCGGGCGAGCAGGTCGTACTCGCTCACCAGGCCCACCACGCCGCCTCCGCCGTCCACCACGGGGACCGCGCTCACCCGGCGGCTGCGCAGCAGCCTCGCGATCTCGGGCACGGTGGTGTCCCGCCCGACGGTGATCACCGGGGCGGTCATGATCTCCTTGACCTTCACCTGAGCCTCCCTGACCTCTCCCGGCGACGGCCTCTCCCGGCGGCCCTGCCCGCCTGCCCTACCCCGAGGCGCCGCGTGTTCACCTGGCCCGTGGCACGCCCCGCGGACGTGCCGCGGGCCCGGCACGCCCCCGAGTGCCGGGCCCGCGAGTCTCTGGGCGCCCTGCCGGACGCCTTACCGGGGCGGGCTTACCGGGTCAGGCCTGCCTCGCGGCGCACCCGGCCGCCGCTCCCCGCCCCGGCGCGGCGCGAGCCCGAGCCGCTGCGCGAGTTCCCGTCGGTCACGGTCACGCCGGCGCCCCCGTCGGCGAGGGTGTGCGCGAGCGAGGCCTGGGTGAGCACGGTGCGCGGCTCGTCGGCGGCGAGCCGGGCCACGGTGAGCCGCACGCTGCCCTGGTTGTTGCCGTAGAAGCCCCAGGCGTCGTTGGCGAACGCGTACAGGTAGCCGCCCTTGGTCACGCGGCAGCGGGTGCCGAGGCCGATGGGGATGCGCTCGTGCGCGTGGTGCATGCCGTTCACCGCGACCGCGTCGTTGGCGATCACGCCGACGAGCGACATCCACGGCAGGTCGCCCTCGCGCCGGGCGCCGATGAAGCTCGCCGGCTCGTTGCGGGTGAGCATGCGGAACAGCCGCTCGCCGCCGCCCCAGAGCGTGGCGAGCATGCGCAGGCGCTCGCGCATCGGGTTGAGGCCGCGCAGGCCGGTGGTGCCCTCGGGGCCGGTGAGGATGTCGCCGTCCTGCCACACGCCGTCGGCGATGAAGCGGTACTCGCCCGGCTCCAAGTAGAGGCCGGTCTCGTTCCACGGCTGGTGCGCGAAGATCTCGACGGTGCGCTCCTGGCCGGGGGCGAGCACCCGGGTGGGCCGGTACGGCCCGCCGGTGATCGGCGGCTTCTGGTGCCGCTCGTACACCGACTCGTGCACGATGCGCAGCGGCTGCTGGGGGTCGATGCGCGGCACGGCGCGCGGGCGCGGGCGCAGCAGGATCTCCCGCATCGGCCTGAGCATCGGGTCGACCACCTGGTCGAGCACGCCGATCGCGCCGAGCTCGTCGTCGTGCATCATGTCGAACGGGTCGGGCTCGATCTGCTCCTCGACCGTGGCCTTGTGGAAGCCGAGCTTGATCGCCTCGCGCGCCTCGTCGATCATCCAGCGCAGCGCGCCGTCGCTGAGCCCGCGCTCGGGGTGGCCGCCGCCCACGTCCTTGTGGCTGCCGGGGAACCACACCTGGAGCACGTCCTGGTCGGGCCCGTACGGCTCGCTCCACAGCGCCGGCTGGTACGGCTCGCGCCGCTCGTCCATGGCGATCGCGTGCCGGCCGAACTTGATGTACGGGTTGAGCCGCATGTCATGGAACCGGTGCGGCCGGTCGAACAGCTCGAGAATGCCGAGGTAGTCGGGCACGCCGAGGGCGCCGACGGTCTCCCACACGCCGATGAAGTGCACCGGGATGTTCTTGGCGTCGTCGGGGTCCCAGCGGAAGGTGAACCCGTCGCGCCACTGCGGGTCGCGGCGCTCGCGGCGCCGGTAACCCTGGTGGTAGAGCCGCTTGATCTGCGGCCAGATCCGGGACTCCGCGGTCTTGGTGGTGTCGATGAGGCCGCAGGCGGAGATCATGCCGGCGAGGCTGCGGGCGGTGTAGGCGCCGCGGCTGAAACCGAACAGCGCGATGCGGTCGCCGGGCTCGTAGCGGGTGGTCAGCCAGAGGTAGGCGTCCATCACGTTGCGGGACAGGCCGAGCCCGGTGCCCCCGCCGAGCAGGCGGTTGCGCATGGTGCCCACTCCGGGCTGGTAGTAGGCGAGTTGCGGATTGTCGTTCTCGTCCCTTTCGGCGAGGGCGTTGTACAGCCGTCGCACGTTGGTGACGGCCTTGTCCTCCGCCGTGTTCCAGGTGCCGTCGCAGCACACGATGAGCTGACGCATGATCCCATGTCCCCCGAGCCGGATTGGCTACCTATAGCAGTTGCTACGCTACCCTCCGTGCTCAAGAGGAAAACTTCCGGAGCAATCGGGCGATAGCGGTTGGGCGTGTCGCACCTGCCGGGCGGGCCGTACCGGGGCTTCGGGGCCGCGTTCTCGGCTGAGGGCGAAGGTAAAATTTTTCGCTCGGAACCCCCATGGCATCTGGCTTCCCGCAAGATCGAACTTGTGGGGTGTTTGCGGAGTTTTGTCCGAATCGTTTACCTTCTTCGGCAAGGCATCCGCCCGGTGCGGCGTACGAGCCCGGGCCAGCCTTTACCCGTGACCGTTGCCTCGCCGGCAGCTCACCGCTGACGGTGGGGCGCGGCCGCCGAGTCCGCGGTCTTCGCGGAGCCGGGGACCCACCTTCTCCATGGGGTGAATCGGCGCATGCCGTCCAGCGGCGGCGCCGTAGGGCCACTTCCAGGCCCGAACCCGTCAGCTAACCCGGTAGGCGGCATGGAAGCAAGGAGTAAAGCCCCGATGTCCACCTACCGTACGGCCCGGGCGCGCAACGGCGCGAACCTCCCTCGCACCCTCCTCTGCACCCTCATCGCGGCGGGCGCGCTCATGCCCAGCGCCACACCCGCGGTCGCGGACGCGGGATCCGGGCGCACGGCGGGCAGGCAGGCGGCCGGGAAGGCCGCGGACGCCCCCCACGCCGAGGACACCGCCCTCACCCCCCTGCAGAAGATCGCCCAGGGCCTGCCCAGGGTGACCGCCCAGGACGTGCTGCGCATCGCCGCCAGCAAGATCGGGGTCTCGGAGAACGAGTACGGCGGCGGCACCGAGTTCCACGAGTGGTACATGAACTCCCCGCGCGCCCTGGAGACCCTCGCCCGCGACGGCGGCACCCTGCGCGGCTACGCCAACGCCCCCTGGTGCGCCATGTTCGTCTCCTGGGTCGGCGAGCAGGCCGGCATCCGCCCGATCTTCGGCTGGGACGCGTACACCGTCACCTACGCCAAGTGGTTCCAGGCGAACCGCCACTGGGGCACCGAGGTCGCCTCGCCCGGCGCCGTCGTCTTCTTCGACTGGGCCGGCACCAAGACCATCGACGGCATCGACCACGTCGGCCTCGTCGAGCGCGACAACGGCGACGGCACCATCACCACGATCGAAGGCAACACCGGCAACGGCAAGGTCGAGCGCCGCGTCCGGCCCAAGTGGCAGGTCGTCGGGTACGGCTACCCGCCCTACGCCGGCTGACCGCCGGGCCGTGCGCCGCCGCCCCCCGTCCCTGCGTACGGCCCGGCGACCCCTCGGAGCATCCAGGCCGAAGGGCAGCGGCAGGCCTGGATGCTCCGTCCACTCCGCGCCTTCACCACCCGCGCCCGGTCCCCGGGCCGCCGCCCGGCTGGGCCTCACCGGCGCCGGCGGCCGCATCCTCGCCTCCCGCCGCCACCGCGGTCAGACCCCCGGGGCGTACCCGCGCCGGCTCGCCTGAGCGCGAAACCGCCTTCCCGATCCGGCCGCTCCGCCCGTCCGCCCCCGGACGAGGCCGTGATCAACGATGATCGGATCAGCCGCCCCCGTACGACCGCATACGAGGAGATCCGATGACCGGCCCCATCGCCCTCCCGGCCTTCCCCGCCCCGCTGCGCCCCCTCAACGAGCCGGCGTCCTGGCGCATCGACGGCGACGACGCGCTCACCCTCTCCGCCGGCCCCGGCACGGACCTGTTCTCCGACCCCGGCGGCCCGGACCGGAACGGCAACGCGCCCGCCCTGATCGGCCGCCTCGACGGCGACTTCACCCTGAGCGCCCGGATCACCGCCGAGCTGAAGTCCACCTTCGACGCCGGCGTGCTGCTGCTGTACGCGGGCGAGGACAGCTGGGCGAAGCTCTGCGTGGAGCTGTCCCCCCAGGGCCGCCCCACCGTCGTCTCCGTGGTGACCCGGGGCGTCTCCGACGACTGCAACTCGATCCCGGCCGAGGGCGACCGCGTCCGCCTGCGCGTCGCCCGCCTCGGCACCGCCTTCGCCTTCCACGTCGCCATCGACTCGGACTTCTGGCACCTGGTCCGCTACTTCACCCTCGACGGCGACCCCGAGATCGGCTTCCTCGCCCAATCCCCGACCGGCCCCGGCCTCACCGTCCACTTCACCGAGATCACCTACTCGCCGACGCGCCTCTCCGGCATCCGCGACGGCGAATGACCCACGACCCCCGGGTACGGCCCGTCGTAGGGATGCGGCGGGTCAGCCCTTGCGCGGCCAGTCGACCACGATGCGACTGTTCGGCTTGTCGATGACGAAGCGCGGATCCGCGGCCCGCAGCCGTTCGCGGGCATCGCCCACGGCCAAGCGGAAGCTTGGCTTCGGCGCGTCCGGGCCCCACCCGCGTCCCCACTCGTCGATCGCGGTGGCGACCTGGTCGGCGAGGTCGGCGGCGTGCGGGCCGTGGCCGATCACACCGACCTGCCAGAACCGTCCCTGCGTGTCCTCGCCCTCGCGCACGGTCAGGTAGGCGAGGGTGTCGCCGTCGAGCGCGGCCATGGAGCCCCAGGGGAGGTGCGGGGTGAAGCCGGGGCGCGACCCGGGCATGCGGGACAGCCCGTTGGGCAGCACGCAGGCGAGGTACAGATACAGCCACTCATAACTGGTCCGCGGCCGGAGTCTCACGCCGGTGAAGACCTTGACCTGCGTCCGGTCCAGGACAGTGCGTATCGCCTCAAGGTCCACATTTTGCTCGGCGAAGACGTGGAGGTACACGTTTCCCTCGCCGGCCATCCGCACACGAGTGCGGATGTCGTCGCAGACGCCCTTGCGCAGCGGTATGAACGACGCCATCTCGCACGAGACCGTCTTATATGTGTCCCTGTGTGTGTCACTGTCGCGCTCGATGGCGAACGAGCGCGAGACGCTGCCGCGAATCCGCAGCGGGATGACGAGACGTCCCCCAGGTGCGAGTTGGTCCAGGATCCGCACTGGAATGTCGCCGGCGCCGACGGTGAACTGGACGCGGTCGAAGGGACCGTACCGGGGAAGGCCGACGGCGCCGTCGCCGAGCACGACGGTCACGTTCGACGCCCCGGACCGCCGGAGGTTCTCCCGGGCGCCGTCCACGAGATCCTGATCGACGTCCATGGTCCACACATGACCGCCGGGTCCCACGAGCTCGGCGAGCAGCCGGGCGTTGTAGCCCGTCGCGGCCCCGGCCTCGAGGACCTTGTGACCGGGCTCGACGCCCAGCTGCTCCAGCTGCATGGCGATGATCGCCGGTTGCGAGATGCAGGAGATCACCTCGCCCGTCTCGCCGTGCTTGGTCGCCACGGTGTCATCCGCGTACGCGGTCCGCGGATCGACGCCGGGAAGAAACAGGTGCCGCTCGACGGTCCGAAACGCGGCGATGATGTCGGCACTGCGCAGATGGCCGCCTTCGATGAGCCGGGCCACGAGCGCTTCGCGCAGTTCGCCGGGATCGATGCCGGAGGTCAGAGCGGTGGTCTCCATTGGAGCGAGGCTAGAGGCCGGTAGGGCGGGGTGACGACCCGACACGTCGGCCGGCACGCTCTCCGCATGGACAGATTGTCGTTGCCCGCCCGTCGCGCCCCGCTCGGCAGCGCCTCCGGCATGTGCGGCGGTGAAGCCGGAGCCACGCCACGAGCCGGGTGACCTTCCACGGGTCGCCTGGGCCCCGCGGAAGGGTGAACGTCGGGGTCATCACGCAGCGGCGCGGTTCGCCGTGGTCACCCGAGCCAGCGCGCGGCGGCCTCGTACGTCGTGGACGGCGAGTCGTTGAACGCGATCGCCGCGTCGGGCGCGTACCGCCTGACCAGGTTGATCACCTGCTCGAACAGCTCAAGCTGGACGTCCGAGTGCCGCAGGCCGCCGCCGATGACCACGCACTCCCACGGGTGGGCCCGCAGCGCGTCCCCGACGGCCGTCTCCACCTGATCACTTCCGTCAAGGCCGATCAGGCAGGTCTCGACCCCCACGCCATGCTCGGCGAACTTCGCCAGCCCCGCCTCGATCGCCCTGGCCACCGGTTCGGGGTCCCACGGCCCTGGCACGCGATACGGGTCAAGCCCGATCACCAGGACGCGGGGTGCGGCGATGGTTCCCACACCTGGACGATAGACGCTGCCCGCCCCGCCCGCACTGGGCGGCAGGGCTAGGAATGGCGGTTGCCGACGGGCGGCGGGCGGCCGGTGCGCGATGCCGTACCGTCGCTGTGCCGTCGTCGTGCCGTCCACAGGCGGTGCGCAGGTGGCCGTCGGCGGCAGGGACGCGCGCCCGGCCCGCCGGACCGTGGCCTCGGCCTCGGCGGTCAGGCGCCCTCGGCGGGGGTGAGCTCGCCGTTGTAGTGGGTGACGTTGGGCGGGGAGGCGAAGTACGGGCCGACGGCGGCGCGCCACTGCTGGAACAGGTCGGAGCCGCGGAACACCACCGTGTGCGCCTCCAGGGACTCCCAGCCGACGAGCAGCAGGTAGGTGCCGGGGTTCTCGATCTGCCGGATCAGGCGCGCCCACTGGTAGCCGGGGGACTGCGCGATCGCCTTGTGCCCGCGCTCGAACGCCGCCTCGAACTCGGCCTCCTGGCCGGGGATGATCGAAAGCTCGGCGTGTTCGATGACCATGAATACCGCCCCGTCCCGTGGTTCTCCGACGATCGTGCTCCGTCAGATTGTCGCAGCCGCCCGTTCCGGGTGGGCCGGCGACACCCGCGTCGGCCGGGCGTACCCGCCGGGCCGTACCGCCGCCGTGGGCCGCGCAAGGGAGAAGGCCGGTCCCAGCGCGCACGGAACCGGCCTTCCATCCCTGTGCCCACACAGTGGGTTCGTGGGGAGACCACCGGCGGCCTGCCCGATTCGCCGGGCTCGACGCCTGGGAGGCGGCGGCAGGCGGAGCCGGGGCGGGGAGGGGGTGGTCTCCTGCTCGTCGTCGGCCTGCTCGGGCCGGGATATCAGTCGAGTCCCGGCCGGATCGGCCGTCCGGTGTGCTCAGACCTTCTTGCAGTTGCCGAACTTCAGGACCTTCGGGTCCTGGGAGACGTTGGCGCAGCTGTACCGGCCGAGCACCTTGCCGAGGTCGATCTCCAGGCTGTTGACGACGGGGGTGTCGCCCTTCTCGCCCTTGGGGCCCTGCGGGCCGGGGTCGCCCTTCTCGCCCTTGGGGCCCTGCGGGCCGGGGTCACCCTTCTCGCCCTTCGGGCCCTCCGGCCCCTGCGGGCCGACGAGCTTGCCGACGGCCTCCTGGGTCAGCAGGACGACCTTCTTCTCGCCGTACCGGCTGCAGGGCTTGTGGCGGGTGGGGACGCGGACCTTGCCGGTGTACTTGTCCACGCACACGGTGTAGGTCTCACCCGCGCCGGCGGTCGGGCTGGGGGTCGGCTTGGCGGTCGGCCTGGGGGTCGGCTTCGAGTGGGAGCTCGGCTTGCGGTAGCCGTGGCCGGGGTCGGCCAGCGCGGCGCCGACCGGAACGGCGGCAACCAGGGTCGCGGCGCCCAAGGCCACGGCGAGCAGGTTGCGGGTGCGCATGAGAACTCCTGATGCTCGGGGGATCCGTGAGCCCGCTGGGCCCACTGAGCCGAGTTTGACACGTTCCAAACCGACTTGTGTACACGATTCCCAGCCACGCGATTGAAAAGTTACATTCCACATAAGTCGGACAAGATTTGTGTAATCCCTTGTCGTCCGGCCCTCAGGTATCCGGGTCGGTGCCGGTCCCTGGGGCGGCTCCTTGGGCCGTCCCTGGGATCCGCCTCCGGGGCCGTCCGTGGGCCTGCCCTCGGGCCTGCTCGCGCGGTGCGGCAGACTGCAAGTGATCCCGGAAGCCGCACGGGCAGGACGGCCGAGTAGGAGGGAACGCGGTGGACACGTTGCAGCACGTCAACGAGGAATGGAGCAACGCGCTCGCCGTCGTCGCGCACCCCGACGACCTGGAGTACGGCGCCGCCGCCGCGGTGGCCCGCTGGACCGCGCAGGGCAAGACCATCTCCTACACGCTCGTGACCAGCGGCGAGGCCGGCATCGACGCGATGCCGCCGGAGGAGGCGCGCCCGGTGCGGGAGCGGGAGCAGCGGGAGGCGGCGGCGCTCGTCGGCGTGGACACGGTGGAGTTCCTCGGCCACCCGGACGGCATGGTCGAGTACGGCCTGCGGCTGCGCCGCGACATCGCCCGCGCGATCCGGCGGCACCGCCCCGAGGTCGTGATCACGCTCAACCACCACCCGACGTTCGGCGGCGGCATGCTCAACCAGGCCGACCACATCGCCGTGGGCCAGGCGGTGCTCGACGCCGCCCGCGACGCCGNNAACAGGTGGGTCTTCCGCGAACTGCTCACCGAGGGCCTCGACCCGTGGAACGGCGTGCGCANNGTGCTCGTCGCCGGNTCACCCGTGCCCACGCACGGCGTCGACGTCACCGANCACNTCGCCGCCGGGNTCGCCTCGCTCCAGGCCCACGCCGCGTACCTCAAGGGCCTGGGCGACGCCCACCCGATGGCCGACGCCGAGGAGTTCCTGGAGTCGATGGCCCGGGCCGCGGGCACCCGGCTCGGCACCCGGTTCGCCACCACCTTCGAGGTCATCCGGCTCTGAGCCCGGGGCGATTCCCGCCCGTCGCCTATCCGGCGGCCGCCCGGCGGAGCAGATCGTCGTACACGGCCGGGTCATCCGACTCCACGACCGGGTACCCGGCCGCCCACGGGCCCTCCCAGCGCACCTCGATGCCGGGGTTGGTGACCGTGGTGCCGTCGGCGAGCCGGAACGTGGGGCTCCCCGCGATCGCGTCCGTCCGCGCCACGGTGAAGTCGGCCATGACGGCGGCCCGGTGCCGCCCGTTGTCGAGCGCCCGGGCGAGCTCGGACACGTCGAGCACACCGGCGGGCAGCCCGGCGGCCACGTCGAGGATCACCTGGCGGTGGCAGATCGACCGGGAGTGGGTCCAGAACGCGCGCCGCAGCGCCAGGTCGAGCTCCTCGCCCGCGGCGAGGCTCTGCGCGCTCGCGGCGTGCACCGCCTCGGCGGCGAGCAGCACGGTGTGCGGATACCGGTCGTCGGCGTCGGTCCACACCCGGAACTCCGCCTCCGGCTCGATCCGGCCGAGCGCAACGGCCTCGGTGTCGGTGCCCCGCCGCGGATGCGGCCCGTTGAACAGCTCCAGCGGGAACGTCCGGTGCTCCAGCCGTACGACCCCGTCGAGGCCGAGCCGGGTCCTGGCCCGGCGCAGCCGCAGCAGGCCGACGTAGGCGAACGGGCAGAGCAGGTCGGACCACACCTGAACGGTGCCCGTCGCCACCGGCGGCAGGGCCTCGGCATCGCGGGCGGCGGTCGTCATCGCTGCCTCCCGACGGCTTCTCTTCTCCTGGTTCTCTTCTCCTGACTCGATGACGGTCACCTGCCATCCTGCCCGGCACGCGGGCTCGCCCACCGTCGGCATCACCGTTCCGGACGGTGGCCGTCTCCTCCGCCGGAGCTCTGAGCCACGGCCCGGACTCGTGGCCTCGCTCAGCGGCGCACGCGGGCCCGCACGGTCATGCGTACCCCCAGGCGGCGGCGAACTCGGCGAGCTCGGGGGAGAGCATGTCGGCGCCCTCGAACGTGCGGGCGGCCTGGATCCGGCCGGACTTGATCTTGTCGCTCCGGTCGCCCAGGTTCGGCAGGAAACGGCCATGGTCGTGGTCGCCGTACTCGAGCATCGACGGCTCCCAGGCCACGCCCAGGTAGTCGCAGATCTGTCGGGTCACCTTCTCCGGCTCGGCGGTCAGCTCCTCGTACCGCACGGTGAGGCCGTCGAGGGTACGGCGGGCCTTCTCCAGCGGCTTGAAGTACTTGAGGGCGTTCGCCTCCAGCTCCTGGCGGGTGGCGGTGTTGCTCTTGCGGTTCTGCAGCGAGGAGACCACGCCCTCCGGATGGCGCAGCAGGATGAGGAACCGCGCCTTCGGCCAGGCGTACTTCAGCCGCTCCCACACGAAGACGTTGCCGGGGGTCTTGTCGACGATGATGTCCTTGCCGCTCTGCTCCAGCTCCAGGTGGAGCACCCGGTCCCACAGCACGTGCTCGAGCTCCACCTGATCCAGGCCGAGCTCCGCCATCGACTGCTCCGAGAACCCGGGGGTGAGCTGTACGCCGAGCGTGCGCAGGTGCAGTTCGTGCGGGGCGCGGATCCGGGAGTGGCTGTTGAGCAGCATGCGCAGCAGCGTCGACCCGGAACGCACCGAGGCGATGACGAAGACCGGCGACTCGACCAGCCGCGGCTTGATCGGGAAGTTGTAGTCGACGACCTGCGTCCGCTTCGGCGGCGGCGCGGCCTTCGGCCTCTTCGCGGCCGTCTTGTCCTGCTTGTCCTGCGGCCCGGTCAGCTGCCGAGGCGGCCGCAGCGCCTCCTTCAGTAGCCGGGCCCGCCGCTTGAGACCGGTTTCCACGATGCCCATCGGTGATCTGCCGCCCTTCCGTCCGTCTGCCGCACCTCTCCTTCCACCGGCGGGCAGCCGTGCCCATCCCGGACACGGCTCCCGGCGGACGTACGTAACCAGAGGCCCAGATAAGGGAAAACGGGGTGTCGCTGCTTCGGGGTCATGTAAGCACCATACGCATCACCTGTCCCCCTCGCAGCAGTCGCACGAGCGCTCGGCGCGGGCGGCGCTCCATCGACCGCCGGCGCAGGCAGGGCCGTGCCGCCGCCATGAGCATCCGCGGCCGGATCCCGCTCCGCCGGCAGCCGCACCCGGTCGTCTCGGAAGCGCGGCCGGTACGCTCCAGCAGCCCGGTCAAGGACGCGGATTCGGCACCCGCGACGGCCTGAATTCATTTCCGCTCGCCAGGCGAGGCAGGTCGCTGATCTCGCGCGGATTGCGCGGAGTTTCGGAACCCGGCCGGTCTTCCGACGTGGTTCGGCCGGGGCCGCCTCGGCCGATCGCATGGGCGTGCGGATGCGTACCGTCTCCCCGTCCCCGCCGGAGAACGCCTCCGAGAGCGCAGGGCGTGCCGCGCTTTCGCCCCGCGTGAAAACCGAAGGCCACCTGTGTTTTTCAACAGGTGGCCTTCGAGCGGCGTCGGGGTGGCGGGATTTGAACCCACGGCCTCTTCGTCCCGAACGAAGCGCGCTGCCAAGCTGCGCTACACCCCGGTGCGGCATTGCCTCCGTTAGTCTAGCGGACTTCAGGAGTGCTCGTGCCTCTCCT
>Ga0065720_1020509_pt1 | contig 14104 bp, 15 predicted proteins | sample Thericmetagenome_FD_59107 | JGI IMG/M metagenome (GOLD analysis project Ga0065720, IMG submission 59107) | Thermophilic microbial communities from the Joint Bioenergy Institute, California, USA of rice/straw/compost enrichment - eDNA_2 v2... | ecosystem: Engineered > Solid waste > Grass >... | reverse complement strand
CCTGCCCCGCCAAACGGGAAGCTTCCCAGGCAGCTCCAACAGCTCTGCTTCTGCAGCTTTCGACCAACATCCAAACGTCACACAGTAAAGTGTTGTCTGTTGATTTTCAAATAATATCATTTTGTGCTGTAGTCCCTGACGCATTGTACAGTCTCGTGTAATCCTGTCCCTCTCTGCCGCTTAATACTTCATGTCTGTAGTTTTCCATCTTGCTCGGACCTCGAACGTCCAAGCACAGTGTGGAGAAATCTCGTCCTGTATACTGTGTAGCTTGCAGATCTAGCCATTGCAAATTGAGAGAGAGGAAAATGAACACTTAGCTGTACAAATGTGCAACATTTGAACCTTTCTGAGTATTTACACACGACTTGAAATCACTGTGTATGAATTCTGATATAGTTATAGGGGTAATTTGCCGTGGTGCCGTGGTAGGTTGGAAATGGAATTCGTCACGTGATACAGTATAGCATGTTATTGCTTACTGTATAAGTAACTCCCTCTTCTGCTCTTTTCCTCTTTTGTCTGCTCAACTCACAGCTTCTGTTTTATCTGACTTCCAACCTTCTTCTAGTACTCATCACTGCACCTTTCTTCGACTACTCTTCCCAAGCATAGCCACATCAGCCATGTCTGGAACAACGGCGGGCTATCAGGGCATGGAGGCCGTCAAGAACAAGCAATGGGAGAAAGCCATTCCCCTTCTTGACAAGGCCCTCGAGGATTCAAACTCTCCCGCTTGGCTTCTTGCTCGGTGCCAAGCTCACCAACAGCTCAAGAACTACGAACAAGCTCTTGACGATGCCTGCCTGGCCTACCACTCAGCTGCTGAGCGTGGTTCCGGAAACTCGCGCAAGCAGATGATTGAGGCCCAGTACCGCCGTGCCTTGGTTTACTACAAGATGGGCCGGTATGCTGATGCCGACTGCTGCGCTAAGTGGAGCATGCTCCTGGCAGAAGGTCGTCCGGCGCGTGAGGACGATGGTGTGGAGAAGAACGTTGATGCTAATGGCAACTATACGGTCACTTGGGAGGATGCTGTCGCTGATACGAAGGGTCAGCCTGGCCAAGCCAACGGGTCGAAGGCCGATATTCTTGCTAATGCCACGAATGCCACGGGGTCGAGCAACACGGGTTTTGAGAGTGATTGGAAGCGCGCTTATACGCTGAGGAGCCAAATTCTGGGGATGATGAGGACGACGCCGGAGGATCATCCTGGCCGGAAGGTTACCGTCACCAAGGTTCCTCCAAAGCCGGAGAAGAAGGTTGTCAAGCAGCCCGAGCCTGCCTCCACGATCGAGTTAACGGATGGTGACAATGAGCCGGCCCAGCCGAAGCCTGAGCCCCCGGCTCCGGGAAGTGTTCCGGACGAGAAGATGAAGTCGCGGGTCGATTACTATCAGACTAACCAAACCATCACCATCTCTTTCTTCGTGAAAGATGTGAAGAAGGAGAATCTCCAAGTCAGGATGGCACCGAAACAGGTAGGCCCCCGCCCTAATCATCCTCACGCTCATGAGTGTTGCTAACAATACCTCAGATCCAACTCTCTCCCCTTCCCCGTGCCGTCGCCCCCTACGTCCAGCCCGGCGACCGCGAAGCTACATCGACCCTCCTCCTTGCCGGCGAAATCGACCCCTCCGCATCCCGGTGGACCGTAACACCCCGCAAAATTGAGCTCACCCTCCAAAAGGCTACCCCCGGTGTCAAGTGGGCAACCTGGGGCACCGAAGTCATCGGCCCTCAAGACGACGACACCGCCGACTCCTCATCCAGCTCCAGCACCCCGGCCCCAACCGCAACCACAACCGCTGCGGCTCCCGCCCCGGCACCCGCTGCATCCAAGCCCACAGCCCCAGTATACCCAACTAGCAGCCGCAAGGGCCCCAAGGACTGGGATACCGTCAGCAAGGAGATGGGCGGGGACGAGGAGGACGCCAACGACGTGAACTACTTCTTCAAGCAGCTGTACAAGGGGGCGACGCCAGACCAGCGGCGAGCGATGGTGAAGAGCTTTATCGAGAGTAATGGGACCGCGCTGAGTACCGATTGGGAGGATGTCAAAAATCGGAAGGTCGAGACGGTTCCGCCAGAGGGGGTTGAACCTAAGAAGTGGGAGAGTTGAATGATGATGATTGATAGATCGAGTTTTGTTTGGGCCGGCTGAGGAAGGACCGGTGATCAAGATCGAAAAGGTTATGGCATGAGGATATTTGCTGTCCCAGGCGTTGGTGGGTTGAATTGGCGCATCAGCGACATGGGATACCTTTGGGCTTTTCTTGAGGCGTACGGAATGCATCTGGCTGAGAACTTGGGCATGCGAACTGATGAGAGTTAAGATATAGTGAATGAAAATCTTGCATGGTATGACTGAAATATGTTTCTGACGTGTGTTTTGCTAACAGTGACATTGACATCATAAACCGACTTGGACCGATATAAAGCCCGAAGTTGTCCTTACTCTAGCAACCGCAACTACAAGGGGTATTCTATGCATTACTCATCTATTCTCATTAGTCTATACGGTCTTTACAACTCGAACACGGCGAAGAAGACCGACACCGAGGCGTACTATGGTGGTCCTCCCCCCCTCCAATCTCCACAACCCTCATATCCATCCCCACCCGAAACTTCTTCCCCCGCCACGCCACCGTCGTCCCCAATAGTACCGCCCACGTCCAGATGGGTAGCGCCAATGCCTCCCTCCCCAGCCAAGCCAGCACCCACTCGTTAAACGGCCTGGTCCTAATCCCTCCGTGCCGACTCGACCCCAGAGCGAAGGCGGGCGTGTTCTCGTCTGCATCTACGCTCGCCAGCTTCTGAAGCATGCTGCTCACCCAGCGGTCGACTGCCATCCAAGTTGTTACGCCCAAAAGCCAGAAATAAAACATTGCACTCCATGAGCGGGGGATGCCTAGGGTATTGTGGAACCACGGGAGGGTGGTTAATGCGAAGGAGAGGTAAAGACAGCACAGGAAGCACTCGACCCCCGGCTCGACGAGGGTCGCGACCAAGACAGTCCACTTGCGTACGCGCAGCCAGCGCACGCGGCGCGCGATGTAGGATGCGACGGACATGCCTGACACGGGTTGGATGGCGACCTCGCCGAAGACGAGGCCGTGGTTTTTGTGCCCGGGGATGATGCGTGAGCGCCAAATGAGGTCGCCGATGAGATGGTCCTCGCAGATGTAGGAGGAGAAGAAGTCCAGGCCGCGACCGCGGTTGGTGTCGCGTGAGGACAGTAAAGGGTTCTGGGAGGGGTCAGTCATGGCGTCGAGGTGGGATTTGCGGAACATGTTGCTTTTGCCGATTATGCAAGGGGCGAGGCTGACGGTGTTGATGGCGGAGTAGAATTTGGCGTGGCTGGTCGACATGAAGGTTTCTTCGAGGCGGCCGCCGTGGGAGAGGAGGCTAGATTTTGAGAGGGTTGCCACGCCGTTGGGTGACAAGAGGGTCGGGTGTTTGGATGCTTTGGGGACGTCGACATCGAAGACAAGGGGGAGCTGGTGGACGAACTTGTAGGGTGTCGTGCGAGCTCCGTCCGGGCCGTAGCCGCACAGCTTGTCGACCATCCTGCCGGCGGAGTTTGTCCCGACCCAGACGTTGCAGTCTACGATCCAAATGATGTCGCCCTTGGCCTCGCGGTATGCGCGGCTCATGTTCCGGATCTTGGGGTTCGGGCCCAAGTTGTAGACGTGACCCTGTGCGCCGTGCAGCAGAGGGTCATCATCTTCGACTAGGACTTTGGCATCGAACTCGGGGAACTCGACAACGAGCCGCTGGAGAAGAGGGTAGGCCGGATCGTCCTTCGACGCAACGCAGAAGTAGATGGTCAATTTGCTCTTCGGGTAGGTCAGTCGGAAGGTGGACGCCAGGCACTCGTAGAGGCCGGCTTCGACGCCCTTGACGGGCCGAATGATGGTGATGTGAGGGATTTCATCCTTCGGCAGGGACGGCGAGACGGGCTTCGGGAGTGGCCGAGAGTTGTGTCGGAAGCTGGAAGTCGCGCGTGTCAGTCTTATTGTGTCGGGCGCATAACGTACAGGAACGCGCGACATACAGCTTGTAGATGCCAATGCCCTGGACGAGGAAGACGGCGCAGGTCCAGACAAAGCTGGCCAAGGCTGCGCCCTGGATTAGCGTTGACATTGGACCATCGCTGACGGTCATCGCAAGGAGGACGGAGAGAGGGTAGGGCGAGATGGAGGATCAAGACTCAAGAGCAGGATTGGATGCGTGGTGCGACGGAAGGACCGGCGACACAACAAAATATTATAGACGCCTTGTTCGTTGTCAGCGACCGGCGACTGCGGTTCCATGTGGGGCGCCAGCGTGAGAGCTCTCCAATCGACGGCAGCAGCTGCAAAAAGCAAAAAAGCAAAGCCTGAAGAATCCGAAGACGCCGAGCAGCTCACCAGAGATGCTGCATCGCGCGTTCGGGACACGGAGCTTGAATCCACGGTCTCGGGTTGTCTCCAGATTCAGCCTTGTGTTTCCGCCGAGTTGGATCTCGCAGCGAGCTTTTCGGAGTCCACAGCGTGCCGATTGATGGGCATTGCACGGCCTTGGCAGATGTTTTGACTGCAGCCACACTTGCATGCTTATTGTTCCTGGGCGTCTTCGCTGACTGTTCTGTTACACGATGAGCTTCTGACCCCTGTCAGGGGGCCCTGCTCCAGGGCCGTGGGCCTGTCGTGGAAGCCGGCTTGCCAAGGCTACGTTTAGGCTTCAGCTGCGGGATTTGCCGCGGTTTCGAGTCGACGCGAATTGGCCCCAGCTCCCGACGTCTCCGCCCAATCCCTCTGTGGCGGCACATAATTGGTGCCTCGGATCCAAGGCATTTGTTAAGAATTTTTTTCTGCCGCAAAAACCTCCAGCTGGTCCCCCCCCCTGTCTGCTTGGCCAGCTCATCCGGCTTCTACATCATGGCAACCCACAAACTCAAAGCGACCGTAAGGTTTGCCAAATGTGAGTCGAGTCCAGCAACAACTCTTTTTTTCGACTTATTCCACAGCTCTGGCGACCATCTCCGGTGCGCTGGATGACCATTCTCAGCCGTGCTTCTACTTTTCGGTAGGTCTCCTGATATTCCCGCACACGCGAATCCTTATCTCCCATTCCCCTCTCTGCCCCTCCAATATCCCATCCTGCCCCTCAATTGCGATGATGACAGATTACTGTGGTGCTTAGAGCAATGTACTTTACTGTACGCTCGATGAATGCCCAAAAATATAGACTACAACGGTATCTGAGCAATTATTTGACCAATCACATCTTGATCGAGACCAGCTTATCTGGAAGATCTCGCTGACATTGGCAAAGACAGGCCGACATGAAGGATCGGAGATATGGCTGAAGCGACCACAGCCAACGGCACATTATCTGGCAAAGATGCCACCAAGTCCAGCAGGACAGTGTCGTCGGGAGGCGCCCAGGGGCCCAATGGCGCTGGCGACTTGAGCCTGCTCACTGCTCCGCCAAAGCTGCCCCTGGCGAAGATCTACGCCCTCCCGATCCCTATTCGCACTTTTCCTCTCCCTACCTTCTACCCTAACAATCCTATCTCCCTCATCCACTTAGTCATCGCCTGGCTCGGCCAGATCTTCTGGCCGCCAGCCCCTGAACCGTCAGTCGTGCATATCGGCTTCTGGGATCCGGATACGAGATCGGTTCACATCGTTGACCCCGTCTCTATCCGTGCACTGTGGGAGCAGGGCTTCTTTGGAAAGGGAAGCCTGAGCCGAAGTGAACCAAATTGGCTGAAGAGGGAGCTGGCAAGACGCGGCTCGCTCGACGGGAAGACTGTTAGCGAAGCGCGCACTGAGCAACGCCGTGAAGAGCGCCGCCAAGCCAAATGGGAGAGAGCAAAGGCGGAGCTTGAAGCTATCGAGCGGCAACGGCTTGCTGAAGCGGCTGTGCAAGCAGCGGCAAAGGACTCGCTAAAGATCAGCAAGTCGTCTCTAAGTCGCCGGCATAGTTTGGAGGAGCCGTCGGCCGCCCCGGAGTTTGCTGAGAAGGTAACCCTTGGGCTGCCGTCGGCGAATGGTACGGTACATATGGAGGCAGCTGCGTCGCGCAGCGACGCTCCTAAGCCTCATGTTGCAGCTTCAGCAACCCGGGAGTTGAAGGCTCCTGTGGGCCCCGCCGAGCTGCTCGCCCTTCCCAATTCTTTAGCCGAACTTCGACGAAAGGCTTCTGAGAAAGTTGAGAAACCTTGTGTCTGGAAAGCGCCGGTCGGCCCGCAAGAGTTGCTGGCCTTGCCCAACTCGGCTGCTGACCTAGAAGCTTTCTCGCGACCCGCTCGTTCAGAGGTTGACGTTTCACCAAAAGTGCCAGCAAAGGGTGCCATCGGCAAGGGTGATGGTAGTCTTGAGGAACCTACACCTAATGGTGTGGCCAAGGGAATATCTACACCGACTACGTCATCTAATGACTCTATGGATACCTCGGCGCCTGCGGGAGAGGCCGCTTCCCCAAAGCGCCGCAAGAGCGTCAGGTTTTCGCCTACCGTCGAGTCAACCACCTTCCTCGACTCTGACCCTCCAAGTCCCAACCATTCCTTGAGGAAAACTGGTCTCGGCAAGAAGGAGCCCATGGGAACCCCTCATGTCGAGGCTCCCTCCGAACCTACCCGCAAGGCCGACTCTAGGAGTCAAGATTCCCCCGCAACCCCCTCAGAAATCGAAAACAAGGAGCACTTCCAGCTCTCCCCCGAAGAAGCCTTCTTCCTAGTCTTCTCCCTCGGCGCCCTGTCCGTCGTCGACCGCACCACCGGCCAACCCATCCCCGCTAAGCAACTTCTCACGCTCTTCTGCTCACACTCCTACTTCCCCCCTCGCCCAGCCGACTCCTCCCTCGCCCCCAACGACCCTTTCCTCATCCACTACGCCGTCTATCACCATTTCCGCTCCCTCGGTTGGGTCCCCCGCCACGGCATCAAGTTCGGCGTCGACTGGCTGATTTACCAGCGCGGGCCGGTCTTTGACCACAGCGAATTTGGGGTGATTGTCATGCCTTCTTACTCGGATCCACAGTGGGAGAGGCATGAACATGAGGAGACGAAGCGAACGTGGGCATGGCTGATGGGTGTTAACCGGGTGTTATCGCATGTGTTAAAGAGTTTGGTGCTGGTGTATGTGGATGTGCCGGCGCCGCCTGTGTTTGAGCAGGCCATGCGCAGCGGCGGTATTTCCGAGGCGCTGAAGAAGTACTCCATTCGGGAGGTCATGGTCAGGCGGTTTTCGGTGAATAGGAATCGATAATTTGTTTCATGAAGAAGTTTGTGGAGAATGGAAACGGAATGGATGGGCATTGCGGAAATGGATGGATGGATGGATGGATGGATGGATGGATGGATGGATGGCATGGCGTTAGCGTTTGGGTTTGTGTTTGTATTTGGTTGGACATGGCAAAGTTGGCATGATGGTTTCTTAATGTGTGCTCAAAACAGGTGATATCCTTCACAACTAGTCTGACGGTTACTATCTATAACCGCCCCCAAATTCCAACCATCTCTCACAGAATCTTGCGTGTAAAGTATGCAAAGCTGCTTAATTCTGCCCGCCTGCCTGCGCCAACCACAGCTCCCGGAACCGCGAACCTTCCTGCTCCACCAACTCTCTTGGCCTGCCCGTCTCAACAATCCCCCCCTTATCCATCACCACCACCCGATCAAACCACCTCATCACCATCCCCAACCGGTGACTCACCATCACTACTGTCCATCCTTTAAATTCCTCTGCAATCACCCGCGCCATGGTCTCTTCCGTCTCCCTGTCCACACTAGAACTGACCTCGTCCAGGAGTAGCACACCGCCATCTCCACCATTGTCGGAGTCGTTCCCTGTCTCCCGGGCCCGCACCCTCCTCCGGACGATCGCCCTTGCCAGACTGAAGAGCTGTTTCTGACCCTGTGAAAAGGTATCTGTAGCTAATTGCGCGTCAAGCCCGCCGCGGGAGGAGATGAAATCCCAGAGTGTGACGCGCTGCAGGGCGGCGATGCAGTCTTCGCGTGTGGCGAGGTAGTCGGGGTCGAGGTTGGTTTCGATTGTTGTGGCCGTTACGGCCTTTTTGGAACTTGATTCTGATCCTGACGAGGGGGGAGGAGAAGAGGTGGAGGTTGTGGAAGGGAGGAAGACGGGTTCTTGAGGGATAGCGATGAGCCGGTCTCGGAGGAGGGATCGGGGAATACGGGTTAAAGGGAGGGAGTCGAGTGTTAAGGTGGAGGTGTTGGTGTCAGTGGGGTCGAGCAGGCGGAGGAGGAGGAGGAGGAGGGAGGATTTCCCGCTGTGATTTGGAAGGAGGGCTTTAGTAAAGGGTATTATCTGGTATGGGGAAACGGGGGAAGGGGGACATACCTGCCGCTGCGGCCACAGATGGCTACCTTCTCGCCGGGGGAGATATGAAGGTTGATGTCGTTCAGGGCGAGGTGGATCTTTTCATCTTCTTCTTGATCGGCGGCGCTGGGGACGTCAGCAGAGAAAGTTGTGGGTGTTCGGGATTTGAAGGTTGAGCACAACACATACCCATACGAAGCCGAAACCCCCTTGATCTCAATCTCCCCCTTCCTCGGCCACTCCTTAGGCGGCACCAAATCCTCGCCCGGCCTATTCTCCGACTCAACCTTCTCACCGAACGACTTCAACCGGCTGACCGCGCCAATCGATGTCTCGAGTTGGGTGTAAAACCGGATGATTGCAGTTAGGTTATCCCCGAAGACCATCAAAGTAACCAAACCGGCGCCGGCAAGCGCCTGGTTCGAGCGGAGCTGCGTAGCGAGCACCACCACCGCTACGGCAAGAAGAGCGACAATCATCTCGAGCGTGAATGCCAGCCAGCGCTGGATCATAGCGAGAAGGTAGGCAGGCCTTTGAGAGGTGTCCAGGAGCTTGCTATTCTTCGCGATGCTGTCTTGAATCCAGCCGAAGGCACGGAAGGTGTCGATGCCCTTGAGGGTGTCGATGAAGTGGGAGCTAGGCTCGGTCAGCGGCTGAATAACTGAATTTTCGTGGTTCGAAGGGAAGGGAAGGTACTCACTAAAGCGGACTCTTCGCCTCCAGATCAAGCAAGCGCATCTGCCGGGACGTGCGGAGGTAGAACTTCTGCAGCACATAGAGCACCGCACATAAGAAAGGGTACGTAATGACGAGGTAGGGTGATGTAGCTGCGATGACGGCCGCCATACCAATCACACCCCACGCGTCAAGCACCAGGTTCACAAACGCATTCGGCAGCTGGATATCCACGAGCGTCATGTCCTGAGAGAAGAGATTAACGACAGCACCGGTATCGGTAGTCGCAAAAAACTTCAGCGGGGCATTGATGACAGTCGCCAGCGCCTCTTGATGCAGCTTTGCGCCAGAAATAGAAACCATCATGATCATCATGATCATGGCGACCACGAGGAGGGTGAAGATGGCACACATCTGGAAGAGAGCATACAATCCATTCCAGAAAGCGTTAGAGTGGCTTTGCTTAGGAGACTGGACATCTTCGGACCAGAACTTGAGCCAGATGGTCGAGAAGTTGAGGAAGAAACCCCATGATACGCCGCCGACGATGAAGGTCACTTTCGACAGCAAGCCGATGCGGGCAAAGTAATGTCGATAAACGGCCCAGTCGCCGGTCATCCGCGCCCGAGCCTCGGCTTCGGACATGACAGGCAGCTGCGTCTTTGCGGGCAGTACCCGAGCAGAACCGTCACTCGGTGCAACGTCCTCCTTGGGAGTAGCCCAGCTGCCTTCTGAGTTCGACTCCGACGAGTCCAAGACTCCGAGCGTTGAGACATACTTGTCGTTGGCCATCAATTCTTGGAATGTGCCCTGCTCAAGCAGCGTGCCATCTTGCCCAAGCACGATGATATGGTCCGCAGAGGGCAGGTGGTGCACTGAGTGAGTGCAGAGCACAGCAGTGGCATTCCGTTTCCGAATCAATCCACTAGGCGAGAAGACGCGCAGAAAGACCTGCTTCTCCGTGTCGGCGTCAAGCCCGCTAAGAATATCATCGAATATGTAGAAGTCAGTGTCGAGGTAGAGGGCCCTTGCTATCGCAACGCGCTGCTTCTGGCCTCCACTCAGCGTGATCCCGCTGCTGCCGATCTTTGTCTGATCGCCCTGGGGTAGCAGAGCGAGATCGGGCTTTAACATCGTAGCTTCGATCACCTCGTCGTAGCGTTCTCGGTCGAAGAGCCGGAAACCGATGATGTTCTCGCGGATTGTCTCATTGCACAGGTAAGGGTTTTGATCGCAGTAGCCGATTTTGCTAGATAAGCTCGGCCCCAACATGGAGACATGGCCGTGTGCCGCTGGCACCTCACCGAGAAGCGCCTTGCAGAGTGTTGTCTTGCCGGAAGCCACGGGCCCGATGACGATGGTGAGACGTGAAGCGGGGATCTCGAGATTGATGTCCTTGAGAACCGGTCGCTCCGGATCCCATCCAAACGCTCCGCCACGGACTATCAATCTGGCAGAGCTGGCGGAGGGAGAGCCCTCGTCAACAGAATTTTCTGTGTCTGCGGGGGCTCTCACAGTGGTCTGCCCGCGAACCGTTTGCTCACGGTAATCGTGACGAGCGTCTTGCTCGAGGAAAGCCTGGATGCGATTCAAGCAAGTAAACGTCCCAACCAGCATTGGGAACCATTGGAAGATAAGCCCCAGAGGTTCCGTAAGTAACGTGATGTAAGAAAGAGACGTGAAGATGGTCGTGACATCCAACTTCCTGGAAGCAAACGCAAAGGTAACCGGCGGAGACAAAAAGCCCGGCATGAGGCCAATGAAAGCGGCAAAAACCATCAGCTGCCGGTATCGAGCGCTTGCCTTGAGTTCGTCAACCCTCAGGGCTTGAATGGACTGCTCAATGGGACGGGAGAGACCAGAAATTTTCAGGTGCTTCATCTGCCCGATGATGGTCGAAGTCAGGCCAACCCGCCTCTGGATTTTCTCCATCCAGATCTTTTGTCTGGGGCCAGCAAACTTGGCCTGAATGGCAGTCCAAAGAAAGCAGGCGGTGACGACGATGAGCGTAGCAACAAAAGATGGACCAATTTGTCGGGACAGGAGCCAGCAAGCCAGGGCAACCTGGATGATATTGGCCCAGAACTCGTGGATAGGATGGAAGCCTAGGAGGATGCGGTCAATGTCCGTGCTCATGAGCGTAAGGGCGGCCGAGTCATCAGAAGCAGTAATTTTGAGTTCCGTTGTCTTCATGTAGATAGCTTTCACCATGAGACCTCGTGCCTTATACAGGACGCGTTCCTGGAAATACCAATAGAAGGCGTTGGCTACCGCGATGCCGACATAGACAAGGATGGTTGCTCCGATCAGCCCGTAACCGATGTTGTCTGGCGAGACCTCGTCCTTCTTGCCCAGATGTTTGAGCAGAGACTCGATGATGAATGGCTGGCAGAAGCGAAAAGCCCCGAGTGCGACCCTAGGTACCACAGGGAGGATGAGTGGAACGGCTAGGGCTTTTGCAAGGGCCATGGCAAGTCCATGCTTCTTGCCCTTGAACGTGGAAACGTCGAGATGATGCGAAAGCCGAGCATGAAGACTCTCGGCAGCCATGTCATTGTCCAGGGGGTAAAGATCGTTGACTTCCAGCACTTTGCGGTAGCCCTTCAAGAAGAGTGCATTCAACCAGAGGTAGGCACCAAGGCCATACAAGCCGGTTGTCTCCTCTGGGCTGTGTTCTTTGACATCCCACCGGATAATCCACTTCGATTTGGACCGGGCCTCCAGCAAGATCATCAAGGCTTTGGTCACGACGCCGCATGTGGACAGTCGAGAGAAGGCCAACTCCTTGCTGTTTGTTGAAGCAAGCCAGAACGTGCGGACTTGAGCGATGTCGAATAGGATTGTGACGAAAAGATATCCACTGAGGAGGGTTGAGGGCCGAGGAGACCGCGAGTGCTCCAGAAAGGATAGCACGAGCATACAGAGCGCCGAAGCCAGACTCAGGGTGTCCGAAGAAACGAAGAGAGCCCTGAATCTCTGAGCGTTGATGCTGCTTAGAAGGAGCAGCGAGAATTGGAGAGCGGCATAGACAACGACGGTCGCCTAGAATGATCGGAATCATCTAACATTAGAGCAGGAAGATGGTAATGATACAGCACTCGTCGTCCGATTAGATGTCACTTACAACTTTAGCTACTTGGAGTACTCGTCCCCCCACAATGACCGGCCTACGCAGCAGATAGACCACACGACACAGAGCTGCCGCGATGAAAAGAGAGGCCGGGATCAAGCTGAAGAAGATCTTCTCGAACTTGATGGTGAAGTCGAAGTCATCACGGCAGCCCTGGACAACGGGACCGAACTTCTCGTCGTCAGGACATCCTGCGAAGTCCATGACTGGAGCCCTCGATTCCTCACAAGCCAGCCGTTATCCCAGGCAAAAGCGATTCAGTTCGATCGACAGACCAATTCCAGCCAAGACAAATCGACAGTAAAGGTGCCCTCAAATCAGAGGGCTCTACTCAGGAGCCTAGGGATTGAAGAGGAAGATGAAGTAGGGTCCCAAGGCAACCTGGGCCAGGAGGTATCCCGGGCATCATGGCTGTTGTAGACGATCGTTATGTATCCGACAGCGGTGAACCGGGAACTGTTTTCCAGTTGCAAGTTGCAACCTGCACGGAGGAGTGTTCCTGTTGATGTTTGCTGTCTGCGGCCCGAAGCTCGCCCTTTGGCTGACACCCTCCTTGGACCCTTTTCTTGGGACCTATCAGAACCCGGGAACTTGGCTCGATTGTGGAGATGCTACCATCATACCATGCCAAACAGGAAGGTGCAAAAGCAGGCAGCACGAACTTGTTGGTCACTTTAGCCGTCCTTGGCAACGCATTACGTTTCGTGCTGCTGCGGTTGAGGAAACTATTTGACGCGTAGCTAAAATTCTTTGGCGCTTATGTTCGTCTTCGCTGATGATAAAACCCACTGTAGGGTACGCTGCAGTATCGTAGAGGGTTGCAGGTTGCACGGTTGGCCTGTCCTGATGACGCGTCGCGGTCACGTTGTCGTCAAGAAGTCAGTGATCGTGATGATAATATATTTATATATATATATATATATATCTTGGTTCAGTCGTGGCGCGACAGTGGTTTACGAGGCCTGGCTAAACATCTCTCCGAGCTTATAGGAAAGATCCTCACGAAGGAGCATTCTCCGGCGCTACCTCTTGGAATATGCAGTAGGGTGATGAGTTGGGCAATGTCGAAGACAGACTTACATGCAACTATCAGAGTATAGCCCCGATATAATGATAACCCTGTCATGGCGATTTATTAGCACTGCGGATGTGACTCTCTGCACATAAAGCCCGACTGTCGTTGCATCCTCCAAACTTCAGATCCCCCAGAAAGCCGTTTTCTCATCATCCAAGAAGCGCTTCATGATATCGTCTGGGCATTCCCTTCCCACGGGCAGCTACGCATGACACAGACTGCAGTCCCGGACCATCGACGTTGCTGGCATCCGGTCAGCTCACGGAATTCCGTGCATTCCATGAAGATGCAGATCAAACACCATGGGCGATAAACAAACAATTGAGCCAAAACAGCTCTGTGTCCGGGTTTTAGGGCCTGCATTGCTTTGAAAGCGACCTCTTATATGCGTCCTTGCGCTTTCGCAACACGTGGAAGCGGAAGTTAGGGTTGTGGATGGTCGACTAAGCAGCAGCGCGGATCCGGAAGGGTCGTGGACCCCCACGCGTCCCGGAGAAATAAGCCCCAAAATCTTCAGGCGCATATCAGCTCATGCATGCAAGTCATACTTCGAAGCCTTGCGCACCGCAGATGCAAATGACTGTCTTTCATTCTCGAAAATATTACGAAAACCTAAAACCTAGACGAGTAAAAAAAAAAAAAGTCTATTCGGAGAACAAGGCAGCGAGGCCGCGCCGAATGAGAATATTGAAAGCGTTGGAAGTTTGTGGGCTCGCTGCTCTTCCCCTCCCAATCCTCACGGGGGGCAGGAGGGTTAGATCAGAATAAATGTGGTTGGCTCTTGGGTGGGGTGTGAAAATGAGCGTGGGGGCTGCCCCGCTTCAGCCTGGCCGCCACCGCGCTGCCGCGCGCTCGAAAGCGCCCACCCACTTCCAAGTCGTTCTCCCCCCC
>Ga0065720_1020508_pt1 | contig 14109 bp, 10 predicted proteins | sample Thericmetagenome_FD_59107 | JGI IMG/M metagenome (GOLD analysis project Ga0065720, IMG submission 59107) | Thermophilic microbial communities from the Joint Bioenergy Institute, California, USA of rice/straw/compost enrichment - eDNA_2 v2... | ecosystem: Engineered > Solid waste > Grass >... | reverse complement strand
AGACTTAGTATTAAAATAAGCCAATACAGTTTCTGTCTTCATTGAGAGGTGAGAGACCTTAATATGTATTATTTTTACTAGAAGCTTAAAAAGTGAAAAACACTCAAGCTGACAAAAAATTTTGTTCAAGGGTCTTCTTAGAGATTCCTCGGCCCCCCTCCCCACACACCACAAAAAGGGGGATATGAAGTTAATTACAGAGTGATACGTATAACATGTGAAATTATGTGAATAGCTATATCTCTCCAGTTTCTAGCCATTAATCTGATTGGGGCGGCCTTATAGATATTATTGTAGCCCAATTGTTCAGGAGACTCTATTTCTATAGGCATTCTTCGGTATTCCATTTGAAAAGATATGCTTATTATGAAAATAAAATTAAATGAAAATTCCTTGATGAATGTCATTCAAGTAAAAGTCCAAGTAAACATTGTATATATATTATATAGATAAGAAAGTTTCTATTACGGTCCAAAAGAAAAGTTGAAACAATAACAGCTATTTCCAGGACATCTTGAGCTGCCCTTTCTCAATAATGTCTTTAAGAAGTAATTTGAGTTCAGCATCTGAGTAGATTTCTCCATTGTACCATTTGCTGGATTTTATCTCCCTAATTGTTGCTCTTCTTTGTGGCTCATATCTAGTCATGGAAATAAATAAATCCTTGAAATCTTCGTTTAGGCTTCCTTTTCCAATTGCATTATGTATCTCCCAAAATTTCGTCGGATTCAAAGTAAGAAGAGTGTATAAATCATTTCCTTGTATTAGTTTATCTTCTAAATATGGCATATAACCCGAATTCATGACAAATGCAATTATAGCAGCAGAGAAGATGTCAGCTGGCTGTGGATCATCAATCATTTTGTTCATTAACTTCTATAACTTCGGAGTATTATTCTATCTAGTGAGACCTTTTACCCAGTGGATCAGAACTTAATCATATTTAGTTTCAACACATCACCTAGAATTTTCTCTCAATTAATACAATTGTTACCTAAAGCTCGATTATCAACCTGTTAATTCAGGTGCTCTGAAGTGTATACTTCCTTTTCCAAGGAACTTTCTATCTCCCTTTTTATAAGAAAGATCAAAATCAGTTATTTTTAGTTTAACATCAGTTCCCAATAACAGGTTTTCAGGCTTTATATCCAAATGAGCAACCCCTTGAGATTGAAGATATTCTATACCTTCAATTAGCTGCTGGAAAAATGTGCGGGTTAGCTTTTCGTTACCATAGAATCCTGGGCATTTCATCAAACTGTCAAAGTCACAGCATGCTAATTCCATTAAGAGATAAGAACTGAAATAAGGTTTTCCATTTTTATCTCTTGAAGGATATTTATCATTTCCTCTGATGATACTAATAACATTTTGATGTTTCAAAAATGAAAAACGTTTTTCATTTAAGTAAGATTCATTGATTTCTTTTTCATTATAGTTAAACACTTTCATGGCATAGGTTTTCTTAGTGTTCGGTGAATATGCCATATATATCGGAAAGCAAGATTCATTAATTTTTTTTTAGGATTTTTATATCTCCAACAGTGGATTGTCTCAATGAATTAGACTCAGAAAGTGGCTGAGTTTGATTTCTCATTTACAGTACTATCTAATGATGAAGCTGAAAGTCAATTTTTTTTGGGAAGAGATTATATAGAAAATTGAGAATTGATTAATAGAAGCAAAATTCTTTAAATAGATTCCTAATATTAGAATTTGAGTTTGGCCTATCTACAGTTGCAAGTTCGTTTCAATTTTAATTGAATCCCTCTGTAGTATCAAACGAAAAGTTGTGCTTAGAATATTATCATAAAATGATTTCCTAAAAAGAAAAGTCTAACAGCTTTATGATAATATACTGTTGAATTTGTTACGCCTAATAGAATAATATAGAGGAGTATTTCATATAAATTTGATATTTAATATACAAGCAGATAAAAAAAATTGTTAGTTGTACAGCTTATTTATTACGTTATTTACAGTGATGCAAAAAAGGACTTTAATATGAGAACTTAGAAGAAACATCAACTGTTTAGCTCTTGCAATTCATTCCAGTTTGTAATTTTCTTCTCATTAGGGCTTGAAGTTCATTCCTAGAATAAGTAGGACCTTGACACCATGCATTAGTTTTAATCATTTCAATGCTACAGCGCTTTTTGGGATCTCTATGAACCATTGAGAGGAATAAATCTTTGACATCATTGCTTAATTTTTGAGTATTCTGGTCCATCTCAGCATGCAATTCCCAAAAAGTGGTAGGATTATCCATCGCAAGGTTGTATAAATTATGATTCCTGTAAAGCATGTTTTCACTGAACGGCATATATCCTGTAAGAAAGATAAAGAATATAATTCCAAGGGAGAAAATATCTGCTTTCTTAGGATCAATCAGGCTTGAGCCTAATTTGACTTCTGGAGCTCTAAAATCTTCAGAACCCTTACTAATTATTTTGCTATCACCTTCTATGTGAGCAAGATCAAAGTCCATTATTTTAAGCTGAAACTCCTCGCTTAGCAATAAATTTTGTAATTTGAGATCCAAATGTGAAATTCCTTGTTGATGTAAGTAATCAAGACCCTCAACTAGTTGACGAAAATAGGTCCTAACGAGTTTCTGGTCCTTATAGAGATTGGTTAATTTCATCAAATCGAAGAAATCGCATACTCCAAGCTCCATTAGAATTGAGGATACATAGAATTTTCTTCCATCTTGAAAAGTTTCTTGTTTATTGACAGCTTGATAATACTTTACAATATTGGGATGATAAAGGCAAAGAAATCGTGACTCGTTTACATAATATTGGTTCATCTCATTCCCATTATAGTGAAATATCTTCAATGCAAAATTCTTGTTGGCCTTTTTAGAGCAAGCTAATAATATCGGGTTCTTGGATTTGCTCAATAGGGCTATAGCTTGAACATCGTCATAGACTTCTTCTATTTCTTCAGACGATTGTTCATCGGAACTATTTTCTGGTGAATCTCCGAAGGGCATATCCAAGACAGTATAACTTTGTAATTTTTCTTTGTAAGATTTCTGAATTAGCATATATCTGTATTTGAGAGTTTACTGATTTCCTATATTGATTGTTGCAGAAGTTTCAAAAATATTTTTGCAACGAACAATTTGGTAACTGATCTTCTCAGAAGTTCGCGAATGATTATATTTTTTCAGGTTTAGTCCCTAAAAACAAAATGATTTGGTTCTTTTGATTGCCTTCATTAAATTTAGATAGATCCGTTAGAGAAGATAGTGTTTATTTGTAAAAATAGTCTTTTTAGACCTAGTAACTTAATAAGTTTAACACTTGAAAATTGAAGCTTTTTCTTATATATATAAATATAAACTAGAATGAGTACACATATATGTTTAATTACTTGCATCTACCTTCGAATAATCTCAGAGAAAGAAGAAGAAATTGTAATCTTAATTTCTAAATACGATAAATAGTGAGTTTTTCTGATTATTCTTAAGAAGAAGATAAATAACTCATAGGCAATTTATTGTTGAATGTGTGAGTGAAACTGGTGGAATATTCCACTAGAAACCTAGCTAAGAAAATTGTGTGTGTATTTTATTCATATATGTGGCTTAAGCTAAATTAGTGACCTATTGGACTAGATTATTTGTTCTTAATTATTCTGTTTTCTAGTATCAAGCATCAATATAAATAGATACGTTGAATATCTTCAATAGACTTATCTCCTTCCTCTACCTCTGCCTCTTCCTCCTCCTCTAGCTGATTTTCCAGCTTTTCTTTGTGGTCTACCAACAAAATTGGTTTTAGTCTTTCCAATCTGCTTCTTCTTGGACTTGGTGTAATTGTAGGTGCCACTACCAGCCTTGAAAATTCTGACATTCACTCCGCATAAATAGGCTTCCTTTCTGCTGGCGACATGGAGGGCTCTAGTAACACTGACTGGTGAAGCAAACTCAACGAAGTAGAAGGTGTTGGATTGGATATTTCTGTTAGGCCACTTAGGTCCAGTTCTCTTTCTCACAGAGAGAACAATACCACATTGATGGGTGGTTTCAAAGAATCTCTTGACATCATCAGGTGTTCCTGGAGCAGGATGAACCCAAACAGTTCTTTCAAGGATGTCATTTTCAACCCACTTCAACTTGTCGAAGATATCAATGTTAGTCTTAAGCTCCATTTTCTTGTGGACCTTCAAAATATCATAGAGTCCAAACTCATTGATGTAGTTATTCTTGATAAAGAGGTTTTCGATCTTGGACTTTCCATCAGTGAAGACCTTCTTGAAGAATGATATAACACTGTCAGCATCAATGAAGTTAAATCTGAGACCGAGGTGTTTGATTCCAGAATCCTTGTTTGCAGCAATACCTCGAGCAATAGCGTTAAGGCCTTCTCCTCTGAGTCTGTTGTGACCAAAGTCAATATATTCGAGGCTGGTATTGGTCTTCAGGGTCTTTTCAAAGGCTCTAGCACCATCGACATCAATCTTGTTGGAGAACAAGTTGAGATACTTGAGTGATTTGTTATTTGTGAGTGCCTGAGCCAAAGAAATAGCTCCAGCAACACCAAGTTGGTTATGACTAATATCAAGGACTTCGATAATGTTGTTCTTTTCGAAAATTGTAGCTAGGGTTTTAACTCCTTCTTTGCCCAAATTATTTCTTGAGAGGTTAAGAATTCTAACCTTACTGCAAAATTCGGCTCTAGTAGGATCAAGTGCAAGTGCCAAAATATCAGCATCCTTATAGCTGAAGTTAGTTCTAGCGAGTTGGAGGTTTGTGAGCTCCTTGGAGCGAGCAATAAGTTTCACGAAAGGAGGATCTTGGGGATTATACTGCTTCTTCCAGCTATGGACATCAAAGTTAGTGGCCAATGCGCATCCGTTGACTTGAAGACTCTTGAGGTTGTTGTAATAGGTCTTAGCAAAATCTTTTCCTGACATCTTGCTAACCTTGTTAGCGTCTCCATACCAACTTTCATGATCAGCATCAGAGATATGCATACCTTCATACATCAAGGTCAGGTTGTGGTAGCTGGAGATAACATTTCCATCAAGGTTGATATGTTCCAATGAACCGAATTTCTTGGCATTGAAGGCAATAGCCTTACCCAAATTTGTGCAGGCAGTCGAGTTCAAGCTACCACTGAATGAGAGGTCAAGCTTTTTAAGAGTTCTAACCTCACCCAATGCGACAAAGAATTGTTCAGGAAGGTTGCAGTTAAGAGATCCACAATAGCTGAGGTTCAAGACTTCCAAGCTAGCAGAAATTCTCAAAAGCTTATAGATAGCTTCAACAAGGTTGCTGAAGTCTGAGGTAATAGGGATACGAGAGATATCAAGATAGTATAGCTTAGGAGAGAAGGCCAAGTTGTAAATAACGGAAGTCAAACCTGCTGGTTTCAAACTGGTGTTGGAGGAAAGATTCAGAATTTCAAGTCCCTTGGCTCTCATTAAGGAATCAGCAATGTCCTTAGCTTGGCTATCATTCAATGAAACATTTTTCAGATTAATTTCACTGAGATTCTTGTGAGTTAAGATCATTTTAGCAATAGATTTAGAACCATTGAAGCCAGAGTAGAACATGTTGTTATTCTCGCAGGTTAATGTCTTAATTTCAGTTAAGTTGAGCAAGGAGTTGAATAACTTGTCCTGGACTTCATTGGGCTTAGTAGTACTGAGAGTGAATTTACCGAACTTGATTTCTTCAAGTTGTCCACCCTTTTGCATAAAGTTGTTGAAACCCTTGGCAAGAGCTTTCAAGGCTGAAAGGGTGAGTTCTTGAGCACTTGAAGTTCCAACAATTTGAATATGTTTAAGCTTGACCAATTCAGTGAGCAAGGCAGTCAAATAATAGTGACCAGATTTAATGTTCTTAACTGAGGTAATAGGGATAACAAGGGAAGAAATGTAAGGATAAACTGTTTGGATTCTAGCATAGAAAGCCTTGAAATCAGGATTGTTATCAATTTGAACAAGGAAGTTTTCTAAATCAAGCTTCAGGAACAGTTCCTTCCAAGTGTAATTAGGTTTGTATCTGATATTATTGCTTGGGGCAGCATTCAATTGACTCATATTTTGCAGATACTTGTTCTTCAGTTCAACCAAGAGTTCAGGTCTCTTTTCGTATTGGTGATAATAGAGATCATCAGCAATATTGGCGATATGAGCGGCTGTGAGCTTTTCATCATTCTCACAAAGATCTCTAATCCAGAGCCATCTCTTGATACAATTGTTTCTCCATTCAGTTTCAGGGAGCTCCTTAATAGTCTTCTTTTCGGCATCAATATAGTCGCTGGCAGTGGGGAAATGTTGTTCCAAATTCTTAATTTGTTCCTCTCTGCTTGGGAGTGTAAGAATTTCATCATCAGTACCATGGTACTTACGTCTCTTAGAGTTTTTGATGGCTTCTTTCAGGCGCTTGTTGAGCTCTTCTTGAGAGATCTTGCCCATTCCCATGTATTCAAACATTTGATCGTAGTTGGAAATCTTGAGAATCTTGAAGCAGTTGCTTTGGATTTCACTTTCCATCTTGTCAGTCAAACGGCCAAGGTTCTTTTCATAGAATTCAGAGAGTTCTTTGATAGACTTGAAGTTGCTTCTGAAGAACTTGGATATCATAACCCAGAACAAGAGGACTTGGTAAGATGTGATTTGAGCAGCAAAGGTGACTTCAGTTCTCTTGCTGTCAAGATAAGTATCATTAGCTTCATCAACCAATTCAGGAACACTCTTGAGAATCCAGAAGACTTGTCTGTCGAATTGTTCCTGTTGGATAGCAGGAAGAGCGGATTCGAGCTTATCCCAGAGCACAATGAAGTTAGTTTGGAATGCTCCCAAACTCTGAATGACTTCTTTGTGTCTCTTGGCTTCATCCTTGATGAATTCATCGATGGTCTTTTCAACTTCAGTCAACAGTTGAGGATATTCATTCAAGAAGGTAATGTAGAGGTAATGAACATGCAAGAAGATCTTGAGGATTCTGATGGAAGCATGTCTCTTTTCATTCATGATCAAGACGGAAAGAGTAACCAAGATCTTAGGGAAAAGATCAAGGATCATTGTTTCTTTGAATCTCTTAGTACTTCCAGCGCAAATCATAGAAATGGCTTTTTTACCCAAGTGGAGGGTTCTGTCCTTATGTGTTCCAAAGAACAAAGGAAGCCAATGGGTAAACTTTTCATTGTTGGATGATTCTCTGATTCCCTCTTTAATGAAAGCTTTGAGGGAAAGATAGTCTAAACAAGGACTTGCTTGCTTAATAAGGCCACTTCTAGCAATTCTGCTGATGCTGAGACCAAGACCAAGAGGATTCTCTTCATAAGTAAGCTTGGTATGATAGCAAACAAGTTCCTTTCTGAAAAGTTCTCTTTCCTCTTCAATGATCTTGAAGCTTTCGAGATCAGTCTCCTTAGCACTGAAGGGTGGCCAGGCAGCCAATTTTCCTCCATGCTTGCAGCTCTTCTTGGTACATTTGTATTGATTAGCTTGCTCAATAGCCTTCTTAATGCTTTTTTCCTTCTCTTTGTCATCATAGAACTTTTCAAAGAGGAAGGATTGAAGTTGAATCAAGATTGACATGATGGTATAGCCAGAGCTCCAGCCTTGTCCTGGAGTTCTTGAGTGAGTCAGCATATCAAGACAGATTGATCTTCCAAAAACATTTGGATGTGGAAGATCAACGAAAAGTTCAACTGTAGGAGGGTTGTGGGGATAAGTTTCGGGAATACGAAGCTCAAGATGGAAAACACCTCCTTCATATGGGGTACCTTCTGGACCTCTAATATTGGCATGCCAAACAAATGGGTCATCATCCAAAGGACGAGCAGAGACACCAACTGTGGGAATGGTGTTCTTCTCAAATTCCTCGTAATCCTTAAGGAGACGACGAGTGGCAAAGTTAAGGCCTTCCTTCGCAGTCATGGTACGAAGGATAGCTAAGTTACTGGACTTCCCAGCTTTCATTATAATACTTGGAATAAAATTTTTAGGATATAAGTTATGAGTTTATAAACTGCGAATCTATTTATAACCAATTCATGATGTTCTGATCAGAGAACTGATCAGGTAAAACAATACTTTTTCCTCTTGCTTTAGACAAGAAGTAGAACACTTTCTTCAAAGATTTAATATACTTTTGTCCTTTTTCATGATATTACTAATTGCTTCTACTTAGAGTGTAAATTAAAATTTTAATCCGTCTTCATAAATTACTGTTTTAGACTGAGATGTTAGCTTTCTATAGAGTTCACATATTTTCATGCATCTCTATCTCTGCATTAGGAATCAGAACTTTGTGGATTTTTCATTTTCATTTTCTTTTTCCTTCTTCTTTTATCTATTTGATTTGTTCCAATTTTTATCAATAATACGACCATGTCTCATTGGATCATGGGGCAATATTGATTAGGGTAATTAAATAAAAGTCAGGATATCAAAAATCAAGCTATATCCCATTTTATTTTTGATGAAAATAGTGAAGACAAGAAAAAATCCAAGATTCACCAGGAAAGCACGAAAGTTTCATGTTTTTTTGAGTTTCAGTTAGAATCAACAGAAGACTACTCAGCAGGAGTTGCTCATTGTTCCTGATTAGGTTTTAAAAAGGGGATGCAATTTTACTCCATCTCATTGAAAGTTCTGGATCAAGTCTCTCAGATGCAGAAAGTAAAATTAACTTAAACGCATAGTATAGAAGGAGACGTGAAGCTTAGCTCTAAAAAAATAAGTCATTTTTATAATCATATAGCTATATCATTGAACCAAGTATTCGCAAGGAATGTTCTAGTCGCTTTTGTGGTACAGATAAATTTCTTCTTAGTCTCAATTGCAAAGATTAGATGTTTCTCTTACTTATATTAAACCCATACCCCTGGAACAAATCCAATTGAATTAAGACGAAATAATTTATAAAATTACAAAATGGAAGCCGTTGTTGTCTTTCTATTCATTTCACTTCTTGCCTTTTCGCATTCTCAAGATCTCTTCTTAGACAATGACTCCAATAATTGGGATACTTCTCTATGGAATTTGGGGGATTCCCTTTCCAATCTTCAACTAATATTCAATGGATTCTGGGAACAAGGTGGTCTAACTGATCCTGTTGACGAAATTAAATGTTTTGACCAAATCACAGCTCAACAAACACTGGATGCCCTTTCTCAAATACTCTCTGAGCTGGCTGCTGATAAATATCAGCAAGCTATTCGTACTGGAGAGGCTTATGTCAATAACCTTCCTGAATCCGTTAAGACTTGCATCAAGACTAATTCTGAAACTAAACAAATGGAGCAAGCTTATGGACTTGCTGACATTACTGCTACTGCCTTTGAGTCTAAACTTTTAAAATATATTACACTTCACCATTCTGCTTTCAAGACACAAATTAACGCGATAAATAATGATGACCAGAAGGGCAATTTTAAGAATGTTGGAAAAGGATGTGGTCAATTAGTTATGAATGTCCTTAAATAAGTATGGGAGAATTTGTATCTAGTTATTATAAGTATAGTAACTCTTTACTTTGTACCTTTGGGGATATACTATATTCTAAGCTGTCTTCTTGAACCATAAAAATCTTTGCTCTAATATTGATGTATATAAGATCTCAGGTTCATTTAGTCATATTGCATGAATATTATCTTACTTGAGAATGTAAGAGAATATATTAAAATATGCTTGAGAAGCTTATATACATTCAACTAATGAAGAGACGTAAGAAGGTTTAGCTGAAAAATGAAGTTCTTGTTTTCCTCTTAATTTCATTTAGTGCGATAGCTCTCCAAAATAATTTTCTGTTCCTTTTGAATCCTCTTTTTGAGTTACCACATACTCATTTGAAGGGGCTTCAGTGATTTCTTTCAATGAGACATTTTGTTTCGCACGCATAGAATCATTCGGAGAAAATACTTCCAATAAATCTTCCAACCGAGGGAGATCTTGGATAGACTGGTTCGTTTTTTTCTTTCGTGAATGCCTTCTTTTATTTGATCTCTTTTTTTTCTCAGCCCCTTCCTTTGGGATTGTAAGCTGTCCTTCTTGTAAGGATGTGATGGAGTTAAATTTTCCAGGACTCAGACTTTCATCGAGATACTTTTTAGAATAGCTTTTCTTTGATTTCTTTGGTTTTTCACTTGCGCTATCATAAGTTCCTGATTTCAAGGATTCCAATCTTTTATCCTCCTGGCCCTGACCTTTTTTCTTATTTGGTATTTTCAATGGCGAGAAGGAGCTTCTTCTATTAAAAGGGACTCCTTTTAATCTTGATGCTATATCTGCCATCAAGATTTTGAATTGATTAATCTCATTCTCAACTCTATTTAGATGGTCCTTGATCACGGTAAACTCATCTGCAAACTTTCCTCCCGTTTTACTAGTAATGGAAGGTTTCCTGCTTAAGTACAATTCTAGAAATTAAATATCTCCTATTTAGAATTACCTGAACCAGCACCCTGAGATCTGGTTTGTTGAATTCTAAGGGAAGGGTTTCTGTCAAATAAAGGCTCAGCTTTGAGAGTTCCACTAATAATGCTTTCATTGACTTCTTGAATAGCATTCATCGAGACAAGAGGGCTTGTTCTCTTCAGCATCGAGCTTTTGAACTTTCCATACAAGACAGGGTCATCACTTTTCATCTTTTCAACAAGCTAGAAATTATAACTTTCCTAGAATCTCTATACTGTTTGAGTAATGACACCAATCTGACATCCACAATCTGATATATAGAAATCATCTGATCTAGCACATCTGTCATCTATTTGAACACCTTACGAGGTGAAGAGAAATTATACCAGATTTACCTCCAAAATACTCACCATAATTGATTTGTCTAATCAGATCGAGCTTTCGCTTCTGACTATCCATTGTCTCTTTATCCTTCTCAAAGTTCAATACATCATCATCCAAGCATTTGATTTCGAATTCATCCTCACTATCGCTGAAACTTGTTGAATCATCTGTATTTTTATTGATCTGAAGATTCTTAATAAATTGATGAGCAGCTTCATTATCAGCATAACAATTCACAATACCATTCAAAATGATATAAAGAGAATTCACCACCTTAAGGTTAATAATAATATTATAATATATTCATACTGGCTTGGGCTTAAGCAAAACCGTGTCTGGATCTACAAACACCTCATCCAAGTATTTTTCGATTAGAATTTTTAGTTCATCTCTTGTAAAGTTTTCGAATATATCCATTGTTTCTAGAATGACCACCAATTTGCTTAAGTGGGTAATCTTAAAGTGTTTCAGGCCACCTTTCAGTCGAGGCCCAATATCTAGATCAAATTAGCTCTCTAAATTATGTACATCACCTGGAAATTCTTTCTTAAGACTTTTGTAATCCGCCTTCGAGAAACTCAACAAAATGCAGAAGTCGAAAGCATTGACATCAGTAGTTCTTCTAGAGTTGGACAGCAGTGCTACTTCACCAAAATATCCTCCTTTCTCCAAAAAGATTTTTTCAAGCTTGACAATCTGTTGATTTTGAGGGCCCTTGATAATCCTCTTTGCAATCACTTCGCAAACACCTTCTTGAATGAAAAACATTTCGATTCCTCTTTCTCCTTCTCGGATGATCTTGTCACCTGGCATATAAACACAAGTTCTATCGATGTAAGAACCAACAGAAAAGGAATTACTTAAGCTTCTGAATTATACTCAAAATTTCAATTGGTTCCAATTCTTTAAACAGAGGAACACCTTTGATTAATTCTTGGTGTTGGTAAAAGGCTAGATCTCTTTGGAGGGGTAAAGAAAGCTCACTAAAGTCATTAGTTTTACTCAAGATTTTATTTTTTCTCCAAGTATAGTAGAAATATTCCATAACTTTGACTTTAAGGTTATGAGGAATATGGTTAATGTTCAATTTTTGTTCGAGTTCTTCTAGTTGCTGATGATAGAGTGAACTCTGAGCATTCAGACTATTTATTATAACTGTGATACAACCAAAGACATAGGCCAGTATAATTGCGCCCCATAAACCGATCAAAATTGAAATATGCGACTATCAAATTAGACCATGAATCTAATTGTAATTACTTGGAGAGGATTAACTGGGGACATATCTCCACCAACCATGAGCATAAAGACAGAAACTGTAGTGAAGGAATACCTAAATGCATCATGATAATTGATATAATCCATTTACTTATCAAAAACATCCATAGTAGTATAGTAACTAAGCAGTTGATTTGGATCAGAGTATAAGGCTTTCAGAGTAGGAGGATACCAATAGTGCTCATAATCCCCATTTTCGTCATATTGAGCTCTTATCATTACATACCAAAGGCATGCAACCCAATGAACCTAAAGTAATCAAAAAAAGGTTGTCATATCCTTACCAAAAGTTCAAAAGAGATGAAGATCCTCAATATCTTGCCTACAAAACCAAATTTCACAAATTCCAAGTAGTTTCCCACTTTAAAGAGTCTAATTAGTTTTGGAAGCTTGATGATGGAATAGACATTATATTTGGTGATGGGATCTGAAATAAAAAGCATTATTAAATCTGCAATTGGAATCCAAGCAATCAAGTCAAGCCAAAACCATTTGCTTGATGTGTAGTGCCGCATAATCATCTTGGCATCAACAATCTCCTCATTGTTTTCATTCGAGTATGTGGTTCTGGCATTCACACACATATCAAGCAAGAAAATTATAATTTTGAGATATTCGAAAATTAGCACTCCTGGAGGATAAACACTCCCAAATAGAAAACAAGCAGCAAATGGGTACCAAACAGCTTCATACAGTATTAAGCCAACAATAAAAAGATTCCAGGCTTTTCTAAACTTCCCACGATAAGGAAATACAAAGCGTGGATACCTCAACTTTGAACCAATGAATCTAGGAATTAAAATATGGTATTTAAAACATTACGCTAGACGCTTGTCAAGCTTATATGAAGGGTATTTAGTCTCAAACTCAGCTCTATTCAATCCTTTGATTTGATCCACAAAAGCATCGAAGGTCATTGCGTATTTCTTCTTACTTCCACCCAATCTTTGTACTAGAATATATAGTGTTAATTTATTATTCTTTACGTAAACTCTTCTTTTGTGATTGAGGGCTGAAGTAATCCTCTGAGGAAGAAAAAGATTGATTTTTGATCCTCAAAGTGGATTCGATACTATTCTCATCTTTACTTTTGATGTTATCTATTTCTTTCTCATTTTTGAAATCTTGAAGGTTTGAAGGTAAACTCTTCTGTCGATTAAAACGGTGAGCCCTCCCAAATGGTCTTTTTGTCGGTCCATTTATTTTATTCTTTAATGCAAGATTCCCTGGTGAATTATCAAATTTTTCTTCATCACTAAGGGTTTAATTAATATTAGTCTCTGTTACCTTCTATAACAAGTAGTGGAACTTATTTCATCTTGCATACCGTCTCCGCTTTTTCTTATAACACCATACTTCGTTAAATGATGGAAGTTTGGCACTTTGAATTCTGAGTTGGTCAGAGTATTCGTTTGGTTCTTTTCTTTGCTTTCATTATTTTTCTGCCTGAGAGAGTTATTAGAGCTATTGTCATATGTTAGAATATGATCCTGATGTAGAGGCTGAAACAACGACTTCTCTTTATCAAAGAGAGCAGTGGGGCTATCTTTATTCCGAGCACTTATAAGAATATCAGCCTCACTGAATTGATTTGAGCCTCGGTTTATCTTGAATTCAGCCTGGTTAAGATCCATGATGAAAAACAGGTGTAGTTGAAAGTAAGTTGTTACGTTTTTATCGAAGGTTCAAAGTAGAAAAAACGCGTATTTCAACTAAGAATAAAATACAAAAAAACTTAGATCTTATTTCAATTTTATCCGATCCGACTTATCTAGAAAATATCTAAATATCTAATCATTGCTCTTAATGGCCATATATTATTTGGATTTTCTTATTTGCTAGTTCAGATCTAGGGAATCTATAGGCTCTCAAAGAAGATTTGATATGAAAAAGCTTCTGCTAACATTCCATATTTAATAGTTAGAAGAACCTTGCTTTTTTGATTCAACTTACAACTTGAAGTACAAGTGTGATAATATACAGATCATCTAAGAAAACACGTAATAAGTTAGTCAGTTCAGTTCTGATCTTATAAAACTATACAGCATTATAGCTTATTGGTAA
>Ga0065720_1020506_pt1 | contig 14126 bp, 21 predicted proteins | sample Thericmetagenome_FD_59107 | JGI IMG/M metagenome (GOLD analysis project Ga0065720, IMG submission 59107) | Thermophilic microbial communities from the Joint Bioenergy Institute, California, USA of rice/straw/compost enrichment - eDNA_2 v2... | ecosystem: Engineered > Solid waste > Grass >... | reverse complement strand
TGGTAGGTGTAGCTGATTTGTAGCTGGTGGTGGTAGTCGACTTGGAGGTTGTAGAGGCGGCCGTCCGGGCGGGGGTTATGACGGTAGCTGCGGGAGCTGCCTTCGCCGCGGGAGTTTCTGGCTTCGGACGGGCTGTGTAGGATCTCGTCGGGGTGGTTGCGCGTGCTGTAGTTGAGGTAGTCGTCGTCGACGCGGCGCGGGTTTGCAGAAGGAGGGAGGATTGCGGCTGGCTCAAGGGCCGGAGCCGCTGCAGAGAGCGGCTGGCTTGTTGCAGGACGCGAGATGATGGCATTTCGGGTGGCTTAAGGAGGGTCGAAGGAGGGTTGGTAGTGGATGAGTGGGAGGAAGTCGAGATGAAGTCAAAATTTTGGAAGAGAAAGTCTTGGTTGATGGAGGGGCCCGGCGCCAAACGGCCCTATCTCAGTAAAAAATCAATACTGTATGTTACGTTACGTCATGCACAGTACGGGCTGTTGCTCTTGACGGTGAGCTATGGGCAGCCTGCTCTCAAAACAGAAGAAATTGGGACAAGGGTTCCTTAGCTGCAAATACAACTTATTTCAAAGAAAAGTTGAATTGCGATGGATCCAAAAAAGACTGAATTGAGAGATAAAGGTGTGCTGCGAGCGGCCTTGTATACACCGATATACAGAGGTTTGTAAAATTACATTTCACTAAGCGTCTTTGGTGTAAACACGTTTGTCGTTACCATGGGCTTTCCAACACTCTTTGAACCTCTCCATCTGTGCTATGGTCAGCTTTGATTGCGCCTTGAGCTCAGGGGAGACATACCTCTTCCTTGCAAGCTCGCCAGTCTTTCTTCTCAAAATAGCAGTCCGTCATCTTTGCATTTTCCTCTGTTATGACCGTCAGCAGTAGAAACAGTGGGTCGTAACAATTGCATCAACACGGTTAAGTCGGGATTTGGTGGGCTTTGGTCATCACATTAGGACAAGCGACAACCACCCATGCATGGAGAACTTTCTTTTCTCTTAGGAGAGCACTTGAGAAAAATTGAACATTTGCTGCAGTGTCTGATGTATAACATACCTGCGCACCCGGTACTGTAAATTCTCTTTTCCCTGTGCCACTGCCGTCAGCAAGGGTTCTGGCTGTGGGTTGTGTGAGGGGGCTTGAGAGAACAAGGGGCAGTGTGACTCAGTTCAGCAACTACCCCGACCTCAACTACAGGAGTAGACTCACCACTCATCTGGCTCATCATCGTCCTCAACAGCGGCCTTTGTCGGCTCCTCAACCGTGGGCTGATGTTCTTTTGACGTTTGTGAGCCCATTGCGTCTTTTTGCTGAGAGAGAATTGTTCAGGGGAAAGATCGTTGGTAGTTGAAAGTGTGTGGTCCAACAATTTTTGGCCCCAACCTGCTTGTCACTTGATTTTTGTCCCATCCCGTCTCCATCAGGCTAGACTCATCCTCACTTGAACCATCACTACCCCCCATCACATCCACAATGGCCTCCCGCAAACTCAACGTGCTAGTCTACACGGGTCTGTCTCGCCTTCATTTCACAAAATCGCTCAATTGACTAACATCATCCAGGTCCCGGCTCAACTCTAACCTCCATCCGCCACTGCATCTACACTCTCCGCCGCCTGCTCGGTCCTAACTATGCCGTCAACCCCCTTACCGAATCCGCCCTTCTCAAAGAACCTTGGCAGCCGACTTGCGCACTCCTCGTCTTTCCCGGCGGCGCCGACCTAGGCTACTGTCGCGTGCTCAACGGCTATGGCAATAAGCTTATCGAGCAGTATGTTCGGCGTGGCGGCGCATACCTCGGTTTTTGCGCGGGAGGGTACTATGGAAGTGCGAGGTGTGAGTTTGAGGTCGGGAATTCGGGGATGGAAGTTGTTGGAAGTCGGGAGTTGGCGTTTTACCCAGGCACGTGTAGGGGCGGAGCATGGAAGGGGTTTGAGTATGAGAGTGAGAAGGGCGCTAAGGTTGCGAGGTTGAAGGTGATGAAGGAGAAGTTTGAGGGGCTTAAGGAATTGACATCAAGTGTGGCGTGCTATTACAATGGAGGGGGGGTTTTTGTCGATGCCAACAAGATTGCGGCAGAGAATTGGAATGTCCAGGTCCTGGCTGAGTATGAGGATCCACTGGATGTTGATCCGGGGCAGGGGAAGGCGGCGATTGTGTATTGCAAGGTTGGCGAGGGGCGTGCTATTCTTACTGGGCCACATCCAGAGTAAGTCTTATCTCCTCTGGCAAAAAGCAAGCAGACTGACTATCTCCTCAGGTTCGATCCTGTTAACCTCAAGATGCAACCGGACGTGCCCGGTTATGCCGAACTTCTTGAGGAGCTCATGGTCTGGTCCCTCTCACGATTGGCATTCCTAAAGGCCTGCCTTACCAAGCTCGGCCTCGAAGTCAGCCGCAGTAACTCAGAGGTCCCGAGCCTTTCCAAGATCCACCTGTCAGCCTTAAAGCCCAGTGGCGTCGGCGAACTCCTGACCTCCCTGAGTGAGATCATTGAGAAGGTCGATGGTGAGGAGTACATCAAGGGCCACAACGACCTCTTCCATCTCGAGAAGCCCGACTCCCGTTGGGAGCTGGATGCCCTCAGCAAGGCAATGCTGGATGAGATTGAGCAGACCAAGAAGAAGTCCGGAGGACGCACTTCTCCTGACCCAACAGCGGCAGACTACATCCGTATCCCCAAGCGTATCGTCTCCCATGAAGGCCCATGGCCTGAGCCTAAAGAGACCCCCTACTTCAACCACGCCGTCTTCTACTCCAGTCTAATAGAGTTCCGCGAGCTCGAAGGTGACGCAAATTCTCGCATCTGGGGTGACATTCTCATGTACGGCGAGGTTGTGACCAGCACAAACACCTTGCTGGAGAAGTAAGTTCCCATTTACTTCTCTTTATGATCCTCAGCTAACCCTCCAGAAACCCCACCCTACTCTCCCACCTCCCCACAGGCTTCACCTTTGCTGCAACCACACAAATCGCCGGCCGTGGCCGGGGCTCAAACGTCTGGGTCACACCCCCCGGCTCCCTCGTCATGTCCACAGTCATCAACCACCCCGCCCACATCGCCACAACCCGCCCCATCGTCTTCATACAATACCTCAGCGCCATCGCCATCGTTGAGGCCGTGCAATCCTACCTCCCCTCAGACCCGGCCTACGCCAACTTCCCCATCCGCATCAAGTGGCCCAACGATGTTTACGTGCGGGACCCGACGAACCAGACTTCGTACGTGAAGGTTGCAGGAATTTTGGCGAATTGCGCGTATAGCGAGGGGAATTACCAGGTTGTGTTGGGGATTGGGATCAACACCAACAATGCGAAGCCGACGACGTCGCTGGATGCGGTGCTTCCGTTGGTCGATTCGATGGGCAGGCTGCAGTCATTTAGGATTGAGAGGCTGCTCGCGAGGGTATTGACCCGGCTAGAGGCGCTGTATGAGGAGTTCTGCCGGAATGGGTTTGCCGGCGAGCTGGAAAGGAGATACTACTCTCACTGGCTGCATACCAACCAGGTTGTGACGCTAGAAGCTGAGGGAGGGGTCAAGGCGCGGGTGGTGGGGGTCACAGGCGATTTTGGAATGTTGAAGGCTGAGGAGGTGGTTGCTGATGGGATTAATGGAGCGTTGAGGAGTACGGGTAGAATGTGGGCTTTGCAGAGTGATGAAAATAGTTTTGACTTTTGGAGGGGATTGATAAAGAGAAAGATTTAGGTGTTCGCTGGTTGGTAGAGATGCTAGATCTTTTTTGCTGACTTTTGTGCTTCTAGATGGGCATCTTCTATCTTTGATGATGGATCTTAGGCTTTCTACGAGCTTACTTTGTAGCTCATGTTCGAAGTGCTAGACACACTGTCGTTTTGGGCCTCTAACCTTTTAGCATGACTGTTCTACAGTATCTGACCTGCAATGTGGCATATGAAGCTCAACGAAATATAACGAGAAATCTCATCGATTTGATGACCTAACTGCCTTAATGCCTGGAATCCATCCATCATCATGCATAAATCATTGCCCGTAAAGATTACAAACCGGTTCAATGTCCATCGGAATGTCTTGTGCACCATTCCCATATCCTTAATCCGACATTAACCGCAGAGAGCCTTCCATATCCCTTCAGTTCTTGCCCTTGGAGCTGGGCTTCTTCTGGCCGTAGGAGACATGGCTGTTCAAGAAGTTAGTCTTTACATCCCTCTTCAATGGCTGAAACTTGGAATGGAAGAACTTACAAGTCAAACTGCGCATGCAACCCTGGATTCCTCAACTCATTTCTCACGTGCCCCAGCAGCACCATAACCTCCTCCTCCTTCCAACCCAGCACCTGACAATACAGCCTCAGGCTAAATGCCTCAAGCCCCTGCATGATCTGGTGCCAGTTGTACATGCCAACCTCCTTCAGATGGGGGTCCCTCGGCCACGGGCCAATCGGCCAGCGGATTCGGCGGTGCTCGACGTTGATGAAGCCTGCATCGCGGAGGTAACCCTCGAGCTTTGGGCCCGGGCAGGGGTCTCTGCCGGTCTGGCGCGCTGCGTCGAGGAGTGTCGTGATCCACTGGTAAGTGTACGACTCGGGCTTGAGCGAGCCGTCTTCGGAGTAGTACTGAAGATCGAAGTCTTGGAACTCGGCCCAGCCTCCCGGGGCGAGATTACTGTGGATAAATTGGGTTAGTTAATAGAAAGAGGTCGGAAGCATGCGATGATGACGACTCACTCGTAGGCATTCGATACCAGCTTAGGCCAGTCTGCAATGCTAGTAGCCATGTAGCGGCAAAAGATGAAATCGAACGGAGCCTCGTACACCCAGGGGCACTCGACGTCGTCTATCTCAAACTTCACGTTGGGAGGAACCCTGGCAAAAGTATATTAATGTGAGTCAACATTGGCAGCGGTTTCTCTGGGTGCGTACCAGGGAGGCTGGATGGCACTCAAGTCATTGCCCAGGATCTAATAAGGTCAGTCTGTCGGTTTGGTGTTTCGTAAGGAAGATGTCGCACCTGTGCATGGGGATACTCGTCACCCATGGCAATGGCCCCTATTGCAGGGTCAGCGAAATACTTCGCAGATGTGGTTGAATTAGTGATCAAGGGCGAAAAGTCATACAGATACCAGTGCCAGTGCCAATATCCAGCACACGCTGCATCTTGGAGATGTCGATAGGACAAAGAAAAAGTCGATCGCCCAGGCTCTTCGTCATGACAGCATGGGTTAGATCTAAACGCTCTTGTTCAAGCTATTGCTGACCGTTAGTCACCAGCATCCTCTGCCCTTCTACTTGAAAGGACCGAACCTCATCGTTGGGAAGGCAGTAAACTGGCAGTGTTAATCGTCTGATCATGCTTCGCAAGGAGGACCCTTTGTTGACTTACTGCCAGCCCTGAAAGCATGATAACGACGGCCATGCTCGATGGGGTAGTTGAGGACACTCGAGGTCAGCGAGGCAGTGAAAGTCGAGCTGCGCAGTTAGTTGCGAAACATATACTTAACATACTTTAAGAGGGACCTGAAAGAACCTACAAGTCATCATCATAGACCGAGTCGCCGTCACCAGGCTGAAGTAGTCAATACAATATTCTCTCGACGGAAACGTGACTAAGCTGTTCACATACCTGAAGATCATCGACCTCAATAGGGCGATCCGAGTCCTCAACCGGGATAGGAGACCGAGGCGACTGGTCAAGCTGGGCTTGGGCTGTACCAGCAGCCGCAGCCGCAGCCGCAGAGGTAGTATGGGTATCTGAAGAGTCAGTCATGTTGGCAGTGTTGTTGTTGGGGGGAGGGGGAAAAACAGGGATCGGGTGCTAATCACCACTAGCAGCTTTTGAAGAGGAGGGAGAAGTCCCAGAGAGGAGCGAACGCAGCAGAAGTGTGGAACCACGCATCTTTACTAGTGTTATTGTTCTTTCGACCAAGAGCGAGGCAACACACAACAGTGGCGGCCAACTGACCGCCAACGGAGAGAGTAGCTATTTGGTCTCGTGTCCGAGAAACAAACAAAAGTGAATAACACGACAGGAACCCGCAGCAACAGAAACAACAGCAGATTGCGAGCAGACCGGACCTATCCTGTCAATGTATAAGGATACTCCAGCCGGCCTTTTAAGGGCTTTGCCAAATAAAACACGGACTGACAGAGACGTCGATTAGTTTCTTGCCCATCATACTGGTCGCACCAGGCGGCAGTTGTGAAAGGGGGATATAGGGTCTAAGACCAGCGTTCTGGAGCCAATGGAGGAGCACCAGCGGAAGAGTCGTGCGACGTCAACTTGTTCGTGAGCTTCCGAACCCCAGACATGGCGGGGAAGGGATTCATGGACAGGTTGGGGATGACGAGATCGTTGAGAACACCAGGCTTGTCTTTCACACACACACTCCTCGGTCCTGTGTTCCCCCGGAGGGATTTGCCGGACAAGAGGGTAAGGGTATTTTCGTGGCGCTTGGGAGGTTGCATTGCACGCTTGTACGCTTGTGAGTGCAACACGATTTCTGCAAGCCACGAGCGTTGAGACATGATCGTTTGATACACTAATGAGTAGCGAGCTCTGATAGGCACATTCGCGATGTCTAAGTTCAATATTTGACGGATAGCACGGTTAATTTCCTAAAAGACGAAATTAGACACAGACATGCCGCCAAAATGACGGAGTTGAAAGCTGAAAGCTATCCTTCTGACCCCGGCTCTCTGATGAGATAACGGACGTGCAGATCGGACTTTTAAACTACCCAACCATGGGCGCCTCTCCGAGCCCGCGGCTGAGGTCGGGCCGCTTAAATGGAGGGGCGGCCTGGAAATGCCGGCCTGTGTAACCCCAGGTATGCAATCACCCCCATTTATGGGGGTAGGGAACGCAGATCGGTGCAGCAGCCCCCAGGATCTCCAGGCTTGGGCTGGGCTATCAGAGCCAACTAGCCGGATCCTGGGTGGTATCAGAAACATAGCGACAATGTTGGTGACCATCTACCTTTGAAGGCTCTCACTGTTCTTCGTCAACTTCTTCAGCTGGAACATATACCCGATGTCTCGACTGGTGGAATAAATTGGACCGAAAAGAGCCTACAACTGCTCAAACACTAGCCCACACTTGCCCCCTTTCGGCGTAAGAATGTAGTGATCCTCCATCTCCATGTCTCGGTGCGTCTTCTCACTGGCGAGGCGCACCTCAAACTGGTTTATCACGCGCGCCAGCAGGATCTTGAGCTCCATAATGGCCATGTTCATGCCAATGCAGGTGCGTGTGCCTTTGCCCCAACCAAAAAACATCTCGCGCATGGCAGGCGTGCCATGGTCGATTTCGGGATTGCCATCTGCAGAAGTCGTGATCCAACGGTCTGGATTGAACGTGTCTGGGTCAGGGAAGACCGAAGGGTCGCGGTGCATGGTGTATGATTGGACTGAGACGATGGTCTGTAGAAAAAGGGAGAAAGGTTAGCAGCGACTCTTGTCACTTTTGGGAAGCTTTTTCAAGGAAAGCTTACATTAGCGGGCACCACAACTCCATCAATTTCTATCTCCCTAGTTGTCATCCTCTGCAATGCACCAACAGCAGCAGGATGCAATCTGAGCGCCTCATTCATAATTCCGTGCAGCACAGGCAGAGCCTGTAGCTCAGTAAACGAATAGCCCTTCTGTTGGAGGTTGGCCGCCCGAAGCTCGGCCCGCAGCCGGTCCTGCCACTCCCGGTTGCATGCCAATTGGTACAGGGCGTAAGCCATGGTCGTGCCGGTTGTGTCGGTCGCGGCAAAGATCAGGTTCGCCACCTCAATGGCAATGATCTCGTCGGGTAGCGGCTCCGTGCCGGACGCCGGGTCTCCCTTGAGCATTTTGGTGAGGAGTGACCGCCGGGGCGAGTCCCGCCCGTAGAGACGGATGAATTCTTGGAGGGAATTGTCGCCGTACTGCAAATGTTACGATCTCGTGGCCAAAACTTAAGAAAAAGTGGTTAACTTACTGCGTACATGTAGTCGCTGGCTGCGAGAAAGGTTTGCAGCTTCTCGATGGGCAGCAGCCGAAGGAATCGCCAAACCAGTGGGTAGAACCCTTTAAGAAGAAAGTTCGGGAAGGCATTGTCAAGGACATAGACGAACCTGATGGCATCCTCGCGGCCGTCGAAAGCGCCGAATGCCTTTCCGAGCAAGACCTCACCTTCACAAGTCAGCCTAAAGTTTCAATCCAAAGAGAAACCCAACCTACCAGCAACATCCAGTGAAATCATCCTACACCAACTCAACGCATCAACCTCTTTCCCTGTATTCTTCACTAACACCGTATTCATCCCCTTCTCAACAACGCCCTGCACCAAAGGCTCAGCCACCCTCAGCGAAGCCGGAGAAAACACATGCGCCAACCGTCGATGCCGTTCCCGATGAACCTCCGGGTCCCTCATCTGGAATAGCCCTTCCCTACCAAACAGCCCATAAATTGGCGCCTTCACGCAGGTAGTACCCTGCCCATAGATGGGGCGAACTGCATTGATACCTGAAAAGGAGAGCTCGTTCCACGACAGACGGACAACCTTGCCGTGCTTGCGGTGTAGCTCGTGGACGGTGGCTGCACGTTTGCCAGAGATGCTGAGCAGGAGGAGCCATTTCGAGGTGAGGCGAGCAAGGAAGGGGCCTGGCAGGCGCCGGAAAGGGGAGAACAGATTGTAAAGAAGGACCTGTGGTTTGTTAGTTTGATTCGGCTGCTTACGGAAATGGATATGAGTTTGGCTGGGAAGTCCTAGTTGACGGTTGTACGGCGAGTGATATGCATGTGGCCAGCCGTGGAAAGCGGTGACTCTCACCTCTATGAAGCCCTTCACAGCTAGAGCGAGCAAAATTCCTGCACATATCTGGAAGGCTGTGACCTCCTCCCACTTCTTAGGGAGATTCCACTGCTTGCTGAAATTCGTTAACTTCTCCATAGTGTCATGAAAAGACTTTAGCTCCCAGTGCAAAGCTGGATTGCAAAAATAAAATAAAATAAAATAAAATAAAATAAAACCCTCCTACTCACCTCCAGATGTCAGCCTTATACCACAGCATATATGTACTCAACCAGCCACCCATATCAGGCTTACTATCATCATCAACATTGCTTATGCTCCGCACCGACGATGCTGCATGCAACCAAACCAGTGAGGGGACAATGCATCTGCACAGCTGCTTACCCGGCTGTGCGCCTTCGCTCGTTGGCCTCTGCAGCTCTGGGCTATGCGGCGGTTATAGTGTCACTCGTTTTACTGGTTCTGCTCTCATAGGTTCACCGAATGATCTCGTAGTGCAGGATGCATTGATAGTGGTTCTTGACTATTTCTACTCCTCTGCCACTCCCATGTCTGCCATGCATCAGCATTGCGTCGAAGCTCATCGTTCGTCGCAGGAGATAATCAGTTGGAGAGAAACAATTTCTCTGTTCAAAAGAATGAAATAAATTATTCATAAATGAGAGATGTTGCACCATCGAAATACATGCATCCGGAGCTGTCTGATCATGGGTAAAGTCATGAAGATGGAGATGCTTTCTCGAAACCAATTTCGTCCTCAGGCCGATGCAATCGCCCGTGACCTCGAGGTGGGCGGACCAAATATTGAGAAATTGGCCATTGCCTGAACTCTAGGGCACTTTAAATTCGGTTATGTGCAGGTTCGTTTCTGCATGTCGACAGCAAGAAGCTCGAATGTTCAAGACGCAGTTGTGGTCATGAATAGCTCTACGAGGTGTCGCCCGCCCTGACGGAACTGGCAGCTGTCATATGTGGGGCACAACTGTCAGCAAATGTTAGTACATGGCTTGGCACGAGCGATCAAACCCGTCGCAGCCCCTGACTTCCCCTGAACCCTGCCACTGCGCTTCAGACCGCGAGCTGGAATGACTACCACTCGACGACTAACCTTTCTTACCGAGTTCATTGCCATAGACTTATCACCATCACTGGATTTTAGATCAGAAATATCACAGGTTCGAATTGACCTATCCTTCAAGCTCAATGAAGTACTGTCTTCATCCAAAACTTTTACCAAAGACATAAATGCAACATTTTGCTCCCTAGAGCCTCATGGCCTTAAGTCCAACGTCATCCCGTCTCAAACGCGAGGAGCAGAGCCTCAAGCTCGCTTGTCCCACGTGTAACCTCCCCTGTTCAGCATTTTGTCATCCAGAACCGACCAAAATCCCATTTGGCTCTGACCCGATCCCCCCTCACAACCATGGCCTTTGGACCTTGGCTCCATGGCCCTCCCGCAGCCGAGCCTCAAAGATCGTCTTAATGTCATCCTCTATTCCCTTAGATCAGACGGATATACCCTCCGTCATCGACTTAAGGGCGCTCAGTTCCTGGACCCTGGGATATCGTTAAGCTCGCCCTGGAGGATCGAATGCTGACACCGGAGTCGAGAGGGTTGACACGGGACGGTCGCTTAATATCTTTGAGGTGTGATCTGTTTTCCCGGCTTTGCGGTCTCCCATGTTTTCTTGATGTCTTGTCCATCACTATGAGCTGGTCTCGATGTTTCTCATGTTGGCATTTTTTTTAACCTGAGAATTCCAAGCTGTTGAATTCAGGCTATTTGTTCTCATTGTTTGGATTTTCAGCCGGAGTATGGTTCCTTTGCTACGACCACACAATGACACCATCATGAGCTGGTAGACAATGCGGATAATACGGGGCTTGGAGGCCCTATCGTTGGGTTTGAGAATTTCTTCAGCCGGTGCGCGCTCGGTTCCGAGGCTAGATGGTATTCTTCCGGTTGAGGGACGCCTTGTGGCGAAATCAAATGGAGAGTCTCAAGTAGTTGGACTTTTGAAGAGACAAGATGGGGGCTTCGATCTGTAAGTCAACCTGGCCTAGATACAGTGAAAATGATAGCTGACGTACAACAGCGAGCACCTCGAAATTAGCACAGAAGACGTGACAATAACTACCACGACAACCATCACAGAGACTATCTCATCCTTTATCGGTGACCCAACAACTACAGTAATTGCCGTCACGACAACAGAGACGATCAGGATCGTCGACCCGTTCAAGGAGACGCAAACGATCACGGAGACAGTCACATCCTTTTTTCGAAGGGCTTGGCAAAGTGCTGGCGTTGAAGCACCACTTACTGCTGCGAGCCCAGAACCTACCACTGTACAAGGAGCTTGGAAAGGGAGTCATGGAGAGCAAAAGCGTAATGTCTTGATCATAACTGAAACAATAACCATCACGACGACCGTCTTTGTCCCTAGTGTTGTCACCAACACCATCACGAATACTGCTTTTAACACGGTTACCGAGGCTCCGAATGCCAATACAACAGTAACGGTCACTACGACCGTCTTCTCACCATCGCCCACGGTTTCGATACCCATAGACACATTCTCGGCTACCATCCCCACTAATACCCCCTCGCCAGCGCCTACGGTATCTATCCCGCCATCCACAATGGAAGAACTGGATCTGACTACAACGCACACATCGGAGACTCAAGCTGTGATTTCATCGACAGAGCTAGAGAACACACCAATATCAACCAATGTCCTGCCAAACACCATGACCCAACCAATTTCCACAACTTCCTCGTTCTCAACAACAACAACCTCCACAACCCCCTCTTCTACCCCCTCGGAAACACCCACGCCTCTTCCCGAGCCCCCGATAACAACTATCACCAACCGGCCCCTCACCCGCAAACAGATCGCCAGCATCCTGGCTGGTTCAATTGTCTCCACCGTCATTCTTACTGCACTAGCAATCTTTTTGTTTGTTCGATACCGGAGGAAACGTGAACGTGAGCAGGAAAAGGAAGCAGGGGAGAAGCAGCCGGATGATAGTGCCGGAGGTGTGGTTGGAGGGAGGTATCCTCCCCCTCCTCCGTCGTCACTGCTCGACTTGACATCATCAGGATTCCCCCCTCGGGGCAAAAGTCGTCTCAAATCCTTCTTCTCATCAGCAAAAACTATGGTCTTAAACTTCTTCTCCCTCGGTCTCCAAGACGGCAAAGGCAAAGGTAAAGCCCGTCCTTCCTCATCAGGCTCATCGATCTACACCCCCTCCAACTACTCCTCTTCTTCTCCGCCAACCCCCAAAGCCGAACTCAAACGCAACTCCCGCAACCAAGTCCGCGTCGTGATCCGCCCGGCCCCCGTAAAATACAAATCTGTTCCTGTTGTAGTCTCTCGGACCTCGTCATCCTCTTCTACAATCCCAAGTCTGGTTTCTCCGATGGGGTTCAACATCGGCTCACCGTTTGCAGCATCCTCCCCATCGGATGATGGGCCAATGCCAGGACCGTCGGGGACTAATACAAACTCAAGGGGAATGCAAAACGGGTTGAGGAAGGTCACGCCCAGTTCGGAGGAGAAAGAAGAATGGAGTGTCATCAGCGAGAGGGGAAGCTTGAGGGAGGGGGATGAGGAATGGGAGAGGTTGAAGAAAGGTGAGGGGATTGGGATTGCTAGAGGGAGTGGGAGTGGGGTTGGATTAGGAGGGGGGAGTGCGAAGGCTTGGTGGAAGGTTTCGTAGGGACCGACGTTGTGAGAGTGAAGCATGGGTAATGGATAGGCTGGGACTATTCATTACGCCGAGGGGTATTGGGGGATGTCTTATTCGGTTACACCATTGGTTGGATACCCCTTATGTAGTCAAGTAGTTTGTGTATTGTATATGTTAATGACTCTAAATAAGTGTTCGCCTTGAATCTTGCTTGTACATGGTTCAACATCCTGATAATATTCTTGTGTACATAACGGTGCTTTCCATGCATAAACAGACATTACACAACAGAAAATGCAGGTGCAAGTAACCGAGGTAAGAAGGTTGAAGTTATGTTTGAAAGACACTGTTGTATGATCAACATGAAGATCACACACACTTGCATTCTGGCAACTTTAACGCTCATAGGCGCTGAGGACAACGCTACATTGACTAAGATATGATCACATGCGTAGCATTGCTTACCTGTGAAATGAAAGGTCGTCTTTGGTCGTTCATCTTAGCTCCAAAACTTCGGTTATCAGTGGTCAAGGTACACGTTCGGCTCATTCTAACGTGGATATCTATTGTTTTGGAGAACCCTCACTCTGCAAGCAGAGGTGCTTCACCGACGCCTCTGATACAATACGCCTGTTCCCCTAGGTAGGTACATACACATACATGTCGGTGTCCCCGCTTTGCATCCAATCATGCCGACCACAAATATAATCGTACAGATGTAATAAAACAATAGGAGAAGTGTCATTGTCTCTCTGCGGACCAAGCAGGTCTTATATGCGTTCCAAAGTAAGAGCAAATCGGTCACCGGCCCGGAAATTCCATCCACAATAACGCCAGGCCTGCCCAAAGTCGAGTGAAGATTGTACACGGTCGTAGCTTGAGGGGCCAACTAGGAGCCACCTCGGAGTTGGGATGATAGAAGAGGGTTGGTGAGCTGGGATGTCAAAGCTAGTTCGGGAAATGAAAGATGGGTCTCTCGCAGCCGGTGATGGTGGGAATTTGTTGTGCTGATTTCGGCGTCTCCTTCACCACCTTGAGGCAGTCATCGCCAAGCAGGCTGGAACTGATGACCAGCACAGGCAGAATGATCCCAAGGAATACCCCTTTCCAGTCTCAAGACCCAGCATTCTTTAACCCAACCCTACGCTTATTTATCCTTATAAAGCTTCGGGTTAAACCCCTCCTTCACTTCCTTCTCAATCATTTGCTGCTCGAGATATGGCTTCATCTCAGCCTCTATCCGCTCGCGGGCGCGGAGGATCTTGCTCTGCAGGTAGAAGGAACCGCCCTTCTTCGGATCGTTGGCGTCAAACAAACGCTTGAAGCGCTCGACCACTTCCTCCATATCATACTTTCCGGCCTCAGCCTGCTTGACATTCAAGATCTTGCAGGCCTCGTCCAACGTCATGCCGGTCGACACGCTTGCGCGGCCCGAGGCACCACCATTCAGCTTGGCCTGCGCCCGTTGGTACTGGCTCGCTGCCGACGCTTGCCTGTACGCTTCGGCGAAGGCACGCCCCAGCACACGTGTGCCGACGACAACGACTTGAGTGATGAGGCGGTAGGCCTAGGAAGCGGTGTTAGTCGGCTGGTTTCATGAGGGGTGGCTTCCATAAATGCGCACTCACCATTTTGGGGAGTGCGCAAGCGTCGGCCGCGTTGCTCGCCTTGGGTTAAGTGATTGGT
>Ga0065720_1004196_pt1 | contig 14129 bp, 26 predicted proteins | sample Thericmetagenome_FD_59107 | JGI IMG/M metagenome (GOLD analysis project Ga0065720, IMG submission 59107) | Thermophilic microbial communities from the Joint Bioenergy Institute, California, USA of rice/straw/compost enrichment - eDNA_2 v2... | ecosystem: Engineered > Solid waste > Grass >... | reverse complement strand
ACAAAAATAAACGATCCAAAAACAATTTAAAACTAAATTGATTAGAAAATTTGCAAGAATATTTAAACATCATAAATTATATATTATTACTACTATTACTATTAATACAATCTAACTGGTTTTCGAATAACTAAAAACAAAATGCCTAGCATTAATACTACAAAAACACTACAAAATAAATTATATAAACTTTCAATTAACACATTAAATAATCGCAATAATAATAATTCTTTAAAATACTATAAGGATAGCAACAATATATGCATACTATGCATAAACTCCAATCGGTAGCTTCCAACGCTATCCTACATACTATAAACTGTCCGAACCTACCAAAAAATATATAAACCACAATTTACCGCTTTACTATAATTATAATAACTCCCACCAATAATAATTAAACTTGAAATTAAGCCTAATAAAACAAAACCCAAATCGCCTACATCAAAGCTAACATATGCATAGACCTATTATTCAATATATATACACAACTTCTTAATATAGTGTAAATTACCATAACAAAATAACTTCAAGCAAAAAAAACCAAACAAACTACGGCAAATCACATTTATATATTTCCCGAGCAAACAATGAACTAGGATCTACATTCTTCATGCGAGTAAAATTACAAAATAATACTTTACGTACACTCAATCTCATTGTATAAGAACAACTCTGACTAATAAACAAACTATTATAAAGCGTTTTATGAATAAAAAATAAAAAATTAACTTCATTTACACGCATATTAGATATATAACTAAAAAAATCACGCGCAGATAAACCTCTTTTCTTTAAAAAAAACAATAAAACGTAAAAATCCAAAAAAACATTATTAAAAAAATACCCACTAAAAACACTAGACCGATAATAAGATAAAAAAAAGAAGCTCGACGTCAAACATCCCAAGCCATTTTAACCAAGAAATAACAAACTCTTCTATATAACAAAATAAATCAAATAAAAAATAATCGCACCTCATGCTTACCAGCAAATTGAACAAAAAAAGGAAGCCGAGAAGACCGACGCCATTTACCAAAACCCAAAACCAAACGCATAAAAGAATTAGCCCTAGGCACACTTACACCAACAAAATGTTGTCGAGACAACCGAATTAACAAACGATAACTTCGTCTACCAAAAGGAAAACGAAATTTATAAGGATATTTTATATAATTAGCAATATAAAGAAAAATCGATAAAAATCATTCGATTCCATAACCAACTCCGGAAGCTTTACTTTACTATACTCCACAGTATTATAAGAAATAAAATGATCCTTATATTTACGAAGAGAAAATAACAAACTACGCCTTAATCGCCTTAACCTATACCGATTCAAACAATAATACCATAAAAAAAAAGGCCTCAAACTAATAAGATTAAAATCTCCATACCGCTTAAATATATCAGATTCTTCTAGCTTAAAAGACTTCAATCTCTTACGATTCCGGCGTTTCAACTTAGACCACAAATTAAAAAAAGACAAATACTTTTTACCGACAACGCCTAAATTACTCAACGCTGCAGAACGCTTTTTAAGACCAACGCCAAAACGTCCAAAACGCCAAAACCAAACTCCCAAAGAACGACCAAACTTAAACTCCAACAAACTAATCAAACGCCAACCTCGTTTTAAACGAAACAATCCATAAGCTACAGGAATTTTATTTACTCAAATCCGCTTAAATTTTCGCCTAAAACGCCGAAACAACCATCTATAAGAATCTAAAGCAAAACGTCAATTATACTTTTTTGAACCACCAAAAAATAACAAATACTCCAAAAAGCGGTCTTCAAACTTCTTCAACCTACGAAACGCAGACCTACTCAATTTAAGACCATACCTCAAGAACTGAGCACGCTTTCTTAAAAAAAGCCTCTCAAAACGCATAGATTTTTTACGCCGATTACCAAGAAAAGCTGGCGCAGGCACACCTTTATTTGTGAACCTAGAGCCCTTTTTATCCTTCTGATTAATTCCCTTTTCCAAAAAAACTTTAGAACGTGAACCATCAGCATCCGCAAACAACCCATTTTTCCATCTATCCTTATGCCTACGCGCATAAGGGTGTCGAGATCAATTTTTCTGAAACTTAAAATCTGTCATAAATATAATCTATAAATTAAAAGCTTCTTCTAAAATTTTACACAAAAAAAAAACCCTACAATAAATCCAATAATAAAAATAAAATCTAAAATTTCGATAATGATTATAACGCAAATACATAACCAATACAGACCACGGTAAAATCTTAAGTGGACAATCAAGCATCAACAAACGTTCACTTACCTTAAAAAAAAAATCACAAACAGTCAAATATAATAAAAATCTATGACCTAAATTATGAAACACATCACGAACCTTTGAAACTAAAGAAATCAATGTTTTATTAACATTACGCAAAACATGATAAGTATGTACACCTTGAAGAGACAAATAACGATTCAAACACAACCCAGAAAAACCAAAATGCCCTCGTTTAACATTATAACAACGATAAAAAATACTATCCAAAACGTATTTAAAAGTCTTTAAACGAAATAAAAATAATTGTCTAACATGAACACGAGTAAAAAAAATATCTAAAAAAAACTTAAACACTTCTTCAATTAAACCACCTCAATCCCTCAACTCATAATTAGCCAAATCAATAAAAATATCAGGCGAAATATAATCATAAATAAAAAAATACATAAGACGATAAAAAAAGGAATAAGTATGAAGACAATCCTCTTCAATAGAAAATAATAAAAAATAAAAATAAAAAGAAGAAGTATTAACTAAACGACCAAACTCCCTAGTAAAAAAAGACTCAAAAAAACCCCTCACAATATCTTCATAACTCTCAATAAAACAAATATCATCCAAAGACTCCATATCAAGTTCCGCCTGATTTACTTTACTACTCAATAACAATGACCTATATAAGCTATAATAAATAAAAACAGCATAATTACCCTGAAAATAATAAAACAAATTACGCTTAAAAGAAAAAATAGACCTAGACATCAAAATAAACCGAATAAAAGAAAGATTATTATAATGAACCATACCATTAAAAGATAAACGACCATACATCCAATTTTTAAGAACCGCATGATAAATCAAAATTTTACTACAATACAAAGACCGCTTGTACCTAAAAAAAACAGGATACGGCCTTAAAAACGTAATATTAAACTTAAAAACCCGAAACAAAGACGGATTAAAAGATCGCAAATACTCCTCATACTTAAAAACACGAAAATATTCAAGATAACTCCGCAGAATCAAGAATATACCGATATCTGCTTTAATAACAAAATCAAAAATCTTCAAATACGAATTAGGGAGATATTATGAAAAACCAAAAAATCAAACGACAACACTTGACCTAACACCTCCAAAGAATTCAACACACGATAATCAACTAATGCTCAAACACGAGAAGACAAAAAAGTACCCCCTTTTAAAACACGAGACAATTCACTCCTAAAAAACAAACAAAAGATAACAAAAACATATCAATAAGGAATATGATAACAACGATTATAAAATCAAGAAGCTCTTTTCAAAAGTGTTAAATCTCATAATACAATATTATCATCCGCTGCTATTTGACCTACCGAATTAGCACCAATCCAAAAAATCCAATTAGCATCCAACACTCGCGAAATAAAAGCTCTCTTATGAAAAGACTTCTTATCTTTATCCACAGTATCCTTCTTAATCTTCTCCGAATTAATTACAAACCGATTTTTATAAAGCATTCGCTTAAATCGCATATATTTTGGAAGTATTTCGAATAATACTGATAATTACTCATTAAAGTAAAGAAATTATAAGCACATTGTAAAAAATCTTGCTTACGCTTAAAACGTTCCACAACTTTCACAAAAGATTTTCGCCTACGTCTAAACTTGATAGGTGAAAACCTAAAAAACTTAAACTTAACAGAAAAACTAAAATATAAAACCAACAAACGAAAAAAAAATACAACTTGAAACATATTTAAATCAGACACAAGATTAAATAAAGATTTAAAAGACAAATCACGTAAAAAAAAAAATTTTACAAAATTAACAAAACGGCGAAGAAATCTCATATATACAGACAAACCCCTATCCGTATAATAAACATCAGCATAATTTCCAAAACGAGTGTGATATAAAAGATAAGTAGCACACCAAAATGAATTATTCACCTCTGTCACAATCGAAGAAGGAAGCCTAAAAATTTTATGTGTAAAAAAAATCCTCTGAACTTCTCCACGAACTCGAGGGGCATATTTATCAACCAAAAACGAATAGGGAGAAATCCCAGACTTCAAAAAAGAACCAAACAATAAAGCATTACGAGAAAAAAAACACGAAGAAAACAAAAAAAATATAAACTTTAAACTATTAAAACCCAAGACATTATCAAAAAACATAGACCCACGGACCTGTACCAAAAGATTAAAATAAAAAAATACTAACATAAAATAACGAAATAATAAAAAAAAATCAAACATCTCAATTCTGAAATCACACAAAACAAACAACCTATAATAACTTCAAAAATTCAATAAAACTAAATTATTAACAAAAAAACAATCCAAACTACGAACCAAACCCTCATACACAAAATCATTAAATACAGACAATCGACTAAAATCAACAACACGTCCAAAAAGCCCTAGAAAATAATTATCATTTACACCCTCCCAAAACCTATATTGATCATACAACAAAGGCAAATAAAAATCTGTAGTATCACGCCCTCGACTTAAAACAGAAAAAGACCTAACCTTATCATAAACAACAAGTAACACATCCTCCTTAAATAAAACATCCCTTCTCAAAAATTTTTGAAACAAACTAATAAAAGTATCAACAGTAAACAAATTAGGTTTAACTACACGATTAAACAAATTAACAAAAGAATACTTACTCAAACAAACATCAGACAAATCATAAACACCAACAGAAAAAAACTCATTATATTGAGAAACAAAATAATTCATACCATCCAATTTCTTATCAAAATACAAATCATAAAATCCACGAAAAACATTAAAACTATTACCAAGCAAAAAAACGTCATTAAAACGAAACTTTTCATACGAGAATCTATAATTCAGAGGAGAAAAAAACAACTCAAAAAAAAACTTAGCCGGTACTTTCAAATTAAAATACAAATCTATAAAAAAAGTACCTAATTCACGATTATAACCAATATTATAAGGATGACCTGATAACCTATAATAATTACCAGCATCCAAATCAAGATGATACAAACCAGCAACCTTGAAAAAAAAACTATTAGAAACTGACCTTTTAGATTTTACCACCATAAATAAAAACTAAGTACGTCTTAACTTACGAGGCCTCGGCCCATTATGCGCTAAAACACGCCTATCCTTCAAACAAACAACCACTACACCATGACGTCGCAACTCATAAAGCAAGCATATGTCGAAGCACCAATATTATCCGCTATAATAACTTCCACAAATCTTATTCTATACCTAAAAAAATAAACAGACAACTTATCCAAAATAGCACCCACTGCCTGCGGAGCACACTTCATACGTTTATTCTTACGTACCCCAGAAGAGCCCGAAGTACAACAAACAATTAACTTATCATCCATATCCGTTAAAGAAACAAAAATATTACTATAACTTGTCTTCATGTAAATCTTAGCAATATTTCTATAACGACCACTTAAAAAATTCCGGCGAAATTTAACAGGCTTAGCCTGCAATTTCCTTAAAAGAATTCTTTTATCCCGCAAACTTCTCAAACGCTTGCTTAACATAACTAAAACCACAACAATTTATCCTTGCTATCACGCAAACGACGACGAGTACCTGCATTAGTTCGAGTACGTTGCCCACGCACAGGCAAAAAAAGCTTATGTCGAAGACCTCTATAACAATCCATTTCAATAAGAGTTTTTATATTATTAGCAACAGACCGTCGCAACCGAGTCTCACTTAAAGTTAATCTTTTCAACATAAAAAAAATCAACGCAAAATTATAATTATTTAAATTATTAATAAAAAACGGATAAGCAAAACCTAATTTACTAGTAATTACCAAAGACTTATGTCACCCTACACTTCAAATACTTTGCAGAGCGACTCTTAATTCCTTATTTAAAGGGATCTCTTTATCACGAAACAAAAACATAAATAATCAAAACTAATATTTTCTAACTAAACCTAATCGAGACAAAATCCTAAAAACTATAAAAAAAGCATATAAATTACGAACAAACCTAGATTTTGACAACAACACACAACCACGAAAATAAAAATATCGAAAATTAGACAATACATTACTAAACATAAACTACAACCTCTTCTTACCTACCTTCAAAACAATAACCTGTCTTGGATAAACTAAACCTCGGATTTGATAAACACTTAAACGCCGCAAAAGTAATAATTGTGCTAATAAAGATTTCAACACAGATAAATCATTAGAAACCAATAAACAAATTTTCTTTTTAATCTTAACCAATATATTATACGGCACATGCAAATAAAAAAAATTTGTTGAACCAAAAAAAAATCGAACCAGCTTAGAACAAAACTCACGCATACGATAACCCAACCCTTTAATTCTCAACCTAATAAAATGAAAAAAAAAAAGCTTCTTATAACAAGACATAAAATGAGAAAAAAAAGCACAATAAGAACTCTTTTCTAAAAATAAAAAAGATATCATCGAATCCTGCAATTTAAAAAAAAAAAACCTAGGTAACCTAAATACCAAAAAACTATCAACATTTCTTAAATACAACAAAGCCTTTGAATACGAAAAAAAAATATTAAAACTAAAATCCAAATTCATCAACTTACTCCTCACAAACATAATTAAATCACTATTCTAAACAAAACTTCTCCAGAATGACGCAAAACCAACAAACACTCATCATTTGTAAGCAACCCCTTAGGTGTAGAAACAATATAAAAACCAGAAAAATTAGTCGAACTTTTTTTCAAATTCAACTTTTCCAAATTTCAATATTGACGCTTACCCGGCCGAGAAATTAATTCTATATAAGAAAAAACACACCTACTCTTAAAAAATTTCAAATAAATAGAAATATACCGCTCATGCAACACAAAACGCTCAATAAACCCATTACGTTGTAAAACCTTAATTAAATTCAAAATAAATTTAGTACGAAAAACAATAACCCTAGAATAACGACCTTTAACTGCCAAATTCATTTTAGACACAAAATCTGCCAAATGATAATTTACTTTCATAAATTAAAAAGAAGATTTTCTCATACCTACTAAAAAACCATTAGAAGCATACTTCTTACCCTGATGTCTCGACAACTTAAAATACCTAAAAACAGATTTAGGATGCCCTGTTAAAACACAAAAACGCCTAAAAAAAGAAACTGATCATCGCTTAGAATAACTACGCAAAAGAAAAGAAAAATAAAACTTCATTTTATTTGGATATAAAGCAGTGATAACAAACTTTTTAAAATTAATTTATTTAACTCCTTACGAGAAAATATTAATAAATTTTTATCAGTATCATGTATTCACTTACGAATAGCATAATTATAATTCAACAAAAATTTTTAAATTATTAAAATATAACTTAACCAAAGAAAACCCAGATTTAGACATAAAAAAATGCAAATTCAAAAAATCTTTTAAATTAAACAAACCCAAATTAGTTTTTTTTTCACTAAAAAAATTCATATCCCTAAGTCTAAAAATTACTTTATATTTACGCAAAAGTTTAACTTCTAAAAAATCCCTATCTACAAAAGGCAAAACATCATTAACAAAAAAACCCAACCCAAAAAAAAGCAAATCTCTTCTCAAAAATATATAAACTTTAAAATCATAAACACTTTTAAAAAAACCAGCTTTAAACCTATAATTAGTAAAAAAAGCTCTCACTCCAAAAAAAAAACGAAAAAAATACAAATAATTATACAACCTAACATCATTCAAATCCTCTAAATCACGAACAGAAAAAAAAAAAAACAATTTACTAAAAACAGGTATAGAAAAAGAACTACCAACCAACCCCTTATGCAACACTAAAAAGCGCACCAAAGCCCTATGATTAAATCGATAATCTACACTATACATAAATTAATCAAACTAAATAATATATCTAGAAATACTACCCAAAGCTGGATATTTAATACACAACTCCCGTAAAACTGGACCAAAAACACGATTAGATATAGGTATAACACTCTTATTTACTAACACAACGGCGTTTTCATCAAAACGTACATAAACACCAACAAAACGTTGATACTTAACTTTAGTTCGAACAATTAAAGCTCTTTGCAAACTACCCTTTAAAAACCTACGCTTACGCTTAGTCTTACTAAACTGAAATTTACCCATATTAAATTTTTTTATAGAAACCAAAATAACGTCACCTAAAGAAGCAATACGCTTCTTATAAGAACCAAAAACCTTAATACATTGAACTAAAGAAACTCCTGTACGATCACAAACCTTTAAAACAGAACCTACTTGTATCATAAATTAATAAACCAATTTTACAATACAAGACCGCATTGGCATCTTAGACGCAGCCTGCCATAAAGCCTTATATCCTAAATAATTTGGAACACCTCCAACTTCATATAATATTTGCCCAACACGAACAGGACAAACCCAATGAGAATGCGAACCTTTACCCTTTCCCATACGTGAAGCTACAGGTTTACTTGTACAAGAAGCATAAGTAAAAACATTAACTCAAATAAAACCTTCTTTTTTAGTAATACGCCTAATAGTCTTCCTACCTGCTTCTATTTGATTAAAAGTTAACTTAGTAGCTTCCAATGCCTTCAAACCCAGAAAACCAAATTTAGGCAAAAATAAACGCTGATCCGCTAATTGCAAACGAGACTTACAAATCTTATGATATTTCTTAAACTTTAAACGACTAGGTTGTTGCTTCATAAAAATTATAAAACCCTAAAATAAAATTTCATAAATCCCTCATATCGATACAATCACAATTTAATTGTAACCACACTATTCTCTATTGGAACAGAAATAGAACTAAAATCAATAATAGCAGACATAGTATTCAAAGGTATCTTACCTTGTTTATACCAAAGTGAACTCGCACGTTGTTTACGAGAAAACCTACCTAAACAATGTAATTTGAAACCCATCAAATAACCAGCCAACCCAACATGAACAGATCGTAATTTCCTACGATTTAAAGTAGGATTTAAATACAACAAGAATCCACTACTCTGCATCTGAGACAAATAATGACGTGCATGTATATTACAAAAAAATAAAGACCAAACATCAACATTAATATAATTACCAATAAAAAACAGAGCATAACTATTCAAATAAACAAAACCATAAATATCAGAAACAACCAAAAAAATCATAGATTTATAACCTGATGATAATAAAAAAGAATCACTTAACTTAAACAAACGAAAAAAATAAAAAGTATAATTAAAAAAATTATTAAAAAATAATAAATAAAAACTACATCTATTATTAAATAACTCCATGTTTAAATATATATTTTTTTCTTTCAAAAAAAACCATTTAAATAATAATATATAATCTAAAGATAACCAACTAAAAGTATTTACATAATATTTAAAAAACAATCTGTTAGAAAAAGAAATTAATGAGTTAAGAAATCTTTAAAAACACTTTCCTTATACGAAGAGCTACCTACATTCTCATCANAACTAGAAGTAAACACTGAAAGTCCTCGTAAACGAGACAACTCTTCTTTAACAGGATCAAGTAACTATCCAAATCAACACCTTGCCTCAACCTTCTAGCAATATACCTAACCCACAATTTAGAAGTCATAGTATGAGTAGTCACCGCAAAAAAATTAACAAGAACACGACTACCCTTAACCAGATAACTAAGAACACAAGATAAAACCCTTCTAATAAGAATAAACAATCCATCATTAAAAAACGACCAAAAAAAAGAATACAAAAATCTAGACAAAATAAAATTAGCATTAACCGAAGATCGTAAATGATTTAAAAGAATATCCTGTTTCACATACTTATATAAAAAAAAGAAAAAAACCAACCTAGCACCTAAATCACGATTTTCCAACTGAATCAAACTCGATAAAAACAAATTATCCTTAGTTAAAGAATCCAACAATAAAAGACATTTCAAAAAATAAGCAAACTTTGGTCCATCTAAAGCTGACACATAAAATTCATGCACAATATTAAAAATAGCAAGAAACCTTCAAGCATCCGAAAATTCTCCCAAATCTTTTGCAAAAGGATCTTGCATCAATTTTTGCATTACAAACTTATGACGCTCAGACAATGTCCGAACCAACAATTCAACATAGCCATCATAAAAAAATACATTAACACAAAAAGCATTATACTTTCTAAAAATTTCAAAATGACTATAAAAAAAACCCAAATTTTCTATTTTTTTCAAAGAAAAAAAATAAACTAAAAATAAACGAATACGCAACACGCCATGCAAAACTTCCGCATAACCGGCCTTGTCTTGATATCAAGAATCAGACCAATTAGAAAATCAACCTAAACGCAAAGCAGTAGAATTTATTAAATGTCCCATAAATAATTATTTCTTTTTCTTACGCAATTTATGTTTTATACGACCAAATCTTCTAGAAAAAGAAAACTCGCCAAACTTATGCCCAATCATAGGTGCCTTAACATAAACACTCAATAACCACACACCATTATGTACACGAAATTTCTTATTCAAAAAAAAAGGAGAAATTACACAATTACGCTCTCAAACAACAAAAACCTTTTTTCTAGACAACACACCAGAAAAAAACCTATTATTAATGTAAGGAATCTTCCAAACAGACCTTGACATAACTAACGCACTTGCTTAAAAAGTCTTCTCTTCAATTTATCAATCTTTTTTCTCTTTGTAGGAGAACCCTTCAAAACAGATCTTCACGCATTAGTTGCAGGCGTTGGTGGAGACTTTTTACCATTACCACCACCATGAGGATGATCACATGGATTCATAGCAACACCTCGTACAGTTGGACGTATACCTACATTCCTATTTTTACCAGCAGGCCTATAATTTCCATACTATGACCTTTATTAGAAACATAGCCTAAAGCACACATACAATCCGACGAAAAACGTAATACCAACCAGAACGCAATTTCAAAAAAACATAATCATCCAACTTAGACACCACAATAGCACCGACACCTGCAGCTCGAGCAAAAATACCACCTTTCCCGGGAACAGCTTCAATACAATTTACATACTGAATAAAGGAACATATTTCAGAGGAAACGCAGAACCTAAAGAAAAGATATTATCATTTAAAACCGTACCAGAAAAGACTCTAGCACCAACAAATAAACCATCTACCGAAAGTACATAAGAAAACAACCCATTATCATAAAAAATTAAAGCAACATACGCGGTGCGATTAGGATCGCTAACAATTTTATAAACTCTACCAAACAAATTCAAACGACGAGAAAAATCCAACATCTATATTTTCTAACATTACCACCGCCTCGATGAAAAACACAAATGCGACCCAAAAAATTTCGCCCCACTCTAGAATAAGTTCCCATTTTTAACAACCCCAAAGCCCGCAGCATTACATAATCCAACGCGCTACTATTAACAAACGACAGCATAACATTTAAAATACCAAAAATAATTTAAAATTTTTTAAAAAAATAGCGTTGAACAAAGCTGCGGGTAATCCCAATACTTCTAAAGAACTAGGTAAACATAACGCAAACAGCCCCTCCTTTCTACAATAAAATAAAAAATCCTTAAAAACACTATCGCCCAATTGTTGCAATAATACAACATTCGATAACATTAAATTATTCCTAACTAAAAAACAATAAGAAGGGACTAAATTACAGTATAATTTTTGTATAAAAATATTATCATTAATAATAATATTACAATTAAAAAATAAAGATTTCTGCAAACAATTTAATAAAATATTATTAAAGTTTATTAACTCAAACAATTTATTAACAATTATTAAATTATAAAAAATACTAATATTTAAAAAATTTCGAATAACCTTATAAAAAAAATTACCAATCTCAATAACAAATATCAAACTCAATTTCAAAAAATACAATTTTAACAACTTTAATACTCTATTAATCAAATGTTCACTTAATAATAAAAGATATAAAAAAAAAAAATAAACTTGCTCTACTTTCACAAAAAACATAAAATTCACCGTTCGACGCAAAGCTGAAAATAATAAAACAAATAAAACAACCATACAAAGAAAAATCAAAAATTCCTCATTAACAAACAATATATGAAAATCAAAAAAAATCAGACTAATACAAACTAAATAAAACAATAACCAAAAAAAAAACATAAACAAACCACAACTTAAAAGATAGAAGCCTTCCTTTGTTGTCTAACAACAAATTTTAAAATTTCAAAAAAGACTTTACCGCCAGCCTTAACATTAAGAATACGATAAATATACCGAAATTTGACAAAATTACCAAAACCTTTAACAAAACCTTCATTATAAAAAGAAACTAAAACAGGAACCACCTGATTAACTAATACTACATTCAAATCAACAAACAAGCCTCTACCTCCAGAAACACTAATATACTCACGATTCAAATCTTGAAAATCCCTAACAAAAGAAGTTACAACAAAACGATCCAAAAACAAATAGCCATATTTATAATCAAAAACATTCAAAAAATGATACTTATTAAAAACATAATAACAAGAATCATCACTATCAGGAAAAAGCAAATTCAAAAACATCACATACACCCGATTTTGAACTTGAAAAAACAAATTATTATCAGTAAACACTCAAAAATAAGATAAAAAAAAACACCTACACCTACCAACGAAACTAAAGAACCAACAGAACTAACATAATTTCAAGCTCAATAAACATCAGGATAATCAGGAATACGTCTAGGCATACCAGCAAGACCCAAGAAATGCTGTGGAAAGAAAGTCATATTAACACCCACAAAAGTCAACCGAAATGTAATTTAGCTAAAAGATCTGAATATTTTAATCCAGTAAAATATTCAATTCAATAATAAAACGCAGCAAATAAAGCAAAAACAACTCCCATTGACAAAACATAATGAAAATGAGCAACCACATAGTAAGTATCATGCAAAGCAATATCTAACCCAGCATTAGCCAAAACAACACCAGTAACTCCACCCATAGTAAACAAAAACAAAAATCCTACAGCAAATAACATCGACGCTGTCATCTGAATAACGCCACCCGCCATAGTAGACAACCAACTAAAAACTTTTATACCAGTAGGTACAGCAATAATCATCGTTGCAGCTGTAAAATAAGCACGAGTATCCACATCCAACCCTACTGTATACATATGATGTGCTCATACAATACTTCCCAAAAATCCAATAGCCAACATAGCATAAACCATACCAATATAACCAAAAATATACTTATTCGAATATTCACTAACTATATGACTAATAACACCAAATCCGGGCAAAATCAATATATAAACTTCCGGATGACCAAAAAACCAAAATAAATGCTGATACAAAATAGGATCTCCTCCACCAGAAGGATCAAAAAAAGATGTGTTAAAATTACGATCAGTAAGAACCATAGTAATACCTGCAGCTAATACAGGTAACGTCAACAACAACAAAAAAACAGTAATAATTACAGCTCAAACAAACAAAGGAATATGATTCATACGCATACCAGGAACACGCATATTCATAACAGTAGCTATAAAATTAATAGCACCTAATAAAGAAGCCAAACCAGATAAATGCAAACTAAAAATAGCTAAATCCACCGCACCACCAGAATGATACTCAATAGATGCTAATGGAGGATAAACAGTCCAACCAGTACCAGCACCTAATTCTACAAAAGAAGAAGCTAATAAAAAAATAAGAGAAGGAGGAAGTAACCAAAAACTTAAATTATTCAAACGAGGAAACGCCATATCAGGACTTCCAATCATTAAAGGTAAAAGTCAATTACCAAAACCACCAATAAAAGCAGGCATCACCATGAAAAAAATCATTAAAAATGCATGTCCTGTTATTACAACATTATAGAATTGGTATCACCATTAAAAATTTGATTTCCAGGATATGCCAATTCTAACCTA
>Ga0065720_1004063_pt1 | contig 14131 bp, 13 predicted proteins | sample Thericmetagenome_FD_59107 | JGI IMG/M metagenome (GOLD analysis project Ga0065720, IMG submission 59107) | Thermophilic microbial communities from the Joint Bioenergy Institute, California, USA of rice/straw/compost enrichment - eDNA_2 v2... | ecosystem: Engineered > Solid waste > Grass >... | reverse complement strand
CCGCATTGAGCTTGCCCGATCCGCCATGGCGTTCCCCCAGATAGACAAAACGGGCGCACGGCCGGGCGCCGCGCACTCCGAGAACGGCAAGAATACGGAAGCTCACGTCCCGCGACAAACATCCCACACCCACGAGTCACCGATCGTGTACGCGACGTGCACGATCTCACCCCATTGGTCACAGTTTGTCCGAACGTCAGCGAGCCACCCGGCCCAACGACCCCGCCGAGGCCCGCGCGCGAGGACCGCGGCCGGCGGTGGGCGCGTTCAGCCGGTCTCGCCCAACCAACGGGCCAGCCGACCGCGCCGCCCGACGGCCCGCAGCCGACGCTCGGTGGCGTCGCGCGCCTCATCGGTGGCCACGATCAACAACTCGTCCCCGGCCCGCAGCCGGGTACGCGGATCGGGCACGAAGCCGGCCCCGTCCCGCAGCACCAGGGTCACCACCGCGCCCGGTGGCAACCGGAGCTCATCAATGTAGACCCCCGCCAGGTGGGACTTGGGCGGGATCGAGACCTGCAGCAGGTCGGCCCGCATACGCTCCAGCGGAGCGACCTCGACCCGCAGGTCGGTGGGCTGTTCCGGCGCGCTCAGGTTCAGCAGGCGGGCCATCGGGTCGATCGTGCTGCCCTGCACCACGGTGTAGATGACCACCAGCACAAAGACCACGTCGAACAGCTGCTCGGCCCCGGCCACCCCGAGCGACAACGGCACCGTGGCGAGCACGATGGGCACCGCGCCCCGCAGGCCCGACCAGGACAGGAACGCGTGCTCGCGCCAGGTGAACGCCCAGCCGCGGCGCCGCCCCCCGGGAAGGAACCGCAGCCACGAGATCGACAGCGCCACCGCCAACGGCCGGGCGACCAGCAGCGCTGAGGTGCCCACGATCAGCGCCGGCAGGACCGCGTCGGGCAACCGGGACGGTGAGGCGAGCAGGCCGAGCAGCACGAACAGGCCGATCTGGCCGAGCCAGGCGACCCCGTCCGCGAACCCGAACACGGCCTGCCGGTGCGGGATCTTCGAGTTGCCGAGCACGAGCCCGGCCACGTAGACGGCGAGGAAGCCCGACGCCTGCAGGACGGCCCCGACGCCGTACGCCAGCACGGTCAGGCCGACGGCGGCGAGCGGGTAGAGCCCGGCCGCCGGCAGCGCCACCCGTCGCAGGCCGAAGGCGCCGGCCAGGCCCACGCCCAGCCCGACCGCGCCCCCGACCGCCAGTTGAAAGAGGACGAGCAGCCCCTGCTGCCACAGCGGCCCGCTGTGCTCGCCCGTGACGAGCGTGCACAGCGTCACGACCAGGATCACCGCGGGCGGGTCGTTCATACCGGACTCCGCCTCGAGCAGCGCCCCCATGCGTGGGGTGATCCGGGCCCGGCGCAGCGTCGAGAAGACCGCCGCTGCGTCGGTCGACGAGAGCACCGCGCCGTAGAGGAGCGCGAGCAGCAGCGGCAGGTCGAGGAGCAGGTGCACCAGGATGCCCACCCCGGCGGTGCTCGCGAACACCCCGAGCGTCGCCAGCAGGCCGGCCGGCACCAACACCGGGCGCACCACCGACAGCCGCGTGGTCAGGCCACCCTCGGCGATGATCAGGACCAAGGCGACGAAGCCGAGCGACCGGGTGAGGTCGACGTTCTCGAAGTGGATGCCGAACCCGGCCTCACCGAGGGCGAGGCCGATCAGCAGGTAGACGATCAGGCTGGGCAGCCCGAGCCGCGTCGACAGCCGGACGGCCACCACGGCTACCAACAGGACAACGGCCCCGATGAGCAGGGCCAGATCCACCGGTGAGGTCACGCTCGACCGCCCGCGGCCGGCGCGTTGTCGGCAGAATCCCCGTGCAACGCCCGCAACCGCTGCGCCAGATCGGCGGGCGGATCGACGATGGTGAGCAGCTTGTCGCGGCTGCGCTCACCGGTGCGCAGCTGAACCTTCGACTTGGGCACGCCGAGCGCCTCGGCGACCGCCTCCAGCACGGCCCGGGTCGCCCGCCCGTCGACCGCCGGCTCCGAGACGGCAACCACCAGAGCGGGACCGTTCGGACCCGGGTAGGAGCCACCCACGGCGGTCCGCGAGGCTCGTGGCCGCACCCGCACCGCCACGGTCACCTCGGCACGGGTTGCCACGGTCGCTCCGATCGATCAGTCGCCGGGGCCGCCGGCGGCGGTGTCCAGGTCAGTGAGCACAGTGGTCACGGGGCGGCAGCGGCCGCAGGGCACGAGGCCGAGATCGATCGCCCGGGCGATGGGCACCCGCTCGGCCACCTGCCCGCGCAGGTCGGCGCAGCCCACCCGGTGGAACCACGCGCGCTGGTCCACCAGGACGGGCGCGTCGAGTTGCCCGGCTCGGGCCAGATCCCACGCGCCGACGACCTCCGGGCTCGGCTCGTCCACCACCCAGGAGTCGCCGACGGGCTTATCGGCGTCGATCACCGGGACGACCCGGGCCCGGCCCACCGACCGCCGAGCGGCTCGGTCGACGGGCGGAGTCGGCCGCGGCGCGGGCACCACCGACCGTACGGCGATCGTGCCCTGACCGGCCCGGACCGTGGCCGCCCGGCGGACCCCGAGCGCGAGGGCGAGCGCGGCCAGCGCGCTCACCCCGATCGACGAGTACAGCAGAGGCGCGTCCAGCCGGACCAGCCCGAAGCCGAGCAGGACGCCGGCCGCGACGACCAGCAGGACGCTACCGACGATCATCCGGACCGCCGGGGATCACGGCGCTTCACGGGCACCGGTGGGCTTACCGGGCGGCCGTGGCCGTCTCGCCGCCCCGGGGGCCGTTGACGGACGGCATCGGCGCGCCCACGCCGTCGGCGTCCCCATTGGACTGGCGGGCCAGCTCGGCTTCGATGCCCTGGCCCCGGCCGGCCAGGTCCCGCAGCTGGCTCTCCAGGTACGCCTTGAGCCGGGTGCGGTACTCGCGCTCGAACTGCTTGAGCTGGTCGATGTGCTTCTGCAGCGCGGTGCGCTTGGCGTCGAGGCTGCCCATGACCTCCTGGTGGCGCTGCCGCGCGTCCCGCTCCAGCGCCTCCGCCTTGGCCCGGGCCTCGCGGGTCATCTCCTCCGACTTCTGCCGGGCCTCGGTCAGCAGCTTGTCGGCCTCGCGCCGGGCGTCGTTCAGGTGCTCGTCCGCGGTGCGCTGGGCCATCATGAGCACGCGCAGCGCCTGCTGCTCGCCGTCACCGGCGCTCTGGGTGCCGGCCCCGCTGTTGCGCAGCTGCTCCAACTCCATCTGGAGCTGGCGGATGTGCTGCTCGGCGGCAGCCTTTTCCCGGGCCAGCCGATCGAGCTGGGTCTTGAGGTCGGCGAACTCGCCGGAGTGCCGCATGTCACCAGCCGGCCCACCCGGCAGAAGGCCTGCCCGGAGCTGGTTGTTCTCCTCGATCAACCGGGCGAGTTCCCGCTCGACCTCGTCGAGGAAGGCGTCCACTTCCTCCTCGTCGTAGCCCCGCTTGCCAATCGGGGGCTTCTTGAACGCGACGTTGTGAACGTCGGCGGGGGTCAGCGGCATCGAGGCTCCTTGAATTCGGTTACGCGGTTCACAAGCCTTCGGCGACTGGGATGAGTATGGCAAGCACAAACAGCAGAAGCCAAACGCCGAAGAGCACGACGAGAGACGCGAGGTCCAGGCTGATGCCACCGAGACGCAACGGTGGGATCACTCGCCTCAACGCCTTCAACGGCGGGTCGGTGACGGTCCACACCACTTCCAGCGCCGCGGCCGCGCCTCGCCCGGGCCGCCATCGGCGACCCAGAGTCATCACCGTGCCCATGACGAACCGGGCGAACAGGGTGTAGAGGAAGAGCAGCAGCGCTATGTACACGATCTGCAGCAAGATCGAGACCACGGTGCCGCCCTCCTTCCTGTCGTCGACAGACGCGATCAGGCAACAACGTTAGCGGGCCGGGCCGCCGACCGCCCGCCCGGCCCGCCGGCCATGCCGCGGCCATTCGGCGACGAGCCTCCGGACACGGCGTGTTGTGCGCTACAGCTGCGTGTCGGCGATGCGCTGCTTCTCCTCGTCGCTGACCCGGATGTTCGGCGGGGTGAGCAGGAACACCCGGTTCGTGACCCGCTCCATGCTGCCCCGCAGGCCGAAGGCCAGCCCGGCGGCGAAGTCCACCAGGCGCTTGGCGTCCGGCTCGTCCATCTCGGTCAGATTCATGATCACGGGATGGCCGTCGCGGAACTGCTCGCCGATCGCCCGGGCGTCGCTGTAGCTCGTCGGGTGCACCGTGGTGATCTCGTACCGCCGCGCGGCCCGGTCGTCGGTCGCGGCCGCGCGCTCTCGCAGGTGGACCTGCGGGGCGAGGGCGAGATCCTCCTCGGCCGGGACGGAGAGCGCGGTCGAGCCGGCCGTCGGACGCACCAGGGGCCGTACGGTCGCGGGCCCCGGCCGCGCGCCCGGGGCCGGACGCGGTCCGGGCGGGACGGAGCGGACGTCCTCCTCCGCCGGTCGCTCGCCGAAACGGCCGAGCGACGGCTCGGTGGCGCGCTCGGTCCGCAGCTCGCGGACCGTCCGGTGCGAGTCGTCCGGCTCCGGACGTACGGACGGCGGCTCGCGGTCGACGCGGCCCCGGTCCGCCCCGTACGGGTCACCGCGACCACGGTCGGAACCGAACCCGCCCCGCGGCTCGCGCACCCCCCGCGGCGGGTCGTAGTCGTCCCGCAGGTCCCGGGACCGGTCGCCCCGGTCCCGCCGTCCCCGCTCCAGCCGGTCGCGCTCGAGCCGGTCCCGCTCAAGCCGGTCATGGTCGACGCCGCGCTGCGGCCGCACGAGAGGGCGGGTGCGCGCGGGCACGGCGAAGTCCTCGTCGTCGTACTCGTCGTCGTAGTCGCGAGCCTCGTCGTCCTCGACGAGTCCGAGCCAGACGCCGGCCTTGCGCCATGCACCCATCTGCGCGCCCTCCCTCCGGCGACGGCGTTCACGCATCGCGAAGCCGTCTCTCGGGCAGCCCTCGGCGGACCCCCCATACACCAACGAGACAACCTGCCCGATGTCGCCACGCGGAATGACAATTTTGTGATTCCGGCGGTGTTCATCAGGTTACCTGAGGTTCGCGTGTGACGACGTCGGAGTATGGCCCGGGCCGACCGCCTCCGGCCGCGGGCCGGACGTCCGCATTTCGTGGGTGGCCGGCGCGGCTACGACCGGTGGCCGAGAATCGCGCTGCCGACCCGGACATGGGTGGCCCCGTGCCGGATCGCCGCCTCCAGGTCCCCGCTCATCCCCGCCGAGAGGATCGTGGCGTCCGGATACTGCGCCCGCACTCGAACGTGAATCTCGGCGAGCGTGGCGAAGGCGCGCTCCGGTTCCCAATCCAGCGGGGCCACGGCCATCAACCCGCGCAGGCGCAGGCCCTCGGCGGCCGCCACGGTGGCCAGGACCGGATCCAGAGCCACGTCCTCGTCGACGCCACCGGTCGCCACGGCCCCGCCGCGCGACGGGTCTGCGTCCAGGCTCACCTGCACCAGGACGTCGAGGCGACCGTGGCCCTCGCCCTCCGGGCGGCCGAGCGCGGCCCGACCGAGCGCGGCCCGACCGAGCGCGGCCCGGTCGAGCGCCTGCGCCAGGCGCACGCTGTCGACGGAGTGCACGAGGTCGGCGTACCGGACGACCGACCGGCACTTGTTGCGCTGCAACCGGCCCACGAAGTGCCACCGCGGCCGCCGGGCCGCGCCCGGCTCGGCTCCGTCCGACTGGTTTATGCCCGATTGGGTTACGCCCGACTGGGCGGGCCCGCCCGATCCGGCCAACGCGGCCGCGACCTCGGCGGCCTTCGGCGCGGCCTCCTGGTCGCGGTTCTCGCCGACGTCGGTGACGCCCAGGCTGACCAGGTGCAGCACGTCGGAGGCGGGATAGGTCTTGGTGACCACGATCAGCGTGACCTCGTCGGGGTCCCGCCCGGCGTCCCGGCAGGCGCCGGCGATGCGCTCCCGTACGGCGGCGAGGTTGGCCGCCAGGGTGGCGCGTCGCGCCTCGTCGGTCGTCATCGGGGCTGGTCGTTCGTCAATCGGAGCCAGGATCAGTTGGGGCCAGGATCAGTCGGGCCAGGGTTCAGTCGGAGCCGGTCGCCGGCCGATCGGAGCCAGTCTCCATCGAGAGAGACTAGTCGATGCTCACGCGGCCGACGTCAGGCGCCGTTCTTGAGGAAGTCCGGCACGTCGACGTCGTCGAAGAGCACCCGCCGCGGCGGCTGGATCGGCGCGGGCCGGGTCACCGGCGGCGTGTCGCTGCTGCTCGAGAAGACCGAGCGGCGCTGCGAGTCGGCCGGCCGGTAGGCCGGGGCACCCCCGTCGAAGCCGGCCGCGATCACCGTCACCCGGACCTCGTCGCCCAGGGCGTCGTCGATGACCGCCCCGAAGATGATGTTGGCGTCGGCGTGGGCCGCGTCCGTGACGAGCTGGGCGGCGTCGTTGATCTCGAACAGGCCGAGGTCGGAGCCGCCCGCGATCGACAGCAGCACGCCCCGCGCGCCATCCATGCTCTGCTCCAGCAGCGGGCTGGAGATCGCCCGCTCGGCCGCCTCCACGGCCCGGTTCTCACCCCGGGCCGAGCCGATGCCCATGAGCGCGCTCCCGGCGCCGCTCATCACGCTCTTCACGTCGGCGAAGTCGAGGTTGATCAGACCCGGCGTGGTGATCAGATCGGTGATGCCCTGCACGCCGGAGAGCAGGACCTGGTCGGCCTGACGGAACGCGTCCATCATGCTGATGCTGCGGTCGCCCAGGGCGAGCAGCCGGTCGTTGGGGATCACGATGAGCGTGTCGCACTGCTGCCGCAGCTCCTCGATGCCGGCCTCGGCCTGCAGCATGCGGCGCTTGCCCTCGAACGAGAACGGTCGGGTGACCACGCCGATGGTCAGCGCCCCGAGCTCCCGGGCGATCTGGGCCACCACCGGGGCGCCGCCGGTGCCGGTGCCGCCACCTTCGCCGCAGGTCACGAAGCACATGTCGGCGCCGCGGAGAACCTCCTCGATCTCCTCGCGGTGGTCCTCGGCCGCCTTGCGCCCCACCTCGGGGTTGGCGCCGGCCCCGAGCCCGCGGGTGAGCTCCCGGCCCACGTCGAGCTTGACGTCGGCGTCGCTCATGAGCAGAGCCTGCGCATCCGTATTGATGGCGATGAACTCGACGCCCTTGAGGCCAACCTCGATCATGCGGTTGACGGCGTTCACGCCACCGCCGCCGATGCCGACCACCTTGATGACCGCCAGGTAGTTGTGCGGAGGTGTCATCAATGCGTTCCCTTCGATCGGCGGCCCGTCCGATGTGAACTACGCAGTTGTCATTCTGCCCGATCCACAGTAGACAACGGTCGGGCCCGGTGGACAGTGACGCGCATTGGCTCGTTACCCCCCAACCGGACGCCTTTACGACAGGAAACCCTGAACCTCTACTAGAGATTGAGGGTTCTGTCAACCCGTCGTCTGCCTGGACCGTAGGCGCCCGGCCCGGGCCCGCCAAGCAACCCGGCGGCGTGTCGGGGCCCGGCCACCGGATCGGGTCAGCGGACAGTGGCGATGTCGGGGACGGACACGTCGATGGTGGTGGCGTCCTCGGCGAGCAGGACGGTGGCGACGGCGGCCTTGCGGTCACTGGCCTCGGCGTCGCCCCAGACGATCGTGCGGCCGTCGACGAGCGCCAGGGTGATCCCGGTCGGGGTCGGGGCGCGGAGCTCGGCCAGCACCGCGCGCAGTTCGGGCGTCAGGGCGGCGACCACCCGCAGGGCGGCCAGGGTCGCCGGGTCGCCCGGGCCGGGCGTCTCCAGCCGCACGACCGGAATCCCGGGCAGCGGCTCGGCGACGTGGTGGTAGACCACGCCGTCGGCGGCGAGCACGGCGTACCCGCCGTCCGCCGCGGGCACCACGGCGGCGGGGGTCCGCTCGGTCACCGTGATCACCAGCGTGTGCGGGAACGACCGGCGTACGTCCGCGTGTGCCACCGGGGGCAGCGCCTCGACCCGGGCGGCGATGGCCCTGGTGTCCAGGCGCAGCAGGGAGGTGCCGAGCGTCACGGCCGCCGCGTCCCGGACGGCCTCCTGCGTGGCGACCTCGACTCCGCTGATCTCGACGTGCCGGACGCCCAGCAGGCTCGTGCCGAGCAGCGCCCAGGCGGTTCCGGCGACCACCACCGCGCCCAGCAGGCCGAGCAGCACCCCGCGCGACGCCCGTCGACGCGGGCGGCCGATGACCCGGCGGCGCGGCACCTCCCCGCGGGCGCGCACGAGCCGCCAGCGCCGGGCGACCGAGCGTCCGCCGGGCGACGGAGGGCCGGTCACCGGCCGGCTGCTGCCGGTCACCGGCCGGGCGGGTCCGAGGGCGCGCCGACCGGCGACGCCTGCTCCCGAGCGGCGAGGGCGGCGAGCAACTCCTCCCCCATGAGCGAGATCGGCGGCGCCCCCATGGTCACCACGATGTCGCCGGGCCGGGCCCGGGCCACGACCTCACCCGGCACGTCCTCCCACGAGGCGACGAAGACCTTCCGCTCCGGGGGCAGGTCGATGGCGGCGTGCAGGGCGATCCCACCGTCGCCGGGCCCGCGGGCCTCGCCGGGGCCGAAGACCTCCATGACCACGACCTCGTCGGCCAGCGCGAGCGCGGCCGCGATCTGCGGGCGCAGGTCCCGGGTGCGGTAGACCCGGTACGGCTGGAAGACCACCAGCAGCCGCCCGGAGCCGGCCATCTCGCGCAGGGTGCGCAGGGCCGCGGTCATGGACGTGGGGTGGTAGGCGTACTCGTCGTAGACCCGCACCCCGCCGACCTCGCCCTTGCGCTCGAAGCGGCGCCGCACGCCGGGGAAGCGGGCCAGCGCCTCGGCCACCGTCGGCACGGGCACGCCCAGCCGCAGGGCCACCAGCGCGGCGGCCGCGCTGTTGAGGCCCAGGTGCCGCCCGGGCACGGACAGGGTGAACTCGCCGAGCGGCTCGCCGTCCAGGAACGCCCGGTAGCGCGCGGCCCCGGTGTCGGACCGCAGGTCGGTGACCCGCAGCGTGGCGTCCTCCGCCTCGCCGTACGTCTCCACCGGCAGCCCGGCCGCGCGGACCCGGTCGGCGAGCTGGCGGGTGAGCGGGTCGTCGGCCCAGGTCACCACGAGGCCGGACGGCCCCACCAGGCAGCCGAACTCGTAGAACGCGTCGGCCAGCCCGGCCAGGTCCCCGTACGTGTTGAGGTGATCGGCGTCGATGTTGGTGATGATGGCGACCGACGGCCGGTAGTTGAGGAACGACCGGTCGTGCTCATCCGCCTCAATGACGAAATGTTCTCCTGTCCCGTGGTGGGCGTTCGCGCCGGCCTCGGCGATCTCCCCGCCGACGACGTAGGACGGGTCCAGCCCGGCCTGCTGCAGGATCGAGGTGACCATCGATGTCGTCGTGGTCTTGCCGTGCGTCCCGGCGACCGCGATCGTCTTGCGGCCCACCATGGCCGAGGCGAGCGCCTCGGAGCGGTGCAGGATGCGCAGGCCGCGCGCCCGGGCCTCGACCAGCTCGACGTGGTCGGCGGGGATGGCGCTGGAGTACACGACCGTGTCCACACCGTCCAGATTGGACGGATCATGTCTCATGTAGACGGTACCGCCGAGCGCGCGCAGGCCGGCGAGCGCGGGCCAGTCCTTGAGCTCGCTGCCGGAGGTGGGGATGCCGCGGGAGAGCAGCAGCCGAGCCAACGCGCTCATGCCGATCCCGCCGATGCCGATGAGGTGGACCCGACCGAGTTGCTCCGCCGGGAGCACCTCCGTGGCGGCAGACACCGATGAGCTCATGGTGGTTTACAGCCTCCCCGAGACGACGTCCAGCACGAACGCCCGCAGCGCCTCGTCTCCGTCGCGGCGACCGAAGCGCGCCGCGGCCTCGCTCATGTCATGCAGACGCTTCGGATCGTTGGCCAACGGGACCACCGTCCTCTCGATCCAATCGGGGGTCAGCTCGGCATCGTCGACCATGATGCCGCCCCCCGCTTGGACCACGGGCAGCGCATTGCGCCGCTGCTCCCCGTTACCGTACGGCAACGGTACGTAGATCGCGGGCAGGCCGACGGTGGTCACCTCGGCGAGTGTCATGCCGCCACCGCGGCACAGCACGAGGTCGGCCGCGGCGTAGCCGAGCTCCATGTCCTCGATGTACGGCACGGTGACGTACGGCACCGGCAGGTTCGGCGGCACCTCGACCGGCTCATTGCGCGCACCCGTCACGTGCAGCACCTGAATACCGGCCTCGGTGATCGCCTTCGCCGCGGCGGCGACCGCCAGGTTGATCGACCGCGCCCCCTGGGAGGCGCCGAAGACGAACAGCACCGGCAGGTACGGGTGCAGCCCGAAGTGCTCCCGGGCCCCGTGCCGCACCGCCTTGCGCTCCAGCGTCGCGATCGCGGGACGCAGCGGAACCCCGGTCATGCGGGCGTGGGCCAGCAGGGGCGAGGCGGACGGCTGGTGCGGGAACCCGACCGCCACGTGGCGGGTGAACCGCATGCCGAGCCGGTTCGCCACGCCCGGGGGCACGTTCATCTCGTGGATCACCAGCGGGGTGTGCCGCCGCCAGGCCGCCAGATAGGCCGGGACCGACACGTACCCGCCGAACCCGACCACCACGTCGGCCTGCACGTCGTCGAGGATCTCCAGCCCGGCCTTCATCGACCGCAGCATCCGCGCGGGCGTGGCGAGCAGGTCGACGTTCAGCTTCCGCGGCAACTGGTAGGCCGGCACCTGGCGTAACTCGTACCCCGCGGCCGGGATCAGCCGACCCTCCAGGCCCTTGCTGCTGCCCACGCACGTGATCCGGATGTCGGGCTGGTGCCGGCGCAGGCACTCGGCGAAGGCGAGCAGAGGGTAGATGTGCCCGCCCGTGCCGCCCCCGGCCAGCACGACCGACCGCAGCGGCGAGTTGCTCGACTCGGCCGACCGTACCCCGGAGCCGACCGGCTGGGTCGCCCGGCGCCGGGAGCCCGCCGGCTCGACAGGCCGTACACCCGCTGGCTCGGAAGGCCGCACCTCGGCCATGCGCGCATCACCCCTCCTGGTCGTACCCGCGGCGGCTGCGCCCCCGGGGCCGGTCCCTGTCCTCGGGCCGATCGCGCCGGCCGGTCCGTTCGGTCTCTTCCAGTCGTACGGCCCCAACGCCCGTGCCCTCCGGACCCTCCGGGCCCGTCGGGTCGGGGTCGGACCGGTCGGCGCCCGGGGTCCGGTCCCGGACCGCCGACACCGGCAGTGGTAGGGGCGGCAGCGGTGCCCAGAGTAGTCGGGCCAGTTTTCCGGGCGGACGGGCGTGCAGGGCCAGGGCCGCGGCCGGCTCGGCCCGGGCGAACGAGGCGAGGATGCCGATCATGGCGAGCGTCACCACGAGGGCGCTGCCGCCGTCGGAGATCAGCGGCAGCGGCAGGCCGGTCACCGGCGCCAGCCCCACGACGCCCGCGATGTTGATGGTCGCCTGGCCGGCGATGAGCGAGGTGATGCCGGCCGCGACCAGACGGCGGTAGGGGTTGCTGCACCGACGGGCGATCCGCAGCCCGGTGTAGGCCAGCACGGCGAAGAGGGCGAGCACCACGAGGCAGCCGACGACGCCGAGCTCCTCGGCGATCACCGCGAAGATGAAGTCGTTGTGCCCGTTGGGCAGCCAGCCCCACTTGAGCCGCCCCTCGCCGAGCCCGACCCCGAACCAGCCACCGCCGGCGATCGCGGCCAGGCCCTGCTGCACCTGGTAGGCATCGGTCTGCGCGTACAGCTCCGGGTGCAGGAACGCCCGCAACCGCCCGAGCCGGTACTCGGCGCCGGGCAGGAGGATCAGCGCCGCCACGCCCAGCAGGCCGACCACGAGCATGCCCAGGAAGATCCGCAGCCGCACCCCGGCCGCCCACAACAGGCCGATGAACAGCACGAACAGGCAGGCCATCGTGCCGAGGTCGTTGTAGCCCACCGCCACGAACAGCAGCCCGGCCACCGGGAACAGCGGCCGGGCGAGGTCACGGAACGCCGCGGCCTTCTCGCCCTTGCGCACCAGCACGTCGGCCGCCCACACCGCCAGCGCGAGCTTGGCCAGCTCGCTGGGCTGCAGCTGCAGCGGGCCGAGGTAGAGCCACAACTCGTCCGCCCGCAGCGGGCCGAACGCCGGGTTGGCCAGCACCTGGGCGTCGGCCAACAGGGCGAGCACGTCGAGCGCGCCGACGAGCAGGAACGCCAGCAGCAGCCCGGGGCGGGCCAGCATCCGCCAGGTGTGCACCGGCAGCCGTTGGCACACCCAGAACGCGACCAGGCCCACGCCGGCCGAGATGGCCTGCCGCTGCACCGAGGCGAACGCACTGCCGCTGGCGCCGAACTGGGTCACGCTCGTGGCCGAATAGACCATGATCAAGCCGATGGTGAGCAGCAGCGCGGTGCTGGACAGCAGCAGGTAGTAGTCGGCCAGGGGCCGGGCCAGCAGCACCCGCACCAACGCCACCACGGCCCGGGCGAACTCCGGCAGGGTGCGCGGCCAGCGGGGACGGGCCGGGGCCGGCGCCGGACCGTCCGCTGTGGACGGTGGGGCGGCGGGCCCGGTCGGGGGTGCCGTCATCGCTGGTCGCCTCCGCGCTCCCGGCGACGCCCGCTCGCCGTCGGCTCGCCCACGGATCAGCCCGCCAGGGCACTCACCGCGGCGGCGAACCGCTCTCCGCGCTGGTCGTAGCCGGTGAACATGTCCTTCGACGCCGCGGCCGGCGCGAGCAGCACCGTGTCGCCGGGGCGGGCGAGCCCGGCCGCCGCGCGGACCACCTCGGTCATCGCCTCATCATCGGTCCTGCCGACCTCAACGACCGGGACCGCGGGGGCGTGTCGGCGCAGCGCCTCGGCGACCTGGGCCCGGTCCACGCCGAGCAGCACCGCGCCGACGAGCCGGTCGGCCACCGTGGCGACCAGGTCGCTGACATCCACGCCCTTGAGCTGCCCCCCGGCGATCCACACGACGCGCGGGTAGGCGGTCAGCGAGGCGAGCGCGGCGTGCGGGTTGGTCGCCTTGCTGTCGTCCACGTACGCCACGCCGCCCACCGTGGCCACGAGCGCGTTGCGGTGCGGTTGCGGCTCGTACCCGGCCAGGGCCGACCGTACGGCCGACTCCGGCACGCCCCACGAGCGGGCCAGGGCCGCCGCGTGCAGCGCGTTGCTGACGTTGTGCGCGCCGGCCGGGCGGATCTGGGCCACCGACGCGAGCTCGACCCCGTCCGCCGGCCCGAACGCCCGGTCGACCAGGGCCCCGTCCATCACGCCGAGCTCCCCGGGCTTCGGCACGCCCAGCGTGACGCCCACCGTCCGCCCGCCGCCGACGCGCGCCGACGGGTCGGCCGCGGCCGGATCGTGGGCGAACGGTCGCGCGTGCAGGCGGGCCGCGACCAGCGGATCGTCGAGGTTGCCGACGGCCACCCCGCTGCCGGTCACGGCGGCCCGCCAGATGGCGGTCTTCGCGGTGGCGTACGACTCGAAGTCGCCGTGCCACTCCAGGTGGTCGTCGGCCAGGTTGAGCAGCGCGCCACCCTGCGGGGCCAGCGTCGCCGACCAGTAGAGCTGGAAGCTGGACAGCTCCACCGCCAGCACCTCGTAGTCGTCCCGCAGGACGGCGTGCACCAAGGGCTCGCCGATGTTGCCCAGCGCGGCGGTCCGGTACCCGGCGGCGCGCAGTATCGCGGCGAGCATGGTGGTGGTCGTGGTCTTGCCGTTGGTGCCGGTGACCGCGAGCCACCCGGCCGCCTCCGGGCCCCGCAGCCGCCAGGCCAGCTCCGGCTCGGAGTAGACCGGCTTTCCGGCGGCGAGAGCGGCGCGGGCCAGGGGCGAGTGGGGCGCGAACCCCGGCGAGACGATCACGTCGTCGACCTCGGCCAGCAGCGCGCGGTCCGGCTCGTCGCCGAGCACCGCGCGGGCGCCCTCCTCCCGCAGCCGGACGAACGCCTCGGATTCGGTGCGGTCGAGCACCGTGACCTGCGCCCCCAGGCCCAGCAGCACTTCCGCGCAGGCGGTGCCGGCCACCCCGGTGCCGGCGACCAGCACCCGCCGGCCCGCGTACGCCCGCGCCCGGTCGTCCGCGACCGTCACGCCCCCTCCATCCGCGTTCCGGTAGTCGTAGCGATGGTCACAGGCCCAACTCCATCACGCGCAGGAAGTCCGCGTAGAACAA